>Ga0073908_1003688_pt1 | contig 15227 bp, 10 predicted proteins | sample MucameincwithD2O_FD_65484 | JGI IMG/M metagenome (GOLD analysis project Ga0073908, IMG submission 65484) | Mouse cecum microbial communities from Vienna, Austria - Mucus amended microcosms incubated with D2O | ecosystem: Host-associated > Mammals > Digestive system > Large intestine > Cecum...
TGGCCCTCCAGGTGATGAAGGGCTTCTTCCGGCCCTTCTCCCGCGTCCAGGCGGAGGCCTTCGCTGACGAGTACATCAAGCTGCTGGAGATTAAAACCGCCTCGGCAGACACCCCCATCAAGTCTCTGTCCGGCGGCAACCAGCAGAAGTGCATCCTGGCCCGGTGGCTGCTCACCGACCCCAAGTACCTGATTCTGGACGAGCCCACCCGGGGAATCGACATCGGCACCAAGATTGAGATCCAAAAGCTGGTTCTGAAGCTGGCGGCCCAGGGGAAAAGCGTTACCTTCATCTCTTCGGAGATTGACGAAATGCTGCGCACCTGCTCCCGCCTGATCGTGATGCGGGACCGGAAGGCGGTGGGGGAACTCACCGGAGAGGATTTGACCCAGACCAAAATTATGGCCACTATCGCAGGAGGTGAGGAGGAATGACAACCCCCGTGAAAAACCCTGAGACCAAGGTAAAGCGGCCTGAGGAGAGCCTCTTCAAGCGGCTCTCCCGGCAGCAGCTGTTCATCCCCGTTGCGGCACTGGTCCTGCTGGTGCTGTTCAACTTGATTGCCGACCCAAGCTTTTTCGCGGTGTCCCTCAAGGAAAACAGCATGGGCAACCCGGTGCTCAGCGGGAACATTATTTCCGTGCTGGACAACGCCTCGGAGCTGGTGATTCTGGCCATCGGCATGACCCTGGTGACCGCCTCATCCGGCGGACAGGACATCTCGGTGGGCGCGACCATGGCCATCGCCGGCAGCGTCATTCTCCGGATGGTCTGCGGCGGCCAGGTTACGGCGGACACCATGCAGATGCCCCTGGCGCTGGCGGTTCTCATCGGCGTTCTGGTGAGTATGCTCTTCGGCGCTTTCAACGGCACGCTGGTCGCCTACTTCAAGATTCAGCCCATGGTGGCCACCCTGATCATGTTCACCGCCGGCCGCTCCATTGCCGCCTGGATCAACAACAACCAGCTGCCCATCATCAACGACCTGGGCTTCAAGTACGCGGGCACCTTCCTCCCTGGAATTCCCGTCCCCACCCCGGTGTTTATCACCGCCCTTGTGATTCTGGCCTTCTGGCTGGTGCTGAAGTTTACCAACCTGGGGCTGTATACCCAGTCGGTGGGCATCAACGCCAATTCCTCCCGGCTCAACGGCCTGGACCCCCAGCTGGTCAAGCTGCTCACCTACGTGATTCTGGGTGTGTGCGTGGCCATTGCCGGCTTTATCCGGGTCAGCCGCAGCGGCTCCATCAACTACTCCCGCATTGCGGAAAATATCGAGATGGACGCCATCCTGGCGGTGGCCCTGGGGGGCAACGCCCTGTCCGGCGGCAAGTTCAATATCTACGGCTCCATTCTGGGGGCCTATGTGATTCAGTTTTTAACCACTACCCTCTACAAGTACGACGTACCGTCTACCGCCCTGCCCGCCTACAAGGCGGTGGTGGTGATTCTTCTGGTGGTACTCAGCGCCCCGGTGGTCCGGGAGAAGCTGACCAGCCTGAAGAAAGCCCCCGCGGCGGCAAAGGAGGTGTCCTGAGATGCCCAACGGAATTGCGGTTGATGCCAACAAACGGCTGAAAAGCCGGCCCGCCATCACAGACACCACCCTGCTGCTCACCATCACGGTGGTGGTGTTCTTCCTGCTGTACCTGTCCGCCATCGTGTTTTTGGGCGGCGGCTTCACAAAACCCCAGAATTTCCTCAACATCCTGAACAACAACGCATCTCTGATTGTGCTCTCCTGCGGTATGAGCATCGTCATGATTACCGGCGGGATCGACATCAGCGTGGGCGCCGTCACCTGTCTGGTGTGCATGAGCTGCGCGGTGAATCTGGAGCAGCAGGGCGGCAATATCTTTACCGTTGTGCTCATCGGCCTTGGCATCGGCCTGGCCTTCGGCGCGGTCCAGGGGTTCCTGGTGGCCCACCTGGGCATCCAGCCCTTTATTGTGTCCCTGGCGGGTATGTTCTTTGCCAAGGGTATGACCACCATTGTCAGCAAGGAGCCCATCCGGGTGACCAACGAGGGGTTCCTGACGGTGAAGGATGCCCGCATCACCGTGCCCGGCCTGGGCGCGCCCAACAAGCTGGGCCAGTATATCCCCGCCTATGTGGAGGTGGGGGTGGTGATCGCCCTGCTGGTGGTGGTTCTGCTGTTCTGTCTGCTGCGCTGGACCAAGCTGGGCCGCAGCTTCTACGCCGTGGGCGGCAACAACCAGAGCGCCAATATGCTGGGCATCGACGTGCGCCGGACCAAGTTCCTGGCCCATGTGCTGTGCGGGCTGCTGGCGGGGCTGGGAGGCATTCTCTATTTCCTCCACGTGGGCAGCGGCGACGTGGCCAACGGCGCGGGGGACGAGATGAACGCCATTGCCTCCTCCATCATCGGCGGCACCCTGCTCACCGGCGGCGTGGGCAACGTGGTGGGCACCTTCTTCGGTGTACTGAGTCTGAACACCATCAAGCGCATCGTCTCCTCTATGGGCTTTGACGAGGCGTGGTGGTCCAACATCACCGTGGCGGCCATGCTCTGCCTGTTCCTGGTGATCCAGAGCGTGGTACTGCTGCGTAAAAACAAGAAATAAAGGAGGTGTGCTTATGAAAACCTGTTTGGGAATTGAACTGGGCTCCACCCGGATCAAGGCCGTCGCCATCGACAGTTCCTTCCGGCCCGTCTCCTCCGGGGACTGCACCTGGGCCTCCCGGTATGAAAACGGCGTGTGGACCTACCCCCTGGAGGATGCGTGGGCCGGGCTGAAGGCCGCGGTGTCCCAGGTGGAAAACCGGGAAAGCATCGCCGCCGCCGGCGTCTCCGCCATGATGCACGGCTACCTGGCCTTTGACAAGGACTGGAATCTGCTCACCCCATTCCGGACCTGGCAGAACACCGTCACCGGCCCCGCCGCGGCGGAATTGACGGAACTCTTCGGCTTCAATATCCCCCAGCGCTGGTCCATCGCCCACCTGTATCAGGCGATTTTGAACCAGGAGGGCCACGTCCCCCAAATTGCCCATATCACCACGCTGGCGGGGTACATCCACTATATGCTCACCGGAGTCAACGCCGTGGGGATCGGGGAGGCCAGCGGGATGTTCCCCATTGACAGCGAAGCGCTGGACTACGACCAGATCATGCTGGAAAAATGCCAGGCTCTGCTTGCCCCCCGGAATCTGCCCTGGAAGCTGCGGGACCTGCTGCCCGAGGTGCTGGCCGCCGGCCGGAATGCGGGCGTGCTCACCGAGAAAGGGGCCGCCCTGCTGGACCATCTGCTTCCGGCGGGCATCCCCTTCGCCCCAGCCGAGGGGGACGCGGGCACCGGTATGACCGCCACCAACGCGGTGGCCCCCCGGACGGGCAACGTGTCCGCCGGGACCTCCATCTTCTCCATGGTGGTACTGGAAAAGCCTCTGAACAAGGTCTACGAGGAGATCGACCTGGTGACCACCCCCGCCGGGGCACCGGTGGCCATGGTCCACTGCAACAACTGCACCAACGACACCAACGCCTGGGTGGGGATTTTGGGGGAGGCCGTCCGTCTCTTCGGCGGGTCGGTTCCCGCCGGCGAGCTGTATACCAGGCTTTATGAAAAGAGCCTGGAGGGCGACCCGGACTGCGGCGGGGTGCTGGTATGCAACTATCTGGCCGGGGAGGGGGTCACCCACATGGACGCGGGACGGCCCCTGGTGGCCCGGACCCCGGACACCCGCTTCACCCTGGCCAACTTCTTCCGCTCCCAGCTCTATGCCACCATGTCCACCCTGAAAATCGGTATGGACATTCTGGCGGCGGAGCAGGTGTCCATTGACTCCCTCACCGGCCACGGCGGGCTGTTTAAAACTCCCGTGGTGGGCCAGAGCTATATGGCCGCCGCCTGCAATGCCCCCGTCACCTGCATGGAGACTGCCGGGGAGGGCGGGCCCTACGGAATGGCGCTTCTGTGCGCCTATATGCTGCAAAAGGCCCAGGGGGAGCGCCTGGAGGACTTTTTAGCCCAAAAAGTATTTGCCGGCGTGTCCGGTACGACCATTCGGCCCGACCCCGCTACGGTGGAGGGCTTCAACACCTATATCCGGCGTTATCAGGCGCTGCTGGCGGTAGAGCGCTGCGCTGTGGAACAACTCTGAGGAGGAATTTTTATGAAACAGTATTCGTTCTGGTTTGTGGTGGGCAGTCAGTTTCTGTACGGCCCCGAGGTGCTGGAAACTGTGGCCCGGCGCGCCGAAGAGATGGCCGGAGAGCTGAGTAAGGTCCTGCCCTTCCCCCTGCTCTACAAGGTTACAGCCAAAACCAACCAGGAAATTGCCGATGTGGTGAAGCAGGCCAACTACGACAGCAGCTGCGCCGGCATTGTGGCCTGGTGCCATACCTTCAGCCCCTCCAAGATGTGGATCAACGGGCTGGCCAGCCTTCAGAAGCCCTACTGCCATCTGGCCACCCAGTACCATGTGGAGATTCCCAATGAGGAAATCGACATGGACTTCATGAATCTGAACCAGGCCGCCCACGGCGACCGGGAGCACGGCTTTATCGCCGCCCGTCTGCGTATGCCCCGGAAGGTGATCGCCGGCCATTGGAAAAACGAGACCGTCCGCAGGCGTCTGGGCGACTGGATGAAAGCCGCTGTGGGCGTGGCCGTCTCCAGGGAGATGAAGGTCATGCGCTTCGGGGACAATATGCGGGAAGTGGCTGTCACCGAGGGAGACAAGGTGGAGGTGCAGGCCAAACTGGGCTGGCAGGTGAACACCTGGGCGGTGGGCGATCTGGTCCGGGAAATGAACAAGGTTTCCGACGGGGAGATCGACGCCCTGATGGAAGTCTATCAGGCCAGCTACGACATCGCTACGGACAACCTGGACGCGATCCGATATCAGGCCCGGGAGGAAATTGCCATTCAGAAAATGATGGACCGGGAGGGGTGCCGGGCTTTCTCCAACACCTTCCAGGATCTGTACGGCATGGAGCAGCTCCCCGGCCTGGCCTCCCAGCACCTGATGGCCCAGGGCTACGGCTACGGCGGCGAAGGGGACTGGAAGGTGTCCGCTATGACCGCCATCCTGAAGGCTATGGGGGAAAACGGAAACGGCTGCTCTCTGTTTATGGAGGACTACACCTACCATCTGGTGGAGGGCCGGGAGTATTCCCTGGGGGCCCATATGCTGGAGGTCTGCCCCTGCTGCGCCGCCGGAAAGCCCCGGATTGAGACCCATCCGCTGGGCATCGGCATGAATGAGAAGGACCCCGCCCGGCTGGTCTTCGAGGGCAAGGAGGGGGACGCCATTGTGGTAAGCCTCATTGATATGGGGGGGCGGCTGCGCCTGATCTGCCAGGACGTCCACTGTGTCAAGCCCATTCTGCCCATGCCCAACCTGCCGGTGGCCCGGGTAATGTGGCAGGCCGAGCCCAGCCTGACCACCGGGGTGGAGTGCTGGATCACCGCCGGCGGCGCCCACCACACGGTGATGAGCTACGACGTGACGGCGGAGCAGATGAAGGACTGGTGCGCCATGCTGGAGATTGAGTTTGTGCACATCACAAAGGACACCACCGTAGACAGCCTGGAGCACGATCTGTTCCTGTCCGATTTGGCCTGGAAGCTGAAATAAGAGGTGCGCCCTATGTTGAAAGAATTGAAACAGCGGGTTTTTGAGGCGAATATGCTGCTGCCCAAATACGGATTGGTCACCTTCACCTGGGGCAATGTCTCCGGCATCGACCGGGAGCAGGGCCTTGTGGTGATTAAACCCTCCGGGGTGGAGTATGAGGGAATGACCCCGGAGGATCTGGTGGTGGTCCGCCTGGAGACCGGCGAGCGGGTGGAGGGCAAATGGAAGCCCTCCAGCGACACCAAAACCCACCTGGAGCTCTATAAGGCATTTCCGGGGGTGGGCGGGGTTGTCCACACCCACAGCGCCCATGCGGTGGCCTGGGCCCAGGCGGCGGAGGATATCCCCTGCTTCGGCACCACCCACGCCGACTACTTTTACGGCTCCATCCCCTGCGCCCGCCATCTGTCCCAGACGGAGCTGGAGGAGGGGTATGAGAAAAATACCGGCGTTGTGATTGTGGAGACCTTCCGGGAGCGGTGCATTGAGCCCACAGCGGTCCCCGGGGTAATCTGTGCCAGCCACGGCCCCTTCACCTGGGGCAAGGACCCGGCCCAGGCGGTGTACCATGCGGTGGTGCTGGAGGAGGTAGCCAAAATGGCGGTTCTCACCCGGCAGGTAAAGCCCTCAGCGGGGCCGGCTCCCCAGCGGATTCAGGATAAGCACTACTTCCGCAAGCATGGCCCCGGGGCGTATTACGGCCAGGATTGACCGGCACGGTCCGGTTGAATGCGCTGAAAAAACTTGGATGGTCAACAGATCCAGGGGTTTCCGCGCATAAAGAGCATTTTGATATTTCGGAGGGAAGTAACAGCTTGGTGCAGCAGCGCCATGCTGTTACTTCTTTTTTTATAAAACCGGTTGAAAAAAAGCAAAGGAGCGAGTAGAATGAAGACGCAAGTCATTCAAAAAAGAGAGGAACCCATCCAGGCTTCAGGGGGTCCCGATCAACGATGCAAAAACGGGGAAAGCAGCTGAACGATTGATCCGGAAAAGCGGAGGGCATATGCTGCGGAACACCCAAAATCAAGAGGAGTGATGCGCAATGGAACAGAAAAAAAGAGAGAATGTGCCAGCCGGGATTGTCGGAGCGTTTTTAGGCTCGCTGATTGGGGTGGCCTGCGCGGTTCTGATTGGACAGCTGGGCTATGTGGCCTCTGTGTCGGGACTGGTGATGGCGGTGTGCGCCCTGAAGGGCTATGAACTGCTGGGGGGAAGCCTGACAAAAAAGGGGGCGCTGATTTCCTCCCTGCTGATTCTGGTGATGACCTATCTGGCCCATCGGCTGATCTGGGCGGTGGCGCTGGCTGACGTGCTCCACGCGGGAATCTTTGAGGCGTTTCAAGAGATTCCCGGGCTCCTGGACCGGGGCAGGATTGAGAGCGGACCCTACTGGGGCGACTTGATTATGCTGTACTTATTCACTCTGCTGGGCGCGGTGCCCACGATCTGGAACGGGCTGAAGAGCACCGAGATGCCGGACCTGCCCCCGGTCCGGACGGCGGCGGAGGCCTCCGGTGCGCTGGAAGAGCCCGCGGTGTTCTACCCCGGGGTGATGAAGTGGACCCGGGGCGCCCGGTTCAGCGCGTCGCTGTCCATGATGCCCGGACTGCTGGTGGGCCTGGCTCTGCTGGTAGCTGCCATCCAGCAGGACGGCCTGATCCCCCTGTCCATGGCCGCACTGGCCTGCGTGTTGAGCTCCTTTGTGATGGTATGCGCCGCCGCCCCGCTGATCTCCCTGGGCGCGGCCTCCACCTTCGTCTTTGTCAAGGCCGCCGGGACCCTCTGGCGGGTGAATCTGATGGGCCTGAACCGGCTGGACACCTACCGGTTCAGCAAAAAAACGATGCCCCTCCGGGGGATGCGCTGGGAAATCCTGTCTCCGGAGGAGCAGGCCCAGTGCCAGGCTTCGGTGCAGCGGGCCATCTCCCTGCTCACCAGCGGGCAGATTCCCCCCGGCAGCAATCTGAGCCTGATGGTCCTGCCTCTGACGGACCTGGAAATCACCAAGGAAAACAAGTGGTGCTGGAAGGGAACCTATTCCGGCGGCGGCGGGAAGCGGAAAAAAGTGACCATCGCCAAGGCCTACCCGGATTTTGCGCCGGCCCCCGGCATGGAGCGCTGCCAGGAGCCCATGCCCTGGCGCACAAGCCTGCTGGCGGCGGCAGTGGTGCTGGCTCTGGCGGCCGGTGCGGCGGGCTTTGTGGGGGGACAGGTGCTGGACGGCGCGCTCCAGGGACCCTCCACGGCGGCGCCCGGCCGCCAGACGGAGCCCTGGGATCAGAGAGCCCGGGTCCCGGAGAACACCGACGTCTACCTGCTGGACCAGGGCGTTGCCTATGAGATAGACAGCAGCTTCCGCTCATCCTCTGGAAATTCCTTCTACGACACCGACACCCACACCGACTACACCGTAAGCGTGCAGTACGGTGCGGACGAGGAGGTCGCCGTTGCGGTTCTGGTGGACCTCATCAGCGCCTACCGAACCTCCTCCCAGTACGACGGCTTCCAGTTCGCCCACGCGGGAGAGGGGACCACCCTGGTTCCTATGACGGCGGCGGACGGGAAAACGTATCAGTATGAGATTATGTCCCTGCGCTTCAAGGACGGCAAAGCCATTCACATGGGGGTGGCCCTGGCGGAGGGCGGGACCCTGATTACAGTCCGGGGCCAGCAGCGGGACAAGGCGGATGAAAATGTCATCAAGGGCAACATTCTGTATATTCTCGAAAGCGTCCAGCTCTCGGAAATCACCCCGGAGAACTACCGGGAGCTGTATCACCAGGCGGCGGAAATGGGCTACCAGTACATCGGCGCGGGCTATGTCAAGGCCCCGGAGGAGATGTTCGGCCACGAGGCCTTTGTGGACGTCTATGTGCCCTACAGCGAGAATCCGGAATTTTTAAACGACGGCTACGCCCTGCGGTCCAGGGCCCACGGCATGGAGGTCACCGTAACCATGACCCAGACGGACGGCGACGCCCGGGACGCGGTGGCCCAGGTTTTTGAGGAGCTGTCCGGCCGGGTGGAAATCGACCTGGAGGGCGTGGCGGAGGTCGAATATGTGGAGAGCTATGACATTGCCCTTCAGCGGGTGGTCTACATGGACGGCGGCAAGCCGCACATTGCCCTTCTGTACGCCGACTACAAACAGGAGGGTTACTATCTGTCCGCCCAGATTGTCTACCTGCTGGACCAGCAGGACGAGGCTTACCCGACGCTGCTGGCGGAGCTGGGGGACGTGTTCGCCCTGAATTTACCGGAGATTGACCCGTTTGAATAAATACAAAATTTCAGGAGGAAGAGACATGAAGAAATACACAAGGCTGACGGCCATTCTGCTGGCACTGGTTCTGGCTCTGAGCAGCTGCGGCGGAGGCGGGGACGGCTCCGGCAAGCCGTCGGACAGCTCCAGCGAACCCCTGGCCGAGCCCCCTGCGTCCTCTGTTCCGGACCAGCCGCAGGAGGAGGAAAACCCCTACACGCTGGAAGAGATGGACATGATTAAGTTCAACTACTATGTGGAGCTGAACAACGACCTGGTGGACATTCTGGACTCCGTCGGTTACTACTTTGAGGTTGTGGGCTATGAGGAGGAGTTCAGCCTGCTTCCGGATACGGGATTGACCTACGGCTACCGGGTGTACGGCAAGAACACGGACATCATAGAGGACTGCCTGTATCTGGCGGACATGGAGCCCAGCTACGGCGAGATGGATCAGCTGGTGAAGGACCTGGCCGAGCCTCTGGCGGCGGTGATGGAGGCCTGCTCCTCCATCAGCGGAAGCTATGACTACGCGGACAACCAGTACCAGAAGGCCAAGGAGTACCACGCCGCGATTTACGCCAACGCTGAGACCGTGGAAAGCCTGGGCTATGCGTTTATGGACGCCGTGGCCGCCATGGGGGCGGAGCGCCGGACGGAAGAGGAGGAGCAGATGAAGGCCGACGGCCGGCTGATTATCTACAACGCCAGCCGGGCCATCTCCATCGGCAAGGAGATTCTCGATGTGATTTACGACCAGGGAGTCGGCGATGAGAACATCAACGACATGGATCTGAGCCAGGTCCGGCCCCTGTACGACGAGCTGGTCCAGGTGGTGGCCGACTTCGACGCGGCCACAGCGGACAACGACCAGCTGATTCAGGAATCCCTGTCCAACTCCCGGCCCTTCGATGGCCTGCTGGACTCGCTGATCCAGGCCCTGGATTGGATGATGAAGCAGGCGGAGAGCGGCAAGGTCCCGGACCTGAGCCATTCGGGCGCGCCCCTTGGCTCCATCGCACACGTCTCCGAGACGCTGAGTAAGTGCATTGAGCGGTACAATTCGGTCTTTGTGGACTGATTTCATCCACCCGGCAGGGGCGCGGAGAGGGAATGCCTCTCCGCGCCCGCGCATTTTTACCCTATATGAAGGAGGAACACAATATGGAACAGGGAAAGAGCATCCGTCCCCAGGCGGAGGTGCGCTACGCGGCGGAGCTGGCCGCGCTGGCCGCGGAGGACGCCGGCAGCCGCAAGCCCCTGGGCTGGAAGCTGAGTCCCAGGGCCGTCCGGGATTTTATCCTGGGCCGGAAAAAGCCCCTGGCGTACCAGGGCCGGGAGATTGCCGTCAACAAAAAATACCTGGGCAACGACGCGCTGGTGGAGCGGTGCATTATCACCCTCACCGGCAGCCGGGGCCTGATGCTGGTGGGAGAGCCGGGCACCGCCAAGACCATGCTGTCCGAACTGCTGTCCGCCGCCATCAGCGGCGTGAGCACCAACACCATCCAGGGCACCGCCGGCACCACCGAGGACATGATTAAATACAGCTGGAACTACGCCCTGCTGCTCTCCCAGGGGCCCAGCCGCCAGGCTCTGGTGCCCGCCCCCCTCCATGTGGGGATGGAACGGGGCATTCTGACCCGCTTTGAGGAGATCACCCGCACCCCCGCCGAGATTCAGGACAGCCTCATCAGCGTCATGAGCGACAAAATTTTAAATATCCCGGAGCTGGGAGAGGAGGGCCTGCTGCTGGCCCGTCCGGGCTTCAACGTGATCGGCACCGCCAACACCCGGGACAAGGGGGTGAACGAGATGTCCAGCGCCCTCAAGCGCCGCTTCAACTTCGAGACGGTCCGCCCGGTGGGGGACGTGAAGCTGGAAAAGCAGATTATCCTGCGGGAAGCCGGGGCGATGGCCCAAAACGCCGGAGTGGAGATGCCGCCGGACGAGGACGCGGCGGAGCTGCTGGCCGCCACCTTCCACGAGCTGCGGGAGGGGGTGTCCTCCCTGGGCCACCGGATCGACAAGCCCTCCGCCGTTATGAGCACCGCGGAGGCGGTATCTGTCTATTACCAGACCATGATGGGGGCCTACTACTACGGCAACGGGACCATAGATATCCGCGCCCTGGCCGCCAACCTCACCGGAGCCCTGGGCCAGGAGCCGGGGGAGGATCTGGAGCGGCTGCGGGGCTACTTCTCCACTGTGGTGCGGGACAAGGCGGAGAAGCTGGGCGGCGTCTGGAAGGACTACTATCAGGCCAGGAGCGCCCTGAAATGACCATACCCTTTGATTTGACCGCCCCCTGCCTCTACTTCCCCGTCCGGCACCACAGCCCCGCCTGCTCCCTCCACCTGGAGCGGACCCTGGAGGCCTACCGGCCCGACTGCGTTCTGGTGGAGGGGCCGGAGAACGCCAACCATCTGCTCCCCCTGCTCAAACGCCCGGAGGCCAGGCCGCCCCTGGCCCTCTACTACGCCCTCCGGGACGAAAAGGGCCTGCTGGGGGAGCCGGAGGAGGTCTATAAGTGCTACTACCCCTTCCTGGAGTGTTCCCCGGAGCTGGTGGCCCTGCGCTGGGCGGAGCGCGCCGGGGCGGAGGGCCGGTTCATCGACCTGTCCTACGGGCAGATTTTACGCGCCTGCGCCCAGGACCGGGGCCTGCGCCGTCCGGGGGAGCGCCGCTCCTACCAGGACGAGGGCCGCTTCAGCCACGGGGCGTTTCTGGAGCGCCTGTGCGAAAAGACCGGACTGCGTTCCTACAGCGAGTTCTGGGAGAAATATTTTGAGGTCAACGGCCTGACTATGGACACAGCGGACTTTGTCCATCAGATGCACACCTACTGCACCCTGGCCCGGGAGACTACCCCGCCCCAGGAGCTGGAGGAGGACGGCACCCTGGCCCGGGAGGCCCATATGGCTCAAGCCATCTCCGCCGCCTGCCAGACCCACAGCCGGGTACTGGTGGTCACCGGCGGCTTCCATACCTGGGGCCTGCTCCACCCCGTCGAGATCGCCCCGCCTGCAGAGCAGTTCCCCGACGGTACGGAGCAGGTCTACCCTATGGTCTACTCCATGGAGGCCGCCGACGCCCTCAGCGGCTACGCCAGCGGAATGCCCGCGCCGGGCTTTTACCACCGGGTCTGGGAGAAGCTCCATGGGGAGGACGCGGCCCAGGCTTACAGCCAGAGCGTACTGGAGCTGCTTGCCGCCGCGGGCCGGAAGCTGCGCCACAAGGGCGAGGCCCTGTCCGTGGCCGACGAGACCTGCGCCCTGGACCTGGCCCGGGGGCTGGCCGAGCTGCGGGGCAAGGCCCAGCCCGGCTTATATGAATTGCAGGACGGGGTCCTCAGCGCCTTTGTGAAGGGGGAGGCCACCGCCGCCTCCTGCCTGCCCCTGGAGGTCCTGCGCTCCCTCACCACCGGGGACCAGGTGGGCGCGCTCCCCGACGACGCGCTGATCCCCCCGCTGGCCTCGGACTTTCAGGCCCAGTGCGCCCGCCTGGGTCTGAGCCTGAAAACCGCCCAGCGCCAGCAGAGCACTTTGAGCATTTTCTCCTCCCCCAAGCACCGGGAGGTCAGCCGCTTTTTCCACCGGACCGTTTTTTTGGACTGCGGCTTTGCTATGTTAAGCAAGGGACCTGATTTGGTCAACCAGAAGAACCGCAGCCTGATTCGGGAGCTGTGGGCCTGGCGCTGGAGCGGCAGCGTCATGGCCGCGCTGGTGGACCAGTCCGTGTCCGGCGGCACGGTGGAGGAGGCCTGCACCCTGCTGCTGGAGCGCAAAATGGCCCAGACCAGTCTGGTGGGAGATGGAGCCAAGCTGCTGGTGAGCGGGTTTCTCATGGGCCTGGAGGACCGGAACGGGACGCTGCACGCCAAGCTCCGGGAGCTGGCGGCGGGAGACGGCGACTTTTTCTCCCTGGCCCGGGCCTGCGGACACCTGAACACGCTGCTGGAGATGGGCCGGCTCTACCAGCAGACCGACAGCTATGATTACGCCGGTCTGCTGGACCAGTGCTTTGGCCGGGTGCTGACTTTGCTGCCCTCCATGGCGGCGGTGAAGGACGCCCAGTTCCTCGACTGCCTGTCTCTGACGACCCAGCTCTACCAGCTCTCCGGACGGCCCGCCTTTGCCTCCCGCCGCGCCGGTCTGCTCTCCGCTCTCAAGCGGATGCTGGCGGACCCGGACCTCCATCCGGGCCTGCACGGGGGTATTCTGGGCCTGCTCTACGGGGACGACCCGGCCTGGCGGGAGGAGATCGAGACTGCCTGCGGCGGCTACCTCCGGGGGACCCGGGAGCGGATGCTGCAATCCGCCGCCTTCCTGCGGGGCCTGTTTTCCACCGCGCGGGACCTGGTGCTGGTCAGCCGGGAATTTCTGCCTGCTCTGGACCACCTGCTCTCCCGGCTGGACGAGGAGGATTTTTTGGCCCTGCTGCCGGAGCTTCGCCTGGCGTTTCGCTACTTCACCCCCATGGAGGCTGCCCGCATTGCCCGGAAGGCGGCGGGGCTTCACGGGGTCGCGGTGGAGCAGCTGCGCCGTCCGGCGGGCCAGCCGGGGCAGTACGCCTATGGAGAAGCATTGGACGCATGGGCCGCTGCGCGGCTGTAAGGAGGTTTTGTTCCTATGACCCAAGGCGCGATTTTAGAGCGCTGGCGGCTGGTGCTGGGGGAACCGGCCCAGTCCGCCATGCCCCTGTCCGGCCGTCAGGCGTTGGAGATGGACCAGGTGCTGGACTTCCTCTACCGCCGGGAGGCCGGTCAGGATGAATACCAGGATACCGGCGGCACCGGGGAGAGCCAGCTGACCATTCCGGAGTGGCTCCACCGGGTCCGGACCCTGTTTCCCCAGAAAACGGCCCAGGTGCTGGAGCGCCACGCCCTGGACCGGTATCAGATGCAGGAATTGCTGACCGATCCGGAGATTCTGGAGCGCATGGAGCCCAATCAGGCCCTTCTGGAGACGATTTTGAGCCTGAAGCCCCAGATGAGCGGCCCGGTGCTGGCGGTGGCCCGCCGGATCGCCGCCAGAGTTGCCGAGGAGCTGACACGAAGAATGCAGATGGATTTCCGCAAGTCCCTGCTGGGACGGCTGCGGCGGGATTTGAGCAGTCCCGTGCCCTCCATGCGCAATCTGGACGTGAAAAAGACCATCCGCCGGAACCTGAGCCACTACGATCTGGAGAACCGCCGTCTGGTGCTGGAGCGGGTGTATTTCAGCGGCCGGGTGAAGCGGTACAACCAGTGGCGCATTATCATGGCGGTGGACGAGAGCGGGTCCATGGCCGACGCGGTGATACACAGCGCCGTGATGGCGGGGATTTTCAGCCGTATGCCTATGGTGGACACCCGTCTGGTGATTTTCGATACCCAGGTGGTGGACCTGAGCGACCACGCCGGAGACCCGGTGGAAACGCTGATGAGCGTCCAGCTGGGGGGCGGCACCGACATCGCCGGGGCCATGAACTACTGCCAGTCCCTTATCACAACGCCCCACCGGACCATTGTGATTCTGGTGTCCGACCTGTGCGAGGGCGGTCCCGTCGCCAGCCTGTACAAGGTCTGCGGGGACATCCTGGAGAGCGGCGCAAAGCTCACCGCCCTCACCGCCCTGGACCGGAACGCCAACCCCATGTACAACCGCACCGTCGCCTCCGTGCTGGCGGGAATGGGCGCCTTTGTGGGCGCTCTGACCCCGGAGCAGCTGGGCAACTACATCGGCGCGATCATGCAGTAGGAGGGATTTGCTTTGTTTGCCGAACTGCACGCCGCCCTCCGGCAGGCGGACGAGGACTATTTGATTGGTCTGAGCAACAAGGGCACCGTAAAGCGGGCCAAAAAAGATTTGGAGGGGCTGACCCCCGCCGCCCAGGAGGAGGACCGGGCGGTCCAGGTCCGGCTGGGGGAGGAGGTCTGCACTGTCCGCGCCCCCCTGGGGGACAGTACCTGCACCTGCCCCGCGCCTGGGATGTGCCGCCACCGGATCGCCGCCATTTTATGGCTGAAACACCAGACGGACCAGGACGCCCCCGGGGAGGAAAAACCCGCGGACCTGTCCCCCCTGCTGGAGGTGCCGGTGGACCAGCTCCGCCGGGCAATAGGCGCAAAGGCGTTTCACGCTCTGGTCTTTCGCCTGGGCCGGGACGGCCTGCCGCCCATTCAGGAGGGGTCCATTGTCCAGGTGGAGCTGCCATGGGAAAACGCCGCGGTCAAGCTGCTGCTCCCTCTGGAGCACTCCGCCTGCACCTGCCGCAGCCGGGAGCTGTGCCGCCACAAGGCCGCGGCTCTGCTGGCCTATCAGCTTTGGAAAAAGCGGCACACCCTGGAGGAGCTGGCGGGCCAGGCCCCGCCGGG
>Ga0073908_1003691_pt1 | contig 15222 bp, 11 predicted proteins | sample MucameincwithD2O_FD_65484 | JGI IMG/M metagenome (GOLD analysis project Ga0073908, IMG submission 65484) | Mouse cecum microbial communities from Vienna, Austria - Mucus amended microcosms incubated with D2O | ecosystem: Host-associated > Mammals > Digestive system > Large intestine > Cecum...
AACCACCACGTTGATGCCCTCGGCGATCATGTCCACGATGTGCACGGCGGTGTTGGCCACCAGCTCCAGCTGCTCCTGGGGCGTGTTGCCCAGCGCGTTGCCGCCCAGGGCGATGACCACGCTTTTGCCCGAACCTTTGGCGTAAGGCATTGCGCTTCACCTCTTTCTAAAAGGGGCGGGGTCCCTCAGAGCCCTTGGTGGCGCTTCGGACCCCGCCGCTGGAAATACCTACAGATACTGATTAACGCAGGGTTGCGTACATGATGGCCTTGATGGAGTGCATGCGGTTCTCGGCCTCATCGAACACGCGGGACTGCTTCGACTCGAACACCTCGTCGGCCACTTCCATCTCGGTGATGCCGAACTTGTCGGCGATGTCCTGGCCGATAGTGGTGTTGGTGTCGTGGAACGACGGCAGGCAGTGCATGAAGATGGCGTCCTTGTCGGCCAGGGCCATGAGCTCCTTGGTCACGCGGAACGGGGACAAGAGCTCGATGCGCTTGGCCCACAGCTCAGCCGGCTCGCCCATCGACACCCAAATGTCGGTGTAGAGCACGTTGGCGTCCTTGGCGGCAGCCTTCGGATCGTCGGTGAAGGTAACCGAACCGCCGGACTCTTCGCACAGCTTCTTGCAGGTGTCCACCAGCCCCTGTTCGGGCATGAGGTCCTTCGGGCCGCAGCCCACGAAGTGCAGGCCCAGTTTGGAGCAGGCCACCATCAGCGAGTTGCCCATGTTGTTGCGAAGATCGCCGAAGAACACGAACTTCAGGCCCTTGATGCCGGTGGGGAAGTTCTCCTTCACCGTCAGCATGTCGGCAATCATCTGGGTGGGATGGAACTCGTCGGTAAGGCCGTTCCATACCGGCACGCCGGCCTTGGCGGCCAGCTCTTCAACATCGGTCTGCTTGAAGCCGCGGAACTCGATGCCGTCGTAGAAGCGGCCGAGCACGCGAGCGGTGTCCTCGATGGACTCCTTGTTGCCCATCTGCGAGCTACCGGGATCCAGGTAGGTCACACCCATGCCCAGGTCCATACCGGCAACCTCGAAAGAGCAGCGGGTACGGGTGGAAGTCTTCTGGAACAGAAGAACGATGTTCTTGCCCTCAAGGTAACGATGGGGCACGCCAGCGCGCTTCATGTCCTTGAAGTTCTGGGACAGGTCGATCAGGTAGTTAATCTCCTCAGGGGTGAAGTCGAGCAGCTTGGTAAAGCTGCGACCACTCAAATTCACGGGCATTTTCTTTCCTTTCGCGAAGCGCGGTTTTGAGGCAAACGCGCCATTCTCAACAGGCATAGGCCCGCCCGGGGGCGAGCCTAGCCATTAACCACAAGTTATTCGTCGTCGCGCCACAGCGGCATGGACATGCAGCGTGGGCCGCCACGACCGCGGGACAGCTCGGCCGAGGGCATCTCCAGCACGTTCAGGCCGGCTTCGCGCAGCACGGCGTTGGTAACGTCGTTGCGCTGGTACACCACCACGGTGCCAGGACGCACGCACAAGGTGTTGGAACCGTCGTTCCACTGCTCGCGCTCGGCCGCGATGCGGTCGCCGCCGCCACAGGGAATCAGCTTCACCGGACGACCCACATAGGTGGTCAGGATCTGCTCCAGCGGCTCGTTGATCTCGCGCACCTTGATGCCTTCGCCTTCGGGCTTGATCTCGAACACGGTCAGCGGGCCCATGATGCCGGGATGGATGGTGAACTTGTCGTAGTCAATCTGGGTGAACACCGTGTCCAGGTGCATGAACGCACGGGAATTCGGGATGTTGAACGCCAGAATGGTGTCGATGGGCGAATCGGAATGGAAGATGTTCTTGGCGATCTGGTCAATAGCATCAGGTTCCGTACGCTGGGAAATACCAATGGCCAGCACGTGGTCGTTGATATTCAGAATGTCGCCGCCTTCGATGTGGAAGGTGTTGTAGCGGCTGTAGTACTCCGGCACATCCTGCAGGTCCGGATGGTACTTGAAGATGTACTCGCCGTAGATGGTCTCGCGGTTGCGGGTTTCAGAGTACATGCGGTTGATGGACACACCGTTGCCAATCATGGCGAACGGGTCGCGGGTGAAGTACAGGTTGGGCATCGGAGCGATGACCAGCTTGCTGGCGTCGCTCACAAGGTCAACCAGGGAGTTGCTTTTATCGGTGTGCAGCTCCTGCAGGTTCACGCCTGCCATCGTCTTCATTACCAGCTCTTTGTTGGTGACGTAGTTGTCGTTAAGGTAGTCGTAGATGATCTTCTGATAGCGATCAGTACGAATTCCGGCCTCAAAGATGAACTGCTTCAAGAACTTCTCACGGAGCTCGGGATACAGGTCCAGAACTTCCGCCATGAGATCTTCGAGGTAGACAACCTCTACGCCTTCGTTGCGGAGAATCTCAGCGAACGCGTCGTGCTCTGCTTGCGCCACCTGCAAAAACGGGATGTCGTCAAACAGAAGCTCTTCCAACGTGTTCGGCGTCAGGTTCAGCAACTCGTCCCCAGGACGGTGCAACAGCACCTTCTTGAGGGGCATGATCTCGCTTTTGACGTTCACACCAGCCATTGAAAGCCTCCATTCCTTAAAACTTGAGTCCAATACGATTGATGCCTGCGGTAAAACAACCCCAACGGGCACCCCTCAAACCATCGCATTCCTCACCCGCAACAAGGGCCTCCCATAAAATGTTTTAGCGTTTTGGAGCGTTGCCGACAACCGGATGTAACCTCGCTTCTGTACTTTTGAGCAGCAAGAACCAAGCCGGTTTGCAAAGGCACAACCAAAAGGGCCTAAACACCACCTGGAAAACTACCGTGCTATGAGGTTTTGAAGATTGGGGACCACGCGTCGACGTGATTAGTATTCTAGGATGATTGAAAATATTTTAATATGTGCAAAGTTGTCAGAATAATTTGATATTTTCGGTAATTGTGCCCTTCATTTTTTGTAAAGTTACAAGCAGGCGATTCCAAGATTACAGGAAGCAAACGGAAGAAGGCCCCCAGTGAAATTCCCCTTGGACGTTGTTACAAATAAGCTTTACACCTTAAGGATAGAGGTCGTAAAAGAACCCAAGCACCCCCACACCCTCATCACCTCCGTCTCCGCCTTCGCCACGGATAGCAGCCCTGCCAACGAGGTGCTAATGGTTAGCGACGACTCCAGTCTGCTCACCGGCGGACAGCCCGCCTTGTTCCTGATTCCATCCAATTCCGACAGGCAACTGCGCGACACCATCGCGGCCACCGTGGGCAGCGACGATATGGTGGCGGTAACCGACCACTCCCCCGCTTACGTGGCCGACCAGCTTCAACAGCAACTGATAGCCATCATGCAGTGGAACGACCACCTGAATAACCTACTGGATCAAGACTGCATGAACGTGGACCTACTACGGGCCAGCGAACCTTTGCTCCAATCGTTTGTGGCCCTCTGCGATGCCACCTTCTCTTACATATGCACCACTCCCCGCCACGCTCCCATCGATGATGAGAGCGCCTACTTCGTAGAACACCGTCGGTTCAGCTCCACCGCCATCCGCCACATCCAAGAGCTGGGGTTTTCCCAATCTTCCCGCCGGCTCGACTGGACCACAGCCAAAAGCGCCGACCAGACGGTATTCGGCTTCCCAGCCCTATACCATCCCTTCTACCGCCACAACCGCTTCGCCTCGCTGCTCATCATGGTATCCCCCACTGAAGTCAATACCTATCAGCGGTTTTTGTTCGAAATCTTGGCCAAGAAGATAGACGTCTGCCTTACCCGCCATTGGGCCCGGGAAAACCCCTTCGAACAGCGATACACCTATTTCCTCAAGGAAATACTGGAAGGCAACGTGCCCGGCCGCTCATCGCTGGAGGAACACGCCTCCCTGCACCAGATGCCTGTAGACGGCATTTTTGAAGTGATGCTCATCGATAAAACTTGGCAGGCGGGCAGTGTGTCGCTTCTGGCCAAACGGGTGATAGGGCTGGAGCCCGAGGTGAAAGTAACCTTCGACGGCAATCGCCTCACCGTGCTTTTGCATGTAAAGCCGGGCAGAGGAGAACAGCTAGACGCCATGGAAAAAACGCTGTTTCAGCTTACACGAGATCTGAAGATGAACATCGGACTCTCAGAGCGCTTCGATTACCTGGGAGATGCAGCGTTCGGGCTAGAGCAAGCGCGCATAGCGCTGGAATACGGAAAGAAGCACTTCCGCCGCTACTGCACAGGCGCGGTTTCCGACTCCCTCGCCGAAGTAGTGTTCCGATTCCGTCGTTACTTCCCTTACTTCGCGCTAGACCCCTTCGCCGACCGTGCGAAAATAATCGCCCAGATGGCAGTAGCAAAAAACCCACTGCTTAAACTGAGGCGCGCCGACGAGGAGCACGGCACCGCCGACTATGAGTTGCTGCGGGTATTCTTGATGGAGGAGTGCCGCTCGGGCGCCGTATGCGAACGGATGCACCTGCACCGGAACACACTGGCCTATCGACTGGAGAAGATACGCAGACTGCTGGGGGAAACCCTGGAAGATGCCGACACTCGCATCTTCTTGCGCGTGCTGTATTTTATCGCCGAATAAGCCAGAGGGGACGCAGCGACATGTGAAACAGTGGAAAAGGGGCAGCATCCTGCGGCCCTGCGCAGAGAAGGAGCCTTACGACCTTAGCAATCGGCGCGGGCCAAAAAAAGGAACGGGCGCACCGGGACGGCACTACCTCCCTGCTGCATTGGTCCGCAGCCACTCGATGATGTCGTCTGACTCGTACAGGGCGCGGCCGTTGTGCACCAGGCAGGGCACCTGCTTCATGCCGCCAATGCGCACCAGGTCGTCCTCGCTGCCCGGCTGGCGGGTGTCGCGCAAATCCATGGTGACGCCGGCCGAGGCCATGTAATCCAGCACCTTGCGGCAGTAGGGGCAGGTTTTCTTGTAGTACAGCACGCAATCGCTCAAATAAGCCATCGGTTGCTCCTCTCTCTGGGAAGCGCCAATTCTTTTGTCCGAAGGTTAACGGCTGGCACGCGCCCGCCGCAGCATCCGTTTCTCAGCCGTAATTGCCCATTGGAAGGCGGCAGCGAGGGGCGGCCGAAACGAAAACGGCCAGGATGAGCCTGGCCGGAAGACGCGTTGGAGCGGGCGACGGGAATCGAACCCGCCTCATCAGCTTGGAAGGCTGAGGTTCTACCAATGAACTACGCCCGCAAAATGCAGAGGGGATTATACCCCAGCCGCTCCGGTTTTCCGCGCAATCCCGATGAATAATCCAATAAGTGGCAATGGCTGCTGTCGTTTTGCCACATCCTCGTTTTTTCCACAGCCGCCGCCATGAAAAACGCGGATATGGCAATAATGCCGGGGGGCAAAGGTCTTCGACTACCTGGCCGGCAACCCCCTCGCTCGCCGATAGACCCTCAGACCGGAACCGCATTCTGGACAACGAACCGCGCTGTCCGAAAGCACCAGCAAACAGGACGCACTGGAAACGCATAGCGCGAAATGCGCCACCGGTATTTCACATTTCGGGCGATTCCCGCTAGTCTACGTTTGGAGAAGAATGAGGAGAGCGAGAAAGGGTATCGCCCATGAACCAGAACATCATGCCCGCATCGAAGATGGGGTTCGGCTGCATGCGACTGCCGCTTCTGGATGAAAGCGACGTGGCCAGCATCGACATCGAGCTATTCAAGCAGATGGTGGACGCCTTCATGGAGGCGGGCAACACCTACTTCGACACCGCCTTCGTGTACCACAACGGCGCGTCCGAAACCGCCCTGCGCGAAGCGCTGGTGAAGCGCTACCCGCGCGAGAGCTTCACGCTGGCCACCAAGTGCTTGGCCTGGGCCATGCCCGATGGCGAATCCGCCAAGAACTGCCTGGATGTTTCGCTTGAGCGGCTGGGCACCGATTACGTGGATTACTACCTTCTGCACAACGTGGGCGGCAAGCGCACCGCGAAGTTCGACGAGTACGGCATGTGGGACTTCGTACAGCGGGAGAAAGAAGCCGGGCGCATCCGCTTCGCCGGGTTCTCGATGCACGACAACGCCGACACCTTGGATCAGCTGCTGACGGCCCATCCGGAAATGGACTTCGTGCAGCTGCAGGTGAACTACCTGGACTGGGATGACCCCCACAACAAGGCGTCGCGGCTGATGGAAGTGGCGCAGAAGCACGGCAAACCGGTGATCATCATGGAACCGGCCCGCGGCGGGCGTCTGTGCAACCTGCCCCCGCAAGCGGCCCAAGTGCTGGAGAAGGCCGCCCCCGAAGCGGGCCAGGCCCAGTGGGCCTACCGGTTCTGCTGGAACCTGCCGGGGGTGCTCTCGGTGCTCTCGGGCATGTCGAATCTGCAGCAAACGCACGAGAACGTGGCCAGCTACCGCGACAACGTCCCCTTCTCCCCCGCCGAGCAGGCGGCGCTGGACGAGGCCGTGGCTGTGCTGCGCTCCCTTGCCAGCGTTCCCTGCACCAGCTGCAACTACTGCGTGAAGGGCTGTCCCGCCAACGTGCAGATTCCAAAAGTGATGGAGCTCCTGAACCTGGAGGCCATGACCAACGACCATCAATTCGTGAAGGACCTCTACAGCTGGCAAACAGCCGAAGGCCCTGCCAGCGCGTGCATCCAATGCGGCGCTTGCGAGGCCATGTGCCCCCAGCAGATAGACATCATCAACCAGCTGAAGCGGGCCGCCGAGAAATACGAGTAACCGCGAACACGGAAGGCGGCCAGAGAAGGAAAACAAAGGGCGAGTGCGCACGGCATCCGCCCTTTTATCTGGAAAAATGGCGCGCCCAGTAGGACTCGAACCTACAACCTACGGATTAGAAGTCCGTTGCTCTATCCGTTGAGCCATGGGCGCTTGCAAGTGCCGGAAATGCAGCAGTCATTATAGCGCTTTTTCGTCCGAATTCCGCTTTCCCAGCACAGCCCCACGGGTTTCGGCTATAATTTCCCATGCTTTTTCGGGGCGTGGCGCAGTTTGGTAGCGCGCTTGCTTTGGGAGCAAGATGTCGCAGGTTCAAATCCTGTCGCCCCGACCATCGCATGTCATACGCGGGCCTTCGGGCCCGCGTTTTACTTTGCCCCCAAAAGCCCTTTCAGCTGGCGCAGGGCGTTGCCGCGGTGGGAGATGGCATTCTTGTCCGCTTGGGGCACTTCGGCCAGAGTAAGCTTGCCTTCGTAGAAATCCGGATAGAACAGTGGATCATAGCCGAAGCCACCGCTGCCTCTCTCCTCGAAACCGATCTTGCCCTCAATGGCGCCGCGGGCCACCGTTTCGCTGCCGTCCTCGTCGATGAACACCAGCGTGCACACGAAGCGGGCAGTGCGCTGCTCGAAAGGCAGGTCGGCCAGCTCGCGCAAAAGTTTCTCGTTGTTGGCGGCATCGTTGCCGTCCTCGCCGGCGTAGCGGGACGAGAACACCCCCGGCGCCCCGCCCAGGGCGTCCACCACCAGCCCCGAGTCGTCCGCCAGCGCCGCCAAGCCGCCGGAGAGCTGATGAGCGGCGCGGGCCTTGATGCGGGCGTTCCCCTCGAAGGTGTCGGCGTCCTCCACCGGGTTGGACACCAGCCCCGCATCCCGCAGCGTGCTGTAGTGCCAGCCATCGAAATCCAGCGCCGTAGTTATCTCGGACACCTTATGGGCGTTGTTGGTGGCAATCACCACTTTCTTCTCCACAATGCTCTCCTTTGCGTTTCGCAACTCCTCAGGGTGCACCTCCCCGAAATCAGCCGTTTCCGCCCGCTGGGGATACACCCCCATCACCAGGGCTCCCAACCGGGCAAACTCCTGGCAGTTGCTGCCGGAAGTGAAAAACTGGTAGGTGGGCCGGTGGCCTTCGTCGGCAAAGGCGCGGCGGCGGCGCAGGATTTCCGCCACGTCGCGGGCGGTTTCGGTGGCCGAGGAGATGAGCTGCACCTCCGGCCCCAGGGTTTGGCCGATGAGTCCCGCCAGCAACGGGAAATGGGTGCAGCCCAGCACCAGCGTGTCCACATGGGCCTCGCGAAACGGCGCCAGATAGCCTTCCGCCACCGCATGGTACTCGGGGCGGTTGAACCCGGCCGCCACCAGCTGGTCGTAGCCGGAAAAGCGCATCTCCTCGCCCCGCAGCCCCTGCTCGGCAATCTCCACGAACCGCTGGGTGGGGGCCGAGAGCACCTGGATGCCGGCGTCGATGTTGGTGATGGCCCGCTCGTAGGCGCCCGAATCGATGGTGCCCTGGGTGGCCACCACCCCCACCTGCCGCGTGCGGGTAGTCATCACGGCGGCGCGGGCCCCCGGCTCCACCACCCCCACCACCGGCACCGGCATGGTGCGCTGGGCGTGGGCCAGCCCGGCGGCGGTAGCGGTGTTGCAGGCGATCACGATCATCTTCACGCCGCGGCTCACCAGCCATGAGCAGATCTGCTGCACAAAGGCGTCCACTTCCCGCTGGTCGCGGGGGCCGTAAGGGCAGCGGGCGGTGTCGCCGGCGTAAACGATGCTCTCATGGGGCAACGCCGCCACTATTTCCCGGGCCACGGTGAAGCCCCCCAGGCCGGAATCGAAGATGCCGATGGGGGCGTTGTTGGATGCTGTGTCGTTGAAATATGCCATGGGCGAAAGTATAGCCGAAGTCGCCGGCAACCGGTGCACCGCGGCTTCGGCCCCAAAATAAACGGAAAGGGCGAAAGCGGCGCTTACTCCGGGTACCCCTCTACCACCACGAACAGGGTGCTCTGCCCCAGGGCCAGCGTGTCGCCGGGGGCGATGGGCACCGGCGCCGATCGGAAGCGGAAGCGCTGCTCTTGCGGCGGCTCCACCACCGTCTCCTCGCCCGAAACGCCGCTGGTGAGCACCGTGCCGTTGCGGGACTCCAGCCCCTCTACCAGCCACTGGCCTTCCCCGCTGCGCCAAATGCGGGCGTGGCGCGCCGACACATCGGGCCCCACTTCGTTCACAGCCCCCTCCGCCAGGGCCAGCGATCCGATCTCGGTGCCATCCTCGGTGGGGGCCACCCATTGGGGCGCGCCGGACAGGTAGCCGTCCTCCACCCGCAAAAGCCCCAGCCACAGCTCCTTGTCGTCGAAGGCGGCACCAGCGGCCGCTCCGCCAACCCTCGCCAGCGCCGGCGCAGGGGTGCGCACGCCGCGGCCGAACACCGACTTCGCGAAGCTCTGCGCCTCCCCCACCGCGCGCCGCACATCGGAAGTGCAGGCCACCGCCACCAGCAGCACCAGCGCCACCTCGGCCTTCTCGTCGGCCACAAGCACCGTCTCGCCCTTGATGCGCTCCATCATGTTGCGAAACAGGGTGGGGTCTTCCCCGTGGGCCTCCAGGGCACGGTCCATCGCCTCGCCGGGCCGCCCAGTCACGATGGACAGGATTTTCTCGGACGTGAGCGCCTTGCGCTCCCGCGATTTCATGCGGGCCGCCAGCCGCAGGGCACCTACGGAGTAATCGCAGAAGTAGCGGTCGGCCAGCGATGCGGGGGCGGCGTGCACCACCACCCGCGACACCCATGTGCGGTCTTCCATGCGGCTCAAGGGGCTGCGGCCGTCGGAGAGGGGGCGGCCGGAGAGCAGCATGCCCGCCAGCTCTTTATGGCTCACGCCGCACTCGCGCTTCATCAGGTCGAACAGCACAGAGGCAGGGGTTACATCGGTGGGGGTCATGCGATCTCCTCGCAAACTTCGGCGATTATCACGTCTTCAGAGGGGCAGCCGGCATCGGCTTCCAGCTCGTAGGTGGGGGCCCTGCAAGCGGCGGTGACGAGCGCCTCGGGCAGGCCCGCTTCGGGCAGCGCCGTGGCGGCAAATCCGCACAACGGTGCCGCGACCGCCACCGTGAGGGCCACCCACACGGCGCCGGCCGCGTACACGTCCACCGCCGGCGAATGGCGCAGCTGGGCCACTTCGGCCACGTCGTCGGTGAGCATCTCCGGCGGGGCGAAATCGGCAGTGGCATCACGGGCGCCGCCGTAGCGGCCGGTGAGGGACGAATCCCCTTCCTCCCATATAGCCGCAGACCCGAAATCCACCAGCCGCAGCTCAAAGGCGCCCTCTTCCGCTTGGCCGGCCAAGGGCACGCGGGAGGTGTCCACCATCACGTTGCGCAGCGACACGTCCCGATGGGCCAGGCCGCCCTCCACGTAGCTCATGCGGGCCAGAAGCTCGAACAAATCACGCCCCAACCGGACGGCCGTGAGCGGCGACAGGCGCCCCGCATCGTCCACCGCCAACTGCCGCGCCGCCTGCTGCAGCGTAACCCCTTCAATCCACTCCATGAGGATCACCGGGTCGCCCTCCACGGTGGCCCGGCCGTACAGCCGCGGGAAGCCCTTCAACTCCGACAGGCGCCGATGGGTGTCGAATTCGGCATCGAAGGTGGCGCGCAGCAGTTGCGTCAGGTCATCGCCAAGGCCCGGTTGGGACAAGCGCAGCCGCTTCAGGGCGAACCGCTCCCCCATGGGGCTGTGCACCCGCATCACCTCGGCCACGCCGCCCGCGCGGCACGTGGCCTCATCGGCGAAAAGCGTGGTGAAGCGGCGCTCGTAACGGCCGTCGTCTTGGGCCGGCCGCGCCACAGGGGCAAAGCCCTCCAGCCGCACCAGCTTAAGCCGCGGCGCCCCTGCCCCCGCCGCTTCAACGGCGCCCGGAACCGCAAGCCCCATCTGCCGGAAGGCCCGCTTCCGGCCCGCTGCCCTCCGGCTGGCCGTAGCCGCCGTAAGGGGTGCCAGCTTCTGGCGCGCTGTCCTCGGGCACAACGCCCTCTGCTTGCAACCGCTGCATCAGCGGGCTTTCCGACGCCAGCCCCGGAACGACCGCCAGATAAGTGACCGCGCCGCCCCGTCAGGAGCACCAGCAGGAAAACCAGCGCGCACGCCAGCGTGTACGGCAGCGTGGCCCACCGGTATGCACGGCCCACGTGGGCCATTTGTTCAGCGAATCCCCAGCCAAATCATTCTCCCTCTGGGCAAAACCATCTGTTTCCTACTCATAAAATGCCCGATGGCCTTTTGGGGTAAAATTACAGCAAAAACCACACCGGGGCGGCAGCTGGCGGCCCCAACGGAGCCGAAAGGAACGCCATGAAGGTCCTGTTGGTAAACGGAAGCCCCCGCAAAAACGGCAACACCGACCGCGCGCTGGAAGAATGCGCCGCGGTGCTTGGCCAGGAAGGCATCGAAACCGAAATTATCTGGATAGGCGCTCAGGCCATCCGCGGCTGCACCGCCTGCGGCGCCTGCAGTCGCAACGGCGACTGCCGCTGCATCTTCGACGACGACATCGTGAACCCCCTCATTCGCAAGGCCGCCGAGGCGGACGGCTACATCTTCGGCAGCCCCGTGTACTACGCCGGGCTGAACGGCAGCCTGAAATCGCTGATGGATCGCATGTTCTACGCCGGTGGCGCCGTGATGCGCCAGAAGCCGGCCGCCGGCATCGCCTGCGCCCGCCGCGCCGGCGCCACCATCACCGCCGACGAAATCAACAAGTTCTTCCAAATCAACGGCATGCCGGTGGTATCGTCCACTTACTGGAACATCGTGCACGGCCGCGGCGCCGGCGAGGTGGAGGGCGACGGCGAAGGGCTGCAGACCATGCGCAACCTGGCCCGCTCGATGGCCTGGCTGCTGAAGTGCATCCAGGCGGGCGCCCAAGCCGGCATCGCCGCTCCCGAGCTGGAGCGGGGCACCATGACCAACATGGTGCGGGGCGACCTCATCGACGGCGCCAACTAACCCGCCATGGCCAAGCACGAGAAAGACCCCAAAACCAACGCCATGCGCGCCTTGGAAAACGCCGGGGTGCCCTACAGCCACATCGCCTTCGAGTGCGAAGGGGCGCCTTCGGGCACCGATGTGGCCCGCATGCTGGGGCAAAACCCGGAAGAGGTGTTCAAAACCCTGGTGGCCCAGGGCAAAAGCGGCCAGCACTACGTGTTCATGGTGCCGGTGGCGGAATCGCTCGACCTGAAAAAGGCGGCTGCGGCGGTGGGCGAGAAATCCATGGCCATGATTCCCCAAAAGGAGCTGTTCCCCCTCACCGGCTACGTGCACGGCGGCTGCTCGCCCCTGGCCCAGAAAAAGCAATTCCCCACGGTGATGGACGAAACGGCGCTGCTGTTCGACGAGGTGATGTTCTCCGGCGGCCGCATCGGGCTGCAAATCCGCACCAACCCCGAAGCGCTGGCCCGCACCATCCCCCTCACCTTCGCCGACCTCACCGAATAAGGCAACGCCCGGTCAGGGCGGGCGCGCGATCCCTTCGTAGGGCAGACATTCTATGCCTGCCTGGGCCGCAAGCATCTGCGGGTCGTCGGCTTAGGCAGAGATAGAATCTCTGCCCTACGATTTATCCCGTCCCTGGGTCTTCCGGGCCAAAAACCCGTCGGTCAGGACGTGCGAGCGAGGCGCATTGTGGTGCCCGTAATTGCCTTGAAGGGCGGCCGAGCGTGCTTCGCACGTGAGGGAAAGCCCTGAAAGGCAAGGACGGGTGGCCACAGTGCGCCGCAGCGCCGAGTGGTTCCGCGGTTTGGAAAACCGCGGAACAGCCTATTCGTGGGTGATTACCGGCAGTCCTACCCAGATCAGCTCGTGCAGCTCCTTCGCCTTCTTGGTGGGAAGGTTGATGCAGCCGCGGCTGCCGTTCTTGTGGTAGATGTCGCCGCCAAATTCGGTGCGCCAATCGCAGTCGTGTAGCCCCACCAGGTTGCCGTCGAAGGGCATCCAGTACTCCACCGGAGCCTCGTAGGTGATGGTCTTGCCGTCTTCCTCGTAGCCTTTCAGCACCGATGCGCCGTTGTTGGTCTTGATGTAGAACACTCCCAGCGGCGTCTCGTTGCCGTCCTTGCCGCTCACGAAGTCGGTTTCCCAAATGATCTTGCCGTCTTTGTAGAAGCGGGCGTGCTGCTCGGTGATGTCCACGTCGATGTAGCTGTCGCCCCAATCGGCCTTGCCCTTGCCGTTCCACTCGGCAGCCTTGCGGTTGATGGGAGGCTCGATCTGCCCCTGGGTGCCGTTCTTCACCGCTTCGCGCACCATGTCCTTGGTGTTAGAGGTGTGGATGTACCAGCCATAATCGCCGCCCGACACCGTGATCTTCTTGCCGTCGGGGCGCGTGTAGGTGCGCTCGGTGCCCACCGTTTCGCTGTTCTCCACGAAGGCTTCCACCCAGGCGTCCAGCGCGGCATCGTCGAAGCTCACCGTGCCGTCCTCCCCCAGGCTCACCCAGCTTTTCAACTGCTCTTTGCCCAGATGGGCCGCCTCGGTGCCCCCCACCATGAGGGCCAAGTCGGCGGAAATCAGCTTGTTGGCCTCATCGGCCGTGGCGTGCAGCCCCTCGTCATTCACCAGCACCTTTGGCTGCTGCACCACGTCGGCATCCAGGGTCACCGCGGCGGAAAACTCCGCCACCGCCTGGGCCACCGCCTCAAGCACCGCTTCGCCGTTCAGAGTGTTGCCCATCACCGAGGGCATCACCTGGTACTCCCCCGCTTCTTCGTTGTAGGCCACGTAGGCGTCCTGCGGGGCAGTGGCCGTAGCGTTGAACTTCTCCACCTCGGAGTTCAACGCGGTGGACAGCGTGTCCATGTCCCCCAGCGAATACTCTAGGTTATGGGAAAGGTCATGACCTGCGAACACCTCGGCGGGCCAGGCCCACGGGCTGAAGGTGTCGTGCATCTTGCGAGCGATAGAGGCCACGTCCTGGGCGATGCCGGTTTGGCGGCCGGTGAGGGTGAAGTCCATTCCCTGCCCCTTCACCTGGATGGAGTAGTCATCCAGCCGCTGCTGCAGCAATTGTTCCACCTGCTGCACCGACATCATGGACAGATCCTGCCCCACCATCTTAGTGTGAGGGTAGAACAGCGAGGAGAACACCGCCACGCCGGCCAGGTAGGCCGCCAGCAGAAGGCCCGCAATCACCGCCAGCACGATGAGCGCGATGCGACGCCCCTTGCTTTTCTGGGGGGCCATGTTGAACTGGCGCTCGGCAGGGGGCTGGGCGTACAGCGTGCCCTCGGGCGATGTGGAATAGCGGGCATCGAAAGCCGACACCATGCGCCGACTTTCATCAGGGGAAACAGTGCCGAAGGAAGAGGTGCGCCCCGGTGCGTGCGCCCCGTCGTCAACCCTAGCATGCTTACTGTGTTTAGGTGGTGTGTTTGCCATTGTCTCTCTCGATATATCAACGTTCGTGCCGCAGGGGAAATTGTACCCAACGGACACGGAGGCGGTACAGGTTTTTCCAGCGAAAGGACGCCCCTTCCGCCGCCTTGCAAACTTTCTCACATCCCGTCCCCAGGTGGGAGGGCCCTTACCGTTAATCACAGTCTATCCACGAACTTCTTGACAAGCCTTAAGAGGCGCTTAAACTAAATAGTTCCCGGAAGCGCATCTTTGCTTCCAACCATTAAACGATGGCACCGCGGGTTTTGTGACGCGCAACCGCGCAATTCCGCCGGCGCCGAACCAAGAAGGGGGCGACTGGTTTCGACAAGGTAAGTTCGATGTGAGGAGCAGGTCGTGGTCTCCTCGCCACGTTAAACAGGGGTACCGTCAATTTAATTGGCAAGAAATCTTTCCAGAGCGCTCCGGCGCTCGCCATGGCTGCTTAATCGCGCCTGACTGTCAATCCCGGAACTTCCCCGCCCCGGGTGCGGCATCAACCTCAGGGGAATGCTCCTTGGCACGTAGTTCGTATGGCCAAGGCTAAGACTGAACGAGCTCGGGGCGGCAACGCGTGTGCGTGTGCCAAGCCGCCCTTAAACCCCGATCACGTACTAAGCTTGTAGTGCCTTGCAGAGAATTTAGTTTGGACCGGAGTTCGATTCTCCGCGCCTCCACCAGCATACAAAACGGGCCCCTCGCCGCACATGGCAAGGGGCCCGTTCATTCAGCGCACAAATGCGCTCGAGTTTTAGTAGTACATTGACAGAGAGGCAACAGCGACCATGCTGAGCACAAAGGCGGCAATGCTCAGAACGATGCCCGCGATGACGCTCACCAGCGCGCCGATGCCGGCGGCCTTGGCGGTTTTGGGCTTGGTGTCCTTCCAAACCAGGAACAAAATCAGGCCCACCAGGGGAATGAGAAAGCCCAGAAAGCCCCAGCCAAATCCGCCGTTGTCCACTACGGGGGCAGCAGCCTGCTGATAAACCGGCTGCGGCTGGTACACCTGGTTGTCGGGATTGGCAACCTGATACGGTTCGGTCATGATATGTCCTTTCTCCATTTTCCTCTTACCCTCTGGCCCCACGGCAAAAAAGG
>Ga0073908_1003715_pt1 | contig 15122 bp, 16 predicted proteins | sample MucameincwithD2O_FD_65484 | JGI IMG/M metagenome (GOLD analysis project Ga0073908, IMG submission 65484) | Mouse cecum microbial communities from Vienna, Austria - Mucus amended microcosms incubated with D2O | ecosystem: Host-associated > Mammals > Digestive system > Large intestine > Cecum...
CGAAGCGCTCCCGGTCCTCGGCGGCGTCCACACCGTCGGAGGAGGTGCCCAGGATGCGCACGCCCATATCGGTCAGGGCCTTGGCCAGCTTGATGGCGGTCTGTCCGCCGAACTGGACCACCGCTCCCCAGGGCTTTTCCAGCTCCACGATGGACTGCACGTCCTCGGCGGTGAGGGGCTCGAAGTAGAGCTTATCCGCTACGTCGAAGTCGGTGGAGACGGTCTCGGGGTTGTTGTTGACAATGATGGTCTCGCAGCCCAGCTTTTTCAGGGCCCAGACCGAGTGGACGGAGCAGTAGTCAAATTCGATGCCCTGGCCGATGCGGATGGGGCCGGAGCCCAGCACCAGCACCTTCTTTTTGCCGGAGCCCGTGTCCACCGCCTCGTTCTCTCCGTCGTAGCTGGAGTAGTAATAGGGCGTTTCCGCGTCGAACTCGGCGGCGCAGGTGTCCACCATTTTGAAGGCGGGGTACAGGCCGTATTTCTCCCGCAGGGCCTTCACCTCGCTCTGCTGCATATGGCACAGGGTCCCGATGTAGCTGTCGGCGAAGCACATCTCCTTGGCCCGCTTCAGGGTGTCCGCGTCGGGGACGCCGCGGCAGGATTTTAATTCCTCCTCCATGTCGATGATGCGCTTGAAGCCGTCCAGGAACCAGATGTCCATCTTGGTGATAGAGTAGATTTTCTGGGGAGAGAAGCCCCGGCGTAAAGCCTCCGCCACCACGAACAGCCGCTCGTCGGTGACCTGCACCAGAAGCTCTTCAATCTCGTCGGTATATAACTCCTCCAGCTTGGGAAGCTGAAGGGCCCGGACGTTCAGCTCCAGGGAGCGGATGGCCTTCATCACCGCGCCCTCAAAGGAATTGGCAATGGCCATCACCTCGCCGGTGGCCTTCATCTGGGTGCCCAGGGTCCGGCTGGCGGTGGTGAACTTGTCGAAGGGCAGACGGGGGATTTTCAGCACACAGTAGTCGATGGTGGGCTCAAAGCAGGCGGTGGTCTTGCCGGTGACGGCGTTGGGAATTTCGTCCAGCGTGTAGCCCAGGGCGACCTTGGCGGCCACCTTGGCGATGGGGTAGCCGGTGGCCTTGGAGGCCAGAGCGGAGGAGCGGGATACCCGGGGATTGACCTCGATGACCGCGTACTCGAAGCTGTTGGGGTCCAGGGCGAACTGGCAGTTGCAGCCGCCCTCGATCTCCAGGGCGGAGATGATGTCCAGGGCGGCGGAGCGCAGCATCTGGAATTCCTTGTTTGCCAGGGTCTGGGTGGGGGCCACCACGATGGAGTCGCCGGTGTGGACGCCCACAGGGTCGATGTTCTCCATGGAGCACACGGTAATCACGTTGCCGGCGCTGTCCCGCATGACCTCGAACTCGATCTCCTTCCAGCCGGCGATGCACCGCTCAATGAGCACCTGGCCCACCCGGCTGAGGTTGATGCCCCGGCTGGCGATCTCCTCCAGGGAGCGCTGGTCGTAGGCGATGCCGCCGCCGGTGCCGCCCAGGGTGTAGGCCGGGCGGACGATGACCGGATAGCCGATCTCTTCGGTGAAGTCCACCGCGTCCTTGACGCTCTCCACCACCTTGGAGACCACGCAGGGCTGATGGATGGATTCCATACAGTCCTTGAAGCCCTGGCGGTCCTCCGCCTTGCGGATGGATTCCGGGCTGGTGCCCAGCAGCTTCACGCCGTATTTTGCAAGGGTGCCGTCCTCGTGGAGTGCCATAGCCAGATTCAGGCCGGTCTGTCCCCCCAGGGTGGGCAGGATGGAGTCGGGGCGCTCCTTTTCGATGATCTGGGTGACGGAGTGGATGTTCAGCGGCTCGATATACACGTGGTCGGCGATGTCCTTGTCCGTCATGATGGTGGCGGGGTTGGAGTTGACCAGGACGACCTCAAGTCCCTCTTCCTTCAGGGCCCGGCAGGCCTGGGTGCCGGCGTAGTCGAACTCCGCCGCCTGACCGATGACGATGGGGCCGGAGCCCAGTACCAGGACCTTATGAATGTTTGGATTTTTTGGCATTAGCGCGCACCTCCCATGGAATCAATAAAGCGGTTGAACAAATACTCGGTGTCCTTGGGGCCGGCGTTGGCCTCCGGGTGGAACTGGGTGGTGAAGCAGTTGGGCCGCTTATAGCGCAGGCCCTCCACCGTCTTGTCGTTGACGTTGTAGTGGCTGATCTCCGCCACGTCGGGGTCCACGCTGTCCGCCAGGACCATATAGCCGTGGTTCTGGCTGGTGATGAACACCTTGTTTTTTTCAACGTCCCGGACCGGGTGGTTGCCGCCCCGGTGGCCGTAGTCCAGCCGGCCGGTTTTGGCCCCGGTGGCCAGGGCCAGAAGCTGGTGTCCCAGGCACACGCCAAACAGGGGGATGGTGCTGTCATAGAGCTTTTTCAGCTCGGCGATGATCTGGGTGTTTTCCGCCGGGTCGCCGGGGCCGTTGGAGAGCATCACGCCGTCGTAGCCCGCTGACAAAATCTGCTCCGCCGGGGTAAAGGCGGGCAGGGCCGTAACCTTGCAGCCCCGGCGGCACAGGCAGTCGATCATGTTCTGCTTTACGCCGTAGTCCAGCATGGCCACGTGGAACCGCTCCTCTCCCTGGGCGGAGAACACCTCCGGCTGTTTCCGGGTGACCCGTTCCACCGTGCCGGTGACCTGATACTTTTGCAGGCGGTCCAGGACCTCCGCCACATTAAAATGCTCCGCACAGGTCAGCAATCCGTTCATGCTGCCCTGACTGCGGAGTATTTTGGTCAGTGCGCGGGTATCCACGTCCTGTATTCCGGTGATGTCGTGCTCTTTCAGATAGTCGTTCAAGGTGCCCTGGCAGCGGAAATTGCTGCCCCGGGGGGACAGGTGCCGCACCACAAAGGCCTCTACCCAGGGGCGGGAGGACTCGCTGTCCTCCTGATTCACGCCGTAGTTGCCGATCAGGGGGTAGGACATGACCACGCCCTGGCCGGCATAGGACGGGTCGGTTAAAATCTCCTGATAGCCGGTCATGGAGGTGTTGAACACCATCTCGCAGATTCGCTCGGAGGTACCGCCGATGCTGGTTCCGGAGAACACGCTGCCGTTAGCCAGAATCAAAGTCGCTTTCATCATACGTTCCGCACTCGCCTTCCATTATAAACTGTATTCACGATATTTTATCGAAAAATCCGTCATAATGCAAGTAGCGGCCCGCAGAAATTTTGCGGCTTGAGGGGGGCTATTTATACAATTTTCACATCTCTCACATTCCGAGCAGGAACAGGTCCTGGCTGGAGACAAAATTGGAGATGGAGTACAGCGCGGCGGCGCAGTCGATGCCGTTTTGCTGCACATAGTTTTTCAGGCTGTTTTTATTGTAGCGCAGGTCGAACAGGTGAATCTCCGAGAAATTCCGGGTGAGGAAGGGGGCCAGGCTGTCGGAGTAGGAGTCCCGCACCAGCAGGAGCTTCGGCGCGTCAGTATTCTGGGTTTTTATGACGCACAGAGGCTGATTGCCCCCCAGAAAGTAAGAATATTTATCTTTTTTCGCCAGATTTTCTTCCACATACAGACTGCCCTGCTCCGGCTGGCCGGTAAAGTAGGAGATCACTTCCAGGCCGTCGTCCGGCACGTAGGTCTGGATGGAGTCCGGCGTAAGCCAGCGGACCCCGGAGCCGGAAAAGCTGGTGCCGTTGAAGTCCTCGGCCACCGTCACGGGGCTCAGGCTGTCCAGGGGAACCGGCTCCAGGCCCATGGACTCCATCAGGGAGGCGTAGCCGTAGTAGGCCCCCAGACTGGTCCAGTGGTGGTCGGTCCGATAGTACAGGTCCCGGTCCCGCCGCTGCCAGAGGGCGTCGTATAAATTTACAGTTTGGCAGTTCAATTCTGCATAAAAATCCGCAATGATCGCCTGCTCGTCCGCCGTGGGCGCGCCCTTGGGAAGCCGGTCCGCCCAGATGGCGGCGGAGGAGGGAATGAGGCCGAAATACACCGGGATATCCAGATTTTCTGCAAAAGCATTCACATAGCCCGCCGCCTGTTTCAGCTTTTCCGGGTCCGGCGTGTCCAGGCGGTTGAGCAGGGTCTCGTGTTTGCCGAAATAGATGTTGTTGTTCTCCCGCTTGCCGCTCAGCCGCTCGCACCAGGCCTGAAGAGCCACCCACAGATCCCGGCCCACGATGTGGTCGGCGGTGTAGTCCTCCAGATTCTCCATCAGCTTGCCGGAGGCGATCTGCTCGACGGTGACTTTGGGGAATTTTTTCAGATACCGGTTTTCCAGCTCTGAAAATTCCTTTTTGGGCAAAAGAATGCTGATTGCGCACACCCCGCCGATGAAGGCGCAGAACAGGGCGGTGAGAAATACGCTGAATCGTTTCGTCATCAGATGCCACCTCCTAGAAACGGAAATACAGGAACGGATTGTAGGTCCCCGCCACCAGATAGGCGGTGCAGGCAAGCAGCCCGCCCAGAACCAGAACCCCGCAGGCAATTTGCTGCCTGGGCATGGAGAGGCGGGTGTAAAGGGTCCTGCCCAGAGGCGTGGCCGCCAGACAGGCCAGTACCAGCACGGGCAGATAGCTGGTGAAGTAGTAGCCGAACGTACTGTCCGCCAGGGGCACGCCCCCAAAGCCGGACATTACGCGCAGATACGCCCCCAGATGGCCAAAGTCCTCCAGGGCGAAGATGGCCCAGCTGATCATAGCCAGAATCAGGGTGTAGGCGTGAGCCAGAACGGCGGGGGCCTTTTTGAGCCGGTCCAGCAGGAAGAATTTCTCGATCATCAGCAGGACGAAGAAATACAGCCCCCACAGCAGGAAATTCCAGCTGGCTCCGTGCCAGATGCCGGTGGCCGCCCAGACCACCAGCAGATTGCACATCCACCGGGGCTTGGAGCAGCGGTTGCCCCCCAGAGGGATGTACACGTACTCCCGGAACCAGGTGCTGAGAGAGATGTGCCACCGCCGCCAGAACTCCGTGATGCTTTTGGAGATATAGGGGTAGTTGAAGTTGGGGAGAAATTCAAAGCCCAGCATCCGGCCCAGGCCGGTGGCCATATCGGAGTAGCCGGAGAAATCGAAGTAGATTTGCAGGGAGAAGGCCAGCACCCCCAGCCACGCCCCGGCCACGGTCAAATCATTGGGGGACATCGCCTTATAGCGGTCCCAGAGCAGCCCCACGTTGTTGGCCAGGAGCAGTTTTTTTGCCATGCCCACCATGAAAATCTGCACCCCGGAGGCAAATTTCTCCGTGGAACAGGTCCGCTGGTCGATCTGGTCCCCCAGGTCCTTGTACTTGATAATGGGACCGGCAATCAGCTGGGGGAACAGGGTCACAAACGTGCCGAAATTCAGGATGGAGCGCTGGGCCCGGGCGTCCCCCCGGTATACGTCAATGGTATAGCTCATGGTCTGGAAGGTGTAGAAGGAGATGCCGATGGGCAGGTGGATGTTCAGCACCGGCAGAAGGTTCAGCCCCAGGCCCTGCAGGGAACCGGCGATAAAATCCCAGTATTTGAAGAAGAACAGCAGCGCCAGGTTGAACAGGATGGAGGAGGCCACCGCCAGGCGGGCCCCCGTGTCGTTCCCCTTTGCTTTGCAGCGCTCCACCAGAAGGCCGTGGGTGTAGTCAATGGCGGTGGACAGCAGCATGATGGCGACGTAAATCCGTTCGCCCCAGAAGTAGAAGAACAGGGAGGAGAGAAGCAGTACGGCGTTCCGCCCCCGCCTGGGCACTATATAATAGATGAGCAGGGTGAAAACCAGGAAGTAAAAGAAAAAGATAGGGGTGGAAAATACCATGTGCCTCTCTCCTCCGTGTGAAGATTCTTTTTAGAACAGGGCGTTGAAGTCGCTGACGATGTCGTCGCACTTTTCATGGACGATCAGCATCACATAGTCGCCGTTGGAGACAATGCGGGAGGAATTTTCCCACATCTCCGTGGGGCCGGGATACCAGGCGCCGGGCTGGCCGCCGTCCGCGCCGGTCATGTAGTCGATGCGGGCCTGGAAGATGGCCTTCACCGCGTCCACATCCTTGGAGTCGGACACCTGGACCAGGGCGAAATCACCCACGGGAGAGGGCGACATGATGCACTGGTTAATCACCTGCTGGGACAGGGACACGCCGGACAGGCCGGCAAAATAAGCGTCCAGGCCCTGGCTGTCCACAGCCATCATGCCGGGGAAGTCATAGCTGCTGAGAGTGGTGTCGTAAAAGGACTGAAGGTCCACGGTGGAGGCGGCGGGCTGTTCAGGCTCCGGCTCGGGCTTGGGTTCAGGCTTGGGCTCGGGAGCGGGCTCGGGAGCGGGTTCGGGGTCGGTCTGGGTCTTGGCCTCCTCGCAGGTCACCGTGCACTGGGCGGTCAGGCCGTCCAGGTCGGCGGTGATGACGGCGGTGCCGGGAGCCACGGCGGTAATCAGGCCGGTGACGTCCACAGTGGCGACGGCCTCGTCAGAAGAGGTAAAAATGGGGAAATCCAGGGGGACCATAGTGCCCACCAGGAACTCCAGCTGGAAGGTCTCGCCCAGGTTGGAGATCAGCTTGATTTCCTCTGCGTTCAGGGTCAGGGCCTCCTGGGGAAGGCTCTCGTCTGGCAGGCTTACATCCGGCTGGCTCTCGTCCGGCTGGGACTGGCTCACATCCGGCGCAGAGGAGGACGAGTTGGCCGGGGGCTGCTTGGGCCCGCAGGAGACCAGCAGGGCGGAGGACAGCATAAGGGATAAAAGCATTGCATAAGTACGGTGTTTCATGTTTGAAAAACTCCTTTTTATTTGGTTTCGCAGGGTTTGACGGATACGCGGGAAAAAAGTTCCCAAAAACAAAAAATTTTTTTCCGCGATTAGTTTCACTATTTTACCAGCTTCTATTCGTCCTGTCCATCCCTGAAAAACGCGGACAAAAAACTGTTCAACAGACCGGGTTTCGTGTATAATGACAGAGGACATTGTAAGAAAGCGAGGTTGTTTCCATGAAACTGAAATCACTTGCGCCGCTTTTGGCGCTGGCGCTGGGCGTTTTTCTGAGCGGCTGCGCGCCCCGTACGCAGCCGGAGCCGTCCCTTTCCCCGCCGGCGGTTTCCCAGCCTCCGGCGGAAGAAACGCCGGCGCAGTCCTCCGCCGCCAGCCCGGAGGAGACCGGCTCTGCCGCCACCCTCTACATCGGCACCCGGGCCCAGGGATTTGAGGAGTATCCCATCTGTTACGACGGCGAGCTGACCCCGGAGCTTCTGATTCAGAGCATCGCGGACCTGACGGGCTGGGACCTTACCCTGGGGGCGGAGGTTTTTTCCGGCAGAGGAGGCATGAGCGTGTGTCTGTCCGGACAGTCGTCGCTGTTCCAGGGGCCGCCTGACCCCCAGAAGGAAGAGTTTTTCGTCTACGATTCCTACCAGCTGGCCCGGACGATCCTGGACAGCATTCAGAAAACCCTGCAAATGGGCTTCACCGGCCCCCTGGGGACTCCGGACGCGCTGGACATCTACTTCTACATGGAGGGAGAGCAGCCTCTGGAGCTGCCGGAGCTGGAACTGTCCTGGCCCCTGGATCAGCCCTATATGTGGCCGGAGGGGTAACCGGAATATGCGGTTTTTTCCGGAAAGCTATTGACAGCTCCCGCCGCTTCTGCTATAATGGCTCCCGTACAAGGAAGCAGGAACGGCAGCCCCGTCCTCACCCCAGGCTTGCGCCAAAGGGTTAACATGAAGCAAACGCCGGAGCTTCCGGTGTGTTTTTGTGTGTGACGTGGGCGCTTTCCGGCGGCCGCGTTCAATTTTTGTTTGGAGGTGCTTTCCCATCGCTAATATAGGTCATCAAACCAATGAAGAAATCCGTGATAAAGAGGTCCGTCTGATCTCGGAATCCGGCGAGCAGCTTGGCATCATGTCCTCACAGGAGGCCCTGCGGCTGGCTGAGGAGCAGAGTCTGGATCTGGTGAAAATCTCCCCCAATGCCAAGCCTCCGGTGTGCAAGCTGATGGACTACGGCAAATTTCGGTTCGAACAGACCAAGCGCGAGAAGGAAGCCCGCAAAAATCAGCGCGTGGTGGAGATCAAGGAGATCCGGATGTCCCCCAGTATCGACGTAAACGATTTTAATGTGAAGCTGCGCAACGCCCAGAAGTTTTTGGGCGAAGGCAATCGCTGCAAGGTGACCGTCCGCTTCCGCGGCCGGGAAATGGCCCACACCGACATCGGCCAGGAGCTTCTGCTGCGGTTCGCCCAGCAGTGCGGCGAAATTGCCGTAATGGACAAAACCCCCAAGCTGGAAGGCCGGCATATGTCCATTTTCCTGTCCCCCAAGCCTGTGAAGGACGTAAAAAAGTAAGAAAAGGAGCGATTTGTTATGCCTAAGATCAAAACGCACAGCGGCGCGAAAAAGCGCTTCGACCTGACCAAGAGCGGCAAAGTAAAGCGCGCCAAGGCCAATAAGCGGCATCTGCTCAGCGGCAACGGCAAGACCACCAAGCGTAAGAGAGGTCTGCGCATGGGCGCTTATGCGGACAAGACCAACGTGGCCGCCATCAAGCGCATGATCCTGTATAAGTAAGAGCAGAGGAGGGAACGAATTATGGCAAGAGTGAAGGGCGCGATGATGTCGCGCAAGAGAAGAAATAAAATCCTGAAGATGGCCAAGGGCTACTGGGGCTCCAAGTCCCGGCACTTTAAGATGGCCAACCAGGCGGTGATGAAGTCCCTGACTTACGCCTACACTGGCCGTAAGCTGAAGAAGCGCGATTTCCGCCAGCTGTGGATTACCCGCATCAGCGCCGCGTGCAAGCTCAACGGGATGAATTACTCCACCTTTATGAACGGCCTGAAGAAATCCGGCGTCGCCATCAACCGCAAGATGCTGGCGGAGCTGGCTGTCAACGACAAGGCCGCCTTTGCCCAGCTGACCGAAACCGCGAAAAAAGCCCTGGCTTAAAATTTTTGAGGTTTTTGGAAAAAAGGGGTTGACAAATCGCGGAACCTGCGCTATACTAACCAAGGTTCCAGCGAGAACCGCCTGAGCGATCAGGCTGACAACAAAATAAAATGCACTTTCCTTCCTATACGGGGGTATAGCTCAGCTGGGAGAGCGCTTGAATGGCATTCAAGAGGTCAGCGGTTCGATCCCGCTTATCTCCACCATCAAGGAAAGTGCATTTCACTCGCCCCCTTCGGGGCGAGTTTTTTTATTTCCAGACGCAAAGGAGGCTCTCCGCCATGCCCCAGGCCTTTTTTCCCATGATCTCCCGGATGCGCTACATAAACCGCTGGGGACTCATGCGCAATACGTTTTTAGAGAACATTCAGGAGCACTCCCACATGGTAGCCGTTCTGGCCCACGCCCTGGCGGTGATCCAGAACGAGCGCTTTGGGGGAACGGTTGACCCCGGGCAGGTAGCGGTGGCGGCGCTGTATCACGACGCGTCGGAGATTCTCACCGGGGATCTGCCCACTCCCATCAAGTACGACAATCCGGAGATTCAAAGCGCCTACAAGCAGGTGGAGGCCTCGGCGGAGCGCCGGCTGCTGGAGCTGCTTCCCCCGGAGCTTCGCTCCGCCTTCGCGGAGGCCCTGTCCCCGGCGGACGGGGAGATCCGGGCCTTGGTGAAGGCGGCGGACAAGCTGTCCGCCTATCTGAAGTGTGTGGAGGAGGTCAAGGCAGGCAACGCTGAGTTCAAAAAGGCAAAGGAGCAGACCTACGCCGCCCTGTGCCAGAACCCTCTGCCTGCGCTGGCCTATTTTACAGAGGTATTTCTGCCTGATTTTGAGTTGACCTTAGACGAGCTGAACTGAGAGGAGTTTTTTTATGAAAGCCATTGTAACCGTGATCGGCAAGGATCAGGTGGGTATTACCGCCGCGGTATGTTCCCTGCTGGCCCAGCATCAGATCAACATCCTGGACATCAGCCAGACCGTTTTACAGGAATATTTTACCATGGTCATGCTGGTGGACTTAGCCGGCTGCACCGCCAGTATTGGGGAGATGTCCGGTATTTTGGAGCAGGCCGGCAAGGAGCGGGGCTTGTCCATCCGCATTCAGCGGGAGGATATTTTCAACGCCATGCACCGCATTTGAGCGAGGTGGACTATGTTGCTGAATCAAAACGAAATCATGCAGACCATCCAGATGATCGACCAGCAGCATCTGGATGTGCGGACTATCACCATGGGCATCTCCCTGCTCTCCTGCGCCCACAGCGACGTGAACACCGCCTGCGGAAAAATTTACGATAAAATCACAAAATATGCTGAAAATCTGGTGAAAACCGGGGAGGAAATTGAAAAAGAATTCGGAATTCCCATCGTCAACAAGCGCATTTCCGTCACCCCCATCGCCATGGTGGCCGCGGCGGCGGAGACGGAGAACTACACCCCCTTTGCCCAGGCCCTGGACCGGGCCGCCAAGACCTGCGGGGTCAACTTCATCGGCGGCTTCTCCGCCCTGGTCCAGAAGGGCATGACCGTGGCTGACCGGCGGCTGATCGCCTCCATCCCGGAGGCCCTGTCCTCCACGGATATTGTGTGCGCCAGTGTCAACGTGGGCTCCACCAAGGCGGGCATCGACATGGACGCGGTGGCCATGATGGGGCGGACCATCAAAGACCTGGCAGCGCGGACGGCGGACCAGGGGGGCTTTGGCTGCGCCAAGCTGGTGGTATTCGCCAACGCGGTGGAGGACAACCCCTTTATGGCCGGGGCCTTCCACGGTGCAGGGGAGCCGGAGCGGGTGATTAACGTGGGGGTCTCCGGCCCCGGGGTGGTGTACCACGCGCTCCAGGCCGTCAAGGGACAGCCCTTCGACGTGGTGGCGGAGACCATTAAAAAGACCGCTTTCCGGATCACCCGCATGGGCCAGCTGGTGGCCCAGGAGGCCAGCCGCCGCCTGGACACCCCCTTCGGCATTGTGGACCTGTCCCTGGCGCCCACCCCCGCCGTGGGGGACAGCGTGGCCCGGATTCTGGAGGAAATGGGGCTGGAGGTCTGCGGCACCCACGGCACCACCGCCGCCCTGGCTCTGCTCAACGACGCGGTGAAAAAGGGAGGCGTGATGGCTTCCTCCCATGTGGGCGGGCTGTCGGGGGCGTTTATTCCCGTCAGTGAGGATGAAGGCATGATTGCCGCCGCCGCCTCCGGGGCCCTGACCCTGGACAAGCTGGAGGCCATGACCTGCGTGTGCTCCGTGGGGCTGGACATGATTGCCGTCCCCGGGGACACCCCGGCGGAAACCATCTCCGCCATCATCGCCGACGAGGCGGCCATCGGCATGGTCAACTCCAAGACTACCGCCGTGCGTATCATCCCCGCCCCGGGCAGGAAGGTGGGGGATACGGTGGAATTCGGGGGGCTGCTGGGCTCCGCCCCGGTACAGCCGGTGCATCCCTTCTCCAGCGCGGCCCTGATCCAGCGGGGGGGACGGATTCCCGCGCCCATGCAGAGCCTGAAAAACTGAACGAAAAATTTAGAAAAATTTCACAAAAATCTCTGGCTTTTTTTCGTTAATGTGCTATAATAAACACAGACGGCGGGGGGACGAGCCCCCGCAGCCCATAACTGTCCCCGGCTGGGGGCTGAAAGGAGCGAGAAATATGAAATTTGTATTTACGGACAAAAAGGTGAACCTGCCCGACTCCGTACACCAGTACGCAGAAAAAAAGGTGGGCAAGCTGGACCGTTTCTTTCGGGAGGATGCAACCGCCGCAATTACGTTCAGCGTAGAAAAGGACCGGAACAACAAGGTGGAGGTCACCATCCGGTCCAGCGGCACCATCTTCCGGGTGTCCGAGAGTACCTCTGATATGCACGCGTCCATTGATGCCGCCGTGACCACGCTGGAGCGTCAGATCCGCACGACCAAAACCCGCCTGGAGAAGCGTCTGCGCCAGGGCGCTTTCGAGCGGGCCCTGGATGCCTCCACCTCCTTTGCCCCGGAGGAGCCGGAGGAGAACGAGTACCAGATTGTGCGCAGCAAGCGTTTTCCCATCAAGCCCATGAGCCGGGACGAGGCGATTTTACAGATGAATCTGCTGGAGCACAGCTTCTTCGCCTTCCGGGACGAGGAGGCCGGCGGGGCCTTCGCCGTGGTGTACCGCCGCAACGACGGCGGCTACGGGCTGATTGAGGACGAGACGTAAATTATATTGGAATGCAAGCAAAAGGGGCAGGGTTTTTACCCTGCCCCTTTTTTGTTAGAAGTCTGTGCTCTGCTCATAGGCCCAGACGCACTGCGCCAGCTTTTTGTGGATACCCCGCAGGAAGGTGTGTACAACATACAGCGCGTCGCTGTATGGATTGGGCAGGGGCTCTTCGGAGAGAAGCTGCTCCACTTCTCCAAGGGTTTTGATGCCGCGGGATAGGTCGCTCTGGATTTTTTGGAGCTCGATTAAAAAAGAATTTTCCGCCATAGTTGAAACCTCCTTGATTTTTCCCAAGAGGTCTGATAGAATGAATTTATCAGACCTCTTGGGGTTCCCCCCCTTGGGGGTTTGAGTGAAAGAGTTTTGGTTTATCTTGGGAGGGGTGGGCCAAAACTCTTATTTTTCGCCCAAGCTGTCCTTTACAAGCCGGATTCCCTGATTGACAACATCTGTCCTGGTGGATTGAAGCTCCTTAACGCAGTCATCCAGTAATTCCAATTCCTCCACTGTCATACGGATTTGTAAATATTTGTCCCGCTTGCTGGTTCCCTTCAATGGGCGTCCTGTCCTTGGCGACACTGTATCACCTCACTTACGCCATAACATAATAATATACTATGTTATGGCAAAAGTCAAGCTTTTCATTCAAAAAAATTTTTTCCCGAATAGCGGCAGATTTTATGTAGGGGCAGCCTGCAACATACAGCCCCCAAAAATCAGAAGCCCCCGGCGAGCCGGGGGCTTCTTCTTATGCACGATGATCCTTCCGGGATACCCTTCAGCAGCAGCCGCAGTTGTTTCCGCCGCAGCCGTTGTTGCAGCCGCAGTTGTTTCCGCCGCCCCAGGTATTGCCGCAGCCGTTGCCGCAGCCGCCGCAGGCGAACAGGATGATAATCAGGATGATGATCCACAGGCAGCCTCCGCCGCCCCAGCCGTTGTTATTGCAGCACCCCATAATGAAGTACCTCCTACAAGATGATATTTGAGCCGGCCTGTGGGCCGTTCTCAATTTCATCTTATGCGGCGAAACGGCGGTGGTTCAGAGCTCTCACAAAAAATTTTCTGCAAATTTTTCCAGCATCACCGCCACCTGGGCCCGGGTGGCGGAGGACTGGGGCTCCAGCACCAGTGCGCCGGGGGTGGTGCTGGACAGAATGCCCGCGCCGACGGCCCACTGCATGGCCTCTTCCCCCCAGCCGTCCACCCGGGATACGTCGGCGTATCCGGACAGATCCGCCCGCTGGTAGAGATTCAGGCCCATATACCGGGTGCCGAAGTTGTACAGCAGCACCATCACCTGCTGGCGGGTAACCGGCTGGCCCGGGGAGAACAGACCGTCTCCGGTTCCGGCGGAGATGCCCTGACTGGCCGCCCAGCGCACGTAGGGGGCGAACCAGTCCTTGTCCCGCACGTCGGAGAAGGAGGCGCTGGCGCTGGCCAGCTGGTCCGCCGGGGACCCGGCCAGCCGGTAGAGGACCGTCACCAGCATGGACCGGTCCATGGACAGGTTCGGCCCGAAGGTGGCGGCGTCCATGCCCGAAAACAGGCCGTTTTGATACACATAGGAGACCGAGCTGTAAAACCAGTCCTTGGACCGCACGTCGGTAAAGGGCAGATCCCCGGCGGGCGGCGTGGTCCCCCCGCCATTCCCCTCCTGGAGCCGGTAGGAGCCGCTGAAGCCGGCGGAGGAGGGGGCGGTGAGGGAGAAGTCCGCCCGGGTGTCCTCCGCAACCAGATACCGGTGTCCGGCTTGGAGAGCGCCGCCGGAGGAGACCTCCCGGCCGGCGGTGGCGTCCACCACCGCGCCGGTGTGGGTTACCGTGCCCGCCCCGGACGCCAACAGGAAACAGCCGCCGGTCTCCAGGGTGACAATGCTGTCCTGGGCCAGCGCGCGGGGGGATAAATCCCCGCTGTAGGAGCCGGAGGCGGTCCCCCCGCCGGCAATCTGCTGGGCCCGCTCGATGGCCCAGTCGTAGGCGCTTTGTATGCTCTGCTCCTGGATGGCTTCGGCCTGCTGGACGGTCTGGGGAATGAAGGTGTTTTTCAAATCGCTGAGGGAGATCAGGCTGTCCCCCTCGCTCAAAGCGGCCATGCACAGAAGGATTCCTCCGCACAGGGCCGCCAGAAGGGCCGGTTTACGCATCCTCGCCGCTCCTTTCCCGCTGGGTAATCATGTAGCTCAGGGCCAGGAGGCTGTCGGAAAAGTGGACGCTCTCCACCACCACCTGCTCCGGGGCGCTGATTTCATAGTTGGTAAAGTTCCAGATTCCGCCCACCCCGCAGCGGACCAGCCGGTCAGCCATCGCCTGGGCCGCCGCCATGGGGACGGTGAGCAGTCCCACGCTAACCGGGTTGTGGCGTAAATACTCCTCCAGGCGGTCCGCGTGGACCACGGGCACACCGGAGATGGTGGTGTTGACAATGGCCGGGTTTATGTCGAAGGCGGCCAGAAGCTGAAAGCCGTTGGCGTTGAACTTAAAATTCTCAATGAGGGCGCAGCCCAGGTTGCCCGCCCCCAGCACCACAACCGTGTGGCCCTGGTTGACCCCCAGAATGCCGCCGATTTCTTCTCGGAGGCTCTCCACCTTGTAGCCGTAGCCCTGCTGGCCGAAGCCGCCGAAGCAGAACAGGTCCTGGCGGATCTGGGAGGCGGTCAGCCCCATGGACTTGCCCAGGGCGCTGGAGGAGATGCGCTCCACCCCCTTCTGCTGCAATTCAAACAGCTGCCGGTAGTACCGGGGCAGGCGGCGAATGACGGCGGTGGATACCTTTGTGTTGCGTTTCATGGAAAAGCCTCCTTTCCATCAAAACCAATATAGCGGATTTTGGAGGACTTGTCAAACTTTTTAACAATCTTTTTTGCCGGGACCCTCTGCAAGCGCACGGACCACCGCCCCCGCCAGCACCAGGCCCGCTGCGCCGGGGACGAAGGACACCGAGCCCGGGGTGCGCACACCGGTGGGCTGGGGCTCCTCCTGGGAAAAGACCACCTTCAGGCCCGGCACCCCACGGCGGCGCAGCTCCTT
>Ga0073908_1003728_pt1 | contig 15092 bp, 18 predicted proteins | sample MucameincwithD2O_FD_65484 | JGI IMG/M metagenome (GOLD analysis project Ga0073908, IMG submission 65484) | Mouse cecum microbial communities from Vienna, Austria - Mucus amended microcosms incubated with D2O | ecosystem: Host-associated > Mammals > Digestive system > Large intestine > Cecum...
CTGTAGCCGCCCAAAATTTTTGTCAAAAATATTCAGAATAAGTGTCAAAAAAGTTCTATTAAAATTTAGTGTGATTTTGACATTTATTCTGATTACAAATATCCTTTCCAAATCGGAGAATGGGCGGTGATTTCTCACCGCCCATTCTCTGTCCTCTTCCGATTTCCATGCTCTTCAATTATCAGATGCTTACCCGTCTTTGGCATTCTATTCGGTACCACTTCTATCAAATCACTAACAGAGCATCCTAACACTTCACATATCCGATCAATGTGTTCCACCCGTAGACTAACCACAATTTCATGGTACCACTCATTAATGGTATTGGGTCGTATTCCAGTCAGTTCTGATAATTGTCGCTGAGACATGCGGCGTTCGCCAAGAAGTTTTGATAAATGAATCCTAACCATAATAATGCCCCTGATAGATACTATCATAATTCGTTGCATTATTATTTATTTTGATATTTTATAACGAATAACGTTATACAAAATTTTTAATAATAAGTTCCCTATATCGCGGCTTTACTTCTTTCTGTACAAGATTATTCATCCTATCCACTTCAATAATCGTATAGTCTTTGTAAAGTTCTCTAATATAGTTACAATCATTATATGACAAAATAAACTTACCATTGATTTTATCTAATGCCGCTTTTAGTCTCTCATGGTCTTCTGGCATGAATCTATCAGGATAATATTTCTCGGTTTCATAATATGGTGGATCAAGATAAAATAATGCGTCTTTTTTATCATAATTTTTGAGTATTTTTTGAAAATCGAGATTTTCAATAATCACTTTATTCAATCTCTTAGCAACTTCATTTAAATACTCTTTTGCCTTTTCCATATTTCGTGAACGCATTCCAAATGAACGCAGGTCTGTACCAAAGCTCTCTTTAATCAGAACAAAAAACCTTGCTGCCTTTTGAATATCTGTCATACCTCTAATTTCGATCTGCTCTCTTGCATCAAAAAATTGTTCTCTTGATATGAATATGTACTGTAACTCTTCCTGAACAGCTTCTGGATGATATTTAATGCAACGAAACAGATTAATAAGATTCCCATTGACATCATTATATACTTCCATATTGGCATGGCTGTCAGAATAAAAAAGCACCCACCCAGCACCTCCAAAAACTTCTATATACCGATTATATATCCCAGGTTCAGGGAATTGCTCGACAATCTTCTTCCTAAGTGCTTTTTTCCCTCCAATCCAACTCATAAAACTATCCATAATTACATTCCTTCTTTCATAATAATGTGGGGCATTATTATAGAAAGTAATATGTTTACAAAACACGAAGTTAAATAATGCATTTCCAGCTGGCGACAAAATTCAGTCAACAGATGGCACTGTTATTGTCTACACAGCAAAAGCGAATAACTGGATGTTCTTACAGGGTACAACTGATGATTATACTTATATGCTATATTTCCATGAAAATGGTTTAAATGTGCGAAAAGTGGATAATGAAAACGGGAGTATTCTTTCGGAAAAAACTATTGTGACATTTTGATAAAATTCATGTTATATTCACGGTTTTTAAGCATTAATACCAACTTTTGCCCATAACACAGCAAAAGTATAAGCATTTCCAGATGTTAAGGCAGTATTGCATCTGATTGTGTAATAATCGCCTACAACAGCAATACTTTCTACAGCTACATCTGCTTGTCCAGTTGCTATGACTGAAAAGAGCAAATATCCAGATTGGTTTTTGGGAATATAGAAATAATTATTTTCAGTACCTGAAATACTTGTAACTGTAGTAATGAAATTCGTGTTTTGTGCAGTAATTTGATCCTGTAAATTTTTTGCCACTGCTGCCGATACTACTTTATCCAGGGCCGCCGTAGTAGCATTTTGTATGATCGCCGATTTATCGATTTTATCTTCGATCTGTTCCTTAAGATATTTCGCCACAGCCGCCGATACCACTTTATCCACGGCATCTGAATCCGCATCCTGAATGATATCAGCAGTATTAATCTTTTTAGCTAATTCTTTCTCAAAATCAGTTCTCAGAACATATACACCATCATTGACAATGTCCACTACATCAGCCGATGTAACAGTCAATCTGATTTTAATTTCGTTCTGAATCGTCCGGCCATCATACGCCGGTATATAAACAGGACAGGTGGCTGTATGTTGGAAGCAAAACAATACTTCCTGTCCACCTGATCCCGTTGCATATACATTGACACGATTAAAAAAATAATCATTTTTAAAATTATAATTATCTGTTACAGCTTTAATATCTATCGTTGTATTATTATATTTTTCTACCGAAGCAATATCTGCATTATGAATAAGTTCTCTCGCGGATCTTTCTGGATCAGCAATTAATTCAATTTTCGAAAATCTTACCTGTTTACCAGATGCTATTGCATCAGTAATCAAAGCAAGCCCTATTTCTGTGTATGTCATCATATCTACATATCCCCTAAATCAATATAATTTACCACTGATACAGTCGTCCCAATTTTCGTTCCACTGTTCACTACATTGCATAACATATAATTATCCAATGAAGTGCTATCCTTTACTTTTCGCACCTCTCTAATCAACATGCTGATGTTTGCCGGATGTTCCGTGTCATCTCGAACCCCCACCCGCAAAAGGAACTGCGCCCACTTATCCGGATAGCCAATATCCGGATACCATAAGTGCTCTACATCGTTATATCCCAATGTTTTAGCTGCTAAAATAATTCCCGCTTTCGTTCCTCCGAATGCTTCCACTTCATCCTGCATTGCGATCCGGCTGCGGAATGTTTCATCATCTTCATCCGGATACCGATGCATTCCTCGGTCCTGCGCGTAATACTGCAACATCTCCACGTTGCAGGTTACTACTGACGTTTGATCTAATGCACGCTCCAGCTCTGCTTGCACGTTATCATATTCGTCACCGATTACTTTAAAAAATATGTACCACTGATTTTTTGTTTTCTTCAGTCGCATAAATGGCGAAGGCAATAGATAATACAGATAATCCCTGAATCTATCAAACATACTCAATCTCCTGTCAACTGATATTTTTCACAGTGATGTGGATTTCCCCTGTCACAATAACCTTACCCCTTTCAGCAATGACATCCGCTGCCGGTACTGTGATATCCGTTTTTTTATACCCTTGGACTGTAGATATTAACTTCCCGATGATCGCATCCCGATAAAGTGTATTTAATTCTTTACGCTTGCTTACATCCATTAAATCCATGATAGCTGCGCGGATCTGATCCTCGTATCCGGAAACGCTGATTCCCTGCTCTACGTATACCGTCAGTTCAAAGTCCTGCTTAACAGATTCCGCAGATTTGACGAGATAGTCTCCATAGCTGCCTTCCATTTCTTTAATTGCTGCCTTTACCTTCTGGATCAGTGCTTCATCCGCCGTTCCTTCTGCGCCTGTAACAATAATATCAACCGTTCCTTCGCCTCGTGGCGCTTGGCTGTCAATATCCGCTGTCACCACACCACTAATGGATTCCACAATACTCTGCAATTTCCTGTCCGGATTCAGACGTGCATTTTCCGCCCGGCTGTTCAAACAGCGCTGCCGCAAGGACTCAATCTCTTCGATTTCTGTGCCACTTTCGACAATCCAGTCTTCTTCGTTTCTTACGTGATCATAGCCGTCAATATACACAAGCGTTTCACAGATTGTCCCCGGCTCCACGTTGTAGGCAGCTCCCGGCTGTTCCGCTTCAACGATTACTTTGTATTCGCTGACTCCTTCGGGCATCACAGTGTCTTCGGCTGCATAAAATGTAAAATATGCCCCCTCGGCATTTCTGGATGTGATAAATGGATGTCCCTTTTTGATTTTTACAGGATAACTGTAATCACGCCGATATACTGTCACATACCCTTTTGTTGGTATACCCTCCTTGCGATATTTTGCATAATCTGCCGCTCGGATTTCCACCCAATCATCCGGGCAATGCACCATAAACGCTGAATTAACGATCTGAACGGCTAGCTGTTTCAGCTGCAGCATGCCATGCACTACAATCCGCAGGATCGCATAAAATACACCACCCTTGGAAAAATTTGTAATCACAAATCCCTCTTCCGCAAGTTTTGTTTGCAATTCTTCCATGTATTCAGATTCATCTGGAACATTTATAATCTTCTCCATAATGTTATCCGGTATCATGTGACATAAATCTCCTTTCCATCGGAACGTATATCAATATTGACATTCTGACCATCGGATTCCCGAAACTGGACATGTGCAGCCCACTTGCTCTCCGTTGATGTTTCCGTCGTCAGGCTAATCGACCCATCATCAATATATTCCCGTTTTGTCATTTTCCCAACGATCTGAGCACTAATTTCTTGCTTGAAAGATTCGTCCTGTTCCGCATTCAGGTAGTCCGTAAGGTTATATCCATACGCCTGCATACCTTCCTGATCTTCCCAAAGCAATTCCCCCTCATCCGTCAGCATCTCGATCCATATATCTTGCATCCAACAGTTCATACCACTACATAACACACAATCTCCATTATTGTCCGGTATTGGCTGCCCGTATCGGTCTAACCGGATATCAACATCATCAGTCCCTGTCAATCTCATCCATACCACCGTCCTATAATATAAGGATAGCTTCCTGCAACAAAATGAATTATAACAGCTTCCCCTGTCTGATAAACTTGGTCAGATACCAGATTCGGAAGTTCTGTATTGTCCTCCAACAATCTTACTGTATAACGATAGGTTCCTTTTTGCTGCTGCACCCATATAATCCTTGCAATCATGCTGTGCATCTTATCCATTGCCGGATACTCTGTTTTCAATATATCCCTAACGATTTTTTTGACAAAAGTTTTGAGTTCACCCATCGTCTGCCTCCCTGAATTTGATCCGCATATCAATGCCTCTTTCATTGCCTTCTATCGTGCAGGAGATAACCTGTGCCGATCCTATAAATTCATCACAGGATAATTGCACGATTTGACGCGGCTTGATTCCCGGAATAGGAATAATATCCGCCACCCATATATCCCCACTTCTTTCGATGTCTAAAACATTGTCATCAGATAACTGATAGTAGCCATCCTGATCAGGCTGTACGCCATAATAGATACATCCGTTTTGCGTATAAAAAGTAATGTCTGCCTGATAGACGGCATTGAGTTGCCGCAGGGCTTCCTGATAAGATGCTGCATCAACCCGGAAGTTCTTTCTGCGTCCGTAGTCGGTATTTGTCATCTGGTATTTACTAACTTCGAACACTGTAAACAGATATCGTGCTGCTTCCTGTAAGGTAGTGTCTAAGAAAAATGCCGTCATATGCTCTGCTGAAGTTTCTTCAGCGTCTTTGATGATCACTGTACTCTCAGATGTAAATGTTCCACGACCAGACACAAGCAGTTCATAACCTGCGTCATTTCCAATCTCTAATGCATAACTGTCAGCCGGATTATCTTTCAAGATTTGTATCAATTCTTCTGATAATGATAGTCTCGCCCATACCGGTGCATCCGTATCATCTGACTGCCACTTTGCATCAAATCCTCCAGTAACCTGATATTCCCCACAGGTCAGCCGGAACTCTAACCCTTCCAGATTTATTTCCATTTACCCTCACTTCTTTACGAGCTTTTTTGCTTTCTTTTTGGCTGCTGATTGACTTTTCTGTTTCTTTGCCGGACTTTTATCTGCATTCTTTTTAGACTTTGATGTCTTTGTCGTAAGCGTTTTTATCTGCTTCTTCGTGCGTACCACTTTCAACCCGGCAATCGCAGGAGCAACAAACGATAACGTACACACCGCCCAGCTTTGAGATTCTTCTTTTGTGGTACTAATCCCGTTAAAATATACCTCCGTGATTCCGTGTGCATTGATCTCTGCTGCCGTAAGTTTATATTTCTTCTGTTTTTTTTGCCCTGACCGTTTAAATAAACGCTGCACAAATCGAATCATATTTTCAAAGTCATAGGTTGCATTCTCTTCGATAAATAAGTCGATTTCTACTTGCGCGGCCTCGTATCCGGCAGGCTGGTTCGATACTTTCTTCTTTCCTTTTTTCTTATCTTCCAGTTTTCCCTCTTCGGTTATTCGGATACTTTTTACAATGCCGGGAAGGTAATCCTTCCCGACTTTTATATGCTTGTCCTGAATGAATATCATCCTGACCTCCTACGCTGCCTGTGTATCTCCATCCGTAGAATCCAACTCATCAAGCAGGTTTTTCAATTTTTTCAGGCTGTCGATAGAATCAATATCAACATTCAGCTGCACATCATACTTATTGTACGTAGTGCCACCAGAGCGCTTTGATATTGCTTCCTTGCTTAATGATTTACGTGAATCCCGCTTCGTCACCTTATTCTCAACCACAGCAGACACAACATCTTGCATTCGCCCCCATAAAGTGTCGAGCGGCAGGATCGCCTCATCACCAGCTTCACCACCAACCATACCATTACGGCCATTAATGCCAAACAGTGTCGGTCTGGTCATGATACCGCCCTTTGCATAATAACTGACACCAAAGTTCGGAACTTGCGCAGTTGCATCTCCTGATCCGACCGTGGAATATGATACCGTCACATGGGGCAGTTTCGGTGCCGGTACGGTTACAGATATGCCTGCAAATGCATTACGTACAGCTGATGCAGCCTGATTTGCAGCTGATGTCACCGTAGATTTCACGCTTGCCATACTGCTTGATACAGATGACTGTATATGTCCCATCCCAGATGACCATGCTGATTCCATCGCGCTGACACCGCCCTGCGTTGTCTGCTGTGCCGAAGCAACTGAAGTATTTACGTCTCCAACCGCCAAATTTAGACTGCTTGTATCAATATCAAAACCAACTGTTCCACCATCCGGCGTTGTTGCAGACGCCATAGCCTGATTGATCGCATCCTGTGCTGATGCTGCTGCACTGGATGCTGACGCTTCCATGCCCGTCCCTAAACTTGCCATAATGCTGCTTCCGGCTTCTGCCACACCTGATGTATCTACATTTGACAAAGACGCTAAAATACTATCCATGGACGTTCCGGCCGTACTATCCAATGCAGCCTGCACCTCTGTGCCGCCTAATTGTACCCCATTTGCAAACGCCTCCATGCCTTCCATACCGCTGATTTGATACTTGCTTGCATCAAACGCAATCTCTGGAGCCTCGACTGTAGATACCGTAGTGGGCAATGATACCTCTGGCAAATTGTAGTCCGTCGCTATTTCAGGAGTAACTACTTCAGTTTTTGGTTCTGTTACCGTGACTGTTTCTGCAATTTCCTCATCCTTGCCGCCTCCTGATAACCAGTCCGTAAATCTGCCCCATGCACCTTTTACTGAATCCACCAAGCTATGAAATCCATCCATAAAACCATCCTTAATGCCATTTATCAGGTTACTGCCGATTTGTATCCAGTCAATGCTCAGAATAGTATCACCGACTGTCTTAAACAAATCCGGTATCATTCCAAGCAGCATTGGGATTGCCTGTAAAATACCGCTGATAATGTTGCCAATAATGGCCAGACCACCTGATATTAAGTTTGGGAGTACCTGTCCAATACCAGCCAGCAGCTGCCCGATCAAAGATACACCCATTGCCAAGATCGCCGGCAGGTTCTGAACAATGCCAGATAACAGACTTAAAACAAGTTGGATACCAGATTGGATCACAGCTGGAAGCGCTTGGATGATCCCGTTTAGCACCATGACAACCATCTGTACACCAGCACTCAGTATCCCTGGCAATCCTGAAACAATCATGGTTAAAAATCCGTTTATGGTTTCCGCTGCAGCTGCAGTTATCCCGGGAAACTGCTGTACAATACCTGTTATCAATGACGTTATGATCTGTCCACCGGATAAAATTATCCCCGGCAGGGCTGTTGCAATCATCGCCAAAAATCCATTCATTATTTCTGATGCTACTGTCAAAATCTCCGGTATTTGCTGTAAAATGCCGGTTATCAATGATGTTATGATCTGTCCACCTGACATCAATATATCAGGTAATCCAGACAAAACCCCACTTACAATATTAAACAGGAGATCTAGGCCAAATTGCAAAAAACCGGGCAGATACGTACCGATAGATGTCAATGCATTTCCGACAAATCCACTTATAGCACCAAATACATTGCTAAATATACCCTGTAGATTGGATACATCACCGCCACAGGCTTGGAACAAGGCAATTAATCCCGCGACAGCCGCTGCAATCAAAGCAAATGGCCCTAATACTGACAAAAAACCGCCTGCACTGAATACCTTTTTCACACTGGATACAATACCGCCAAGGCCGCTGAACGTACGTCCAACTGTACCGACCACAGCAATCAATGTACCTGCAGCAATCAGGAATATCCCTAAGTACGCCACGATATGCATGATAGATGCAACTGTCTCCTGATTTGCCGCAACCCAATCACTGCCTTTTTGGATCACGCCAGCAATCACATCCATTGTACTGTTCACAGTCGGCAGCAATCCCTTTCCAAGTTCTTCCGCTGTATTATGTATCTTCTGCTTCATAGTCTGAAATTTTTGTTCTGGTGTATTGTTAATTGCAGTAGCCATCTCTTCGGTTACAGCCACGCCATTTGACATGGATTCATGCAAATCATCAATCCCAGTTTTCAGCTGATCCGTATTCTGATACAAAAGATCAATCAATGCAATCGCTTCGTCCGTACCAAAAGCTTCCTTTAACTGTTGCTTTTCAACAGCATCCAAAGTATCTCCATATTTGCCACGTAACGTTTCCAATATGTCCGGCATAGACATCAACTGATTGTTGGAATCCAAGAACGTCAATCCAAGTTCTTTTCCTGCTTTCGCGGCAGTATTCAAGAATGATTTGTACTTTGTCGCTGCCTCTGATCCGGACATAGTCGTCTGCAACTGACCTAAAATTGCAAGCTGTTCTTCAAGCGGTACCTGTGCGTTTGTTGCCGTCGCGCCAAGCATACCGATTGCGCCAGCCATCTGAGATCCGCTTGTCTTATAATTTTTTACGGCAGTTGCAATTCCAGCAGAAAACATCTCGCCAAATTCAAGATCAGACATTTCCTCGTATGCGCCTTTATAAATGCCATATCCGGTTGCAAACAGCGATCCCATCTCTTCTGTCGTGGATTTGGTTGCTTTACCAGTCAACGCTGCCAACTCTGTAAACTGTGCAACACCTTCATCCGTCAACGATGCAATACCGGACTTAATATCATAAGACGCAGTAATAAAATCAGCTTTTGTCGTCCCAGCCCAAGTGTCCGAGAAATTTTTTGCAGCACTCTCTATAACCTGCAGATCCTGAACACCTAAGGAAGCAATCTCGCCCAACGCATTCTGCGTATCGAAAGTTGCTGTGACTGCTTTACCGCAGGCAGACACGATACCTGTCCCTATGCCAGTCATTGCAGCACCTGCTTTCTGCATTGCCGCAAATGATCGTGTCATAGTTCCGATTGATCCGTTTACATTCCCCATTTTTCCGGTCAAACGATCAACCATATCGAGGACAAGGGATACTTTCAATACACTGTCCATTCCCATATCCTTATCCTCCTTCATCTGAGAACAGAAGGTTTATCGCATTAACAAACCCGATTTTTATATCATCTTGATACATTTTCCGGGCTTGCCGTGCCAATGCAAGCAGCCTGTAAAATTCCCCCAGTGTTACGTGATCCAGATCCGGAATCATCCTGCTCGGCAGATACTTACAGATCAAGATCCGTCCAGCATCGTACAGGCTGCTTTCTGTTTCTTCCTCCGCCTCATCAATCCGTTCTTCAGCGGATTTTACAGGCGGCGCACCGTCGTGGTCTTCGATAAACCCAGCATGTACAGGAGCTTTTCACCAAGACTGATTCCCATCGCCGGAAACTCGTTGAGCAGTTTCTCCAGATCCTTGCGCTGCTCCTGACAAATATTGTCTAATACAAATGTCCGCATCGCCTTCGAGCTTGATACCGATGCTGTTTTTACGTACCGGTCATAAGATGCCGCTTTCGGCTCAGCGAATAAAAATTCCATCGTCCGATCCATGTCATCATCCTGAGACAGATTTGTTGTGACGATGTACATTTTTCCGCGCATCCCTTTATCTGCGTACTTTCTGCACAGATCTTCAAACGTTTCCAACTGCTCCATCATCGGTTCAACCGGATTCTGCTGCATATATCCGGTATCCTGCTGTACCGGTTTTGACATTTTTTCTGATAAAATTTCCTGATCTTCAAAATAACCCATTGCTATATCCTCCTTATGCGTTTACGCCGTCAATACAGATACCGCCCATTGCGATACCCTCAAGACTAATCGTTGTAGACTTATCGCCCTGCTTACCACCAAAACCACCGCGTTTGGTAAATGTTACATTCGTTAATACATCTGTGCAGGTCGTTGCTCCGACATCTGCATACGATACCGTAATCTTTGGGATCACGATCTTATAAAATCCACCCTGATTCCGGTATGCATCAACCAGCGTATTGTAGTCCTCGCGCAGCATCTCAAGTTTCACCGAGTTACTTTTGTTTCCTGTTCCAAAGCCTCTTGGATTTCCTCCTCGCCCATAAACCAGTTCTTTGTCCTGGCTATCTTCATAGTCAATGGATGTCGGCTCAATATTCTGGCATCCGGACAGCGCAATCGTGATCGATGACCAGTCATATACCTTTCCATTTACAAACTGTTTCCTTGCCATGTTCTCCTCCTACGATACCGCCCCTGCCATAAAAGTCAGGGATACCACATTTGCATACGCCCGCGGCTTATAGCTTACCCGCACCGGGATCTTCTGTGCCGTCAACAGGCTCTCCGGATCAAGCAGTACCGCCTGTCCGCTGCTGATGATCTGGTCTTTAATCGCATCCTCAACCGGGATATTCAGGTCTGCCTGTACCGGCGCTGCCTCTGTTTCAATCTCTGATGCGTCAAAATCTGCTTTCAGCCATTCAGTTGCACGCTTATACACTTCGCGCACCAGTCTGTACATCACACGCGCATGCTCGATTGTTGCGAAATCACTGTTTTCCGGCGCACAGGTGTTAGAGCTTGCAAGATACCATGCATCCCGTCCCGGATACCGGCGCAGTGCAATATATCTTGCAGCATCCAGATCCTCATACATATCCTCAATGCCTGTCGGTACAAGTTCCAGCACCTTGCTCTCGCTAATCGGGAAATCCCTGACATATGCGATGCTGGTGGATTCTTTCGCCTGTGCGATCATGCCCATAATATAGGCTGCCATGTTCGTCACACGTACACGTCCATCCATCCCTTTAAACCGCGCCCATGTCTGTACTACTGCAACGTGACGTCCTGCTGATTTACAGTCTGTCTCGATTGCCTCCATGTAATCTGTAACAGCCTCATCATTTCCTGCTGATCTCTGCTCGCAAACGATCAGCAATGGACGCCCCGCATTCGTCTCCTGTGTCTGTGCCATTGCTTCCAAAGACGCCCACAGATCTTTGTTAGTTGTACCAACAATATGCACCGCCTCAATATTTGCATGGCTTTTATAAACACGTTCCATAGCTGACAAGATTGCTTCGTTGCTTGTTGTCGGTGCTGCCACTGTAAACGCGTAGGTATCACCAGCTGCAAACTTGTTTTCCGCCTCCGCCGCAAACGCCAATGTTAATCCCGTATCCGGAATTTCATAGTTTCCTTCCAGCGGCACGGTCATCTCGTCTGATTGACTGCTTCCTCCGTCTGTACTGACTGTGAACGTCGCCTCATTCGTAGCTCCTCCGTCCACGATCTGAACAACCACATCATACGCATTGATTCCTGTACCGGACACCGTTACGGTTCCTTTTCCAGTTCCGGTATGTATCACCCCAGACGGTTTACCACCTGTAGTGGCAGCCACCGGATAGCAAAACATCTGCTGTGCACCACCGTCGATCGAATCAATACAGGCATCTGCAAGCGGTGACTGGCCTAACAGATTCCTGATCTGATCTGTATCCATCGTATTGCGCACTTCAATCGGATCTGTCACTTTTGATGATATGCCAACCTTTGCGTGTACACCGCTGATCCGCTGTTCTCCAATCCCGGAACCGCCATCTTTCACATCTACTTCCACTCTTGATATCATCTTTTCCTCCCATCTGCAGCTGCCGTCAAAAACTCACGCAATGCTGTGTCGAACTCGCGCTCTTCCAGCATCTTATTTTTCGACCAGTTCTTCTGCTGCTTTACGCCTGCCAGATATACGCTTGGCACCTGCTTGGCAATCGCCCATTCCTCTACTGTTTTGCGTACTACCTGATCCGGCACAACCTCCTTCACAGCCTTCCTTTCCATTTATCCTCACTCCTTTTCCATGCCAATCTCCGGCTTTCCTTCTATCTTGTCAGCAGGAACATCGTCCTTATAAATTCCGTATGTGAACGTCACCGGTATTTCAACCGCAATCTTAGCCTTCAAAATGCTGTCTTTTTCATCAACCCAGTCTACTTCCCCGGCTTCAACTCCTACCCAGTTCCCGTTTCCATCATCATATCCCTTGCTTATCGTTTTAAAAAATGCCTCAAGATGCGCTTCCAGATGCTCTTCATCGTACTCGGCAATAACAACTGTATACACGGTTTCCATGTCATACAGCTTCACCCGGTTCATCGTAACCGCCCCGTTATCATATATTTTTTTTGACTTCGAACGAACCGGCTTATCACTGCCTCGCAGGATTCCGGCATAATAGCTGCCTTCATCTTCAGACATTTTTTTCAGGCTCTCATAGATCACCCCAGTTATCCCGGACGCACGCAACAAATCTTCCAGATACTTTTTCTTCGTCATGTCAAAGCTTCCTCCATCAGTTCAATGATCTCTGTTCGATCCGCATCAGACAGTCCAAGGAACGGACGCGCCGGAATTTTGATCGCAACCTGTTTTTTGTGGTACCATTTCCCGCCAATCTGGAACGACAGCATCCGTTTATTCTTTGCCCGGATTGTCCTGCCAGGATCACCAAACTGATGCGTGGCAGCATAAATAGTATTCGTACCGATCTCCGCACCTTTTTCCGATGATCGGGCGTGGATGGAGGTACGCAGATGGCTTCTGTCCGTCAACGTCTTCCCGCCACCGGATGCCCGAATGGAGCGTTTCCATGCTACCCCATCCGGTGAAGTCTCCGTATCAAACCGCTCATCCGTGCTGGTACGCAACGCTTCTGCGATCGCCGCCATCAATTCTGCCCGGTCAATACTTCCCAATCTTTGTAACCGTTCTTTGTATTCTTCGAACTGCCCAGCCATGCTCACACGGATACCACTCATTTTATTACCATCCCCTCATTGACTTCCGTGAAAATACACGTTCGCTGGACTGAATAGAAAATCCTGCGTTTCCCTGCGCATCCGTCAGTGCTTCTCCTGTTCCTCCTGATGTCTGACCGTCCAACTCCACAATACCCTTCGCCACATTCGTCAGATAAAGGATTGCTGCGTTATAGCGGTTCAGGATGTTCTTTTCGCGCTCAGATTCATCAATGCCGCGTCTGGAAGCCAGATTGTAAACCGCTATATCCTTCGATAACTTTGTGATCATCTTCGGCACCTTGCTAAGCGGTACCCTATACCGTTTAGCAAGATATCCGTCAATTTCCGAATCTGCATCGTCTACAGCAATTTGTGCATATGGCATTGCAGCTTCTCGCAGCTCCTCGCCTTCCAGACGGCAGTTATCACCAATTAGGGATCGCAGCATGTCCGGTTTGATCATATCCAATACATCTTCTGCTTTGCTGTATGCCATGACTGCCTCCTATCCAATCAGCCTTTTGCTTCTCCTGTGCCTTTGCCAGTTGATCCATATGCCATCTGCCAGAACCCAAATCCTGCATTCCAGCGGCCATCCACGCCATACAGGTATTTTTTCTTCAGAAATACATTCAGATCATCGTCCTTATTAAGGGCTGTAAACTTTGGTTTCTTGCGCATCTGAAGGATCAGCGGTTTAAGCGGCTCATTCGTTGCCATCAGGTACCATGCGTCCGGATCGTTTGCCAGTTCACTGACAACCTCCACCTTAGCAAGACCTTTGGTAATATTAGATGATCCGTCTACCATCTCCGCCTCTAAGATCCGGCGCGCTTCCATTTCCAAGGCAGGCGGCACCACAAGAACATTCGGTACGAGTTTCAACGGTTTATCCTGATCACCTGTATAGGACATGATCGCCGTACGTGCCGCAATAAAACTTTCCTGTGACAGCTTTGCATCTGTCTTGTTTGAAAATGTCTTTTCCCCTGATTTATGCTGATCAGAGAAAAATGGCTGCCCATCATAGCACTTTTCTTTAAATCCCTTCTGAAGCAGTTCAAAAACTGTTTCATCCGGAGCCGTTGCCGCTTCTGCACCCATCATTTCAAAACTTGGCGCGTACACCCCATACCGATCATCTTCTAAGACCTCACGGTCAATGCCAATCGTAGACTCAAATGTCTTATTTTTGATTGTGTAGGTGTAGGCGTTCAGATTCGCAATTGTACGTTCATCCAGCCACTCTTTCATTTTCGGAAGCTGACCAATCCATCCATAATTTTCTTCTGATGTACTGGACGGTACCTCGGTGGCAATCAGAGGATGTTTCGGCTGTTTTGACGAAAATCCTTTGTTATACAGTGTTGAAAAGCTGACATCCAGCGCCCGCAGCGCCTGTGAATTAATAATCATGCTCGTTATCCTCCTTAAAACATATCAACAGCAACAGAGTTGCCTTCTACAGCAAATACTTTCCCGGCTGCACTTGATCCATCTGCGGTCAGCGTTACACTATCCGGACCGGCAAAATAACACGTCTTTAAAATATCTGTCTCCTTAATGTCGCCATCATTCCCAAATACAAATACGCCGCGCTGTACACGTACATGGCAGGCTCCATCTTCACCGACAGTATTGTCAACATACTCCTGTGCCGCCCCAACAGCTATCAGATCAGCTGCCTTGGATGCCTGCACGGCATATCCTTCTGCATTCAGCGCCACAATGTCCCCATCAACCAGCTTTGTACCTTTTGCAACCGGCAGACGCAGGATACTGCGTCCGGCAAGCTGTTCTCCTATCTGTCGTCCCA
>Ga0073908_1003738_pt1 | contig 15040 bp, 7 predicted proteins | sample MucameincwithD2O_FD_65484 | JGI IMG/M metagenome (GOLD analysis project Ga0073908, IMG submission 65484) | Mouse cecum microbial communities from Vienna, Austria - Mucus amended microcosms incubated with D2O | ecosystem: Host-associated > Mammals > Digestive system > Large intestine > Cecum...
GGAATTGGTGGTAGCATCGGCTGCTCATGGACAAGTGCGTGAGATGTTGTTGCCTGACGGGACAAAAGTATGGTTGAACCAGTCGTCTGTTTTAAAATATCCGCGTGCTTTTGAAGGAAAGGAACGTCATGTATATCTGGATGGAGAAGCTTATTTTGAAGTAGCACGTAATCATGAGAAACCTTTCATGGTAAAAAGCCCGGCAATGGATGTCAGGGTCTTGGGAACCTCTTTTAATATAAAATGTCGTCCGGATAACAGTTTTGCGGAAACAACCTTGATAGAGGGTGAAGTTGAGGTAAAAGATAAATCGGACAAAGGAAGAATTACTTTGTTGCCGGGACAAAAAGCTGTTTTAAACAGGGTAACAGGGCGGATGCAAGTAAAACAGGTCGATCCCAAGATGGAGATAGTCTGGCATAATGACTTGATTCCATTTGAAAAGTCATCTATTTTCCAGATTGCGGCAGCATTGGAACGGTTCTATGGAGTGAAGATAATCCTTTCACCGGATGTAGACAGTACTAATACTTATTCAGGTGTACTGAAAAAGAAAGATAATATAGAGTCTGTGCTGAATTCTTTGCGTAACTCTATTCCTTTCAATTATAAGAAAGTAGATGATAACAATATATTTATCTCATCGGAAACAAAATAATTTTTAAATAAAGATCTATGAAAATCAACATGCTCTTAAGCGGCTGTCTTCTAGGGTTATTGTGTTTCACTGCATGTGATTCTGAGGGCAATGAAATGAATGATTACACCCATTATGTCAATCCTTTTATTGGTACAGGAGGCCATGGGCATACTCATCCGGGTGCTATGGTTCCTCATGGCATGATACAGCCGGGGCCGGATACTCGTATTGACGGTTGGGATTCCTGTTCCGGATATTATTATGAAGATACTACGATCAATGGTTTTGCCCATACACGTCTTAGTGGTACAGGGTGTGCGGATTTCGGAGATTTCCTGTTGATGCCGACTGTAGGTGTGCAGCGTACTGATTTCTTGGGAACAGAAAGCCAGAAGCGTCCTTTCGCATCGGCTTTTTCTCATGAAAAGGAATATGCCGAACCGGGATATTATTCTGTTTTTCTGGATACATACGGGGTAAAAGCCGAACTGACTTCGACAGAGCGTGCGGCAATGCATCGGTATACTTTTCCGGAAAGTAAGGAGTCTGGATTTATCTTGGATATGGACTATAATATTCAGCAACAAATCAATCAGGTAATGGAAGTGGAGGCAGTGAATGATACTGTGTTGCGGGGGCGCAAACGCAGTGCCTATTGGGCATACCGACAGGATCTTTATTTTTATGCCGTATTTTCCAAACCCTTTACGTATACCTTGTACACGGATACTGTTCAGGAAAATGACAAACAGATTCCTGTATGTAAAATGCTTTTGCATTTTGAAACGGCGAAAGATGAACAAGTGCTGGCTAAGTTCTCTATCTCTTCTGTTGATGCGGAAGGTGCTTATAAGAACCTCCAGGCTGAGATGTCCGGTTGGAATTTTGATGGAGTGCGTGCCGATGCTAAGAAGAAATGGAATGAATGCTTGTCAAAGATTGCAGTCAAAACCAATGATGAAGACCAGCGTGCCATTTTCTATACGGCTATGTATCATGCTTTCCTAAGTCCCAATCTGTTTACAGATGTAGACGGGCGTTACTTGGGAATGGATTTGAAAGTGCATACCACCGACATGAAACATCCGGTTTATACCATTTTCTCTTTGTGGGATACTTTCCGTGCGTTACATCCGTTACTGACTATTGTTGATCCTCAGTTGAATACGGAGTTTATCCGTTCATTAATAAAGAAGCATCAGGAAGGTGGTATCTTTCCGAAATGGGACTGTGTGTCCAATTATACCGGAACTATGGTGGGATATCATGCGGCTTCGTTGGTAACCGATTCTTATGTGAAGGGATACCGCGATTTTGATGTGCAGGAAGCTTACAAGGCATGTCTGCGTGCAGCGGAATATGACACTACCGGTATTGTAGCTCCCGATTGGCTGATTCCATATGTTATGCCCAAAGCACGTTATTATAAGAATACTCTTGGCTATATTCCATGTGACCGTGAGAATGAATCGGTAGCGAAAGCATTGGAGTATGCGTATGATGACTGGTGTATCTCCGTGCTGGCAGACAGCTTGGGAGATACTGAAACCAAGGAGAAGTATGCCCGTTTTGCAGATGCTTACGAATTTTATTTTGATCCTGCCACCCGTTTCATGCGTGGATTGGATAGTAAAGGTGAATGGCGTACTCCGTTCAATCCCCGTTCTTCCAATCACCGTAATGATGATTATTGCGAGGGTACTGCATGGCAATGGACTTGGTTTGTTCCGCATGATATCCCGGGACTGGTGAATTTGATGGGTGGGGAGGATGCTTTCGTAGGAAAGCTGGACTCCTTGTTTACGGTTTCTTCCCAGTTGGAAGGGGAGGCTACCTCTGCTGATATCACAGGACTGATAGGCCAGTATGCGCATGGTAATGAGCCTAGTCATCACATTACTCATATGTATAACTATGTAAACCGTCCATGGCGTACTCAGGAATTGGTTGACAGTGTGCTGTATAACCAGTATTTCAATGCTCCTGACGGCTTGTCGGGTAATGAAGATTGCGGTCAGATGTCTGCCTGGTATATTTTGAATTCCATGGGCTTCTATCAGGTATGTCCCGGTAAGCCGGTTTATTCTATCGGACGTCCGTTGTTTGAGGAGGTGACGATTAATTTGCCCGACCGCAAGACTTTCGTTATCCGTACCCACAATAATTCGAAGACCAATAAGTATATTGAGTCGGTTTTGTTGAACGGAAAACCGCTGGATGTTCCTTTCTTTACCCATGATGATCTGGTACGTGGAGGAACGATGGAGATTACCATGAGTCCCGTACCGACGGAATGGGGAAAACAGGTGAAGAATTAAAAGTATAACTTAACCCAAATAGCAATATCATGAAAAAACTATTTCTATCAGTTGTAGCGCTGTGTGTCACGCTGTTTGTACAGGCAAAGGATTATGCAGACTATGTGAGTCCGTTGGTAGGTACACAGTCTTCCTTTGAACTCTCTACAGGAAATACTTATCCTGCCATATCCCGCCCGTGGGGTATGAATTTCTGGACTCCCCAGACAGGAAAGATGGGGGACGGATGGCAGTATGTTTATACGGCTAATAAAATCCGTGGTTTCAAACAAACCCATCAGCCCAGTCCGTGGATTAATGACTATGGTCAATTTTCCATCATGCCCGTAACAGGAAAACCGGAATTTGAAGAGGACAAGCGTGCAAGCTGGTTCTCTCATAAAGCTGAAATTGCAAAACCTTATTATTATAAGGTTTATTTGGCAGAACATGATGTCGTAACCGAAATGGTTCCTACGGAGCGTGCCGTAATGTTCCGTTTCACTTTTCCTGAGAATGATTCATATGTAGTGGTGGATGCTTTTGATCGTGGTTCGTCTGTCAAGGTGATTCCCGGAGAAAACAAAATCGTGGGCTATACTACCCGTAACAGTGGTGGTGTTCCTGCCAACTTTAAGAATTATTTCGTTATTGAGTTTGATAAGCCGTTTACTTATGAGGCTACGTTCTCTAATGATGTACAGCCTGAAAAACCGGATGGCAGTGTTCCTGTAACCTTGAAAGAAGGTAAACTGGAGCAGACTGATTTCCATACCGGAGCCGTTATCGGTTTCAAGACAAAGAAAGGTGAAGTAGTTCATGCCCGTGTGGCCTCTTCATTCATCAGTCCTGAACAAGCAATTCGGAACCAGAAGGAATTGGGTGGTGACAGTTTTGAAGTATTGGTACAGAAAGGTAAAGAGGCTTGGAATGAGGCCTTAGGTAAAGTAGAGGTGGAAGGTGGAACATTGGATCAATACCGCACTTTCTATTCCTGCTTGTACCGTTCCTTGTTGTTTCCGCGTAAATTCTATGAACTGGATGCCAACGGACAACCTGTTCATTACAGTCCTTACAATGGCGAAACGCTGCCGGGATATATGTATACGGATACAGGTTTCTGGGATACATTCCGTTGCTTGTTCCCTTTCTTGAACCTGATGTATCCTTCGGTAAATAAGGAGATACAGGAAGGTTTGGTTAATACTTATAAGGAAAGCGGTTTCTTCCCCGAATGGGCCAGCCCCGGTCATCGTGGTTGCATGGTCGGCAATAATTCAGCTTCTATCTTGGTCGATGCTTATCTGAAAGGAGTACGTGTGGAAGATGTGGAAACATTATACAAAGGACTGATTCATGGAACGGAAGCCGTACATCCTGAAGTTTCTTCTACCGGACGTCTGGGATATGAATATTATAACAAGCTGGGCTATGTGCCTTGTGATGTGAAGATTCATGAGAATGCAGCCCGTACATTGGAATATGCATACGATGACTGGTGTATTTATCAGCTGGCGAAAGAGTTGAAGCGTCCGAAGAAGGAAATCGCACTTTTTGCCAAACGTGCCATGAACTATAAGAACCTGTTTGATTCGGAAAGTAAATTGATGCGTGGCAAGCAGAAGGACGGCAAGTTCGCTCCTGAATTCTCGCCGTTGAAATGGGGAGGTGACTTTACGGAAGGAAACAGCTGGCATTATTCCTGGTCTGTATTCCATGACCCTCAGGGATTGATTGATTTGATGGGAGGTAAGGAAATGTTCGTTACCATGCTTGATTCTGTCTTTTCGGTTCCCCCCATCTTTGATGATAGCTATTACGGACAGGTAATTCATGAGATTCGTGAAATGACAGTCATGAACATGGGTAACTATGCACATGGAAACCAGCCCATCCAGCACATGATTTATCTGTATGACTATGCAGGCCAGCCTTGGAAAGCGCAATATTGGTTGCGTGAGGTGATGAACCGTATGTATACAGCCGGTCCGGACGGATATTGCGGTGACGAAGACAATGGTCAGACTTCGGCATGGTATGTATTCTCCGCATTAGGGTTCTATCCGGTATGTCCCGGTACGGATGAGTATATTCTGGGTGCTCCGTTGTTCAAGAAGGCGACACTTCATTTTGAAAACGGAAAGAACTTGGTAATAACCGCATCGGATAACAGCGATACCAACCGATATGTAGATGAAATGCGTGTAAACGGTACTGTTTATACCAAGAATTATTTGAAGCATAACGAATTGTTACAAGGCGGTACTATTGACTTCAAGATGACCGACCGTCCGAATATGCAGCGTGGAACACAAGAAAGTGATTTGCCTTATTCATTTTCAAAAGACGAAAAAGTAAAATAAAAGTTTCACCATGCACTTCTCTCTTATAAAGAGAGGTTGGAGGGGGATGTTCTCTTTTGGCAGCATTGCAAGAGTACATCCCCTTTTTCTTTTTAAGTATTTCTTCTATACGTCAAAGTCCGATGATATTACTACTTTTGCCTTTCCTCTGCTTTTTTCTGGAAAATTTAGAAAAAAGAACAAGATTGAGTAAGTGTTTTCTTTTAGCTGCCTGTTTTTATTCTCGAAAGGGGAATGAGAACCCCTTCACTGGAGAAAAACAAGTCAGTGTTAACGAATTTATAAATTATGAAAGGCAATCAATTAATGAGAAAGCCCAAATTACTCAGGGCGCTTTTGATTCTTTTGTTTGTGGCTGCACCCATACAATGGACCCGCGCGCAAATCGTTCTTTCAACTCCCAAGACAACGCTTGGAGCAGTGATCAAGAACATTAAATCACAGTCTAACTATCAGTTTTTCTATGATGACAAGCTGGCTGAAATGCCGGTGAATGCCATTGATGTGAAGAACGGTTCATTACAGTCTGTACTTGATGCGGCTTTGCAAGGCAAAGGAATTACGTATAAGATAGAGGATAACATTGTCTATCTTTCAGCATCCGGAGAGCCTCAGACACCTCAACAGACAGGACAGGAACATACAGTGACCGGAACAGTGGTTGATGCGACAGGCGAAGCCTTGATTGGTGTAAACGTACAAGTGAAAGGAAATCCCACAGCCGGTACGATTACAGACTTTGAAGGTAACTATTCTTTGTCCGTTCCCGGAAATGGTGAGATTGTGTTCTCATACATTGGTTACCGTTCGGAAACATTGAAGCCCGATGGCAAGAATGTACTGAATGTAACCATGCAGGAAGATACACAGCAGATTGGCGAAGTGGTGGTAACCGCTTTGGGGATCAAACGTGAGAAGAAAATGTTGGGTTATGCGGTTCAGGAACTGAAGAGCGATGAACTGAACAAGACAGGTGACCCCTCGGTAACCAGTGCCTTGCAGGGCAAGGTGGCAGGCCTTCAGATGAATACCTCGGCTACCGGTCTGGGCGGCTCTACGAAGATTACCATCCGTGGAAACTCTTCTCTGACAGACAATAACCAGCCGTTGTGGATTGTGGATGGCGTTCCTTTCAGCGACACTAGCACTTCAAGCGCATCCCGCTATGATGGTGTAGACCGTGGTAGCGCTTCCATGGACATTAATCCGGATGATATCGAGAGTATTTCTGTTTTGAAGGGTCCGAATGCGGCTGCTCTTTACGGTTCACGTGCAGGTAATGGCGTTATCTTGATTACGACAAAGAAAGGTAGTAAGAAAGATGGTTTCGGAATCCGTTATAGTGGTAATTTCACTTGGACAGCTATCGGCGAGACATTGGATATGCAACGCCGTTACGGACAAGGACATATTGATACAAAAGATGCCAAGACTGCGGTGTATGACAAAACGGATAGCGGAAGCTGGGGCCCGGTATTGGATGGAAGCATGAAAGAGGCTTGGAACGGAGAAACTTACGCTTACTCTAACTATGGGGATAAGTTGAAAGATTATTTTGATACCGGTTTCTCGCATACGCATAACGTATCTATCAGCAACGGTACAGAGAAATCACATTTCCGTACTTCTTTCGGATACTCCGACAATGACGGTGTATTCCCCACTGAAAGTTTGAGCCGTGTGAATGCCGATCTGAATGCAGGAACGGAATTGAACAAATGGGTGTCTATGGACGGAAAAATTTCTCTTTCACGTACAAAAGCCGATAACCGTCCACTGTATGGAGATTACGGTGCTATTTCCCAGTTGATGAGAATCCCTAACAACGTCCGTCTGGATGACTTGAAACAATATTCTGATGAAACTCATGCGCATGTGAATTGGACAGGGCCTACTGCCAGTATCCGTAATCCTTATTATGTATTGCATCAGCGTCAGAATTCGGATGAACGCTGGCGTGCTTTCGGATATTATAGCATGAAAATCAATTTCACTGATTGGCTGCATCTATCTGCCAAATACGCTTTTGACTACTACCGTACCAGAGTGCAAAGCACCAATGCGGGGGATGGTATCAATGGAGAAGCCAATACTTCCATGATTACGAATGATTCAATGGACCGTAGTGAAGAAAACTTCTTCGAGTCAAATGCTGAAGTCATTTTGATGGGTGACCGTCAGTTGACTGATAACTTCCGTCTGGGCTTCAATGTCGGTGGTAACTTTATGTACCAGCGTTCGGAAACTTTGGGCGTGGGCGTAGGTAATATGGTGGACAAAGGTAACTGGATGCTGAATGCGGCCAATTTGTTGAGAACCGGTAGTGAGGATGGCTACAAGCGTGCCATGAACTCGGTGTTCGGCTCTGTACAGATGGCGTGGAAGGAATATCTGTCTTTGGATTTGACAGCCCGTAACGACTGGTCATCCACTCTTCCGTCAGGTAACAATTCTTTCTTCTATCCGTCTGCCAACCTCAGTTTCGTAGTGTCGGACTTCTTGCGCTCTATCGACAAACCGTTGCCAAGCTGGGTGACATTTGTCAAGGCACGTCTGTCTGCCGCACAGGTAGGTAAGGATACAAGCCCTTATCAGTTATACAATACCTACTCTTTCAAATTCGATAATGGTGTATTGACCCCGACCAAAGACAATGTGAAGATGAACGACCAGTTGAAGCCTGAAATCGCGACTTCTTACGAAGCGGGTCTGGATATGAAGTTCTTGAACAATCGCCTGGGATTTGATTTTACTTATTATTACAGCAAGACAAAGAACCAGATTATGAAAGTACCCGCAGCAGCTCCCTGGAGTGGAGGACAATGGGTAAATGCAGGTATGGTAACCAATCAAGGCGTGGAACTGATGTTGTATTCCACTCTGGTAGAAACAAAGGATTTTGCTTTTGACTTGAATGTGAATATGGCTCACAACGTATCGAAGGTGAAAGAACTGGCTCCGGAAGAAAATGTGAACTATATGTTCTTTAACGGTGACGGAAACTTCCCTGTAAAAGTAGGTACACGCGCCGGACACAAATTAGGCGAGATTTATGCTACATCGCTTTATAAGCGCAATGAAAACGGTGATATTATCGTAAATGAAAATGGGTTGCCCATGACTGTGACCAATGAGTCCGAATATGTGAACAAACCTATCGGTAATATCCAGCCAAAGCTGACCATGTCTGTATCTCCTACCTTTACTTATAAGGGGATTACACTGTCCGCACTGTTTGATATGAAATTCGGTGGTGATATCTTCTCTTATTCCGAGATGCTGGCTACCGGAAACGGTTTGGCTAAACGTACCTTGAACCGTGGTGAGGAAAACAACTATATGATGGTATTCCCCGGTGTGACAGAGTCAGGCGAGGTGAATACAAAACAGGTGTCCGCTTCAGAATACTATGGTGCATTGCAGGCTGAGGATTTCATCTACGATGCTTCTTTCATTAAGCTGAAAGAATTGTCAATCGGCTATTCATTCCCCTCATCCATGCTGAAGAAGACTCCTGTCAACTCGCTGAATGTTTCATTTGTTGCACGTAACTTGTGCTATCTGATGAAGCACACACCGGGTACAAGCCCCGAAGGTGGCTATGACACTACGATGTTCTCACAAGCCATTGACTATGCATCGTTGCCGTTTACACGTACTTTCGGTATTTCTATCAACTTAGGTTTCTAATTAATTAAAAGGAAAAACTGATTATGAAAATCAAATTATATAAATCCGTAGCCTTATGTTCGTTGCTGGCTTTGGCCGGATGCCATGATTTTGAGGAATTGAATACAAATCCTTACGCACCGATTTACGACCCGACTGTGGAGAATGTATCGGCCGACGGTATAGATATTGATTATACTTTGACGGAACATGCCATGGCAAGTTTGAAAGGGATGGAAGGTGCTATCGGAAGTATTTTTGCCAACTTCACCTACGAAGGTCCTTACAATGATTATCAGACAACAACCAATCTGACTCATGATATCTATGCCGGTTATTGGGGAAACAATGTCAGCGGCTTTGTGAATCAGGCGCCTACCTATTCTTATACGGATGGATGGTCGGCCAGCCGCTGGAAGCATTTCTATGATGACCGCAGCACTTCGGAATACAGCCAGTTGGTCAAGACATTCTATTTCTGCAATAAGGATTATTACCATACGGCATTCTATATCACCCGTATTTATTATGCTTTCTTGTTGTCCATGCAGACGGACACTTACGGAGATATTCCTGTAGCCTACTATGTGAAGGGAGCCATGCCACCGGAAGAAAATGTGACCTATACACCTCAAAAGGAAGTTTATAATATCCTTTTCCAGCTGTTGGATCAGGCAATAACAGAGTTGCATCAGGAAAATCTTCCTGCTGTCAGTCAGTATGATTTAGGTGACAATGACAAATGTTATGGGGGTAATGTGGACAAATGGCGTCGTTTTGCCAATACACTGCGTTTGCGCCTTGCTTTGCGTGTATCCAATGTAGACCCGGCTTTGGCCCAGACTCAGGCAAAGGCGGCTTTGACAGACCCTGCCGGTTTGATGCAAAGTCAGGATGACAATATGAAGCAGACTCCGAAACGTCAGTATATCGCCGGCGGTAATGAAAATATCTACGCGTTGTTGTTCAGTTGGACCGGCAATGCTGTATTATCGAAAGAAATGGAACGGGCTTATAAGAATCAGGCTTTGAAAGAAGGTGCGGCAGCCGATGCCGTTACTTTCAATGAGAATTCTGAGAACTGTTATCTCGACCCTCGTTGTGAAGTTTTATGGTTCCGTCCTACTCCGTTTGATTCGTTGACTACCAGTCCGCTTCCTACAGAGAATCTGAAGAGAGATTTCAACGGAGTGATGAATGGAGAAACCAATGTAGGCGGTTCTTATCTGAACAGATATTCTGCCAACCGCTGTATTCTGTCATCTGATGCCATGAACAAGGATTATTGGTGGAATCTGGCTCGTGAAATTGTCTGGATGGGTTATGCTGAAAGCTTGTTCCTGAAAGCGGAAGCGGCATTGCGCTGGCCGTCATTGGTGGATGAAACAGCCGAAGCCCTTTATTTGAAAGGTATCAAGGCATCTATGGATTATTATGAAATTGATGCGGACAAGGCCAATGAATACATCAGTCATCTGGATGGCGTAAAAGCATTTGCCGGTGGTAGCAAGGAAGAACAGTTTGAACAGATTATTACTCAGAAGTGGATTGCCGTTTTCCCGAATGGAAATGAGGGATGGGCGGAAGTGCGCCGTACCGACTATCCGCGTTATCTGCTGGCTCCGGTCAATGGAAACAATTCCAATGGAGAAGTGGCGTCCGGCAAGCTTATCAAACGCATCAACTATCCTAACAGCGAGTCCCGTAACCCCAATAAACCGGGCAATGTGAACCAGGGTAGCCGTGTATGGTGGGATGTGGCCGATACGATGAATGATAGAGGTCAGTGGCATACTCCGAATAATTTCCGCTAGAAATTGCTATCTTTGTATATCCTAGGGAACATAAAAAGAAACAAAATGAAGCAAATTCTATTTTTATTGGCAGCCGTCCTGTTATTGGGCGGCTGTGCGGAAGAGAAGAAGACCGACGTTCGTTGGGCTACTTTCAATATCCGTTACGACAATCCGCAGGACAGTTTGAACAATTGGCAATATCGGAAAGACCGTGTGTGCCAGTTTATTAAGGACCATGAGCTGGATATTGTCGGTATGCAGGAAGTCTTGCATAACCAGTTTCAGGATCTTCGCGCAGGCTTGCCCGAATACGATGGTATCGGTGTGGGACGTGATGACGGGAAGACAGCAGGTGAATATGCGCCGCTTTTCTATCGTAAGGACAAATATGAGGTGTTGGACTCCAATACTTTCTGGTTGGCCGAAAATCCCGATAGCGTAGGAATGATGGGATGGGATGCGGTTTGTGTCCGTATCGCCACTTGGGCAAAATTTAAGGACAAGGCTACCGGAAAGATATTCATGGCTGTCAATACTCATTTTGACCATGTGGGTGAAGAGGCCCGCCGTCAAAGCGCATTGCTCATTATCCGTAAGATAAAAGAGATCGTAGGCGAACGTCCCGCAGTGGTTACGGGCGACTTTAATGTGACCGATGCGAGCGATGCATACGAAACAATCACCACCAACGAGTTTGTGATGAAGGATGCTTATAAGACGGCTGCCCGTGTGACCGGCGTTGATTATACTTTTCATGATTTTGCCCGTATCCCGGCCGAGGATTGTGAAAAGATTGATTTCATCTTTGTCACTCCGCAAGTTCTGGTGAAGAGTTGTGAAATACCGGCTGAAGTACCGGAAGCTTTACTTTCCGACCATAATCCTCAGTTGGCTGACTTGGAATTCTGATTTTTTAAATAGGTGAACTTACGCCGGTAGAGTCTTTAAAAGGGCTTTATCGGCGTTTGTTATTTTATTCTGTTGATACTTCTCATTATATGTAATCTTCTCCCATTTAAAATAATTTTCCTCCTTCGATAAGTGTGATACCTTACTTAATTGTTCTATATTTGTATCATTAATCCAATTTAATAGTATGAAGACATACAGTTACTATGTATTATTTTTGTTAGTTGTGTTTTGCGGATGTTCCCGTCCCACGGAATTAACATCGCCGGATGGCAATATAAAATTAGTATTCAACCTGAATGAGGCAGGAGCGATGACCTATGGAGTTTCTGTAGGAGGAAAACCGTTCATCACTCCTTCTGTTATGGGCTTTGAAGGCCGTGACGGGCTCAATCTCTCCAAAGATTTTCAGATAGAAAATACTGAGTTTACCACAAAGGATGAAACCTGGACCCAGCCTTGGGGGGAGAATAAATCTATCCGGAACCATTATAACGAGATGGCTGTGCGCTTGAAAGATCCGGCGAATACACGGCTGACCCTCCGTTTCCGCGTGTTCGACGACGGTCTGGGCTTTCGTTATGAATATCAAGTACCCCAAGTGGACAGTGTGTTCGTGATGGACGAGCTCACTTCATTCAATCTGGCGCAGGATGGCAAGTCATGGTCTATTCCCGCCAGTTTTGAAACCTACGAGTTGCTGTATCGTACCCTGCCCGTCAGCAAGGTGGATAATGCCAACACCCCGATGACTTTCAAAACAGATAACGGGGTATATGCCAGTATTCACGAAGCGGCTTTGACCGATTTCCCCGAAATGACTTTGAAGCATACCGAAGGTTGTCACTTCAAATCGGAACTGGCCTCCTGGCCCGATGGGGTAAAAGCCCGTTTTGCCGGAGGAACTTTCGTTACTCCGTGGCGCAGTATCCAGATAGCTCCCAAAGCGGTAGGTCTGATAAACTCCGGCCTGATACTGAATCTGAATGAACCTTGTGCGCTGGAGGGTGATTTGAGCTGGATACGTCCTATGAAATACGTAGGTATCTGGTGGGGAATGCATCTGGGGGTTGAAACGTGGACGATGGATGAACGCCACGGTGCTACCACCGCTAATGCCAAACGATATATAGATTTTGCTGCTGCCAATAACATAGAAGCGGTGATGTTCGAGGGCTGGAATGAAGGCTGGGAAAGTTGGGGCGGTATGCAGACTTTTGACTATACCAAGCCTTATGCCGATTTCGATATGGCAGAGGTGGCACGTTATGCCAAGGAGAAAGGGATTGAAATAATCGGTCACCACGAAACGGGTGGCAATATCTTTAATTACGAACGCCAGCTGGACAATGCTTACAAATGGTATGCAGACCTGGGAGTGCACAGCGTGAAGACCGGTTATGCCGGAGGACTGCCGGGCGGTCACAGCCATCATGGACAGTTCAATGTACGCCATTACCGCAAGGTGGTGCAGACTGCCGCCGGTTATCATACAACCGTTAATGCCCACGAACCTATCAAAGATACAGGAATTCGTCGTACTTACCCCAATATGATGACGCGCGAAGGCGCCCGCGGCATGGAGTGGAACGGATGGAGTGAAGGTAATCCCCCCGAACATCACGAGTTATTGCCGTTTACCCGCTTGCTGGGCGGTCCGATGGATTATACACCGGGTACTTTTGATATTCTTTATGAAAAGACACGCAATTCCCCACGCCGCAAGAAGTGGAATGACTTGGATAAAGGAAACAGCCGTGTGAATACCACCTTGGCAAAGCAGATAGCCAATTGGGTTGTCATTTATTCTCCGTTGCAGATGGCCTCGGATATGATTGAGAACTATGAAGGGCATCCTGCCTTCCAGTTCTTCCGGGATTTTGATGCGGACTGTGACTGGTCCGAAGCCTTGCAGGGCGAACCGGGAGAGTTTGTAGCTGTGGTGCGGAAAGCGAAAGATAAATATTTCCTGGGAGCCACCACGAATGAAGAGTCGCGTACACTCACCATTCCATTGGATTTCCTGGAGAAAGATAAAAAATACCATGCCGTGATTTATGCTGATGGAGAAGATGCCGACTGGAAAACGAATCCTACTTCGTATCAGATTAAGGACAAAGAGGTGACAGCAGCCGATACCTTGTCTGTAGTCATGGCAAAAGGTGGCGGGCAGGCGGTGAGCTTTATTCCTATAACTGACTGATTTACCAAATGCTTCGTCCTATTGCGTTTATAGATTCCGAAAGGTAACTTCATCTCCTTCTGAAAGGGGATGAAGTTATCTTCGGTTATAGCCGAATTCAACAACCTTAATACTTAGATATAAATGAAAACAACCGAAACCCCAACTCCGGCCAGACGCCGTAGTCCTATTTTTTGGGTTCCCACCGCTTATTTTGGTATGGGGCTCCCTTTTGTTGTCCTCAATATGGTAGCCGTACTGATGTACAAAGGTCTAGGAGTCAGTGATGCGAAGATAGCCTTCTGGACCTCCCTTATCATGCTTCCCTGGACACTGAAACCCCTTTGGAGTCCGTTGCTGGAGATGTACCGTACCAAGAAATTCTTTGTCGTCCTCACCCAGATGGTGTCGGGAGTCACTTTCGGGTTGATTGCCTTGTCGCTTCATCTTCCGTCCTTTTTTGCAATCACTATCGCCTTGTTCGCCATTGTCGCCTTTAGCGGGGCAACGCACGATGTGGCCTGTGACGGGGTATATATGGACGAGTTGAATGCACAGGAACAGGCTAAGTATATAGGTTGGCAAGGTGCTTTTTATAACGTAGCCAAGATTATCGGTACAGGTCTGCTGGTTTATCTGGCCGGTTTCTTGAAAGATGAATACGAAGGTCCTGCCGAAGATGCGGTACTCTATTCTTGGACGGTCATTATGATTGTCCTCGGAGGAGTGATGTTCGCTTTGGGACTTTATCATACCCGTATGCTGCCTTCGGGCAAGCATGCCCATTCGGTCACCTCTTTTTCGCAGAGTATGGCCGAGTTATGGAATGTCATCCGGAACTTCTTTACTAAAAAGCATATCGTTTATTACATCTGCTTTATTATTTTATATCGTTTTGCCGAAGGGTTTGTGATGAAAATTGTACCTTTGTTCCTGAAAGCCGGTCGTGATGTGGGCGGTTTGGGATTGACAGAACAGGAGATTGGCATTTATTACGGAACCTTCGGAGCGGCAGCTTTCGTACTCGGTTCATTGCTGGGCGGATATTATATTTCCGCACGTGGATTGAAAAAGACTTTGTTCTCCTTGTGTTGTGTATTCAATCTGCCTTTTATGGCTTACACGCTGCTTGCCATTTTCCAACCGCAGAGTGCGCCTCTTATCGGCGGAGCCATTGTGCTGGA
>Ga0073908_1003779_pt1 | contig 14854 bp, 13 predicted proteins | sample MucameincwithD2O_FD_65484 | JGI IMG/M metagenome (GOLD analysis project Ga0073908, IMG submission 65484) | Mouse cecum microbial communities from Vienna, Austria - Mucus amended microcosms incubated with D2O | ecosystem: Host-associated > Mammals > Digestive system > Large intestine > Cecum...
TATTACTACAATAATAGTAGAATTAAGTTAAGGCTAAATGGTAAAAGTCCAATTCAGTACAGAATGGAATATTACCCTAATGTAGCATAGAACTTGTCCAACTTTTGTGGGTCACTTCAAAGTTCTAACACACTAGAACTTCATAAGAAGTTCGTGTGATTAAGGACAACTAAAGTTTTCCTTAATAATCCTTTTATGCACGATTAAGTATTCATATTGATTAAATACATTTAAACAATGCCACAAAATAATATACATTATTTTATTTGAATATTATAATCGTGTTATAACAATATTAGCATATTGTTATAAGGTAGTTTAGCTTAACAGCTAAACTGATGAGAAACCTTACTCGGTTTCTCAAACTCTTCCACGGTAACCTATAAAAATATCAAAATAGACTTTTGACATTTTTATAGGTTTTAGCCACATATAGCAAAATATATTAGCAAAGTACTACTTGAATAAAATTATTGCTTACTGTATAATAGCTATAATATATTTTGTAAATTTGAGTATCACTCATAAAATTAGAGTAAATTTATATGCCTTTAAGAGTGATTAACTGCAAAATTGTCAACATTTCTGTCAACAAAATGAAGAAAACTGTTGATATATAAAGGAGAACTTTTGTCATCTCCACCAAGAAAGACACAGAGCTAAAGTATTCTGTGTCTTTTTTATACTTGATTTAACTTATTCGATATGCTAGAATTATTATGATATAAAGAGTATAGGATTAATTCAAAGGAGTCACATATGAATGAAAATTTAATCTCTCAAATAGAAAATACATTTGAGCAAACGTGGTTTCAAAATATAATAAAAACACGTGGTCAAAATAGTGAAAAGACAAGTGATGTTAGTGAAATTATAGGAGAAGCATATATATATGCATTTTCAACACAATCTTGTGAAAATATTCAAGAATTTTTAACTAAATTGTTAGAAAATTTTGATAAAATTAAAGAAGAAGCAATTAATCCTAAAGATAAAGCATATCAAAAAAATCAAACAAGAGCTAATATGCTTTTAACTGCTATTGCAAAAAAGATGGGAATTCCTGAATCTCAAATTGAACAAAGTGAAGAATTAAGAATTGCATTTTTAGAAAATTACTGTAAAAATGGTTTTGTAATGCATTCTTTTTCAGAAGAAAATTTAGAAAACTTAAAAGAAAATGGATTTCAATCATCTGAAGAAAGAAAGCAAACTAATATAGAAACTAATGAAATAATAGAAATTGCACACATTTTCGAAAATCATGGCGTTTTAAAAGCATGTGGCACGTATCCTTTTTATTCAGGAGCTGGATTATATGTAGAACATGATCCTAGAAAAGTTTTTGAACATTCTACTTTAGCACCAGAATGGTTTTTTGAATTTACTGGAAGTGATCATAATGGCTTAGATAGTGCAGTTGCAACACATCCATTAATAACTAGAGATTATGATGCATGTAAACAAAATGTAGAAGATTTATGTGAAAATGCGGAATTATCTGAAGATGAAAAAAGCAAAGTATATGATTTTTTTGAAAGAAATTGGGAACGTTATGGTAACGGACAAAAATATGTTGCTATGATTCCTAGAAGTGTAATTGGAAAAGAAGATTATTCTGCAATATTAGAAAATTCGAAAAATAAATCAAATACAGAATTAGTATCAGCTCTTATAGGAGATGAATTTCAAATATTTCAAGAACATGTGGGAAATGTAGTAAAACATGGAATTGATGCTGATAAATTTTCTATAATAAAATTACCTGATGCAAAAGAAATTTTTAAATCTGAATTTACAAGAGAAAAGAAATCAGAGTTAATACCATCTCCAGCATATCTAGCACATGTTAGAAAATATGCCGAAAGTTCTAATTTTAATATGGAGTATGTAGATGATGTTATTTCAAAAATATCAGAGTATTGGAATGAACGTACAAACACAAATAATGGTAAAAATGCAAAATTAGATGTAATAGAAGCTGCTAAAACTAATACAGAACATAGAATCGAAAATGAACAATTAGCTACGAAGGCAGTGAAAAAATCATTATTACAAGAAAAATCAAAAGAAGATATTCAAGTAGAGGTTTAAATATGGTGGAAAAAAGGTTTGCTGAAGCATTTTCAGAAGTATTATGGTATTTAAAAGGAATAAACAAACAAGATTATAATAAAATTCCTACAAAATTTATACAATATCTAAATGAAAATTCTGATAAAACTTATAAAAATGAATTTGATTATACTAAACCATTAAAAGAATTAAAATTAAGGCAAGAAACTATCGCTTTAATTGATATGATATATTTAAATTATTGGTGTGATACTGAAGATGAAAAAAAAGATTTTTTGGATATTTTAAGAACAAATAGTAATAAACATCAAGAAAACTTGAAAACAATATATAGTTTAGATGTTTTTGAAAATACATCTAAAAAGGAAACTAAAAATGAGTTAGAACTTGTTGAGTGTAAAGAAAGTATAATGGAAAAAATTATAGAAAAGATAAAATTAATTATTCAAATATGTTTTAAAAAGTAAAAAATTAATGAACTTAATAATGAAGATATCTTAAATAAAAAATGAAGAATACGTAGATAATGAAAGTGATAAAATTGTGATGATAGAAAATAAGACTAAAAGTTCTACAGCTATAGAACTTGATACATCTATAGTAAATAAAACTAAATCAAGTGAAGATTAATGAATAACAAAAAAGCTGAATGTTTAATTCAGCTTTTTTTGTTTCATAGAAAATTAGCTTTTCCAAAGAATTTTAGGAAAAAATATTTTCAATCCACTCAAAGTCATGACATGATAAAGAAAGTATTTGCTCCTTTTTTCCAAAACCAATAACTGTTTGTGGACCAGAATGAAAATCAGTTCCGCCACCAATCAAAAGATTATTCTGTTTTGCGAACTTGTACAAATAGTCTCTTTGTTCCAGTGTATGTGAAGAATGGAATACCTCGATTCCTGAAGTTTTTGTTGTTTTTAATACATAATTTAAAAATCTTAAAACTTCGTTTTGATTTTCATAAATATACAGGCATGGATGTGCAACAATTGCAATTCCGCCATTACTAACAGCCATATTGGCTACATCTGAAGCATGGGGTAATTTCTTGGTTGTATCAATGTAAAAATCGCTACTTGGATGAATACAAAACTTTTTGAAAAACAACTTTGGTGTAGTGAAAACAATTGGATGAGTTAAATCAAAAAAAGCTTTGTTTTCTGAGTACTTTATCAAATCTTTACATAAGTATTCTGTGGCAAACATTCCTTTAGGCATCTGCAAGTTTTCAGAATGCTTTAAATTGTGTTTATTACATTGAGCAATTAAAAATTGAAGTTGCTCATCCTGTGGAACCATGCCATAATTATACTGCTCAATAAAAGACTGTACATTTTCTGGATTAGGTCCATAATAAATAAGTTCGATTGGAATGTACACACCAGTTGCTTGATCTAAAATCTTGCAAGCAATTTCGGAGCCTACGAAGACTTTTAAATCTCCTAATACTTCTTTGGGAATTGTTTGTAATTCCTTCGAACACTCCAAAATGTTATTGTGGTCAGTAATAACGATTCTTTTTAACTTTGAATTTCTTGCTAACTCAATTATTTCTCTTAAAGTAAAAGAACCATCTGAATATTTGGTGTGAATATGATGATCACATTCTGTTTGATGACCTAAGGCTAAAAGTTCTTTGCCAATGTTGAGATTTTGATTGAATAGCATAAATATTCCCTCCTGATGTTTTTTTGCTGATTTTAGTTAAATAACACTACCTTCAATAAAATAAAATTTTGATGTCTAATATATTATATCATATTTACATAAAAAGTAAATATGATATAATAACTGAGATTTTCGTTATAATACTATAATTATGGAGGTACAAAATATGAATACAATAATGAATGCTCCAGAGCTTGAATGGCTCAAAGGAAATGTAAACGGAACGCCAGAAGGGGAAAGTGCTTCTGAAATGGAATTTAAACGTACTAAATTAAGTTTAGATTTGCTTAAAATGGTACTTGAAAGAAATTACGAAGATTTCACTGCATGTCAGAAAGATGATGTTAAACTTAGTCGCGAGAGTTTTGCTGAAATTCAGCAGTATACTCGCAGTACATTGAAAAACAATGCAGATATATATGCAATGCAAGCATATTTAATCATTAATGATTTAGGAAAAATAGTTTCTTTTGTTAAGCAAGTTGAAGCTAAACTTCATTTACAATCTGTTGACCATGACGAACTCTTATATGAAGGTTTAAAACAAATGAAAACTTATCTTAAACTTCCAGTTCAGGTTAAAGAAATGTTAACTAAAGAATTAACAAAGGATGGAATTAATAATAAAGGAATCCTTTTGTATTATGTGCCTGCAACTCTATCAAATGCTATTAATTACTTTAAGAAGAATGGAGATATAAACGCAATTAGTAATGCAATGAATGTCCTTCTTCCAATTTTTGCTAATATTTATGGATTAACAAAAGCAAAAATTTGTAATTACAAAAGTGCTCATGGATTATGTACATCGTTTATTGCAGATGTTGCAGAAAAGGCAAAGAAACCTTTGGAAATGTTTAATTATAAGGTAGCTTTTGAAAATGTAAATAATGATTTTTATGTAAGATGTGAGCCCATTGAGCAAATTAAGGTGAATGTTACAGAAAAAACATCAATTATTTCTGGAAGTAATGTAGTTGTGGTAGCACTTGGTGGTGGCTCAGACTGTATTCAGGCTGCAATGGTAGGAAAGTTTCTGCTTAAAGGTTGTAAAAATGTAATTTCAATTCGCACTAAAAATACTTCATCTCAAAATGAAAAAGGAGAAATGAATAAACAAAGAAAAATTTCTAATCCTAAAGAAGTTTTAGCTGAAGGGGTATATCTTTGTGATATAGAAACTAATGGTGAAGGACGTTTTTTTGAAAATATGCCCTCTCAAATAGGAATGAATTCATATTTGGTTATTGATGAAGAAGATGGAAAATTATTTTCTAAAATTCAGACTGTTATTGAGCATATTAGAAAAAATGTTGGTGATAATATCGATACCATTTTAGGTGTTGATACAGGTGGAGATTGTTTGTATCCTATAAAAAAGGATTCAATAAATGCTGAAACAACACCAGATCAAGATAGAACTGGGCTGGAAGCTATAATGCAGTTTGAAAACTTAGGATTTAAGGTTTTTAACTGTATAGTTGCACCAGGAATTGATAGTCCAAATGGAATTACAACTGAAATATTGACTAAAGCTAATGCTATTGCATATCTACCAACAGCACAGGAAAGTGAAGAAATTCTTGAAATGTATTATAAATGGAACATGACAGGAAAAGATGTGAAGAAGTTTGGAAAAACATCGTTAATATGGCAAGCGGCGCTAAAAAAGAAAAGAGGACTTGTAACAGTAAATATTCCTTTACAAAATGTTCTGAGTGATGACAATCCATGGATTCCGACAGTTACAATAACAGACATTTCTGAAATGATTATTTTTATGAAGACATCTAATTGCATTAATGCAATAAAAATGTTTGAATAAGATGCAGACCCTATTGCAAATTTGTGCAATGGGGTTTATTGCATTATGTGATATTATAAAGTTGGAGTGGTTGACATAATTTTAAATAATATCTTAAAATTATATATAGATAAAATTATGAATTATGAAGATAAAAAAATTGTAGGAATTATAGTATCAAATGTTGAGCCATCTGTTGCACTTAATGTTATAGGTCATCTTGCTGTATCAATTGGAAAATATTCAGATACTGAGATTATGGGACAACCTAATATTGTTGATAAATCAGGAATAAACCATTTAGGAATTAGTAAATTTCCGTTTATTATAACAAAAGTAAAATCTGGAAAATTGAAAAAATACTATAGAAATATCCAAAAAGAATCCTAATTTATTAGTTGCAGACTACCCAAAAGAAATGCTAGAGACTAGAACAGATGAAGAATTAGTGGAGTCTATTAAATCAAAAGAAAATGATAAATTAGAATATTTAGGGGCAGTTATTTATGGCGATACTAAAGATGTAGATGAAATTACAGGAAAATTCCAATTATGGAGAATTGATTAATAAATATGTAAAAGCTATCTTTTTTGAAGAAAATTATATTTAAATAAAATTTTGGAAAATACTTGAAAAAAATTCAACCTTCTAGTATAATTCTAATATAATATTTAAGAGGGAGTAACTTGAAAATTACTAATCAACAATCTCGATAATAATCTGGTTAGTAAAACCTTTAAGGTAAGTGAGACTTTTAAAGAAATAAACTATTTTTAGTTTGTTTCTTTAAGAGTCTTATTTTGTATTATAAGGAGGATATATGTACGCAGAAATTATAAATTTTAAAGCAACTGATGGTGTTGTAAATGATGGATATATAATTAAAAATAATTCTAAAAAAATTATAATATCAATTCATGGAATGAGCAGTAATTGTTTTAAAGATAGAGATAAAGCAATTTCAAAAAAAGCATTTGAAAATGGTTTTGCATATATGGGATTTAATAATCGTGGAAGTGAACTTGTAAAATATATTAGAAAAGATACAGGTGAAAAATCTTTTGGTGGAACAACATATGAAGATCCATTAGACGCATATCATGATATTAAAGGTGCAATATTGAAGGCTATTGAATTTGGATATGAAGAAATTTATTTACAAGGTCATAGTTTAGGAACAACTAAAATAATTTACACATATAACAAACTAAAAAATGAAAATTCTGAATTACTTGGTAAGATTAGAGGAATCATATTATTATCATTAATTGATATTCCCAAAACATTAAAAATCTTTTTAAATGAAAATTTTGAAAAGATACTTAAATATGCTGAAGAAAAAAATAGTAAAAAAGAATATTTAGATTTAATGCCAAATGCTAGTTTTATTCATCCAATAAGTGTAAATACATTTTTAAGATATGCTAAATATAATAATGAGATAGATTTTGCTCAGTATAGTAATGAAAACTATAATTTTGAAGAATTAAACAATATTGAAGTTCCATTATTTATGCGTTGGGGAAATTCTAATGAAATGATAGAGCAATCAGCAGAAGAATTAGTAAATTTAATAAATAGAAAAATAATTAATCAAAATAAAGATATAAATTATATTGATGGGGCAGATCATGGTTATACTGGAAGAGAAGAAATTTTAGCAAATCAAATAATAAATTTTATCAAATAATTAATTTCATAAGATATGTCACCAATTGGTAGAAAAATGTATAAAAACATACGTCTTCAATTGGTAAAATATAAATAAAAGTAGGAGGAATTAAAATGGAAGAAAAATGGTTTAGTAAATCATTAAAAGAAACAGCAAAAAAACTTGAAACAGACATTGAAAAAGGTTTATCTCAAGACGAAGTAAATAAGCGTTATGAGAAATATGGACATAATGAATTAAAAGCAAAAGCTAAGAAATCATTATTAGTTAAGTTTTTAGAACAATTTAAAGACTTTATGATTATTGTTTTAATTATTGCAGCTGTTGTATCAGGAATTGTTGGAGTTCAGCAAGGTGAAGGAATAGCAGATACATTTATTATTTTAATAGTAGTTATTGTAAATGCTATTATTGGTGTTGCACAAGAAAACAAAGCTGAAAAATCTTTAGAGGCACTACAAAAATTAAGTAGTCATGTTGCTAAAGTAATAAGAGAGGGTAATTTAACAGTAGTTCAATCAGCTGATTTAGTACCTGGAGATATTGTTGTATTAGATACAGGTGACTTTATTCCAGCAGATTTAAGAATTATTGAAGCTGTAAATTTAAAATCTCAAGAATCAGCCTTAACAGGAGAATCCGTTCCAGTAGATAAAATATCAGATACTATTGAAGATGAAAGTGTTGGAATTGGAGATAGAAAAAATATGTTATTCTCTTCTAGTTTAATAACTTATGGTAGAGGAAAAGGTATTGTTGTTGAAACTGGAATGAAAACAGAAGTTGGTAAAATTGCTGAAATGATAAGTGAAGTTGAAGATAGCGAAACACCACTTCAAAAGAAATTAAATGGTTTAGGAAAAACATTAGGAATTGCAGCACTTGCAATATGTGCAGTAATATTTGTTGTTGGTATGCTTTATGGAAAAGCACCACTTAATATGTTTATGACAGCAGTATCACTTGCTGTTGCAGCAATACCAGAAGGGTTAGCAGCAGTATCTACAATAGTTCTTGCTATTGGTGTACAGAGAATGGTAAAAAGAAATGCTATTGTAAAAAAATTACCTGCTGTTGAAACTTTAGGTAGTGCATCAGTTATTTGTTCAGATAAAACAGGAACATTAACTCAAAATAAAATGACAGTTAAAAAAATATTTACAAATGGTGAATTAGTAGATTTAGAAAAAGTTACAGAGTTTAATGAAGAAAATACACTTTTATTCCAAGCAGAAATGCTTTGTAATGATACAAAAGTTGCAGAAGATGGAACTTTAACAGGAGATCCAACAGAAACAGCTTTAATAGATATGGGAAATAAAGTAGGATTTAAGCTTGAAAATTATCCAAGAGTTGCAGAATTACCTTTTGATTCAGATAGAAAATTAATGACAACAGTTCATAAAATAGGTGAAAAATTCTATATTTTTACAAAAGGGGGAGTTGATGAATTACTTGCTTGTTGTACTTCTTATCAAAAAAATGGAGAAGTATTATCAGATTTAAGTAATTATAAAGAAAGAATTCAAGATTGCAATAAAACTATGGCACAAAATGCATTAAGAGTTTTAGCAGCAGCTTATAAAGTAGTAAATCATCCTTTAACAGATGATGATATGAAAAAATTGGAATCTGGTTTAACATTTATTGGTATGGTAGGAATGATAGATCCACCAAGAGAAGAAGCTAAAGAAGCAGTTAAAAAATGTATTTCAGCTGGAATAAAAACAGTTATGATTACGGGTGATCATAAAATTACAGCTACAGCAATTGCTAAAGAATTAGGAATTTTAAAAGATGAAAAAGAAGCTATAACAGGAGCAGAACTTGAAAATATGTCTGATGAAGAATTAAAGAAAAAAGTTAGAAATATTTCAGTTTATGCAAGAGTTTCTCCAGAACATAAAGTTCGTATAGTAAAAGCATGGCAAGCAAATGGCGAAATAGTTGCTATGACAGGAGATGGAGTAAATGATGCGCCAGCACTTAAAAAAGCAGATATTGGTTGTGCAATGGGAGTTGTTGGTACTGATGTTGCAAAAGAAGCAGCAGATGTTATTTTAACAGATGATAATTTTGCAACAGTAGTTTCAGCGGTTGAAGAGGGAAGAAGAATATATAATAATATTCTAAAAGCAATAGCTTTCCTATTATCAAGTAATGTCGGAGAAATAGTTGTATTATTTTTAGCAATATTATTAACACCAGTTTTTGCAACTCATTTTGGAATAACAGATGAATATATAAATGAATTAGATGTTTTATTACCAGTACAAATATTATGGATAAATTTAGTTACTGATTCATTACCTGCTTTAGCATTAGCTGTTGATCCAGCAGAAAAAGGAATAATGAAAAAGAAACCATTAAAAACAAAGGGTATATTTACGAAAGGCATGACATGGAGAATTATTTACCAAGGTGTAATGATTGGTTTACTTACACTTGGAGCTTTTGTATTAGGTTTGGCAACAGAAGGTGTATCTGTTCCAGAAAAAATTGCTATAGGTGAAACAATGGCATTTACAGTATTAGCTCTTTCAGAATTAGTTCATGTATTTAATATTAGAAATAATAAAGAATCTATATTTAAAACAAATCCATTTAACAATGGAAAATTAATTTTAGCAATAATTGTATCAGCAGCATTAATGTTAACAGTATTATTAGTACCAGCATTAAGAGATATCTTTAGTATTGCAGTATTACCATTACACAAATTAGAAGAAACAATACTTCTAATATTTGCACCATTAGTTATTGTTGAAATATTTAAATTATTAAAGATAAATGGTAAAGATGAATAGAATAAATTTAAAAACTGAGACTTTCAAAAAGTCTCAGTTTTTTTCTTAATTATTAAAAATTGACTAAACTATTGAAATTTTGACAAAATACTATATAATAATGTTGGAGGAAGTAGAAAAATGTTATATGGAATGGAAGAATTCGATGATGAATTTGGACTTATCAAAAAAGAAAAATTAAATATAACCAAAGTAGTTATTGTAGTAGCATGTCTTCTATTTTTATTTATTATAGTTTTTTCTATTATTATGGCAAATAAAAATAGAAAAAATAATCAGCAATTGCAAGCAGTTGTTGATAATAAAGGAGAGCAAACAGAAGTAAGAGATAATAGTGAGCAAGAAAATTTAACTCCAACTACTGAAAATGAAGAAAAACAAGAAAATTATGAAGATGATGGAAAATATTTTGGACCTGAAATGCAAATACCAGTACATGATGATTTAAAATTTGTTCCAGTACTTAATGAAAATGCTCAAAACTTAATAAAAGATATTTATTATTCAGATGAAAAACAAGTTTATTTAACATTCGATGATGGTCCATCTAAAGATATAACACCACAAATTTTAGATATATTAAAAGAAAATGATGTAAAAGCTACTTTTTTTGTTCTAGGAGCAAGAGTCGAATTATATCCAGAGAATTTGAAAAGAGAGTATAATGAAGGGCATTATATAGCCAACCATGGATATTCTCATGAATATAGTAGAATATATGAAAGTAAAGATACTGTGTTTCAGGAATATATAGATTGTGAAAATGCAATAAAAAATGCTCTAGGAAATCAAGATTATAATTCATATTTATTTAGATTTCCAGGTGGTTCTAGTGGAGGAAGATATAATCAAGTAAAAATAGAAGCTAAGGAATTATTTAAAAATTATGGTATAGCACATACAAATTGGAATTGCTTAACAGGAGATGCGGCAGGTAATAAAACAAGAGAAGCATGTTTAGAGGAAATGTATAAAACCAAAGCTGATCAAAACAGTATAATTTTACTTATGCATGACGCTAATGATAAATCTCAAACAGTAGAAGCTCTTCCAGAGATTATACAATATTACAAAAATGAAGGGTATACTTTTAAAACATTTTACGAAATATTCAAATAATAAATATAAAGATGTCTTATTTTAGTCTAGATTGAATAAGATATCTTTTTTGTTTTACTTTTGCTTTAAAAGATGTTATAATAATATAACATAATTTTTTATTTTATATAAATTTTCCTTGAAACACCCACAATAGGTGTTTATATAATGATAACAATAAAACAATTTTCAATTAATTCAAGGAGGAATGAATATGCTGAGAAATGTAAGTACAATTAATGATCTAAAAAATGAGGCAGTCAAAATCAAGAATAGAGAAAAGGTTATTGTGTACTGGCCACAGTTTGGCAAAAAACAGGAGCAAGCGTTTGATCTGGAGCGGGATCATTGTGTAAGTAAGCATGCATACGCTGTAAACAACAGTGTAATTGCTTTTTATAATCATGGTACATTATATGTAATACCATATTTCAAAAAAGCAATTGAAATTCTTGAGCAGGAAGAGTATGATTTGGGAGATATGTATGTTCCGTTTTCCAACCAAGAGTATCCAGTTTTAGAGATGGAGCATTGGCAGGAACTTCAAAAAGAAACCAAGGAAATCGAAAAGGAGAGCTTTGAGGCTGAATGCATTGAATTCTGCAAAGATGTTTTCAAAGTGAATCCGATTTCGAAAGAGTTGTTGGATACAAACTGTATGCTTTTTCCAGAGAGAGGAATGAAAATTTGTAATTCCATAAGAAGCGAAATTCAGATTTATCCTGAAGTAACAGGTCATCATCTGGATTGCCTCACAATGGATGCACTTACACGATATTGCATTAAGAATGGTATTATTACTTTCGTAAATGCAGACGGAAAACAGTATATCACCAAAAAAAATGAAATGATTAAGGTACTGATGGAAGCAGGATACAAGTTTGCAGACATTTATGTTCCTTTCAGTAATGGTGAGGAACCTGAAGAAGAAGAAATTATACGGCGCTGGAAGAGTCTTTAAAAACAGCAGTATTCAATTTTACTAGAAAAGATTTTATTAGTCTAATCTAGGCAAAAGACTTCACTTATTTGTGAAGTCTTTTGTTGTTCTATATATTTTTTAAATTTATAATTTTATGTAAAGTATGATATAATAAGAGCGGTATTCTAAATGGAATTATAAAGATATTAACTTATGTTACATTGGAGGTAATAAAAATGGAAGAACAGAATAAAGTAAAATCAATTTTTAAATCTAATGACCCAGAAAAACTTGTAGTTTTTCATGCAACTAGCTTACAAAATGAAATAAGGTTTTATCTTAATGATATGCAATATCTTACAGCTGTCGAATGTGAAGAAGGTTATACAATTAGCTTAGAAGAAGAAAAAGCAGAAGAGGGCAACAAAAAAAGCAAAATTTCTATAATTAGGGAAAATTTAAGAGAGCTTATAAAATTATTCTCTATAATTATGGTAATTTCAATCTTAGGTTTTATAGGCTTGTTTTATTTAAGCAAAATAATAGACAACATTTTAATATTTTTAATTATTATGAATATTATATATTTCGTAATTGCTATTGTAAATGTTGTTATAATAGAAACTATGGATACTGATCCTGCAATAAAAAGCAAACATTCTGCTGAACATATGATGGTAAACTTTCTTGAAATTAATAAAAGATTACCAAAGAATATTGAGGAAGCAAAAAAATCTTCAAGGTTTTCTCAAAAATGTGGCAGCAGAGAAATAATTAAAGGAATTGCAGAAGAACTTATACGGAGCATAGTCACAACTATTTTTACAGTCATTGTTAGTATAATTGTATCACATTTTTCTTCTAATTCTCTAACAAATGCAATTGTGTTTTTATCTACTTACTATCTTGTAAAGTTTGTGGTTGGAAAAGCAATTACAAAGTATGGTGCATTAAACTTTATAATTAAGCTCATAAAAAAAGTATTAACAAATATTGCACAATGTACTAATACAACCAGTAAAGTTAAAGATAGAGATATCATTTTGGCATATTCTGTCGCAAAATCATGGTTACAAGTGGTTTATCCTGAGTTCTATAATGAGAATGAGGATATTTTCTGGAAAAAATATCTAAAAGTTAATAATTAGAATTGCTAAACTAACAATTCTATAAAGTGCAGTCTTTATTAAAACATTGACTGCACTTTATTTTTATATAATATGTTTGTAAGATACAAAAAAAGATTCACTAAAGTGAATCTTTCTTTGGTGCGGATGAGAGGACTTGAACCCCCACGGTCTCCCACTAGATCCTAAGTCTAGCGCGTCTGCCAGTTCCGCCACATCCGCATATGTTAATATTTAATTTGTATATCAACAGTAATTATCTTAACACAATTATATTTGTATTGTCAATAGTTAATTGAAAAATAATTTAATACATCAACATTACTTATTTATCAATGCAAGTTGATAAATAAGTAATTATATGATAGTATTTTAAAAAATATTTAAAGGAGATAGTTATGGAACTGGATAATATAAAGGCAGTATTTTTTGATGCAGATGATACAATATTAGACCATAAGCAAAGTGAAAAAGAAGCATTGATATATTTATTTAATAAAATAGGAGAAGAATATAAAGAAGAGTATCAAGATATATTTAGACCTTTAGATAAAAAGTTATGGAATAGTGTTAGAAACAATTCAAATACTGTTCCAAAAGAAGATATACCAGAATATAGATTTAAAGAACTATTTAATCAAATAGGTTTAAGTTATAGCAATTATAAAAAAGCAAATGAGTTATTTCAATATGGACTATCAAATTCAGTAGCTTTAATAGAAAATGCATATGATATAATAAAATATTTGTATGACAAAAATTATAAATTGTGTATAGTTACAAATGGTTTGGTTAAATTGCAAAAACCACGAATTAATAATAGTGAAATAGCAAAATATATTTCTGATATTATTGTTTCAGAAGAAGTAAATAGTGGTAAACCTAATCCAGAAATATTTAATATACTATTAAATAGAATAAATCTAAAGTCAAATGAAGTAATTATGATTGGAGATAGTTTGGAAAAAGATATAAATGGTGCTAACAATGCTAATATAAAAGCTATTTGGTACAATCCTAAAAACAATGAAAACCACACTGAAATTATTCCATATTATCAAATTGCAAATTTAATTGAATTAAAAGAATTATTATAATAAATGATATGAAAGAAAATACTTCAGTAAGTGAAGAAATAAAAGATGTTAAAAAGGGTGAAATTTCAGAATATGAGGTAATATATAATGGATATATATCTAATTTTGAAAGTAAAATTATTAAAAATGTTGATGAATATAATAGTCTAAAAGAGGATTCAACTTTAGATAATATTGCAAAAGAAAAACTAGATTCAAATAAATATGATGATACATATTTTAATGAGAAATCATTAGCATTCATTTATATTACAACATATGATATAACTGGAAAATTAATTTTAATAGAAGTAGACAAAGATATTGAGAAAATAGAAATTCTTAAGTAATTCTGTTTAAAAATATGCATAAAGAAATTTATTTGAAAAAGTAGTATAATTATATTACAAATTAAGTGTCAAATGAAGCATTAAAGACACCAGAACTAAATGTTGCAGCATTTAGTTCTTTTTTTATAAAAAAAGAACTGTTATTGCAGTAACAGTTCTTTTTGAGGAGTAATCCTCTGTTATGTCTTCTTTTTTACCTTTATGAAAAGAATTGGTCTAATTATAAAACAGATTATATTAATTTACAATA
>Ga0073908_1003786_pt1 | contig 14824 bp, 12 predicted proteins | sample MucameincwithD2O_FD_65484 | JGI IMG/M metagenome (GOLD analysis project Ga0073908, IMG submission 65484) | Mouse cecum microbial communities from Vienna, Austria - Mucus amended microcosms incubated with D2O | ecosystem: Host-associated > Mammals > Digestive system > Large intestine > Cecum...
AACGATGATAGCTTTTACTCTTTCAGCAACTTCAGACATAACTTTTTCAATTTAGATTAATAAATACGAATATACTTTTTAAATTTGCAGTGCAAAGAAAAGAATTTTTTATGTTACAAAACAAATTTAATGAGCTAAAAATGCGGAAAACTGCACATTTTTTCTTTTCTTGTGCACAAAAACAGGGGAAAACATGAAAAACGTAGCAATTTTTGCCTCCGGATCGGGTACGAACGCGGAGAATATCGCCCGATATTTCTCTAAAAGTGAAAATATTAAAGTGGCGGTTGTTTTGTCTAACAACCGGAATGTAGGCGTGCATGCCCGCGTAAACAAGTTGGGAGTTCCTTCTTTTGTCTTTTCGAGGGAAGATTTTGCAGACGGGGGGCCTATCCTGGCGAAACTTGCCGAGTACGATACGGACCTGATCGTCCTTGCCGGCTTCATGAATAAAATCTCCGATACACTGCTAAATGCCTATCCGGGTAAAATCATCAATATCCATCCCGCCCTTCTGCCCAAATACGGCGGCAAAGGCATGTACGGGATGCATGTGCATGAGGCGGTCGTTGCCGCCGGTGAAAAGGAGACCGGCATTACCATCCATTATATAGACGAGCATTACGACGAGGGGACGACGATCTTCCAGACAAAATGCCCCGTCCTTCCGACCGATACACCCGAAGAGGTCGCCATGAAAGTGCACGCACTCGAATACGCCCATTATCCTAAAGTCATAGAGGATTTGCTTACTGCCCGTATCTGATCGTATCAGAAATTCGCGCTCAGCTGCATGACGTAGGTGCGGGGTGCCGAGACCAGCATCGGGCGGGTACTGTATTCCTTGTTGAACAAGTTGTTCACCATGAACTGGAAAGACAGCTCCTTCGTGATCTTCACGCCTGCACGCAGGTCGACCACGCAATAGGGCGTGTTGTTCTTCGCCCAATAGGAATGGAGCGTTTGCCCGTTCACGTTGCCGAAGAGGATGTCGCGCACATAATCCATGATTTCCGGCTGCTCTTTCGCCCGCTCGTCCACCATCAGGTAATCGACGGCCAGCGTCTTGCTTTTCCAGACGATATTGGTTCCCAGCGTCAGCCGTTTCCACTGGAAGTCGAGGACGGCTTTCACGGTGTGCTTCTGGCGGTACTTCAGGTATTTGGATGTGTTGGACTTCTCTTTCATGCGCATCGGGTCGTCGTAGGCCGCTTCTTCCTCGTTCTTTTTCTTGTAGCCGGCATCTTCCGGCTCGATGAATACATACCCTAAGTTGTAGCTTAGTGTGGCGTTCGGGTTGAACGTGTAAACGCCGTTCGTACTGATTTCCGCCCCGTAGATACGCGCTTTCGACACGTTATAGAACTGGGCGCCGAATCCCGGCATCTGGCCTTGGGTGATCATGCTCAGAAGGTCACGCGTACCGTTTATGTACTGGAATGTCGTATTGTTGAAGATACCGAAGCGGAATTCGATCATGTCGGTGTACTGGGTGTAGAATCCCGCCGCATCGAAGAATCCCATCAGATTGCCGAACTTATATCCCTGTTTGAAACCCAGTTCGGCGTTCACGCCTTTCTCTGCCTGCACTTCGCTGTTCGGGTAGACGCCGACACCGCCGATGTCCTTGCGGGCATATTTCTCGGTCAGCGAAGGATAGCGGTAGCCCTGCCCGAAGCTGGCACGGATAAAGCTGTAGTCGGCAAGCTGGTAGTTCAGTCCGGCACGGAAGATCGGTTTGACCGGAATCCGGGTCCCGAACAGTTTGGTGTCCGCCTCCCGCAAGTAGTTGTCCACCCGGTAGTACTCGGCACGCATACCGGCCGAGACGCTCAGGCGGTCGAAGAAACGCTGGTCGTACTGGACGAACAGGGCGGCATTGTCGCTGTCGTGCGTTCCGGTCGTTTCCGAAACGCTTTTCATGTGTTCGTAGGTAGCCCCGGCGGTGATCTGGCTTCCGCTGTCCCATTTCTTATTGAACTGGTAGTCTACATAGTAGGTGTAGTTTTTGTCCGTTCCTTTGGGTACATTTTCCTTGTTGTTGTTCATCACCCAGGAGATCAGGTCGCAGTAATCGGCAGTCGTGGCGGTCGGGAATACCCCGTTCAGAATGTTGACGGCCCCGTCTACGATCCCGTTCAGGTCGCCTTGCAGTATCGGCTGGATCAGCGGGAAAAACGGGCTGTAGTCTCCGTTCTTGATGTTGTCGATATAAGCGTTGACCGTGGCGGCATCGCTTCCCATATTACCTAAGATGTCGTCGAGCGACTTGCGGCTGGAACTTCCGTCGATGATGTTGTCACCCCGGTAATAGAAACGGGTTTTGATCTTATGCGAGGTGTTGTTGTTCGGATTGGTAAAGTTGAAGAACGGGTCGATATAGAAGGTGTTCCCCTTGCGCCCCATATTGGCGATGGATGACGGCTGGTAGACTTCCACCGGCGAACGCCAGATGAAGAAATCGGCATATTTGTCGGCCAGGTAGTTGAAGTTGAACCCGTAGTTCAGGAGCTTTCCCTCTTTCATCGGGTGGTGGTACGTCATATTGCCTCCGAACCGCAGGCGCCGGTTGTATCCTTGCTGGCGGTACCCGTCATCGGAAAACAGGTTGAGCCCTCCCGACACGTCGAAGTTCCCGATCCGCCGTGCGTGCGAGATATCCGCCCCTTCGTATTCGTCATGGGCCGGATGGTCGTAGATCCCGACGTATGCGCGGGCGCTTGTGGTCGGCGTGAGCCCCGGCCGTTTCGTGCGGATGTTGATCACCCCGTTCAGGGCCGACGAACCGTAAAGCACGGACGAAGCGCCTTTCATCACCTCTACCTGCTCGATGTTTTCGAGCGGGACGATGTTCCAGTTGATCACCCCGTTGCCCGAACTCAAAGCGCTCATGCCGTCCACCAGCACGAGGCTGCGCGAACCGACGCCGTACGTCCATCCGTTTCCGCCGCGGATGGAGGGTTGTTTGTCGTTGATATCCACGCCCGGCATCGTGTTCAGTGTCGAACTCAGGTCGGTAGGGGCCTGTTTGGCGATATCGCCCGCTTTCAACAGGTCCATCGAAACGGTGACGTCGCTTAGTTTCTGCTCGAAGCGTCCGGCACTGACCACCACGTCGCCCAGCAGGTTGGCTTTGATGTGCATATAGACATCTTTTGTTTTGATGTCCCCTTTACGGAGTATCAGCGGGAGTTGTTCGTTCTCGTACCCGATGTAACTGAACAGGAGGTCGATCCCGCCGTCCGGCAGGGAGATTTCGTAGGCTCCGTCGGCATCCGATATGGTTCCGTTCGTGTCTCCGTTTATTTTCTTGTAGGTGATGTTGACACCCGGCAGCGGTTCATGGGTTTCTGCGTCATAGACGTGTCCTTTCACCGTTTGTCCGAAAGTAGCTCCCGTGAAGAGCAGCAGGGTAAAAATCAGGATATATAGCTTTCTCATGCGAATTGCTTTTAGTTGACAGGTTTGTCCTTATATAAATAGATGCCGATCTCGATAGGAATAGTGTTCAGCTCCTGGCTCAGCTGGTCTAAGATCGTGCCGAGCGTTTTTCCTTTCAGAAGTATGCCCGCGATACCTGCGAACTGGGGCGGGATCAGGTCGCCGAGCAGATCCATGACAGGTGTGTTCAGCGTCTCTTCCGGGATAAAGACTTTCACGATATCCAGCAGGGCGAAGAGTTCTTGTATTTCCGATTTGTCGAAGATCAGGATAAGATCGCCTTTTGCCGGTTCCTCGCTCTCGCGGATCGTCATTTTGATACCGGTTGTAGACCAGGTATTGATCTTCCTGTAGGCTGCAAGGAGCGCATCTTCCATTGAGCTATCCCCGGAGCCGGCTTTTGTCTGTTTGTTTATCATCACCTGGCGGATGATCATGTCGATCTGCGGGATTACATATAAAGATGTATTGTCTTCCACGTAATAAGCCGCCAGGTTGGGAGGCGAAGCGATCCAGTCGTTCGCGGAATGTTTGACATAGCTGCCTATCAGATTTCCTATCCGGACCGAATCGGGCAGGGGAGCATAGCGGGCGATAATGTTGCCGTCCGCCTGGAAGCTCAGGTCGTCCAGCACCGAACTGATCAGGTTGCTGACCAGCTTGCCGCCTACTAAGTTATACAGCATTCCGATCATCGTCTGCATACTGCCGTTGTCTACATCATAATAAGAGGCATTTCCGTGGGCGACAAACCAGGTCCTGTTCGTCGCCAGCCGGTTCTCCGGAATCGTGATGTCCGACAGTTCCAGTACCAGTCTTCCGGCCTGTATGCTACCCTGGTAACGGAACACCGTGCCGGTCGAAGCAGTCGCGTTGCCGCTGAAGGAATAGCTGCCGGTTCCCGCTGTCAGAGGAATCGCGGTTATTGCCGTTTCTTTATCGTGCGGTAGTACATATTTAAGAATAATATCGGCGGTTTTCCCGTCATCCGTCTTGAATTCCACATCTTTTCCGATACATGTATTTCCGTTGTAGCTCAAAATAAGGGAATCTCCGTTGGCTGGCGCACTTAGCTTGTTGGAGTAGGTCCCGTTCAATTCCGACGGGGCAAGAGCGTCATGATCATCATCGTCATTACAGGATATCAAGAGGATAGCCAGCATCATGGCGTAAAGGAAACTGCATACTGATTTTCTGTTCATATATTTTGCTTTTAGTCATATTATATGATGATACAAAGAACAGGCTTAAGTTTGAATCAAACAATCTCCATGTTTGGGAATAAATATTCTATTTTTAAGATTGTTAGGTTGGATAAGCATATTTTGCTACTTTTGAAACAACAAAACGATGTTTTATGAAGATAGACGTTGACTTGCCTAAATTCGATATCCCGAAGGATTTTATTGTAGGCGATGGTATTACGGGCGATATCCTGAATATGTACGGGCTTTTCCCCTGTAAGATAAAAGCGGGCGTGTTTGCCTTTTGCACGCGGGGGACGATCCGTGTGACGATAAACCTGGATGAACATACGGCACAGGCAAACGATTTTATAACCTTGCTTCCCAATACTTTTATCCAGATTCATGAGGTATCGGACGATGCGGAGGTCTGCTTCGTCGCCTTTTCTTCCCGTTTCCTCGAAAGTATCAACTTTATCCGCACGATCTCCAATCTGATCGTTACGATCATCGAGAATCCGGTAGTGCCTTTGCCCGATAATGCGGCGGCTATCTATAAAGACTTTTTCTCCCTGCTGGTGCGGGCCGACAACGATCCGGACTCTATCCTCTTTACCGACAGCCTGAAACCGATTCTCGACCTGCTGATCCAGGGAGTGATCAATATGTACAGGAAGTTCAATACCTGGAAAGAACCGGTCCTGAGTCGTGACAAGGAAATTGCCCGCGAGTTCGTGCAGCTTGTCTGGCAATATTATACGAAAGAGCGTAGCGCCTCTTTCTATGCCGGAAAGTTGCGGATCACCTTGCCCCATTTTTGCTACGTGATCAAAAAGACGACCGGGATGACGGCGCTCGATATCATTGCCAATGTGGTGATAATGGACGCCAAGGCGCAACTGAAATCCACGAATCTTCCGATAAAGGAAATCTCTATCGGGCTGGGCTACAGTAATGTGGCTTTCTTCGACAAGTATTTTCGCCGCTATGTGGGAATGTCGCCGCTGGAATACCGCAACAGCTAAGACGCGACATTTAAAAATATTAAAATTTGAATGATGAATCGTAAAGATGGATATTGATTGACAGAGAGATAAACCCGTTCTTTGTCTCATTATGTTGATGAGTATGTTATTGGGCTTCCTTGCCTTTTGGATCCGTTGGCTATTCAAACGGAAGGCAAGGACCAAAAAAGAGCAACGCAATGAAAATACTACTGGTTACAAGGGGATCGCAAGGTGATGTGCTTCCTTATCTGGGTGTTGCCCGCGAGTTGGTGGACCGTGGGCATGAGGTGACGGTTAACTTGCCCCGTATTTTTGAGGAAACTGCCAAAAGCTATCGGCTGAATTATGTCTTGCAGAAGTTTGACGATATAAGCGGACTGATGGCGGATGTGGCGAAGGAGTCGAAAAGCGTTGGCAAGGTCCTGCAATGGACCCGCGACACGATCGGGGCACAGTTCGACCAATTGATCCCTTTGTTGCAGGAGCATGACATCCTGGTGGCCACCAATACCGAGTTTGCCGCTACCAGCGTTGCCGGGTATTGCCATAAGCCGGTTATCCGGACCGCTTACGCTCCTTTTTTGCCCGGAAACAAGATACCGCCTGCCGTACTGCCTTTCCCAAAACCGAACCCGATCATCCAGCCCCGCTTCTTGTGGTTCCTGATGAACCGGATGTCTAATTTTACAGCCAAAAAGACGGTCAACCGGAACCGGCTGCAATATGGACTTCCCCCGATAAAAAATTTCGGGAACGACGCGTCACAGTCGGCATACAATTATATGATGTATAGCCAGTACCTGGGGCAGACGGACCCCGAATGGGACCGTAAATTCCGCTGGAAGATCGGCGGCTATTGTTTTAACGATACGTTCGAATATGATGAGCATGCGTATCAGGAACTCATCTCTTTTATAAAAAGTGCCGGTACGCCTGTCCTGTTCTTCACGTTGGGCAGTTGCAGTACGGAGGATCGGAACCGGTTCTGCGAAATGCTGCTGAAAGTTTGTAAACGGCGTGACTACCGGCTCGTGGTCGGTTCGGGCTGGGCAAAAACGGGAGCTTCCATGCAGGCGGACGAACATCTGTATCTGATGCAACACCCGATTCCCCATTTCCTTATTTTCCCCCATTGCGACGCTGTCATCCATCACGGCGGGAGCGGAACAACCCATAGTGCGGCGCGTGCGGGTAAGCCTCAATTGATAACGCCGCTTATCATCGACCAGCCCTATTGGGCCTATCGTGTCAGTCAGTCGGGCCTGGGGCCGGAAAGGGTGAAGATATCCAAGGTGACGGAACAGGAACTCGACCGGAAGATCGGCGACCTGGTGTCCAACCCCCTCTATAAGGAAAATGCCGCCGCGTTGGGCGAACAAATCCGTAAGGAAGGAGGCATTGCCAATTTATGCGATTATATAGAGAGCTTTGGCCGGGAATAAAGAGCGAACATCTACCTCAGTTTATTCCGGTTGAAATGAGGACCTGCTTTCAATAAAAAGAACAGCGTCGAAAGAATAGTCAGGCACGCCCCGAACAGGTAAGCATGGTTGAACCCGCCGAAAGCCTGCGCAATACTACCGCCTATCATCAGCCCGATACCGATCCCCACATCCCAACTGGTCAGATAGGTGGAGGTCGCCGTTCCCCGCTGGCTGTTGGGAGCCAGGTTCACGAACAGGGTGTTGAAAGCCGGGAACATGGTTCCGAACGCAATCCCTTGCGAGAGGGCGATCCCGATATATAAATAGGACGTAAAGACCGGGTTCCACCGCATCAGCCTTTCCAGTGCTGCCAGTCCGAAGAAGCTGGCGGCGGCAAGGTACATTCCCAACGAGATAACGAGCGTAATCCTTCCTTTGTCGACCTGCCGCCCGGAGAACATGCGCGAGACAGCAAGTCCGAGCGCCATAAAGGTGAAATAGAGTCCCGAATTGACGGAAATCCCGATCTCATCGGCATACATGGCCACGTATGTGGTCGTCATGCCGTAGGGGATGGAGAGCAGCAGCAAAGAGATGCCCGCCCAGGTCCCTTTCACCAAAAAGAAACGGTCCAGCGAGATCGGCTCCTTCTTTACCGGTTGCTTCTGAGGCGTTTTCACCAGATAGGCCATGAGGAAGCCGAGGAAGCAGGAGAGGAGCGAGCAGGCGAAAATCGTTTCGTAGGAGAAGTTAGTGTGCATGAACAATCCGGTCATCGGCCCGAAACTCATGGCCGTATTGTTTGCCAGCCCATAATAACCGATCCCCTCACCACGGCGGGAGGAGGGCAGGATGTCGATCACGATCGTATTGCCCGACACCGTCACCATGCCGAAGGCGAAGCCGTGCAGGATACGGAGCACGATAAAGATGCTCAGCAGGCTGGCGATCATATATCCGGCAAAGATGACCATGAAAACGGAATAGGCTAAGAGATACAACGGCCGTCTGGCGAATGTGTCCAGCAGATATCCGGAGAACGGACGGATGCAGAGGGCGGCTATGGTATAGCACGACAGGATAAAACCGATCATCGATTTATCCGCATCGAACCGGTCCTGCAGGTAAAACGGCAGGACCGGCAATATCAGATAGAATGCAAAGAACAGCAAAAAGTTGGCTGCCAAGATATAGCAGAAGCTGGGTGAAACGAGTTTGTCTTTTGCCATTGTTCCGTTTTGTTTGTGTTATTGTTGAATCCCGAATCCTAATTTTTGGAGCAGTCCGGCTTCTTCCGGAGTTGCATGGACGATCGTGTATGCCTGGTATTCCCGCGGATGATGGTAGTTTGCCCGGAACCATTCGAACTTGTCGGGGTTCTCCCGCAGCGCCCGGTCCACGGCAAGCGGATTAAAGCTGGTCAGGATCGCCTGTTCGATCCGTTTCCCATCGAACCGGTCCAGGTCGATAATCGGGTTTACGGGTGCCGGCGGAACCACTTCATCGATCTTGTCGATCTTCACCTGGAAGAATCTTTCGATGTTTTTCAGGCATATACGCGTCCCGTTGGCTTTTCCGTCTGCCGAAAATCCGGCGATATGCGGAGTCGCTATCGCGGCCAGTCCCAGTAATTCGCGGTTTATGTCCGGTTCGTTTTCCCAGCAGTCTAAGATCAGTTCGCCGATCTTGCCTTCTCTCCGGGCACGCAATAGAGCGTCCGTGTCATGGACAGCTCCCCGGGATGCGTTGATGAACCAGGGGGTCCGTTGGAGTTTGCAGAAGAAGTCCTCTCCAGCCAGGTGGCGGGTGGCAAATCGGCCTTCCTTCGTCAGCGGCGTGTGAAAAGTGACAATGTCGGCTTGTTCGGCGATCGTGTCCAGAGAGACGAAACCGTTTTCTCCTTCCGCTTCCGCACGCGGCGGGTCATTGCGAAGCACGTTCATCCCGTAGGCCGTGCATAATTTCTCCACCTCTTTCCCGACATGGCCGACTCCGACGATCCCGATTGTCTTCCCCTGTAGTGCTTCTCCCTTGCGGAGCGCAATCGTGATCAACCCGGCAAGTACATATTGGGCAACCGAAACGGCATTGCATCCCGGCGAATTCTTCCAGGCGATACCTGCCTCGCCGCAATACCGGGTGTCGATATGGTCGAAGCCTATCGTGGCGCTGGTAATCAACTTCACCCGGCTTCCTTCCAGCAGCTCGCGCGTGCATTTGTCTATGCTCCGCACGATCAGTGCGTCTGCATCCTGTACGTTTTCCGGTGTAAACTCTTTGGAAGTGAGATATTTTACCTCCGCGATCGGTTCTGCGATTCCTTTCAGGTAAGGAACGGTATTGTCGGCGACTATTTTCATCTTGCTGTCCTTTTTCGAGGAGACAAAGGTAGGGATTATTTTCCAATCTTGACATAATTCAGTCGCGTGTACTGTATGCCGTAATTCTCAAACGTCGCAGCGATACGTGCCGAAGAAATATGCAGCACTTCACCCGGCCGGTAGGCATGTTCCAGGGAGGGCAGCTGCCCGGAGACATGACTGGGATTGCCGGAGGCAAAGGTCAGGTTGACCAGGTTGCCGCTTGCATCTATGGCGGTCAGGCGCTGGCGGATGAAGAAGACCGGAGTCGTCCCGATGACATGGGTCCTGTACGGGTCGTCTTCCACCCGTACTTTGGTTATTTTCAGGGTGAGATCGGTCAGTTTATCCCCCTTTTTACCTAAGAAACGGCTGGTGGGGCGTGGCTGGTATTTCTTTTTAAGCATCTTGTCTAAGTAGACGCAGTTGTAGGCTTGTGCCATTTTGACAAAACGTTCCTGTTTGGGGATCGTCGGCGTATATTTATGCGCGATCCAGTTCACGTAGCCCGGATCTATCCGCAAGATTTCATACAGGAAATGTCCGCGGTATTTGCCGAAAGCGATCAGGTCATCCCCATGTGTCGACATCCTTTTCTCGTTGTAGTCCGTGACTAAGATCTGGCGGTTGGCATACCACAATTCGGAAGTGACGATGCGCAGCGACTGGATAATGTCCGCTTTCAAGTCTTCGATAAACAGGATGCATCGCTTGTCGAGTAGAGGCGTATAGAACCACAGGCTGTAGTTCGGATGCCCTTCCCTCGGTAAAACCACAAGATAGCACCCCGCCTCTTTGTAAGAGGCTTTCCCTTGGTTATAAATATTCAACTTCTCATACAGGAGCCCCTGTTCCGCCTCTGTTATATTGGGTAATCTGGGATTTGCCATATCGATACCTCCTTTTTATGTTTTGCAGATATATGATAAGTTTATCATGTACCCGTTTTCGGCTTTTTGGGTACATGACAAGTTTATCATGTACCCGTTTTCGGCTTTTTGGGTACATGACAAGTTTATCATGTACCCGTTTTCGGCTTTTTGGGTACATGACAAGTTTATCATGTACCCGTTTTGAGTTTATTGTGCACTATGGACAGACTCTATTATATCTGTTTTTTGTTCTGATTCGATTTGTCTGTTTATAAACAAATCCATCAGTGCCGTGTTGATATAGTAATTTGTTTTCCATATCTTTATTTTTTCCAGCAAACCGGTTTCGACGATCATGTCAAGATATTTTGTCGCGGTCTTTCTTTGTACCATCATGTCTTTTTCTACAAATTCGATCTTGGTATATGGATGGAAAAACAGATTATTCAATAACTCATGCTTATATAGCTTGCCGAATAGCGGCCGTAAGATTTGTTTATATTTCGACATTAATATGTTTATGTTTTTTATTAATTGGATGGTGTCGTTGGCTGTTTCTTCGACACCTTTCAACATGAATAATATCCATTGTTCCCATTCTTCTGCGTTGTCCTTGCCGGCATTTCTGATATCCTGTATTAACTTGTAGTAGGTGCCTTTGTTGTGTGTAATGTACCTACTTAAATAAAGGATGGGCAAGTCCAATAAGTTATTGGTAATTAAATATAAAATGGAAATAATTCTGCCGGTCCGGCCGTTCCCGTCATAAAATGGATGTATACTTTCGAACTGGTGGTGAATGATCGCCATTTTAATAAGCGGGTCGATATCTTGCAGAGAATGATCGTTGATATATAATTCTAAATTGGCCATTAGTCTTTCTATCTCCAGTCTATCCTGCGGTGGAGTGTAGACCGTGTCTCCAAATTGATTTTTTAATGAGGTTCCCGGTACAGACCTGAATCCGGCATTGTTGCATTCCAGTTCCTGCTGAATACGTTTGATATCGTTCAAAGTTAATAATTTGGTCTTTCTTGCAGACATGAATCCTGAACGCATCGCTTGCCTGTAGTTTAAAACTTCTTTGGTCGATGCGTTTATCAAATTGTTAGTCAAATCAAGTTCAGCCTTGTATAATTCATCATTAGTTGTAACGATATTCTCTACTTCGGAACTGTCTTTGGCTTCCTGCAACGTCAAACTATTGATGAGTATGTCTTCATTCGGGATAGTCAAAGCGACTCCTTTTAATTCCGCCAATTTTTTATTGGACAGATTCAACTGCTTTAACACTGTCTTTGTTTCCAAATCATGTGCTAAAGGCAATTCAGGTATGATGTATTTATTGTTCATGGCTTATACTTGTTTGGTACATTATTCATGCCATTCATACTGACAATGTGAATTGTGAACGAAGATAGCGCAAATTTTGATAAGGTAAGGCATTCTGCTCCCGTTATTTGGTTTAGCGTCTGATTGAGAAAGCGAGTTTCATGCTGAACGGAATTTTTTCGAATCTATCGAGTACGATTTTTTTGTATAGGCTGTGAGCCGAATAGACAGGAAACAGTAATTCCCCATTTCCATGTATTTCCAGCATTTCCAGTGTGATAGCGATTTGCCCTTGTGGAATGAACGGCCTGTCTGTCGGAGTTATCGTGATTGTTGTTGTTGCCTGATTTCGTGGGATTGTTTTATAAATGGGAGTCGTAAATAGAGGTGTCGCATTTGATTCTCGGCTTAATTGATAGATATTGATTCTTACTTTGACGCTGTCATAAGTACATGTTAGAATAGGAATTTTAATTTGTTCAATGACCGTTGCTGATTTTATATTGGCAAGTATACCTATTTCTTCTCCTAAACTGTCTATTTTCAAACTTCCTCCGGGAATGCGTATCCCTTTGCTTTTAATCCATTTGATTTTATTGGGAGATACAGATACTTCCGGAATGTGGATGGCACTGTCTTTCAATAAAATTTCTATTTCTTTAGAGGATACTAACTCTCTTATTTTCTGAGTATGTTTCCGATATCCCAAATGTGAGACTGTCCCTGTAAATAAACCAAATTCCTTGCAAGTATTCCTGTTTCTTTTACATTAGCAAAGATAGGCCGGTTTCGTGCAACCTCCTTGCACGGTCGAAATAAAGTTCAATATTTCCACCATAAATGTAATTTTTTTCTTTGGAAGTAAGCGGACTTACTTTGATAATAAGTTCCAACTCAAAGTTATTTGCATAATAGAACGTACATTTAGTCCGATCGTATTACATACCGATCAAGGCTCCGTATATGCTTCGATGGCTTATAATGAACTTATTAAAGATACGAACATAGTCCGTTCAATGTCAAGGGCGGGAAAGCCTACTGACAATCCTGTGAATGAGGCTCTGAACGGCTGGATTAAAGAAGGAGGGTAAAAAAGCGTATTGCAGATAAAATCCTGTCTTGCAAATATGCGCATTGCAGGTTGATTACGGTGTGTCAAAATTGCGTATTGCAGAAAATATGGTTAAGTTTGCAGACAGATAAATATTGAGCGATATGATATTTAAACGTAAAGTGTACAACAAATTGCTTGCATGGAAACAACAGACGGCAGGCACCAAGGCACTTCTGATAGAAGGCGCCCGACGGATAGGCAAGTCTACGCTTGTGGAAGAGTTCGCAAAGAATGAGTACCGTAGCTATCTTTTGATTGACTTCAACAAGGTAAGCGATTCGGTTGTCTCGGCCTTCAACAATTACATGAACGACCTTGATACCTTTTTTCTGATCCTGTCTTCGGAGTACGGAGTGAGACTTTACCCGAAAGAGTCCATTATTATATTTGATGAGATACAACAATTCCCGAAAGCCCGGCAAGCGGTCAAGTATCTGGTAGCGGACGGGCGGTTTGACTATATAGAAACAGGTTCGCTTATTTCTATAAAGGAAAATGTAAAGGATATAACCATTCCATCGGAAGAGAGGGTATTGCTTATGTATCCTATGGATTTTGAGGAGTTTGCCTGGGCCATGGGAGAAGAACCGTTGATAGCGTATATCCGTCAATGCTTCGATAAAAAGGAACCTTTGGAACAAGGGCTTCATGCCAAGGCCATGCTGCTGTTCCGTCAATACATGATTGTGGGCGGCATGCCGAAAAGCTTGTCGGCCTATTTGGAGAACAACCGGAGCTTTGAGATGGCTGACATGGAAAAAAGAGATATACTGACACTGTACCGGAATGATATAATGAAGATTAAGTCCGGTTACAGGTCAAGCGTGCTGAGTATCTTTGACCAGATCCCGGCTTTTTTATCGCGCTCGGAAAGGCGGGTGGTGATGAGCCGGATAGAGAAGGGAGCCAGCTTTCCTAAGTATCACGATACCTTTTTCTGGCTCTCTGATTCGATGATCACCAATGAGTGTTTCAATTGTTCCGACCCTAATGTGGGACTCTCGCTGAATGAAGACAGGACATACGTGAAATGCTATATGGGCGATACCGGACTGCTTGTCAGCCATACGTTTGATGAGAATGAAATCTCAGACGGGGAGCTTTACCGGGAAATCCTGTTAGGAAAACTGTCTGTGAACGAGGGCATGTTCTATGAGAATGTAATCGCGCAGATGCTTGTGGCTGCCGGTCACAAGCTTTATTTCTATACCCGCTACAATGAAGAGAAGCACCGTAACGATGTGGAGATAGATTTTATACTTTCAAACCACAGCAAGCTAAAATATAAAATTTTTCCGATAGAGGTAAAGTCAAACGACAAATATACCATCCGTTCGCTTGTCCGGTTTAATGAGAGCTTTCATCAGCGTATAGGGGAAAGCTATGTGATTCATCCCAAAAACTTGAGCGTAAGGGAGGGAGTGGTATATCTGCCTGCCTATATGACTTTCTGTTTGTAGTTTTTCCCATGCCAACACTTCTTAATCAAAAGAGGACACCTTCGTTGTGAGCCGCTTTCATTCCATCCGGTTATCCGTATATAAAAGATCATGAGTCGGATCGTATGCTGCCATCCGGCTGACGAGGTTCCAGCTCTCGTCTTTTTCGTTCCAGGTATAGTTGCATACGCTGAGCACGTGATTGTCCAATTGCGAATAAATGATTTTGTCTTCCTGATTGGAGTAGCTGTTCGTATGGTTGTCCCATTTTTATGCTGATATTGTGGTCCAGGGCATAGTCGATACATTGCTGCAAGGTCCATATTTCTTGTGCCGAGATAGTAGCGGCAAACAATGAAAGTAAAGAAAGGATGATTGTTCGTTTCATATATACGTTTGATTGCTTTGTTTGTCGCAAAAGTAGAAGGATGGTAAAAAAAGTCAGGTTATCGGTATGTTATCGTTAGGTTAACGGCCCTGTCATCCGAAAGTGGCAAAATGCGAATCTGTTATTTTTTAAAAATGTTAAAACATACTCTAAGTTTGCGTAAAGCAAGAAGCTGAGGTTAATTTATATCTTTGTTGTATGAAGAAACTAAATTAACCGACTAACGGAAGTACACTAATGGAAAACGATAGTCTTTAAAGACT
>Ga0073908_1003787_pt1 | contig 14821 bp, 14 predicted proteins | sample MucameincwithD2O_FD_65484 | JGI IMG/M metagenome (GOLD analysis project Ga0073908, IMG submission 65484) | Mouse cecum microbial communities from Vienna, Austria - Mucus amended microcosms incubated with D2O | ecosystem: Host-associated > Mammals > Digestive system > Large intestine > Cecum...
TTCGGCTCCACGTCGTTCATCAGCTTCCCGTCGATGTACAGCTCGCCGCCGGAGATCTCCTCCAGGCCGGCAACCATCCGCAGCGTGGTGGACTTGCCGCAGCCGGAGGGGCCGACAAGGACGATGAACTCCTTGTCCTTGATATCCAGATTGAACTCCTGGACGGCAATGACACCCTCGGCGGTCACCTGGAGGTTGACTTTCTTCTCGGTGTCTCCGGCCTTTTTCTTGCCTTTTTTCTGTCCGCCGCTGTGAGGATATATTTTGGTGATGCCCTTCAAATTCAAACTTGCCATAACTCTCGGCCCTGGCGAAGGGGCCTCCGCCGCCTTCGCCTCGCCCCGGCCAAGGGGCTTTACGACAGGTCTCCACACTGCCGCACCGCGAGCCGCCGCGGTCTTCCTCCTTTTTCAGGCGCCGTCCGCTGTAAGCGTGGAGCAGCGGGCCGGCCCTTTTTTATTTGCATACCCTCTCGGGGAATGGAGTCACAATGCTCAGCGGAAGGGGTTCTCCGTGGGATAGGGCAGGCTCTTGGGCTGGTTGTAGGCGATATCCTGAATCCCAAGGAACTTGAACACCTCGAACAGCGCCTTGCCATAGTGCCCGAAGGCCACGGCCCCGTGGTGGGGATAGCGCTTCTGGATGAGCACATGGCGGTAGAACCGGCCCATCTCGGGAATAGCGAACACGCCGATGCCGCCGAAGCTGCCCGTGGCCACCGGCAGCACCTCGCCCTGGGCGATGTAGGACCGGAGATTCCCGTCACTGTCGCACTGGAGGCGGTAGAAGGTGATATCGCTGGCGGCGATGTCGCCCTCCAGAGTGCCCCGGGTGAAGTCGGGTTCGCCGCCGTTTTCCAGCAGGCGGTTCTGGATGAGCTGATATTTGACGGCCCGGTCCGCGCACAGCTTGCAGGCGGGGGTGTTGCCGCAGTGGAAGCCCATGAAGGTATCCGTCAGCCGATAGTCAAACTTACCCTTGATCTGCTCCGCCCACAACCGGGCGGGGACGGAGTTGTTGATGTCCAGCAGAGTCACCGTGTCCCCGGAGACGCACATGCCGATGTACTCACTGAGCGCGCCGTAGATGTCCACCTCACAGGCAACCGGGATGCCCCGGCTCACCAGACGGGAGTTCACATAGCAGGGCTCAAAGCCGAACTGGCTGGGAAACGCGGGCCAGCACTTGTCCGCGAAGGCCACGTACTTCCGGGCCCCCTTGTGCTTCTCCGCCCAGTCCAGCAGCGTCAGCTCAAACTGGGCCATCCGCTCGCCCAGATCGGGGTAGTAGCGGCCCTCGCCCATCTCGGCGGCCATTTCCGCGCAGACCGCCGGGATGCGGGGATCACCGGCGTGCTCCCGGTAGCTCACCAGCAGGTCCAGCTCGGAGTTCTCCTCCACCTCCACGCCCAGCTCGTACAGGCCTTTGATGGGGGCGTTGCAGGCAAAGAAATCCTGAGGCCGGGGACCGAAGGTGATGATTTTCAAATTCTTCACGCCGATGACGGCCCGGGCGATGGGGACAAATTCGGCGATCATTCCGGCGACGTCCTCCGCCGTGCCCACGGGGTACTCGGGGATATAGCCCTTGAGATGCCGCATCCCCAGGTTATAGGAGCAGTTCAGCATTCCGCAGTAGGCGTCGCCCCGTCCGTTGATGAGGTCCCCGTCCCCCTCGGCGGCGGCCACAAACATGCAGGGGCCGTCAAAATTCCGGGCAATCAGCGTCTCCGGCGTCTCGGGGCCGAAGTTGCCCAGGAACACCACCAGGGCGTTGCAGCCCTGGGCTTTCACGTCCTCCACGGCTTTCAGCATTCCCTGCTCGTTTTCCACCGTGACAGGGCACTCGTACAGCTCGCCGGAACAGGCGGCCTTGACGGCGGCCCGGCGCTTCTCGCTCAGGGCGACGGGAAAACAGTCCCGGGAGACGGCGACGAGGCCCAGCTTTACCTCGGGAATATTGGTCAATTGCATAGAATCTTCCTCCTTTTCAAAGATCGTTTTTGATATCAATGTTTTCACCTGTCAGGCCCACCCAGGCCCCCTGTCCGGCCTCGCCGGAGTCCGGATGCGCCAGCAGCCATTTGTTTTTCGCCCACAGGCGGTCATCCTCCGCGTTCAGCGGCGTAATGTCCGGCTTGGCCTCGTTGGTGCCCCTGGGCAGCGCCACCGCCACCCGGAACCCCTTTGCCCCATCCACATGGCAGGGGGCGTAGTGCAGCGTCGTGGCGTAGACCTCCACCACCGCCCCGGCAGGGACCCGGAAGGCCCGGACACAGGCGGTATCCAGCCGGCCGTCCACCGTTTCCTCCTGTTTCGCCAGCAGGAGAATGAAGTCCGACGCTCCGATGTTGACCTCGCTGTCCCGATGGTACTCCAGGCAGTTGAGCCTGGTATTGCGGCCCCAGCACATGCCGATTTGTACCGGCATCCCGCCGTAGGCGTGGTCCCGCAGCTGGCCGAAGAGGGCGCTCTGCTCCAAAGAGGCGATGGACGGCTCATAGGCCGTGCCCTCCTCCGGCAGAGGAATGTTTTCCATAGCCCGGAGCAGCTCCGCCGTGTCATAGCCGGTGAGCACCTGACCGTAGGCCCGGAAGGCAGGACTGTAAACAGATTCAATCTTCATGGGCTTTCTCCTTTAAAGAAGCTGGGGGAACAGCGCCTTGCAGGCGGGGTAGATTTTTTGGAACTGCCGGTACCGCTCCTCATAGAGGGCGGTCAGTCCAGCCTCCGGCTCCACGGTGCCGGCAACGCGCACCAGGGCGTCCGCCGCCGCCTGGACGGTGGGGAACCGCCCCGCCGCCACCATGGCCAGCATGGCCCCGCCGTAACCAGGCCCCTGCTCCGTGGCCACGATGTCCAGGGGGATGCCCAGGACATTGGCCATGATGGTCCGCCAGAGCCCGGACTTGCTGCCCCCGCCGCAGATGTTGGAGCGGGGAATTTCCACGCCCAGGCTCCGGGCCACCTCAAAGCTGTCCCGGATGGCGAAGGCCACGCCCTCCAGCACCGCCTGGAGCAGGTCCGCCCGGGTGGTATCCATAGTCATGCCAATCAAGCAGCCCCGGGCGCCGGTGTCGTTGATGGGGCTGCGCTCTCCCATGAGGTAGGGGAGGAAAAACACATGGTTCCGCCCCAGCTTCTCCGGGGTAATCGCCGCCTGTTCCCCGGCGTAGTCCGGGGTTTTCAGAATGTCCTCCATCCACCACTTGTTGCAGCTGGCGGCGGAGAGCATGCAGCCCATCAGGTGGTATCCGCCGTCGGCGTGGGCGAAGGAGTGGAGGGCGTTGTTGGGGTCCACGCCGAAGGTTTTGCTGGAGATGAAGATGGTCCCGGAGGTGCCCAGGCTGATGTTGCAGCCCCCGTCCCCCACGGTGCCCGTGCCCACTGCTGCTGCGGCGTTGTCTCCCGCCCCGGCGCAGACCACCGTCGTTTCCGCCAGGTCCAGGGCCCTCGCCATGTCCGGCTTGAGGGTGCCCACGGCCTCATAGCTCTCGAAGGCCTTCGCCATCTGGGACTCCCGCAGACCGCACAGCTCCAGCATCTCCGGGCTCCAGCGCTTGTGCTCCACGTCGAAGAGGAGCATCCCCGAGGCGTCGGAGACGTCGGTGCAGTGGACGCCGGTGAGGCAGTAGTTGATGTAGTCCTTCGGCAGCATCACCTTGTCGATTCTGGCGAACAGCTCCGGCTCGTTCTTCCGCATCCAGAGGAGCTTAGGGGCCGTGAAGCCCGCGAAGGCGATGTTGGCGGTATACCGGCTGATTTTTTCCCGGCCAACGGTTTCGTTAAGGTATTCTACTTCCTCGGCGGTGCGGCCGTCGTTCCAGAGAATGGCGGGGCGGAGGACCCGGTCCTCCCCGTCCAGGGCCACCAGCCCGTGCATCTGCCCGCCGCAGCCGATGGCCGCAATCCGGGTCTTATCGCAGTCCGCCGTCAACTCCCGGATGCCAGTCACCACCGCTTCCAGCCAGTCCGCCGGGTTCTGCTCGGCCCAGCCAGGCTTGGGAAAAGACAGCGGGTATTCCCGGGAGACGATGTTTTGGATTTGTCCCTCCTCGTCCATCAGCAGCAGCTTCACGGCGGAGGTGCCCAGATCGATTCCAATATACAGCATGTCGTTTCTCCTTATGTCCGGCGGATAGAAGTGCTGACCGCGGTCTTTCCCGTCAGCCGGGCGGTACGGGCGTCCGGCTGGCCCAGGCCCGCGTAGAGAGTCCAGGCCCCGCTGCCGGGAATCCGCTCCCCGTCGTCGTTGACCACGGTGAAGGCCGAGCCCTCTATGGGGATATCCACTGTCTTCGTCTCCCCCGCCCCCACCTCAATCCGCCGGAAGCCGCAGAGGATGGGATTGGGCGGCGCGTCGGGGGACGCCTCGTCCTTCAAATAGAGCTGCACCACCTCCTGGGCAGCCCGCCCGCCCCGGTTCTCCACCGTGACCCGGGCGGAGGCCTCCCCGGCGGTGACGGCGGTGACCGCCGCGTCGCCGTAGGTCAGGCCGTAGCCGAAGGGATACAGGGGCTCACCCCGGTAGTAGCGGTAGGTCCGGTTGGTCATGGCGTAATCGGTAAAGGCGGGCAGCTCCTCCAGGGCTCCGTCCCGGTAGAAGGTCACGGGCAGCTTGCCGGAGGGAGACGCTTTGCCGAAAATCAGGTCCGCAATGGCCCGGCCTCCCCCGGCGCCGGGATACCAGCCCAGGAGAATGGCGTCCGCTTGGGTCTCGGCCTCGCTGAGGTCGATGGCGCTTCCCGCCAAAAGGACCACCAGCGTGGGTTTCCCCGCCGCCAGCACATGCCGCAGCAGCATCCGCTGGGGTGAGGGCAGGAGAAGATCCTCCTTGTCACCGGAACCGGCGGCGTTGCCCTCGTCGGGCTGTTCGCCCTCCAGAGTCTCGTCCAGGCCCAGGACCAGGACCACCACGTCGCTGCGCTTCACCACCGCCATGGCCTCCGTCATGCGGTCGCTGGCCTGGGCCAGGGGCTCCACCCGGTCCCGCCAGAGGTGGCAGCCCTCGACGTACAGCACCCGGCCATGGCCCTCCATAGCGTCCTGGATGCCCTCCAGCACAGTAACGTAGCGGGAGGCGGTGCCATGGTAGTTCCCCACCAGAGCCGCCCGGCTGTTGGCGTTGGGGCCGATGACCCCGACGGTGCCCACGGTCTCCGGGTTCAGGGGCAAAAGTCCGCTGTTTTTCAGCAGTACGCAGGACTCCAGGGCAGCCTTGTGGGCCAGGGCCAAATGCTCCGGGCACTCCACCGCCTCATAGGGGATGGAGTCGTACTCGCTCCCCTCCCCCAGAACGCCCAGGAGATACCGGGTGGTAAAGAGCCGCTCGGCGGCAATTGTAATATCCTCCTCGGAGATCAGCCCCTCCCGCAGGGCCAGGAGCAAACAGCGGTAGCAGTCGCCGCAGTTCAGGTCACAGCCGTTTTTCAGCGCCAGGGCTACGGACTGGGCGGTGTTCTCCGTGACCATATGTCCGGTGTGGAAGTCCCGGATGGCCCAGCAGTCGGAGACCACATGGCCCTGGAAGCCCCAGCGGCCCCGGAGGATGTCTTTCAGCAGCGTCTCGCTGCCGCAGCAGGGCTCGCCGTTGGTGCGGTTGTAAGCGCCCATGACGGCCTCCACCCCGGCGTCCTTGACACAGGCCTCGAAGGCGGGGAGATAGGTCTCCTCCATGTCCTTGGGGGAGGCCACGGCGTTGAACTTGTGCCGCAGGCTCTCCGGCCCGCTGTGGACGGCGAAGTGCTTGGCGCAGGCGGCAGCTTTCATGGTTTCGCCGCTGCCCTGGAGACCCCGGACGTAGGCCTTGCCCAGCCGGGACGTGAGGCAGGGGTCCTCGCCGTAGGTCTCGTGCCCCCGGCCCCAGCGGGGGTCCCGGAAGATGTTGACGTTGGGGGACCAGAAGGTCAGCCCCTTGTAAATGTCCCGGTCGTCCTGGGCGGAAAGGGCGTTGTACTTGGCCCGGCCCTCGGTGGCGGCCACGTCCCCCAGCTTTTCCAAAAGCTCCTCGTCAAACATGGCCGCCAGGCCGATGGCCTGGGGGAAGCTGGTGGCGGTGCCCGCTCGGGCCACGCCGTGAAGGGCCTCGTTCCACCAGTTGTAGGCGGGGACCCCCAGGCGGGGAATAGGCGGCGCGCTATAGCTCAGCTGGCCGGCCTTTTCCTCCAGGCTCATCTGCGCCACCAGAGCCCTGGCCCGCCGCCGTGCGGTTTCTCGATCCATAAGCAATTCTCCTTTGGGTTCAGTTTGGTTCTTCGTCCTCCGCCGGGAGCACCCGGCGGAAGATTCTCCACAGCACCCGGGAGGCCAGCCACGCCGGGCCGGAGGCCCCCGCGATGAAATACACAAAGCCCAGCATCCGCAAGACCGCCAGGGGCAGAAACAGCGGGACGGCGACGGGCAAAAGGGCGATCAGCCACAGCAGCAGCGTCCGCCCCGGGGAGCAGAAGGCCAGGGCAAAGGCGTTTTTCACCTGGCCCTTCCAGGTGTTCTGAAACCTGGCCTGGAGGGGGAACACATAGCACAGCAGGGTCAGGGCGATCACTGCCACAACGGTGGCGACGGTCAGGAACAGCACCCGGAGGGCCCCCTCCTGCCGGAGGGCAAAAAAGGCGTCCCCCGCCGCCACAACCCCCAGGGCCAGCACCAGCAGGCCCAGGGCCGCGCCCCGCTTGAGGTTGGCCCGGAAGGCGTCCAGAAAGCCCCGCAGGGTGCGGACCTCCTCCCCCCGGACCAGCTTCAAGGTGACATAGTACAGCGCGCACAGGGCGGGCCCGGCGGTAACCACCGGCAGGGCGCAGAGGACGCAGAGCCAGTTGAGGACAATCAGGTCCCCCAGGGTGCGGAGGACCTGGCCCAGGGAGGCCCGGAGGGGGCTTCCCTCCTCCGGCCCGACCTTACGCGTGTCCGCCATAGGCTCAGCCCTTCACGCCGCCCAGGGCCACGCCGGCGATGATGTACTTGGACAGGGCGAAGTACACGATGAACAGGGGCAGGATTGTCAGGGTCAGTCCCAAATAGATCGCGCCGTGCTCCGTCTTATAAATATCGCCCCGAAGGAGGCCCACCATGATCGGCATGGTGTATTTACTGTTGTCCGTCAGCAGGATAGTGGGCAGGAAGAGGCTGTTCCAGCTGGAGACGAAGCAGAAGATGGCCTGGGTGGCCATGGCCGGCTTCATGATGGGCAGCGCGATGCGGTTGAAGGTGTTGAATTCCCCGGAGCCGTCGATCCGGGCCGAGTCCAGCAGCTCCAGAGGCAAAGAGGACAGCATGAACTGCCGCATGAAGAACACCGTGGCCGGAGCGGCAATGGAGGGGAGGATCAGCGCCAGGAAGTTGTTGGTCATGTGGATCTGGTACATGAACTGGTAGAAGCCGATGCTGGTGACCTGGGCGGGAATCATCATCACGCACATGATGACGGTGAAAAAGGTCTTGCGCCCCTTCCACTGGTAGGCCACCAGGGCATAGGCGGTGAGGGCGGAGAAATACACCGTGCAGGCCGTGGAGCCCACGGAAATGATCATGGAGTTCATGAAGCCCCGGATGGGATTGAAGGTCTTGCCCAGCAGCACGCTCAGGTTGCTCATCAGGTAGGTGGAGGGCACCAGGGAGATGGCGTGCTGCTGAATCTCATAGGTGCTGCGGGTGGAGTTGACGAGCATGATGACAAAGGGCATCAGGCTGAGGATGGTCAGCAGGATGCACACGGTATAGGCCACAATTTTAAAGGCCGTGCCGTTGGAGTGTTTCGCGTGTTTCATGTCCGGTTACCTCCCCTCGTCCTTGTCCCGCATCAGCAGGAAAATCACGCCGGAAAACACCGCGATGATGAGGAACATAATCATGCTGGCCGCGGCGGCCCGGTTGTAGAGATAGCTCCCGCTGAACGCCTGGTTGTAAATAAACACGCTGGTGGTCAGGGTCGCGTTGTCCGGCCCGCCCAGCAGGAACAGCTTGGGAATGTCGTACATGTTCAGTCCGCCGATCATGCTGGTGATCAGGGTGTAGAGCAGGATGGTTTTCAGGTTGGGAATGGTGATCTGGAAGAACAGCTGCACGTCGTTGGCCCCGTCGATCTCCGCCGCCTCGTAAATCTCAGGGCTGATGCCCAGGACGCCGGAAATCAGGATGATCATCGTGTAGCCGTACCACATCCAGAACTGGATAAAGGCCACGATGAGCTGGGCCGCCGTCGCGTTGATGGAGAAATTGAAGGGAGTGCTCAGCACGCCCGTGGTCATAAGCAGATCGTTCACCGGGCCGGTGGGATAGCCGAAGAGGGCGTTGAACAAAATGGCCACGGAGGCCGCCGTGATGATGTTGGGCATATAGAAAACGACCTTGAAGAAGCCCTGACCGGCCAGCTTGTGGCGGTGGCTGGTGAACCAGGCCGTCAGCAGCAGGGCCAAGGTAATCTGGGGGATAAAGTTCATGATCCAGAGCTTCACGGTGTTGCCCAGGGATTTAATAAAAGAGGGGTTTTGAAGGACGCTGACAAAGTTCTTGAACGGCTCGTCCGTCAGGAAGTGCCAGGTCGTGTTTCCCAGGCCCTTGCAGTCCGTGAAGCCCAGGAGGGCGGTGTAAATGGTGGGATACAGGGAGAAAACGCAGAAGGCCACAATGAAGGGCAGGCTGAACAAATAGCCGTACCTCGCGTAGCTGAAGCCTTTTCGCTGCTTCATGAAATCTCAGCTCCTTGAAATCAGATTGGCCGGGCATGGCCGGAGAGGAAGAACGGAGCGAAAGGGGCCCGTTCCGGGCCCCTTTCGCCTGGAAGCAGTCTCTCATCATCTCGGAGCCCGCCCCGAGATGGTCTGGGCCACTGGCCCAGAAATCGGCTTAGCCCAGATCCACCGTCACATCCAGGTTGTCGGCCACGTCCTGCTTGAAGTCCTTGATGGCCTGATCCCGGGTCTTGGTGCCGGAGGTATACTGCCGGACCTGATCCCGCCACTTGGTGTTGATGGTTTCATCGTACTGGGTCAGGCATTTTCCGTTGGCGTACTGGTTGGCGGGGACAAAGGCGTCGAACATGTTCTGTCCGCCCAGGAAGTCCAGGGAGCCATCGCTCATTTCCATGACCGTGCCGGAGGCCACGCAGTCCTTGGTGCCGCCCTCGCCGTTCAGCGTTCCGTTGGCCCACATGTACTGGAGGCCGGTCTCGGAGCAGTCCAGGGTGATCCAGCGGATGATCTCGCCCACGGCCTCTTTGTTGGCGGAGCTGTTGCTGGCCATCAGCCAGGTGCCGCCCCAGAAGAAGCCCACGGGAGGCGCGCAGACCGCCCAGTCGCCGTATGTACCCTCGCCCACGGCGGAGCCGCCGCAGTTGGGGGCGATGGTGTAGTTGATGAGCCAGGCGGGGCCGAAGAAGCCGAAGATGCCCTTGTCCCCTTCGCCCTTCATGTCGGCGAACCAGGCGTCCTGCCAGTCCTGGGTGTCATTGTGGTAGTTGTTGTCCTTGAGCTCCTTGGACAGGTCCAGGAATTCCTCCCGCTTGGGGTCGATGTTCAGCTTGCCGTCCACGATCCAGCCCTGCTGGGAGCTGTTTTCCACGGCGTGCCACAGGTCGCCGTCGCCGGAGATGATGCCGTAGCCCTTGCCCTTGAGGGTCTCGGCGGCCTCGTAGAATTTATCCCAGCCATTGGAGCCCGCGCCGATAGCCGCCCCGATGGCGTCGGGGTCGTCGGTGCCGAAGACCTCCTTGGCAATGGAGCGGCGGTAGATGAACGCGCCGCCGGTGGCCTGATAGCCCAGGCCCACCACCTTGCCGTCGTCGGGCCGGGTGCCGATGTCCACGGAGTACTGGGCGATGTCGGCGGCCTGGATATCCCCGGCCACGTCAATGCCCAGGTCCTCATAGGGGGCGGCATAGTGGGCGGCGTCGCCCTGGGTGTACTTCATGACGAACGCGGCCTCGGCGCAGTACATATCCGGGGCGTCGGAGCCGCCGCCGGCCAGGGCCTGGTCCAGGGCGGGCTGGTAGGCGCCGTCGGTGGTGGCGATGACGGTGGTCTTGACCTCATACTTTTCGGCAAAGTCCGGACGGCTGGCCAGGAACTTGTCGACCATCTTGGGCACCTCGTCGGTGAAAGCCCAGAGATTCAGCACGGTCTTGCCGCTGGCGGAGCTCCCGCCAGAGCCGCCGTCACCAGAGCCGCCGTCACCAGAGCCGGAACCGGAGCCGCCGCCGCAGGCGGCCAGGGAGAGCAGCATCACGGCTGCCAGAAGGAGCGCAGAGACTTTCTTTTTCATGTACCTTTTCCTCCAATCAAAAATTTTGGTATGTTAGGCGATTAAATTTACTAACTTAGGTTAAAAAATTTACCGCCCGACCTTGCTCCTAGTGTAATAGACGCTCAGAAAAATGTCAACAGAAACCATAGCAATCCGCCAAATTTTGTACAGAACGCCCTGGAGATGACTGTTATTTTGTAGGAGATGATAGTTTTTCCTGGCTCCGCCACTGGAGGGCTCTTTGGTTTGGCAATAATATAACCTATCTATCCCCGTGTTGAAATTGAAATTAGGCTGTGTTATAATCGAACCAAGTCAACAAGGAGGGGCAACTATGGAGAAGGCGGCTGCCCAGAGAACGAAGGAGCGCGGAGGCGAACCTGTCCCCGCGCTGCCCTCGAATTTAAAGATACAAAACCGGAAAATGGTGCTCTCCTGCTTCCGGGACAACCGGTCCCACTCGGTGGCGGACGTGGTGGCCCGCACTGGCATCAGCAAACTGACGGTGATGAAGGCCATCCAGTTTTTTTGCGGAAAGGGGATTCTGGCCAGCTCCGGCAAAGGGGATTCCACGGAGCTGGGGGGGAAGAAGCCGGAGTACTTCCGCTTTTCCTGCGGGAAGTACCTGCTGACTATCCGCATGTGGCCGGAGGACCTGGGCCTGACGCTGTTCGACATGCGCATGAACAAGGTAGACAGCTCCCATCTGGCCTGGATCATCCCGGACGCGCCCGAGGAGGCGTTCCGCATCATCGAGAACAGCGCCCTGGCGCTGCTGGCCCGGGCCGGGGTCGACCGGGAGGAGCTGTATGGCGTCAGCCTGTCCTCCTCCGGCATCGTGGACTATGACCATCTGACGCTGAAATACAGCGTCCACACGCCCAACTGGGGGGCGAACGTTCCAATTGGCGATTATCTCCGGGGCATCTTCGGTCCCGGCCCGGCGCTCTCCGAGGAGAACGCCGGAAAATCCATCAGCCGGGCCATACTCAACGAGCAGGAGGACCCAAACCGGTCCATTCTGGTTCTGTTCACCTCCTGGGGACTCTCCGGGGCGCTGATTCAGGACGGGCGCATTCTGAACGGGCGGAACTCCCTGGTGGGCGAGATCGGCCATATGATCCTGGACCAGAACGACCCGGAGCTTTGCAGCTGCGGCAGCCGGGGCTGCGCAGAACGGCTGGTGTCCGTTGCCCGGGTGCGGAAGATGATCGCCGGGGACCCTCCGCCGGAGGGCTCACCCCTGTCCCGCCTTCCGGCGGAGGCGGTGGAGCTGCGGCACCTCTTCGCCTCCTCCCGGCAGGAGGATGCCTACACCCGGAAATACGTGGCCTATATGGCGGATCGGTTCGCCGCCCTTTTGCGGAATGTGTCGCTGGTGTTCAGCCCGGAGAAGGTAGTCTTCGTGGGGGACTACGCCGTGGCGGACGAGTATTTTGACCAGCGGATACGCCAGCAACTCTCCTCCTTCCGCTACTTGTCCCTGAGCCAGCCCATGGAGATCGCCTACGACACCCGGTCCCTGACAGAGCTGGACGCCCTGGGCGGCGCGGCGGCGCTGATCGACCACTATCTCTCCCGGCCGGAGCTGTATGAGGAGACAGGCTCCTGATGGCAGACGATTCTTAAGCCTGCGCTATTTTAGCGGAATGTACAGGTCTCCCGCGTTACGAAAGCCCACGGAATTTTTTGATTCCTGTGGGCTTTCTTTTTCCCTCCGGCAAAAGCGCTGTTCCATATTCTACAGGTCCTGTTTATCAATGGCCCGCAACGCTGATTGAACGCCGAAAATGCCAGTCAGCGCAATGGAAACCATCCCAATTGCAGTATAGGGCCCCTCCACCTGATAAACCGACACCAGAGACACGGCCGTCCAGGGCATGAGGCTGGCGAGCGGAAGCATTTCCGTGGAGATATTAAATCTCCCAAGCAGTATAGCGGAAAAACCGAGTGCCGCCAAAGCAGAGGGATAGAACAGCTTTCTTTGCAGTACCGTTACCCAGAGCAGGGGAAGGAAGGATACAAAAGACAAAGTCCCGAATTTTGTGAACATGGCAATCACCAGTTTTATAACGCCGTTGCTAAATTGAGCGGGATATAAAAACCAGCTGCCCAGTATCGTTACAAGCTCTATATAGGCAAACAGAGCCATATACCATATTTGTTTTATTATATTTTATCGTCGGTAAAAGGCAAGAGACTATGAATCGTTAGCATACTGTTTCCATTTTATCGAACACCCATCATTTGTCCAGAAAAAGATACAGCAGCTGTATCAGGATGGATCAGGACGATAGGCATTTTTGAACTTGCATAGTTTACCGTTTGCATGGTCCCTGATCGCGGATTCCGCTCCCCGTCATATACCGCCAGCAGACAGTCCGCATGGTCTGCCATGTAGCAGTTCCTCTGAACATAATTTTCACGCCCGGCACCCTTTCCTACGGTGATACACTCCGCACTGTGTCGGATCAGGAACGCCAGCCGCTCCCGGCTCCGGGTGTCCCATTGTTCATCATGTCCAGGAAAGGGCAGCACAACTACCAATTCAATATCACTATACTCCGGCTGCTCCTTCAGCCGGAGTATGATTTCTCCGGCCCATTGATCTACGCCAAGGCCCCCACCTACCAGAAAGCGGCGGACTCCTTTCTCATAGAGCACGATAAATTGATCGTGCATCCGTTTCTTCAGACGCTTGCAGCCATTGTTGTTCTCGTTGTACTTCCATTTGAACCGAGTCGGCCTATGGCCGGTGACGGCACAGGTATGCAGTTCCATATGATAATTAACCTCCTGTTGTAGATATAAAATGTGAACAGTTTATTTAATACGTCATTTTCTGGATTATATTTAAGATATTAGCATATATGTTACGGAATATCCACAACCTAACTCTGTTATGCTATAAGCAGAGGTGAGCAGTATGGACGCAAAATACATCCGGGACCGCATTACCGAGCTGCGCTTGAAGAAAAATGTCTCCGAGTACCAAATGAGTACAGACCTGGGCCAAAACAAGGGCTACATCCAAGCCATTTCCTCTGGCAAGGCCCTGCCCTCCATGGCGCAATTCCTGCGGATCTGCGACTACTTTGAAATGACTCCTTTGCAGTTCTTTGATTCCGAAGCCGTCAATCCGCAGCTCCTCCACCGGGCCATGGAGGGGATGCGGAGGCTGAGCGAAGACGATCTGATTATGTTGATTGGCTTCATTAACCGCCTCCAATCTGAAAAACGGACAGACGCTTAAAAAGCGTCTGCTTTTTCTTTTGCACTTCATAACCGCATTTTAATTATATATTGCCGCTTATAACACGTCAACAGCGTACTACAAATTATTTCCATGTCCGTCATATTTCGATAAAATAACCTTAAAAAGGCAGGTGGCGGCATGGTGCAGTTTGACAATGTGGAGCGAAAAGAGAACCTATCCTACGCGATAGGATACTACCGGAAGAAAAAGGGCTATTCCCAGGAGCAGATGGCGGAACGCCTGGGCATCAGCCGCCAGCATCTGGCCTCCGTGGAGGCGCCGGGCATGGACCGGGGCGTGTCCCTGGAGCTGCTGTTCAACATCGCGGCGGTGCTAGAGATCGAGCCGTACCTGCTTCTGAAATTCCGGCTTGAGAAATGAACGGCGGGCGCTCCTTTTGGGGCGTTCGTCTATCTTTTATCCAAAAGGAAAAGGCGGAGAGAATTTCTTCTCCCCGCCTCCCGGTTTAATTACGCCGCCTTTTGAAATCGAATGTCCTTTGCCCGATTCTGAAGTTCCTGGCCCATGAATTTCAGCGTGCCGAACTCGTCGTCCAGCCCGTCCAGTTCCCGCCGGAGTACCTGCTCATAATGCCGCTTGCGCTCCTCCAAGCCCTGGATCTTCAAGGCCCAGCGCTCCAGCACAGCCGGGCTCTGGCACCCGGACTGAATAAAGTAGTCTGCCCGCTCCTGATACTCGGCGATCTCCTTCCTCACCGCCGCGTAGAACTCCTCGGTCATCTTGCCCCGCTGTTTTTCATCGTCAATGATGTAGAAGGAGTTGACCATCAGCGGGGTTTTCTTCTGGTTCAGACCGCTCAAAAGGCCGATGAACTCCTCGAAGGTGTCCACCTTCTCCATGAAGGTCCGGGGGACGAAGTAGAGGTAGCCGTTGATGCTGAGCTTGGTGGCCTCAATGGACCGCAGGAAATTGGCGCAGATGCTCTCCACCTGCTTGCGGTTGGCGCAGCGCTGGTAGAGCTCAAACAGCTCCTCCGCCTGACGGCAGCATTTCCGCACGTCCACCTCGTCGTCCAGCACCAGATTCTCACAGCGGAACGAGCCGTCCCGCTTGTCATAACTGATGTTTGCCAGCTTCTCATACTGAGATGTAATGTATAAAGGGTGGTTTCACCAGACCACTACATTACATTGACTGAGGTTCGTTTGTGGCAAAATGACGCAGGCTGGAGGGGCGGTGATTGACCAGCAGAAGAGGACCGAAGCGGGAGCGTCTGGGGATGACCTGGGCGCTCCGTTCTCTTTGCCGACCCTCTCGAAGAGCGCACTTACCCACCACCCGCAAGCGGGTGGTGGTACTGCCTGCG
>Ga0073908_1003796_pt1 | contig 14783 bp, 24 predicted proteins | sample MucameincwithD2O_FD_65484 | JGI IMG/M metagenome (GOLD analysis project Ga0073908, IMG submission 65484) | Mouse cecum microbial communities from Vienna, Austria - Mucus amended microcosms incubated with D2O | ecosystem: Host-associated > Mammals > Digestive system > Large intestine > Cecum...
CACCTTTGTTTGACCGTGTTAGAACACCTATATTTATGTAGGGTTGGGGGTACTCCAAGATTTTGCCTTTCGGGGTGCTGTTGTAGCACAGTTCTCGTAAATGTAAACGGCAAAAAATCATCACTTAAAATAATAATGGAAGTAGTCAAACAGAAATGTTTGGCTCTTTTTTTATACTCAAAATGCAATGATTTTTTGGTATCAATCCGTGAACATAAGCCCGTCGTTTACATTTACAGCCTGATAGCAATATTGGCGAGTCTTTGCCCGAACAGTGCTACACTGCCCCTTTGCCGAAAGGCTAATAAAATCTTGGAGGTATAAGAAAAATGCAAAAAGTAGTTTACTCGATAACAAAGGTAAACAAAGACGAGAAGTTGAAAGGTGTAGGTTATCTGGTTGAAGGTAACTTACTTATACCCTCTACTTCCAGCAAAGGTAACGCTTACATACGGGTGTTTGAGGACGTTGCCGAAAAATGCAAGCCCGTCAAAGACAGCGAAACGGAGTTCAAAGGTTACATAACAATCGCTTACGAAAACGTCAACGTGTATAACAAAGAAAAGAACCGTTACGATACTTTGGACTACATCGAAACAACCTATTATATCTGGTACAAATTCATAGATTGAGGTGATTGAAATGTTTGAATATGATTTCTTTGACGGTGATCACTTTATCACGTTCGATATAGTTGAAATAAACGATGAAACGAATACGGCATTGATAGCAATATCTAATCAAGGTCGTATAACGCACGATACTTTCGATTTATTGGAAGATGAGAAATTAAAAGACATTTGCGAAAATCGTTACTTTGAATTTGGCTTATATCAAGAACGAATTTATATAAACGATTTCGAGTGCTTATAAGGAGGATTTCGCTTTGAACGAAAAAAATTATATGAAAATAATGAAGCAAGATTATCCGAAAGATTTTGCCGACGATGATGAATTTACTTCAGCTTTATTGGATTGGTGCGAAAGCAAACCAATGAGTATTGAGATACGCAATATGAAGACAACGAAACCGAGCAATGCGGTATGGGATTTTAGAGTTGACCGAACAAGCCCCGTAGGAAATCCGTTTTATATGCGCGACGAAAGTATGCGTGATGAGGTTTGCGACCGATACAAAAATTACTTCTATGGACAGTTGGAAAGCAATGCAAAATTCAAAGAATATTTACAAGCAATGCTGTGCGCTTTGAAACAGTACGGGAAGCTCTATCTTTATTGTTGGTGCGCACCGAAAAGATGTCATGCGGAAACGATAAAAAAGTGGTTGGAAAAACAAATCAAGGAGGACAGATAATGAAAGTATTTATAGGCGGCTCTATCAGAATTGACTATCTCGACTATACCATTACGGACGAGTTAGACAAGTATATGAACGGTGAGCTGGAAATCTTTGTAGGCGACGCTTACGGAGTAGACAAGCTCGTTCAGAAGTATTTGGACAAGAACGGCTATCGCAACGTAACGGTCTATGCAAGCAACGGACGCACAAGAAATAATATCGGGATTTGGAAAGTAAAAACTATCGAAGTTCCGAGCGACGTTTACGGCAGAGCGTTCTATACATATAAGGACTTTGCAATGAGTACGGACTGTGATTTCGGTTTTATGATATGGGACGGGAAAAGCAGAGGTACACAAGCGAACATACTGCGTTTAATCAATATGAACAAAGGCGTGAACGTATATCTCCCCCACCTGCGTCAAATGAAATCTATCGACGATTATCAAGACTATAAAAAACTTATGGAGGCAATATGAACAGAGTTGCAATGGTAATTGGTTCGTGGGGTTCGTACAACGAATGTAACGAACGCGCATTAGGCAGCGAATGGCTGGACTTCGACGATTACGAAGATTGGGACGAAATCGTTGAAGAATTAAAGCGCGAAGGCTTTGAGCTGGACGGCATCGACGAAGAATTGTTTGTACAGGACATCGAGGGCGTTCCTACTTCAAGCACCGATTGGGATAACACGCACCCCAAAGAGATATTCGAGCTTATGAAAAAATCCGGCGTTCTGGACGATGAATATAAATATGAGCTTATGGAAGCGTATTGCGAGGTTAGATCGTTCAATGAATGGTCTGACCTCGTAAACGATTACGAAGAAAATTGGGATCAAGATATTGTCTTTTACAAGAATAAGACGATGCTCGACGTGGCTTACGAGATTATAGACGAATGTTACAACTTGGAAAAGATGCTCGGCAATCTTGCCAACTATTTTGACTATAACGCATTTGCAAGGGATTTGAGTTACGACGGATACACGGAAACGTCAAACGGCGTAATTGAAATTAGATAAAAAATAAAAAGGAGTTATCAAAAATGGGAACCACTACTCAACCTACCCTTCAAGCAAAGAAGGACAAAGCAATCGAGATTATGCACACTCTCGACATCTACAAGCCGTACATAAACGGCTTTAAGCAATCCGACAAGGTTTGCTTCTTTGAGGGCTTCGGTGGATTTTGGGTATATCAAGAACCTGAAATCGAAACCAAGATGCGTGAACTCGAACAAAAGTATAATTGCAAAGTTTACGCAATCACGCACGAATTTACCGACTTCGGGGAACTGTACGATTTTCTTATCGTAACGAACTATCCCGAAGAATGGGAAGATACGGTTTACAGCTACGGAAATAAACATACGGTATTCGCCTACGTTTGGAATAAATCGGACGATATGTGCAGCGAGTTCGGAAGCATTACCGTACAATCATTCGGCGGCGGAATAAGGAGGGTTGCATAATGAAAAAAGTATATATCGTGCAATTCGATTGGGCAACGCCCGATGCAAGCAGCGTTGACCTTTACGTTTACGACAGTTACGACAAAGCATACGACAAATTCAAAGAACTTATATGCGCCGAACGTAAATCCGAAAATTCATGGGTTGGCGACATTGAGTTCGATGACGAAGGCTATCCCGTTGACGAACATTACGAGTTCGATTTCGAGGATAACAATTCGGGCGAATCCGAAGTTTGGTGGCACATTACCGATAAAAACGATTGGTATATGTACTCATATATAGACTTACGTGTTATGGAGGTTATGTAATGAGAAACACGAAAGAAGTTATGCCCATACTTACCGCTATTTTCTGCCTTAACCGTGTGGGCGCAAAGGACAAGCAAATAGACCTAATTTGCGATTATGCGTTCCGAAGATTGTTCGGCGCTAATACCAACCTATTGACTATCGCTTGTATCGAACAAACAAGAGAAGCTATGGAAAAGCAAGTAAACGAACTGCTTGAAAAAGAAACGGCGTACAAAAAATATTTGGAGGAATACAAAAAATGAACGGATTTAAGACGCAGGCTTATATAAGCTCGCTGAATAAGGGCAAAATGCAGCCCGAAGTTATGGACGAAATAACGGTGCTTGAAAAGGTCGGCGACAACGATTACATAGTAGATTATAAGGGCGTGCGCTGTCATGCCCTTTTTAATTGGTTTGTTTGTGCGTACTTCGCAGACGATTTATACAGGAGGATCAACTAATGGGACAGTATTACAGAGCAATAGTCAAAAAGCACAACAGGCGCAACGTCGTATATAACCGTTATGTGATACAGAACGGCAAGCCAGAATACATGATGGCAAAACTTACCGAGCATTCGTGGTGGCGCAACGATTTCGTAAACGCCGTATGCCTTGACATCTACGAAAGCAAAGAAAAGCGCCGCATCGCTTGGATCGGCGATTATGCCGAAAGTTATTTAGACAATATCGGCGCAGATAGTTTCAACGGCTTAAACCAAAAGCAAATAAAAAGGCTTTGCAATCAGACTTGGGATTGCGAAGGTATCGCCGTTGAGCCTACCGAATTTACATTAGACGGAAAGTTTATTGTAAACCACACAAAGAAAGAATACTTCGCCGGAACGCTCTACTTCGAAAACAGTTGTATGCACTCAAAGGATTACGGCGATTGGTGTATGCACCCCCTACCGCTATTGACCTGCATAGGCAACGGTATGGGCGGTGGCGATTATCGCTCTCCTACTGCCGACAGTTCGGAAGAATATATCGGCGCTTGGGCTTGGGATGAAATAAGCATAGACGATAAAGCACCTACGGACTATACCGAAATTAAACTTATATTCAAAGAAAAAGGATGGAACGAAGAATGAAAAGCAAAGAAATCTTGGAACAAATCAAAGCGAAAGGATTATCTAAATTTAAGGCAGTAAGCATCGACGACAATAAAACGCATCGTTGCTTCATAGAAACCGCCTCTACCATATTTGTGTATGCTTACAATAAAAAGCGTTACGGTTGGCGTTTGGACGAAGAACAGTTTTTAAGACACTTTATGCCGTTGATACCAAACGATGAAAATGCGCAGTGGAAAAGACGGTTAAAACGCGCTATAAACCTCTGTCGTGAAAGCGGACTGTGGGCGGATATCGCCGCTGTATGGGACAACCTTTACAAATACGTTACGCTCGACGAAAAGAGAAAGATTTACGATATGAGCTGGGATAATCGTGAAGCAACCGTTGCCTACTGTAAAGAGCATTATCCTTTTATGATTAAAACCGACCGCGACGGTAAGGAATATATCGACACGGATTATATATGGGAACTGTCGCGTTGCAAACTTAAATCTATGTATTTCGGATATTACAATACGGAAGAAAAAGAACAAATCCGCAAAGCCATTTCCGAACGCAGACAATACTCCACACCGAGAATACGAACAAATTACGACGTGAGTTTCGATTATAACCCCGAAAATAACAAAGCGTTCTACCGTGAAGAATATAAAGATTGCGGTAACGGACACTACTATCTTGCGCTTAACCACAGTACGGCGGTATTCTGCGAGGACGATTAAATGGGGCTTGATATGACACCAAACAACGATTTCGGCTATACGGTACGATACAAGCGGATAGGCTCGAACAAATGGAAAGTGTATCTCGTAACGAACACTTACGACAGCGCATTGTGGAGTGTGCGTTGGTACGAGCGCGATCCGCCCAAAGACAGGATTACAGGCAAACCGATTGAAAACGTAATATGGGATATATTCCCTATAAAAACGCTGTTTGAATATAAATGGCGTTGGCGCGGCTGTCCGTTCTGAATACGGATAACCGCGTCTTTTCTTTTATATACAGAAATCACATAAGGAGTTATACACAATGAAAATCTCAACAGACAAACTTTACTACCTTTGCAACAAGTATCAATGGTTTACGAACGGCGACTGCAAACAATACGACTTATTGTTCAAACTCAACAAAGACGGTGCGCCGCTCGAAAAATTGGCTACAATCATCTGGTTTTGTTCATTCGGTTACAACGAACAAGACATTCTCAAAATCTTACAACAGGAGGCAGATTTATAATGACTACTCTCAACCTTACCGCAAACGGTAAACCGCAAGAACTTATCCTTGCCTATTTGCAGGAAAACGCAAGCGACGTGCTTGCCGAAAAAATCAACAACGGAACGCCGTTTACAAAAGACGGCAAACAACTCGTCAACAAAAAAACGCTCGACAGCTTTATGACCTTTGCGAGCGAAGAAGCAAAAAAGCTCGCAGAGAAAAATGCGCGGTCGGCGTGCGTGGAAGATTCCGTCGTTTACGGCTGGGCTATCCACTACTTTGAGGAAGATACTATCGAAGGCAAACTTTTCAATGAGGACGGAACGGAATATAAACCGGTTGTAAAGACGAAACCGAAAACCGTAACAAAGCCCGTCATAGTCGAGCCGCCCAAACCGAAACAACAGCAAGCGTCGCTGTGGGATATGATCGAGCAAACGGAAAAGAAAACCGTAACAGTTCAAGCCGACGATCACGAGGTTACAGACGATGCTACCGATGACGACGGCGAAGAACAGAACAACGACTATATGCCGGAAGAACCTGCCGAAGAAGCCGAAGAAACGGACGAGCCGACAATAGACGATATTGCCGATGCGCTTGAACAAGCGGTTGCCGAAAAGAACGCAAGGACCGTTCAAGCACCGAAGCCTTATCCCCCTTTCTATACGCAATACTTGGAACTTTCGGAACACACCGACGGTATCGTTCTTATCCGCTTGGGCGACTTCTACGAAGCGTTTGACGGCGATGCCGAAACATTAGCCGACGAACTCAATATGACGCTTGCAAGCCGTAAATTGACCGATGACGAGCGCGTGCCTATGATCGGTTTTCCCTATCACGCGGCAGACACTTACATAGCCAAAATACGGAAAAATCACGACGTGGTTATTGTCGAAATAAACGGCGATATTGTACCGCTTAAAAAGATTTCCGCACCCGTATGCAAAGACGATTTGCCCGACAAGGACGAAGATATAGAAGAACTTTCCGAAGCGGAAATGCGGCAGTTTGACGGCGATATACAAGAACCGAAAACGGCTGACGAGCAAGACGACGAAACTACTCCCTATTCTCTTTCTTCGTTTGACAAAGAAACTATGATTTATCTTTACGATTTGCTGGACGGCAAATTCGATATGGCGTGAGGTGAATATTATGACGATTGAAGATGCAGAAAAATTGACGATACCCAAATATATAGCCGAGCGTATTCGCAAAGCGGATCTCAAAGAACACACTACTCCCGATAAGCATCTCCGCTTCTATGCTTATCTTGCATTATGGAAACGCAAAGAACTTATAAAGATTACCGTTGCCGCAAAGCACTACCGCAAAAAACTGTATATGAAGATAGTTGCTATTCACGCCGTTCATGCGAATAAATGCTTTCTAAAAGATTTGGAATATAACTATATGGGCGCGATGGGCTATCGTGTGGGCTGGTTCGCAGAAGGCTTGCAAAAATTCGACAAATGGTACGAACGCGGTTGGTTATGGGCTGACGATAAATATTACGATCCTTACGCCCCTATCGTAAATTACGAAGTTATGGACAAACTGCCCGAATATAAATATAGCGCTTATAAGCAATACGGCGGTATAAACTTATTCAAATACTTACGCATTTACGAAAAATATCCGCAAGCGGAAATGTTCGTCAAATTCGGGCTGTCGTCGTATGCATTAAGTAAGCAATTATTGGAAAAAACCGCAAAAGACAAGAAGTTCCGGAAATGGCTCATTAAGAACAGCAGTGAATTGCACGGAAAGTATTACTACATAAGCACAATTCTATCGTCTTACAAAACGGGTAAATCGCTCAAAGATACCCAACACCTTGAGCAGCAAAAGAAAAGTTTTTGTAATAAAAATGGCGGTTATCCCGAATTACGGCGGTTTTTCAAAGGACGGACGGATAAGTTCTTGGAGTACGTCAAAAAGCAAGATACGAGCATCGCAACGTATAACGACTACTTCAAGGCTTGCAATTATCTCGGCTTGGATATGACCGCAGATAAAAACGTATTCCCTCACAACTTCAAGCATTGGCACGATATGCGCATAGACCAATACCATACGGCAAAGGCGATGAAAGACGCCGAAGAACGCAAAGAACTGTATGCGAAATTCGCCGGCGTTGCCGAAAAGTATTTGAGCTTGCAACGAAACAAAGAGGCGTTTATCGTTATAATAGCAAGAACACCGAGCGATTTGATGCACGAAGGCGATACCCTGCACCACTGCGTAGGACGTATGAATTACGACCAAAAATTTGCGCGAGAAGAAAGCCTTATCTTCTTTGTACGAAATGCGACCGAGCCTGATACACCGTTCGTTACGCTCGAATACTCGCTAAAAAGCAAGAAGATATTACAATGTTACGGCGACGGCGACAGCAAGCCGAACGACGGCGTTTTAGAGTTTGTAAACAAAAAATGGCTGCCGTTCGCAAACAGACAATTAAAGAAAATACAAGCGGCGGCTTAACGCAAAGGAGTAAATGATTATGAATAATTATTACAGAATTACAGGATACTGCGAAAAAGAAGATTTTTGCTTTATTATGGACTGTTACGGAATGTTCGAGAAGTTATGGCAATTCAGTTCATACCTACTGCAAAAAGGCTTGAAAGTATTGGAGGTCGGAAACGACACGAAGTTTATGGACGGCAACATTGACCGCATAGACGAGGACGGCGAGAAAATGTTTTTACGGGCGAACGCAAAAGGCAAGCCCGAATACACAACTCAATCAATAAACGGCTTTACTTACAAAGCCGTCAAGGTTGCCGACAAAATCTACATACCCGACAGAGCGCAAACTGTTTAACCGTATCGAAGCCGATACGGTTATAAAGCCAAAGCCCGGATTCCTTTCGGAGTCTGGGCTTTTTTTGTGCTGAATACAGAAATTGAAATCGTTTATTCTTGATATTTTTCCCTTGACGTGCTATAATACTAATGCTACGTCATTATTATAAACTCCTGTCTACCTCCTATAAGGGGGTAGCCTGCGTTTTTTTGCGTGGAAAACAGTTAAAAATCGGTAGTAATACTTGTTCCAACTGTTTTCCACAAGAAAGGAGTTTAATGGCGTAGCAACCACGGAACGGTATTCTACGGAGTGTCGTTCCGAAAGGGGCGGCACTTCTTTTTATGTCTGAAAAAACAGTATGCTTTATCGGCCACCGAACCGTGGACAACGCCGAACAGGTCAAAACAAAATTGTTCGGCATCCTATCTACCCTCATTTCAAACGGTGCCGATACGTTCATCTTCGGTAGCAGAAGTGATTTTAATTCTCTATGCTGGGAGGCCGTTACCGAACTGCAAGAGCAATTCCCCCACCTTAAACGGATAAGCTATAACGCACCCCACGAAACAGCGTTTACGTCCAAAGCAGAACGGGAAAGCTGCGAACAGTTCTTCTCTCGAATAGCAAAGTGCGAAGTTCATTACACGGACTACGAAGAAGCCGTTAGTTCAACGAAATCTATAAATGCAAACAAAAACGCATACATCATGCGCAATCAAGAAATGATCGACAACAGCGACGTATGCATATTCTACTATAACAAAGACTATTTACCGCCAAAGCGGAAAGCGCCTAATAAGTTTCTTCCAGACTATCAACCCAAAAGCGGAACAGCAATCGCTTACGCTTATGCCGTACAAAAGAAAAAACAAATTTATAATATGTACATTGAAGAATAAATCCGAGACTCCTTACGGAATCTCGGATTTCTATATTTATGTATTAGTTCAATAAGACCTACTTTTGCTATTCGCTCTTTCCAATAATTCTTTATACCTTTTTGCACTTTCACCTTCAGAAGTATACCGGCAGAAGCAAGCAACTCTATCATAGCAAGGTTTCGCAAGCTCGTACAAGTATCTCGCAGTATTTCCAATGCCTCGTCGGTAAAAGTTTCCTTGAGCATATTTGCACACTTAACTTTATGTATTCTACGGACGGGGCTTTTTACGATATAGTCCTCGTCCTCAAGCCAAGAAAAGAAACTCGATAAAATACGTCGCATATTGTCCATAGTTACCTTGCTTGAATTATTCTTCTCTTGATATTCCGCAAGATAAACACGCAAATCATCAGTTAATATATCTATTATCGGCTTACCAATCGTATTTAAGAGTTTTTCGATAGTGGTCTGATAATACTTTATCGTCTTTTCAGAACACCCCTCTACCCTTTTCGCCGAAAGGAAAGCGTCTAACAATCTGAAATTATCTTCCGAGTTGTCGCTTCGGCTTTTTGCTTCCGTTACATTATAGCCCTCCAAGCACCGTAGCATCGCAGCCTTCAAAAATTCCTGCTGCCGTTGGTCTAACACGCCGAGCATAGCGTGCTGAACCTCTTTAATAAGTGAGTTTTTCATATATGTTACCTCCAAATAGTTTTTCAAAACACTACAAGAGGCATTAAATGATAATTTAGAAGCGCAAGCAGGCGCAATTTACAATACCTTGATTAGCGAGAATGTTTCTAACGAAGAAGAAAATATTTATAACATTCTCTCGGTGATAAATGGCTCACCATTCTCATCTGACTATTTCAACTCCGAGAAAAATGGTTATCCATTAGTTAGAATTAGAGATTTATCGAAATGCGATCCTGAAGTATATACCGATGAGGTGCTTAAAACTACCGAATATGTTAATGTTGGCGATATTCTTATAGGTATGGATGGTGAATTTATTCCGCATATATGGTTTGGAAAGACAGGTGTCCTTAATCAACGAGTATGTAAAGTTATTCCTTCTCAAAACTATATCCATCCACTATTTCTATACTTTACATTGAAACCTATACTAACCGAAATACAGCGTACACAAGGTGGCACAACCGTTATACACATTGGTAAAAAGGATTTCGATAAAATGAGTTGCGTGTCGCTTTCTGAAGATAAACGCAGGTTTTTTTACGAAAAGGTATCGCCACTATTCTCGCAGATATTAAACAACGACAAAGAAATACTGAAACTAACCTACGCGCACGCCCTTGTTCTTGCAACATTAAGCCGCTAAATTATCATTTATTTTCCTTTTAAGCTCAATCCTCCTTTCAATGGTTTCGTAGGCTTTAACGATTGCCTTTTGTTCTTCGATAGGCGGAACGGGCAATTCCACGTTGCACATTTCCTCCCAATCGAATATTTCCCTAACGCTTCCGTGCGAATGATAACGCGCATATCTATCGAACTCTGATCTCTTGAACCAAAGCATTAAGTATTCCGGAATTAGTTTATCGCTTACAACTTCAAATACAGTGTAGACAGCAGATACCAACCCAATTTCTTTTTCGGTAAGAAGCGCAATACCTATTTTCTCCCCACGCCTTGACGTATCGGGGATATAACAAAACTGTCCCTTTCTAATGATCTTATATGAGTGCCAATCCGTGCCGACAGTGTTTGCGATAGAAGGAATAAAACGCTTTTCAACGGAAACCCCAAGCAAATCATACCGCTTGTCCTCGACGTTCCTTATATCGACGGGCTGGATAAAATCTCCAAGGCGTTTATAGTTTGATTTCATACCCCAACTCCTTAAAGACGTTAAGCAAATCCGCCTTTGACTGTTCTTCCTGCCTCAATAATTCAGTTAATTCCTCTTGTAACTGTTTCATTTTAGTGTCGTAATCTATATCTTCATCACGGTTTACAAACTTGATATATTTGCTCGGCACAAGAGAATAGCCTTTACTTCTTATACCCTTAACCGTTTCGCCGTTTATTTCTATATCGTCCAAATGAGCCGAGAAACAATATTCGGGAACGTCCTCGTATTCGTCTATCGACGTTTGCCAAGTGTGATATGTATTTGCCACCTTTGCTCTATCGTCGTCGGTAAGTTCGATATATTTCTTTTCATACGGCGAACCCATCTGACGCAAATCCATAAATAAAACTTCGTGCGTTCTATCTCTGTACTTTTTCATAACGCCATTCTGCGTAACGGTTCTCGCCTTTTTATTCTTATTGATTATCCATAACGTAACGCTTATGTCGGTTGTATAGAAAAGGTTTCTCGGAAGAATAACAATCGCTTCGACCAAATCTCTTTCAATAAGCTCTTTCCGGATTGCAAGTTCCGTTCCGTCGCCAGACAACGCACCGTTAGCAAGAAGAAAACCGGCAACACCGTTTTGCGATAAATGGGACACCATGTGCAAAATCCAGCCGTAATTTGCGTTGCTTGTAGGAGGAACAGGATATCCGTCCCAACGAGGATCATCAGTAAGTTCGTTTTCCTCACGCCAAGATTTTTGATTGAACGGCGGATTCGCCATAATATAATCGAACTTTTTATCTCTATGCTGATCGTTCGTAAACGTGCTTACTGCTATTTCGCCCAAATCGCTGTTAATGCCGCGAATAGCAAGGTTCATCTTTGCCAGCTTCATTGTCGTACTCGTTGCTTCTTGTCCGTAAACGGCGATTTCTCTCGTGTTTCCGTTATGGCTCTGCACAAACTTCATTGACTGAACAAACATACCGCCCGAACCACAGCAAGGATCATAAATCGTACCTTTGAACGGCTCAATCATTTCGGCTATTAAATTGACGATACATTTCGGCGTATAGAACTCACCCTTTCCCTTGCCTTCCTGCAATGCAAAGTTAGAAAGAAAATACTCATACACCCTACCCATTACATCTTGCTCTTTGTCTTTTGTCAGTTCGATTTTATTCAATTCATCCAAAAGCGACGAAAGTTTTGAAACGTCAAGACCAAGACGAGAATAGTAGTTATCGGGCAAAGCGCCTTTAAGCGTTTTGTTCTTTTGCTCGATATTATATAGCGCGGTATCTATTTTCAAAGCAATGTCCGGCTGCTTTGCCTGCGACATAATATACGACCAACGAGAAGTTTCGGGAATGTAGAAAATACTTTTTTGCGTATAAAATTCCGTTATATCCACATAAGCGCCCTTACCTTCATTTATAAGTTCCTGCCTACGTTCTTCAAATCTATCGCTCGCATACTTCAAAAATATAAGGCTTAAAACAACGTGCTTATATTCCGCAGGCTCTACGTTGCCTCTTAATTTGTTTGCAGCTTCCCACAAAGCGGCTTCCATTGATTTTTCTTGTTTTTGTGCTTTAGCCATAATTTGCACCTCATTTGATATTCCGCAGAACACTATAATCCTACACATAGCATTATACTAAATTCCGACAAAATAATCAAGCGGTATGTGCCTTAAATAAGGGACAATAAACAAATATGAGAGCGTGGCGTGTGCTTGTCTTGAACAAGTGGGCTCGCTGCGCTCGCCCAGACAAGCACACGCCACGCACAACACAACCCAACAAAACCGTAGCAAACAAATAGCGACGGCGAAAATTCGGGCGGCACGCGCAGGCTTTCCGTGCTCGCCCGAATTTTTCTTTCGCCGTCGCTATGTTAGTTGCTCTTTCGCATTTGCGCTATTACTTCGGGGCTTACCCTTCCCATGTATAAGCCCTCGTCCCAGCAGTTGAAATCGTCGAAAAGCAGTAGCTTTTTGTCCTCTTGCCCTATTGTGGATACTATATCTTCGTCCATTATGTCCGAGATAAAGTATTGATACAGTCCCTTGCTGTAAACAATCTTTTCGCCCGTTTTCTCGATATACTTCATAAGATATGAAAGCTCTCTTTCCAAATTATTTTCAATCGGCAGTATTTCCTCGAAATCCGACCTCCCGTATCTTTCGTTAAAATATGTGTTTTGTACTGTTGTTCGCATCCTATGATTTCGCAAATCATAATCCGTCTTTTCAAACAGTTCCCCTATCATCGCATTTTCCGGTATGTAAAATAAGCCGTGAAAATGCAGTCTTTGCTTTTCAGGCGACCGTTCCCATACGCCCATATACTTCCAGCCTTTGCGGTTACATAAATTCCTAAAACAAGTACGCAATCCTTTTTTGAAACTTTCTTCCGTATGTTTTTCGCTTGAATATGTAAATGTGCAAAAGTAGTTAAAGTGCGCCAATCGTGCTTTTCGTACCATACGAATACGTCTATAAACCAAGTTTTTGTGTTTGCGTTCAAACCCTAAATCCACATACCATTTCAGTTCTTCTACGCTATCGAAATACGCTTCCATTTCGTCCATAATTTTGTAGTGCCGTTCCTTCTTCGGCAGATCTATATACTTTTGATACAGTTCATCAAATAGTTCTTTCCGCGTCATACGACGTTCTTTTAGCGGCTGTGAATTAACCTTTAACGGCTCATTCTGCGATTCCGCTGTTACTTGCCCAACGTCTACGCTATCGTCGCTTTCACAAGAAATTAAAGGCTCCGGCGCCTTATCGGTGTCGAAGCCTTCTTCTCTTGCTTCCGCGACGGTTATCACTTCCTCTATCGGTTTCGGACGGTAACGCTGTGGGCGTTCCGTATGCGGTATCGCTATGTAGTGCGATCCGTCAAAATACACTTTGGTTTCTCCGAATGGCATAATGAATTTTCACGAGGGATAGCCGTCTTAAATGTTATTTACGCCGTTTGTTATACTCCGGCGTGTTTTTATAAAGCAACGCATACTCGAAATTGCCGTGTACTTTCATTGCTCTCTTGAGCGCCTTTTGGTCGCCGTTCTCGGCGGCCTCGCGCAGCTCGTTCTCGCTGTAATGATAACCGCTTTTGAGTTCGCTTACGGAATATTTGCGCGCCAATTTCTTGTGCCTTAAAGTGAAAAATCCCACGCTTATTTACCTCCTTTTTTAGATTTCCGGTTCTGCTTTTTAGCAAGTTTGCGTTCTCGCTGTGCTTGCTTTTTGGCAAGTTTTTTATCGAGTTGCTCTTGTTTTTTGGCGAGCTTGCGATTCCGCTTTTCCTGTTTAGCTTTCGCTTGCTGTTCTTTGATTTTCTGCTTTTGATAACGCCGATCTTCTTTGTCGATTTTCTTAAACGACTTTTTCATATTCTTGAAAATGTAATTGAGTATTTTGTCGTTGAATTTGTCCGGCACGAAGTCGGCCGTATCGAGCGTGTGCGAAAAGGTTTCGTAATACTTGCAAAGGCAAGCGTTTATGAGTTTGTTTTTGTTGTAGTTAATCATGCGACTTTACCTCTCTTTTGATAGTAGCCTTCGGGGAGTTCGTCGTCGTTTTCTTCGAGATAGCGTATATAGCCTTCGAGCGTTTGGGCGGTAGGCTCGGACTGCTTGTAATCAAAATCCTCGTCGAAATGCCCTTGATAGAATTTCGGCTTGCAGCATTGGCTGTCGTAACAAGCGAACACGTTGTAGTCCGCCGTAATCACTTCTTCCGTATAGCAAGTTTTGTCTTGCTTGCCGCTTGCCATATATTTATCGAAAAGGCTGCTGTTCTCTATGCGGCGAATATGCCAAGTAAGAGAGCAAGGCTTTCCGAAATCGTTATAGGCAATATCTAACTT
>Ga0073908_1003818_pt1 | contig 14661 bp, 14 predicted proteins | sample MucameincwithD2O_FD_65484 | JGI IMG/M metagenome (GOLD analysis project Ga0073908, IMG submission 65484) | Mouse cecum microbial communities from Vienna, Austria - Mucus amended microcosms incubated with D2O | ecosystem: Host-associated > Mammals > Digestive system > Large intestine > Cecum...
CCCTTTCAGCCAGTGACACGGCCAGGGCCTCGGATGCGGTGTCCACGCTGGTGACAACGGTTTTCTGCTTGATGGTGCGCTTGGTGAACATATCCGCCTTGCGGACAAAGTTGCGCTCGTCGTCCAGCACTTCCAGGGAGGCCAGCAGGAAATAGGCGCTGTCCATCCTGAACGCGATACTGTTGCCACGGGAGTTGATGCGCCCGTATTTCTCCACATAGGCGTCATAGAGGGTATTCAGCTTCTTTTGCTGGGCCTGGATGTCCTCGGCGGGCCAGTCCTCGGTCTGATACTCAATGAGCGTCCTCACACAGTCCCGGATTTCAATAAGTCCCTTGATGCGGTTCGCCGCTGTGACGGACACCTCCACCGGGTTCATCCGGCTGTTCTCCCGGTAGTAGATTTCGCCGTCCACTACGGTATAGCTGAAATTCCGCACATTCGGGTCGGCGGGGATGGCTTTGTCCTCGCCCTCCGCTTCCGGGTCGTCCATCACATACTCGGTGATGGTGCCCTGGATATTCTGGATGGCGGCGGTGAGCTGCTCCCCCAGGTCTTGCCCCTTGCGGGGCAGGCAGGCGGTTTCCGGCCCGTGGGGGCCGCTGACCTCCCGCATTTCGCCCATCACCATTTCCGGGTGGTTGATGAAATACTGATTCATTTTCAGCCCGTTTTCATCGGTGTTCAGGTGTACCCAATCCGGTTCCCCGCTGGCAAGGGCCTCCCGCTTCTGCAAAAACAGGATGTCGCTGGTCACTTCCGTACCGGCAGCGGCCTTGAACGTGTTGTTGGGCAAACGGATGGCCCCCAGCAGATCGGCCCGCTGTGCGATATACTTTCGGACGTTGGGGTTCTCCTTGTCCATCGTACCCTTGCTGGTGACAAAGGCGACGATGCCGCCCGCTCTGACCTTATCCAGCGTCCGGGCAAAGAAATAGTCGTGAATGAGAAAGTTGTGCTTGTCATACCGCTTGTCCGTTACCTTGAACGCACCAAATGGCACGTTTGCGAGTGTTAGCAACGGACTAAAAATTTTTGGCTTTCCTGACTGACCGTTGGCACTGCCAGTCAGGAGCCAATATCAGGTTTTTCCTCTGCCGTTTCGCCGTCCAGGAGCGTTTGGAGCGACTGCATGAACGGGTCACTGAACTTGTAGACGATCTCGACCCTCATGCCGGAGTATACGTTCACCCGCTCGATAAATTGGAGCAGCATCTGGTTTGTCACATTCCCCGCTCCAAGGAACAAGTCCGCCGCCACTGCGGTCTCATGGAGTTCGGGGGAGGATGCCGCCGTCAGGTCGGCAAGCCGTTTTTCCAGGCTGACCCGCTGTTCCTCCAGTGCCGCGTTTTCTGCCATGAGCCTGTCCTTCTCCCGGATAAAACTCTCACGGGTGATCTCGCCCTCAGAATACCGCTCATATGCCGCCATCTTATCCGCGGCATTTTTCTTCATCTGCTGTTCCATTTTACCGATGGAAAGCCGGATGTTTTCCGCAGTCCCTTTTGTGCTGGCCGCCACTTTCCGCAAACGCTTGTCCTCATCGAGGACTGTCTGCAAGATCTGAGAAAGCGATGCAGTTACCAGCCGCTCCAGTTCCGCCTCATAGAAGCGTTCCCCGATGGGGCAGGACGTACCTTGAACACTTGCGGACTTGTCGCATTTGTAAAACCGTCCTCTTTTCTTATCCCCCCTTGCCCTCGACATGATCCGCCCACAGCAGCCGCAGCGGACAAGGGAGCGGAGCGGATAGTCCAGCGCCTCCCGTTTATATTTCCCTTTACCAAGTATCGCCGCCTGTGCCTGCTCATAAGTTTCTCTGGATACGATGGCCTCATGGCAGCCAGGGACGATGATCCACTCGTCCGGGTCGTTCTGGACTGTGTGGCGGTTGTCGATCCGTTTCCAGTTCTTCCTATGGCTCACCGCCGCGCCGGTGTATTCCTCCCGCTTCAAAATCTTGATGACGCTGTTCCAGTCCCAGCCCTTTTGCTCGGATACCCGTTTCCTGAACTTTTCCGATTCCGGGAACAGCCGGTGGAAATGCTGGGCGGGGGTCTCCACATGGCCGGCGTTCAGAGCCTTTGCGATCTCACCCGTGGTATGACCGCTCACCGCCATGGAAAATATCCGCTGGATGACCTTGGCGGCTACCGGGTCGGCAATCAGATGGTTCTTGTCCTCCGGGTCTTTCAGGAAGCCATAGGGAGCGTAGGCGCCAATGAACTTTCCTTTTCTCACTTTAGCTTCAAGGACTGTCCGTACCTTTTGCGAAAGGTCGCGGCTGTAAAAGCTGTAGACGATGCACTTCATCACCACATCCAGCCCTGCCGTTGTGCCTTTGTAATCATCGGAGTCATAGCCGTCATTCACGGCCAGAAGCCGCACACCCAACGTAGGGAACACCCGCTCCAGGTACTCGCCGATCTCCACATAATCCCGGAAAAAACGGGACAGGTCCTTGCAGAGGATGAGTTTGGAGCCACGGTCACGGACGAAGCTGATCATCCGCTCAAAGGCGGGGCGGTCCCCGTTCGTTCCCGAAAATCCATCGTCTACGAACTCGACCGGCTCATAGCCGGAAAACTCCGGGCGGGAAGCCAGATACTGCGTCAGCAAGGCCCTCTGGTTGGAAACGCTGTTGCTCTCGGCTTTGAGCCGGATGTCATCATCGGCGCTGGAAAGCCGGATATAAAAGCATACCGTCATCAGTCAGTCCCTCCTTCCAGTTCCTCGCGGGCGGACTCCAAGAGCGCCGCGTCTTCCCTGTACTTGTATTCGATCTCCAGACGAAGGCCACCGTCCCCATCCTGATAGATGGTGAGCCGGTCAATCAGCGCCGTCACAAGCTCCATAGTGACCTCTGTTTTCCCCTCCAGCATCCCCATGGACTTCAGCCACGGGTTGCCGCTGGAGAAGGACTTTTTCAGCCGGATCATCCTTGCCTGCACCTCATTGGCCTTTGCGCTCAGCTCCTGGTATTCGTCATCGTATTTTTTCTTGACCGCCATATACTCCTCCGGGGAGAGGATGCCGTCCGTAAAGTCCTCATACAGCCGCTCCCGTTTTGCCCTGCGGCTGTTTATCTGTACGGACAGGCTTTGAAGCTCTTTCCGGCACTCCTCAAGCTGGCCGGAACCGCCCTTATTTTGCAGGAGTTCCGGTATCTTCCGGTACTCGCAGTAGAGGAGCATCTGGTCCTGCATGGACTGCCACACGATCTTTTTCATCTTTTCCTGGGAGATGGTATGCCGTCCGGCGCACCGCCCGTAATCATACGCGCCGCAGTAATAGCTGCCGTGGATTTTTCCGTCATGGTAGCACCGGGAGTAGCGCATCTGTGAGCCGCAGTCCCCGCAGAACAGGATGCCCCGGAACAGCGGTATGTCGGCGGCGCGGCGCTCCGCACCCTTCGCCAGCCGTTCCTCCCATGCTTTCCGCCCCCGCTCCGCCATGGCCCCGGCCTTGTCGAAAACCTCCCGCGTCACCAGCGGTTCGTGCATCCCCTTCAGGATGCGCCATTTGCTCTCGTCAAACTCTGACTGGTACTTGGGTTTCCCCAGATATAGGGCGGTGGGCATCCGGCCAAACACCAGGTTTCCCAGATAGGTGGGGTTGCGGAGTATCTGTTTGACCAGCTGCGCCGACCATCTGCTGTCCGCATACCGCTTATCGGTGGTCGTGCCGCGCAAATACCGCAGTTTGCCGGGAGAGGGGATGCCTTCCGCCTGGAGGGTCCCCGCGATCCGATTCAGCGGCACACCATCTATCCGCATCTGGAATATCCTCGCTACCACATCCCGTGTCTCCGGGTCAGGCTCAAAGCGGTATTCCTGTGTCCTGGACTTGATATACCCGTAAGGGATCATGCTGGGGATGTAGGCCGCCGCCAACTGTCTCGCCTGGATCGCCGTGGCAACCTTCCGGGAGATGTCGATAGAATAGTAGCTGTTGATCAGGTTCTTCAGCGGGATCAGCAGGCTCTCCGAGGAGCCGTCCGTCTCGAAGCTGTCATAGCGGTCTGCAACGGAGATGAACCGCACACCCAGGCATGGGAACACATTTTCCAGCAGGTTGCCCGCCTCGATGTAATCGCGGGAGAATCTGGAAAAATCCTTGATGACCAGCGCCTTTACCTTTCCTTTCTCAATGTCTCCCAAAAGCCGCTGGAACGCGGGGCGGTCGGTATTGGTGCCGGTCCAGCCGTTGTCGATATATGTGTCATAAAGGTGCAGATAGGGATGTTCCTCTATGTAGTCCCGGCAAAGTTCCGTCTGCCCCTCAATGGATTCCCCCTTATCATCCTTGCCGCTGTTCTCCACCGAGAGGCGGGCATAGATGGCGGCCGGCCATTCCTGCAGCTCTCCAGCACATACGGGCTGCTGTACACCCTGTTCCAGTTCCGTATAAGTCTTTCTGCGTCTGCGTCCCATAGCTCACGCCTCCTCTTTCATGCCGTCCATGCGGCGGATATATTGCAGCGCCTTTTCAAATTTATCCTGGTAGCGGAAGAATACCTCAACGTGCTGTGCGTCATAGATGACGATCTTCTCCACCAGGTTGACCAGCACATGGCGGTGCAGCTCGGTGATGTTCTCATACTGGCGGAACAGGCGTATCCAGGGGATGTCCTCCTCGTTGTCCCTGACCGCCTGCGTCCGCTCCTCCTCCAAAAGGCGGAGGCTCTGCTGGCGTTCCGCTATCTTGCGGTCATACCCAGCCCGGAACTCCGTATATTCCTCTTTGCTGATGATGCCGTCCGCCATGTCGCCGTATAGGTTCAGTTTCAGATCCTGGTACTTCCTGATTTCCCCGTTCAGTCGCTCAATCTGTGCGTCATAGTTGAATATCTCCCTCCGGCTCTCTGGGAGGGACGCGATATACGCCAGCGTCCTGCCCACCTCACAGATCTGCCCGATATGGTCATGGAGCAGGGTGAACACGATCTTCTCCAGCTTCTTCTCGCTGAAGCTGTGGGTGGAGCAGCCCTGCCCTGCCTTGTGGGTGGAGCAGACAAGGTAGTGGTAGGTTCTGCCTTTGGACGGGACCGTCTTACGCACCATGCAGTGGCCGCACCCGCCGCAGTAGACAAAGCCGGAAAAGAGATACAGCTCCTCCCTTGACGGGGCAAGCCGCACATCCCGTTTCAGCAGGGACTGCACAGTGTCGAAGTCAGTCTGCTCGATGATGGGCTGGTGGCTGTTGGGGATGATGATCCAGTCGGACTCATCATACTGGATCTCTTTCCTGACCTTGTAATTCGGCGTCCCGCGCTTATGCTGGATGAGAGTGCCGACATAGACCTCGTTTGTCAGCACCCTGCGTATGGCTACCGCCGTCCAACCGGCCTGCCCCGCAACGCGGAAGCCGGAACGGTAGTTCATCCCCTTGCCCGCTTTGTATGCGGACGGGCTGGGGATGCCCATGCTGTTGAGCCGTGCGGCGATGCTGGAGTTGGTCATGCCCTGGATACGCAGGCGGAAGATCATCTCCACCACCCTGGCGGCCTCCTCGTCCACCACAAGCCGGTTCTTGTTCTCCGGGGACTTCCGGTAGCCGTAGGTACAGAACGCGCCGATGAAGTCGCCGGTCTTGCGCTTGATGTCCAGCTGGCTGCGAATCTTCATGGAAATGTCCTTGCAGTATGCATCGTTCAGGATGCCCTTGAACGGCACGATCAGCGCATCCGACTGCGAACGTGCGCCGCTGGAATCATAGTTGTCGTTGATGGATACGAACCGTACCCCCATGCTGGGGAATATCTTTTCCAGATACCTTCCGCTGTCGATGTAGTTCCTCGCAAACCTGGAAAAATCCTTGACCACGATGCAGTCGATCCTTTTCGCTTCCAGGTCTTTCAGGAGCCGCTGGAAACCGGGGCGGTCGAAGCTCACCCCAGAAAAACCGTCGTCCACATACTCCCGTACCACCACCATATCTTCCCGTTTCAGGATAAAGTCGCGGATCATGTCCCGCTGGCTGCCGATACTGTTGGATTCTTCTTTGTCCCCGTCCTCACGGGAAAGGCGCATATAGGCGGCCACATTCCAAATCCGTCCTGCCATTTTGTTCCCTCCTGTCTGAGTATTCGTGGGTGTGTCCCACCACCGCCAGAATAGCGCCGTTCCACTGGTAAAGTCGAGGATGTCGCCGCGCCGCCCTATCCGGCGTTCCTGACGGCGGCGCAGATGCAGTCCTCAATGGTGACATCCGACCGGGAGAAGCGGCTCAGAACCACCACGCCGTCAATGACCATGCAGTCCGGGTGGTAGTTGGTCTGGCGGCAGAACTCGCGGATTCGTTCCTCCCGCTCCATGCCCTTGTCAATGTGAATCTGGCTGCGGTCAGCCAGCTGAGAGCGGTCAATACTGCGGATGTCTGCGTCCTGGAAACTGAAACCTGTCTGTTTTATCATGCTGTCTGCCCTCCTTTTTGTGTCACTGGACGTTCCTATAAAAGAAAGAGGAGCGTCCGTCCCGGAGGGCAGACGCTTCTCTCAGATTTTCAAAACTTCCTCAGCAAGGCATCTTATCCATCCCCGCCCAGCTTCTTCACCGGCTCATAGTCCGCAAAATGCTCCACGGTACGGAAAATCCTCTTGTTGTTCACCCACCGTTGGAGATACCGGGTGATGGGCGGCGCTGTGGGCCGCTCATAGACCATGACATAGGGGTCATACCCCATGCGGCGCAGAGTGTCCACCCGGTAGAGGTCCTGCTCATGGGTGCTGTTGTAGTTCGTCAGCACATAGACCCGTTTGCGCCGGAAGTCCCTGATCTTGGACAGCTCTGAAAACCGCCGAAAACAGCCAGTCAGGTCAACATTGGGATTATCCCATGCGAAATGAACGGTTTTTGTGCGGACCCTGTTCAGGAGTGCCGCATTATCCGGCGTGATGAGTCGTATGTCCAAGCCTTGGGAAAAGTCCACCAGGGCGCGGCTGTCGGCAAGCTGTTCAATCAGCCGCTCATGGTCGGGACAGGCCAGCAGATTGGCATCCATCAGCTTGATCTCCTTCTGTCCGTCCCAGAACTCGGAGAGGTCAGCCACATGAACGCTCTTTGCGCCTTCCTTCCCGGACACCACGCAGAAGCCGCAGCGGTTCGGGCAACCCCTTGTCAAAAAACCGTAGGCCGTATCCGGGAACTGCGGATAGAGGCCGTAGTCAGGGCAGATATGCTCCACGGCATCTGGCAGGTTCGTTCCCGGACCGTAGCCGGTGCCGCCGCAGATCAGCTTATCGGCATTGGTGACGGTGATCCTGTCCTTGGAGTAGGTGTCCGTGAACACCCGGCTCTTATAAACAAGGTCATACCGCCCATCTGGTGTCCACCACTCCACATCGTCCCCCTGGGCCTTGTGACAGGCGGACAGCTTCATCAGGCACAGGTTCGGCCACCGATGGCTGTCCACATCAATAAGCCCGATCTTCAAAAGCCCACCTCCTTGTGGAATAGCAAAGAGCGCCCGCCCCGGAGGGCAGACGCTCCCATCAACTGTCTCAGAACTTCATGGGCAGGGCGGTCTTTGCGCTGGAGCCGTTGTAGATGCGGTACACCTGGTAGAGATACCGCTTGTATCCGGGCAGGCTCGTCATGGCCCGGCCCTCCCGGAAGATCACCACCGGGTCAACCTGACGCAGCCGCGCCACCAGCCGCTTGCGGCTGTACTCCCCGTGATAGAGGTACACGAACTCCACCACGCCCTGCACCGTCTCCGCCCGGAGGGAGTCCGGGTCGCCCTTCCAGGCGTCCACGATGGCCTGCATCGCCTCCCGGTACACCCCGTCACCGACCTTCTGGAACAGACCGAAAGCGGTGCTGATGCAGGCCAGCCGCTTCGCGCCCCTGGTCTGCTTATAGTCCACGCAGAGACCCACGTCCTCCGTTGCTTTCAGGAACGCCATAGCGTTCTCATCCCCGCCGAAAATGAGCGCCCGGAACCTCGCCCCGGCGGTCAGACTGGCGGAGGCCCCCGTCTGCTGGGCGAACAGCAGCGCCTCATCGCTCTCGGTCAGGCCGTAGAACACCTTGCAGCGGATGGGCAGGTCCTTCCCGCCGTTCAGGAACTTCCGGGCGGCGATGGTGTGCTGGCCGTCAAAGACATAGTAGCGCCCGCCCCGGCTGCTGACCTTCGGCTCGTTGGCGATGCGCTCATCGAACTCGGCGGCGATCCTGCGGACCCGATCCTCGTTCAAAGTGCGCTGGTAAGTAGTGCGGGGGATCACCAGCTCCCGGCTGTCCAGCACGACTTCCCGGCAAAAGAGATTTTTCGTGTTCATTCTGTGTATCCTCCCTCGATCTTTGAGATATACTGTTTCATTGTCTGCATGATACGGATGACCTCCTGCTTATAGCAGGCATCCGATAAGAGCCTTGGGTACTCCTGGAAGAAGTGGTCACATAGCTCGGTGAACGAGACAACCTCCGCCTCTATGGAATGGAGCAGGGACTCCTCCGTGGCCGGCGCTTTCGGGCGCTCCATTTCAGCGGAAATCTCCGCGATCTTCTCCATGTCCGCTTTTCGGGCGGAGACCTTTGGCGTGTGGTACTGGGTCTCAGCAGAGGGCTTTTTTCTGCCACTACCTGTTTTTGTATCGCTTGTCCGCAATGCGGCGGCAAGCTGGGGGCGTTCCTCCGGATCAGCCTTTGCGACAGCGGTTACCGCTGTTTCTGTGGGCTTGATTGTTCCTGTGAGTATTTCCTGCTTGATGCCGGGAAGGGCTTCTTCGGCGGCATCGACACCTTTGGCATAGCCCGCTGCATTTTGAACAAATCCTTCACTGACTTTGGCTTCTTGTGCAATAGAAGCGCGAGTTTGGTGTGAGGAAATCAACGGACAAATTTTGTCCGTTGATTTGCCGGCGCTTTTTCGGTCTCCTCCATGAGCCTGCTTCTCCGCCTCATACCGTTGCCCGATCAGATATTTCTTCTGCTGGGGCGTCAGGTTCCGCCTGCCAAGCTGATGTTTGCAAATCCAGGATATAGCCTCATACCGATTATCAAAATCAAGCTTTTGGACAGCATAGGTCAGCTCCGGGTGCTTCTGGATGATCTCATAGCGGTTGTGGCCGTCCAGTATCGTGCCGTCCCAGACGATGAGCGGCGAAAAGACTGCCCCGTCCGACAGGATGTTTTCCTCCAAAAGGGTGAACTCGTCCTCCGTCAGCGGCGGTATCTTGTCCCGGAACTCCGGGTCGATGATGAGCCTGTCCATCAGGGCGCCTCCAGTTCCGTGGGGAGGAAGGCGTCCTCGTCCAAGTAGAGGCTGACCCGCAGGGCGGCGTCGATCTGCTCCATCTGCTCCTCGGTGAGCCTGCCCACATAGCTCCGCACCCGCCGCTTGTCGATAGTGCGGATGACCTCCAGCATGAATAGTGACGGCTCCAGCCCCTCCGCATCGTCCAGCACTACATGGGTCGGCTGGGAGGGCTTCTTGAAGGTCCTGCGGGTCGCCGCCGTGACAATCAGCGTGGGGGAATAGTAGTTGCCCACATCATTCTGGAGTACCAGCACCGGGCGGGTCCCGCCCTGCTCATGCCCGAACACGGGGTCCAGGTCGGCGTAGTAAAGCTCGCCCCGGTGGAAATCGTGAAATCTTTGTTCCATATGGTATCTGCCTCCTTCTTCTGGTATGTAAAAGGAGCGGCCCAGCGCGGCAAATGCCGTCTCCAGATCGCCCCCATATTGTTTCATAAAGCGTGTTGTTGGCTCCTATTTGTCCCCGACATCCCGGAACCGTGGGAATCATCAGGCCCGTCAGCTTGCGAAGCTGCTCTCATAGGTGTCTAACCTCCCCGCCTTCTTTGTGGCCGGGCCGCGAATTACGGAAGTATCATTATCCCTGTCTGTTGTCATCGCCGGGCCAAGAGCAACTTGGTATTTTCAGTCGGATGGATCGCTCCTCCCCGGACGGGGGATCGTGGCGCTCCGCTGCACAGGCTATTCCAGACAGTAACGTGGTCTTGTTTCCAAGACTTCCTGATGACTGCATATTCGGTTTTCAATGTGCCAGGAGTCCATGTTCCAAAATTCCTGCTGGAAATTCTTAGAACTTGTCCTCTCAGGGGGTAGCCGGTGAGAACAGCAAAATCACAAGCTGATTTTGAAACTTTTTGAGATTTTTTGATTTGTGGAACGTTTAAGTTCATTAGGGCAAAAAAGCCGGACAACCGGCCAAAGGGTTTATTTTTCCCTTGGCCGGTTGTCCGGCTGCTTGGTTTCCATATTGCTTGATTTTCGATTGATAGGGCGGTTTTACGGATACAATAACTTTGCGTAATCACTAATTTGGACGCTCACGGGTAACATGATTTGTCTGCGGATTAAGTATCAGAATTTCCTTATCACAGCTCCGCGCATAATTTATTGTTGACGCTGTGCCACTCATCACAGCTCCGCTATAGACTGCAAAAAGCAAATGGGCGTGGTCAACCAGAAATCTGTTTCGGTCAAGCATACAGTCCCTATAATAGCTGCGGTTCGCATAAACTCTTGAATCCGCCTGCTTAATAATAGAGTAATATCGCATCTTTGCCGCTGCATCCCAAGACTTTTCTTGCCCAACACACGGCAAAATACAATGAAGTTTCAATTCTGGATATTTTTCTCGAAAGGAAAGTACCGTTTGAGCCGCCCACGTATCGACTCCAAGAGCCATGCCACACAGAAAGTCTGTATATCCTTCAATAATCAATAGGCTGATTTGACTGGAAAGGGCTGCTTTCAGCTCAACACACCTGGGATCAGCCTCGTTATAGCCCCATGGAAAAAATTTGGGACGGTGGCCCGTAAAAGCGCAGGACAGCCTACGCATACCTATCACCTCAAATCCGCCCTATTATCACAGCGCTGCTACCATGAATTATAATAGCTACATGGGGTTCCTGTCAATGCCACCATTACATAAACTGGTAGCAAGGCACCCTGCTACGGTGCTACCAGCTTTACATGGCAGGAGGCAGCGATAATGCGTGAGAAGAAAGAAATCAACATCCAAATAGGCAGTGCAATCAGGGACGCCCGTGAACGCGCAGGACTGACACAGGAACAATTTGGTGAACTTGTATCATTGGGTACAAAAAATGTGTCTGATATCGAACGCGGTGTTGCCGGAATCACTGTATCTACATTGAAAAGAATTTGTGAAAAGCTGTCCATTTCCAGTGATTCGATTTTGTTTGCGAATGAGGCAAAGAACAATGTTCAGGTATTGGCTGAGCGGTTGGAGCGGCTACCTTCAGATCAGTATGCCGCAGTTGAATCTTTTATCAATAATATCTTTGAACTATTTGCCCGCTTAGGACCCAAAGACCGATGATAGAAGTTTGCTACAATGTTTATCACACCTTTTTCCAAAGGTCCCCTGAAAAAATTCTCAGGGGGCCTTTGGGGAGTTGGTAACTTAAAAATTGATTTTAAGATTTTTCAATACTTTCTTGATCTTGCTGATGTGCCAGCTCACGCCCTGCTGGGTGAGCCCCAGAATCCTGCCGGTCTCTGTGGCGGTATAGCCCTCAAAAACGACCAGTGTGAGAATCTCAATTTGTTGTTGGGACAGCTTGCGGAGCGCCTTGGACACTTCCTCTGATTCAATCTCATCCAACCACGCATAGCGGTCGGTTTCATCCGATTCCTTGGGCATCACCGCAAGCGCATCGAAGAACTTCATCAGCAGTGCGGAGTTTCCCTCTCCTGCGGTATCCCCATCATCAAATTTCTGGAATGGCATTCCCTGCGTATGTTCCGCATAGCGCCGTTCACTCCTGAACATATCCAGGTCAAACTGATACATCTCTTCAATGTCCGCTTTGCTCATCCCAGCGGCAGCATAATCCATGCGCAGTTTTTTCCATGTGTTCTCAAACTTCTTGCGTTCCAGTCCATTGTTAAAGCTCATTTTGTAACCTCCGAATTTTGAAAAATTGGCGAATTTTCAAAATTCGAGAAGTTAGGGGTAGCGCGCATAGTACCAGCAGTGCTTGTCCATAAAGAAGCCTCCATTCGTCTTTTGGAATGGAGGCTTCTCTCTGGTCAGCTGTAAAAGGACAATAGAAATCTAACCGCAGTCCTGTAGGAGTTCCCTCCATTCCGGGATTGCCGCCGTCCTGCTCATTGGAAAGCTGACTCGATATTCAATTTTCCATCAGTTGATATGAGCCGTTGATGATCAGCCAACGCATCAAGAGATGGTTTTCATACGTGTAAACGCAAAAGTTGAATCGCTATAAAATTTTTTGTTTTGCGTTCGCAAATATATATAGCTTTTTGCAGACGATTGTAGTATAATGTAACGTGAGTTGGGTTATCTGCCGCTCATGAAGAACAATTGAAGAACCTCATTGCGTCTTCAATTATAGAAAATGAAATCTTCAAAACCCGTAGGTTTGCCTATATCTGCCTACATAGTTGCCTATATCGGAGAGGAGGGTGCCTGCTTGAAGTTCTGTGACCTCGTGCAGTTCATGCATCACAACTACGAAATAAAAAAGAACGCTGCCGAATTTGTGAAGATACTGACAGATGCCATCCTGGATGATGAGGCATTGGAAAAGGCTTCTCCGAATCCGCTATATGGGCTTGGAAAATCCACGCTGGAGGCATATTACAGTGGCAGACTTCCGATTTCACAGAAAAATGCGTCTGCACTTACGCCTCGACTTGACGAGGCGAAGTTCGCTGACTTTGTGAATACATACTCCTTTGACGCACTGAACCACATGAAGGACAAGTTGGTGGAGTTCGGCTTCGAGGTCGAGCCTTCCGAAGTGGGGCAGGCTTGCGCAAATATCTTGGCACAGATTATTAGGCGTCGCTCCGAAGGCCTGTCCGATGATGTGATCACGCTAAACTACCAGAGAACGGAAACAGGAAGGAGTCTAAAAAATATAGCCCCTGCGACAATTGAGCGCAGAGGCGATAAATTACATATATCCGGTGAGATCATAATAATCCATCAGGCACTTGTTCCTGATGATGTTGGCAACCATGAACTTGACTATATTCGCGCTTTGTATGAGGCGTATGCACAGAAACTGAACAGGGATACGTTTACATCCGATGATATTCCGTCCCTGCCCAAGCGGTATGCGGAGAATTACAAAGAGCAGCGGATGGCATACTACAGCGCAGTCAGCATCGAACGTTCTGTCCGAGATCTCTTCGATGACGGTGAGGATGAATTTGACAGATTGAAGGAAGACGCATGGCATGGAATAAACACAACTTACTGGATGGATTATCAGGACGGCTATGCAAGGTTAAATGCTGTCCTCGAAAAGATTACAAGCACTACACTTGACAGTTCTGTACTCAGCCAGATGCGAAACTTGATTGGCAATCTGGAGAAGAAAGGCATCTGCCATATATTGGTGAATGACGGCGTTATTTCGTCGTGGGTGAATATTGATGCGTAATAAACTATTCAATACACCTTTTGAGCTATCCCTCCATGTTGTCCTGCTTCTTGATATGGTTGATGTGGGAATAACGCTTGACAGAATTGCGGCCTACGATTTTATTGCAATTTATTGTGAAGACTTCAATATTGCAGACAAGGCTTTGAATGGAGAGAACGGTTTTGCTTTTAGCGAATTATCCGCAAGGCGTGGCCTGATAAAAACAGCGATAAAGAGTCTTGTCATTGATGGCCTCGTGACTGTATCAGATAGTAATGTTGGCATTCTTTATTCAATTTCAGAAATAGGACGAAAAATGAGCGGAGGATTCCAGTCGGAGTATGCTGCGAAATATAGGGAATTGATACGCCTTGTTGCAGAACGATACGGTGATTACGATGATATCCAACTGTTCAATGAGATAAACAACCAATCGACGAGAGCCTTAAGGAGGTAGTCCAATGGCAGGTTTCTACATAAAAAAGGTTATAGCAAAAAGTGCTGCCAAGGGTGATGCCTGCGTTACCTTTGGCAAGGGATTGACTATCATACAGGGGCGCTCTGACAGTGGAAAAACCTGTGTGGCAAATTGTATTGACTTTATATTCGGTGGTTCTGTGGACAAACCCTTTAAGGAAACGGCGGGATATAATGGCGTAACGATGATCGTTGCCTCCAATGACAGTGATGGAGAAGTGGTATTCCATAGAACGGTTGGGAAAAACCAGGTTGAAGTTTCCAGCAATATAACTGGAATCGAAAGCGGCACTTATGATGTCAACTATCACAAGGGAGCAAAGAATCCTCCGTTAAATGAAGTTTGGCTAAAGCTGATCGGCATTCAAAATGAGGTTATGGTTGTCACAAATGCACGTTTTGAAACAAAACGATTAACATGGCGTAATCTTTTGCGGGTATTCTATCTTGATGAGAATCGCGTAGATGATATTGATTCCATTGCAGAGCCAAGGCATCGTTATATGGAAAATACATTGTTTCTGTCCGCACTTCTGTACCTGATTAGCGGAAGAACATTTACAGAGGTCGATGCACAGGAGAAAAAGGAAATTAAGCAGGCTCGGCGCAAAGCGGTAAGAGAATATGTCAATCGTAAAATTCAGGACGCTGCTGAACGAAAGGAACAATTAGGGCAATACCGCACAATGAGGTTTGCCTAAAAATAAGACATCCTCAACTGATAAAATAGCTGAGGATGCCCCATGAACTGTTCATTCAGGCAACACTGAATCAGGCCGCCAGACCAG
>Ga0073908_1003834_pt1 | contig 14622 bp, 8 predicted proteins | sample MucameincwithD2O_FD_65484 | JGI IMG/M metagenome (GOLD analysis project Ga0073908, IMG submission 65484) | Mouse cecum microbial communities from Vienna, Austria - Mucus amended microcosms incubated with D2O | ecosystem: Host-associated > Mammals > Digestive system > Large intestine > Cecum...
CATTGGCAAGCCGAACCTCAATCTTCGTCTCGCCACCCTGCGTCTGAAATAATATAATCTGTCCGTTATCCATATATCTTTCTTAACAATGCTGATAATAGTTGTCCGCCTTCGTATAGTTCGGCTCGTCATTGATAGCACGCACCACGTCAATAGCCGAAAACCACCAGCAGTTGTTCTCGTCATCCCAGACCGCCCTCACCTCACGGTCATTGAAAAACCGTATCGACTTCTTGCTCATAAATATGGTTCTTTATCCCATTATAGTATCAGATAGAGATGTTTGATTTATCTTAAACAAAGGTCTTTGAAAAATCCAAATTCATCATCAACGAGAATGCGTCGATCAAGCCCCAGATTGCGTTGTTCACAAGAAGTTTCTGATACCATGGCACATGAGAAACAAGCTGCATAGTTTAGCGGATCACTGTCATTCTCCCAACATATAGGGTCTGAAGAACAATCGATTGCTCTATTTAATGCGGTCTTGATTATATTCTCTATGAGATCTGGTTGTCCTTGCCATACGAGTCCACCCATACTGCCTTCCGAGCCATCCGCTGTGTATATAAGAACGCCGCACATCCTTTCGGAGAAGTAAAGGCGCTCCTTAAGACTCGCAGTAGGATATCCACAAGAGAATTCGAGTTCTTTCATGATTATATGGGAGAGCGTATGCAAAAGATAAAATTTTTCGACTCCACCTTTTTGCATCATAGCTGCCACATTTTCATAAATATTCTCCATGTGGCGATTCTGCGGATATCGTTTTTGGAATACGGCAGAGTTTCTTTCAACCCATTGAGATATTAGGTCTTCGTTAAGACTAAAAAACAGCCCCTCTCCGAATGTCTGATTGGCAGGCATAACAAGAACCTCCTCATTCGGTTCTTTGAAGATTTTCATACTACTAGGATATCGAGTCACTCCATCGACCACTTCCGGTTGGGGCATTTGTACTCTTGAAAAGTTTATTTGAGTAGCACTAACTCCAAGGGTCTCTACCTGTTGAATTTTGGAGAAGTATGGCTTTAGGGATTCCGGTAAATCAATATCCTTGAACTCCAGCTTATCGGAAGATTCTTTGGATTTGCTGTTGTTCTGAAATACAGAGAATTCTGAAAAACGATATTCCTCTCTTGAATCTGAAGATGATGGCTCGGCATCAGCCGATAAGAAAGCAGCTACGATGCGATTCATATCTTGCGCTGTCACATCATATCCACTATCGGATGCTTTATCTATCAAATCCTCAGTAGTTATTGAGTTTATATAGTCATTCCGCGTTTTATCAGGATTACGCTGGCTGTATCTAGTGTACCACCTGGTTGTAAGCAGATTAAGAAATCTTTGCTCCGAATCACTGAGACTGGTAGCAGAGTCTAAATAACAACTTGGTAGATAAAGGCTACTGAAATTCTCAGCATAGTAGACGCTATTACTGGTTACAAGTGCCCACTTCATATTAACAGTCTGACCACGATGGGTGCATTTCACATTATCCCTAGCTCCGATTCCTTCCCAAGGACGATGCCCAGGACACGAAGGCTGAAGGTTCATAATACCTTCGAGGCTTGTAGACTGTCCGCAACAGCCACATTTTAGCATACCAAAGCTTTCTGAATGAGCTCTATTCTCATGCCATTGTAATTGATGCTTACCGTTAGTTGATTCAGGGCATGGGTATTCATCTGTGTCAAAGCCGAAAAGATCAAAGCCTTCTTTGTGAACTATGTCTTTGCCTAGCTTTTTCACAGCGCAAAAGTATTTATCCCAAGGGATATCTGACATATGGCCGTTCCTGCAAATTAGCACCATGGATACTTGTTCCAGCAAATTATAGACCTGATTCTTTCCCTCAGGCAATCTTGATTTATGTAATTTAGTGGTAGGCGATTTAGGATCTCTTGGAGGGGCAAAGTACTCTGGTAAACCATCATTGCATCTTCGCTCTTTCCACATTTTAAACCAATCGTCAACAGTCATTAGGTCATGACTTGGTCGCTTTGAAAAGAACCAACGAGGGAATGTAATAGCCGGTACAGTAAACATCCCTTCTTTTAGCCCTGTTCCTTGTGGATTCCTTTCTATATAACGTTGATTTAAAGGATGAGCTGTTACATTGCATTTATTCCAGCCATCAAGTTCTATATGTGGTATGCCAACTAAACATCGAAGTTTAGTCAAGGATTCAGAATTTCGTAGGAATATAATAAACCTTGGATCATCTATAAATTCCACTCCCAGATTATCAGCAAGGGTTTGATCAATTGTAGTCTCAGGATTATTTTTTAATTTGTCTGATACGACTCTAATAAATTCCCAGTATGAAGATGACATCGGCATTACAAATCCACCTGACTTGGTGGGTAAAATAGCACCAACACCAGCGTTTGAAGAAAGTAATTTATACTTCCCTATTCCTTGATTATATTGAGTTAATGTTCGTATCTCCATATTTTAATCTCTTTGGTATAAAACACGTACATTGAGTACTGCTTCAGGTTCAATCATTCTTAAGGACGAAGAAACAGTCCAATTACTTACATTTTTAGTTTCCTCATAATCATTGGGAGATGTAAATAATGAGGTCCTGTCATTCCGCATAACTCCTTTGTTTTCATACACAAGATTTGACGGATGATCGGTTGCCATAATGCACCATTGATCCAATGCGGAAGATATAAGTTGTTCAATATCTTTTAACTGAATCGTAGTAAGCAATTGTTTTTCAAGCTTATTTGGAAGGCGTTGACTTCTCTCATATCGTTCTATAAAATATGTTGACACGATATCCATTGCCTTATCTTTAAGCTTGTTCTTATTAATCTGAGAAGCATCATTATTATTCGCTAATTCGGGCATCAAATGTCGAATAATTGAAGCCATATACAAAGGGAGATATTTCTCCACAGATTTCTTCGAGAACGGGGTAATCGAAATTGGCTCTACATAATAGTAGAGCTTCTCATGGAATTCCCTGAAACGTTCAAAATGAGAAACGTCTCTTGAACGGAAAGGATTATGTAGGGTCAAAACTAATCCCTTTACGCTTCGGGCAACACGAGAACTTGCTTGGATATATTCTGCAATATTACGAGGCATCGAATTCATGATTATAGTGTTGAACCTGCTCACATCAAGTCCAACTGAAATCATGTTTGTCGCTAAAATATAATCCGGAGGAACAGCCGCTTTATTCCAATTGCCATCCTCATCCTTAAATGGAAGACGATGAGCCATTTCCCAACGCTGTCCTACTTCAGCAAATTTTCCGTTTATTTCTTCTCCAGACAGTCGACTAGTAAGCTCTGCTTTACCTAAATTGTCTCCCGAATAGAAACAATCAATAAGATTGCCATATCTAAGAACTCGTTTAAACAAACGTTTTGTGTATTTAGCGTATTCCGTATAGAATAAAGCATCAGTTTTACCTACTTCGCGAAGGCTATTGAAGTAAGATAATACTGAATAATAATTGTCTGCTGCTTTATCAAAGTCCACTTCATTCCCATATTCCAGTTCAAATATTGCCCGGTGGACGAATATAATGGCAGCTAAACGCATCTGCGTTGTCATCTGCGTTCTTCCCGTAGGCATAATGCCAATATATTTTCTCTTGGAACAATATTGTTCTTTATTATCAACTTTCTCTCTCTTATAAAAAGAGAAAAACGAATCATCGTGCGTTAATCCATTTTTTGGGAAAATATTTACACTACGATCGTAGAGAGCACGAATCTGTAATTCCGTATTTCTTGTGGTAGCGGTAGATGATATTATTTTGGGACGTAAGGTTATTTTATTCCCGTTTTCGAGAGTTTCTTCTCTGCTGCATAGTTGGTCTATAGCTCCTTCGAAGAAACTAACGGCACTTCCTAGAGGCCCCAACAGCAAATGCAGTTCATCTTGAATAATCAAATCTGGAGTCAAGAAACCTGCCGCAGTTCCAAAAATTCTGCGGGAATCCTTTGTCTTTTCTCTATTTGAAGTGGAGACTCTGCGTGCAATAGCAGCAAATTTATCAACGGTTCCAAATAATAGTGACGGGGGATTTTCGTAGATTGATTCATCACAGAGTTCTACTGGCACCGCTTTTCTACCGAATGTACAATTCCTATTCTCGCAAAAGAATTGCTGTACACCGGGATCATATTTTAAACGTTTTCCACACCAAGGACATAAATCCATTGGGATTTTGGTATTGTTTGTAGTTCCCCTTCCTGACCATTTGATTGCTTCTTCTCTTAGATCTCTCTTTGTATTTGGAAGGGAAGCATCTCCTACATAAAGGCCTATTGAGATAGCATTACCTCCATAATAATTGGGTTCCCAACGTCGGATTTGCTCTAAGGCCATTATAAGCCTTAAGGCTCGTTGAAATTGTTGTGTGGTAAGAAGACGAAGTGTGTAACGCATTATCGCAGATACTCCTCCACCTTTATCCCCATGAGAGATTCTTCTGTTTAATATGCACAAGGCAATCAGTCCAAGATATGCTTCCGTTTTACCACCACCAGTTGGAAACCAGACTAAATCTACTAGTTCATTCCTTTTATTCCACTGAGGATCTTTCGGATTATTGAAAATGCCATCTAGGTTAAGCAAAATGAAAGCCAACTGAAATGGTCGCCAAGCAGCGTGTTCACCTTCTTTAAATATTTCATCACTTGATGATTTGTAGAAATCAGCATTAAGTTTTCGGCGGCCGAGCTCTCTTACTATTTCTTGATTTTTGGTCATGTTATGCCATAATTGCATATACATGGCTGAATTCATTACTCTAAAAGCCTTAAGCGCAGTTGGATTTGATGACAAAATATCATTAATATTAGAGAACATTCGCATATAATCCGATTCGCACTCATCCAAGTTGGCATTCCCAAATTCGAGATCTCCAGCATCCAATCGTTCTCTCATTTCTTGAATCCACAAACCATAAGAGTTGACGAATTTTTTCAGTTCGTTTATGACTTCATTGTCAGAAACCTCTGAAAACGATGATAATCGCTTAAACTGAAGCACATTGGTGTCTTCTAAAAATGGGGCAGGAACCATTACACCGTCTGTCGCAACATACTCAGAAAACTTTTTTCTAGGCACTGGTTCAACATCAGGTGTTTCAAAAGACGGTATAAATTCAATGAAAACTTCATTTACTTTGCCTTTTGAATCTTTATTCCAATCAACTGAACACATGTGGCCTACACCATAGTCCTCTATTTCTCGATATAGGTAGTTGAGTTTATCTTCTGCTTTTGAGATGTCTTCATAATTTTCATTCTTTCGATATGGCAAAAGATAATCGCTGATTACAGACCCTTTTATGCCAAAGAAACAGAAAAGGTTAACCTGCTCATTTACTATCGAGAAATAATTATGTTTGTCTTCTTGGAAGGGCGTTGAATCATTCTGAATCAGTAGTTTCAAATAAACTATATCGTCATTATCACTTCGGCTATCTTTAGTTATTTGTAACCAAGCGGATAATGATATATATCTATCAGATGAATTGCTGCCCTCTACATTGCGGTTAGAGACAGTATCTAAAATGATATTTTTTAGAGCCGGATAATCTTCCGGTTTAAAGATTGTCTTATGACCTTGCAGCTTGTCTAACGGAATACTAGATAAGTCAATCTCCTTTGTAAAAGATATAGATCTCCAGAATCCGAAACTCTTTTTGTCATACATGGAGAGCAAGTCGTCAAAATATGAGATGATTGTCTCGTAATTCTCAATTTCAAGTATGCATTCTCGATATTTATTAATAATTTCGTCAGAAAGGTACTGCCCGTCTTTAACTTGACGTAATTGGTTGAATAGATATTCGCGATACGAAAGCAAAAATCTATATGGAGCTTTAACCTTCTCTACAATGTCAAGTCTATTAGCGATTCGTAATGCTAACTCTTGATTTAAATCTCTTAAAAGCTGTTTGACATTAGATATATTCTTAGAATTAATATCTTTGATCGAGAGGGATTTCCCATCAAATAAAAAGTATTGATGAACAGTCTGAGTCGAGTCCCAGAAATCATTAAAGAGCTTGTCATTGTCTGTAAGATTGACCCTAATGTTACGGCGGTCTATCCCAGTAATTTTTTTATAATATCTACCCGAGATAGAAATCCGAAGGTTCCCATTTATCAAAGCTTCTTTGGCCAAGCAACATGACATACCAATAGCATGAGGGAATCTTCGGCTTAAAGAATAAATATCTTCATCGTCAATTTCTTCTTGTCTGTAGAGTTCGAAGTTAGTCTCTTGTTGCGGTGCCTCTACTGGAGCCATCTCGCTTGTAGCAACCTCATCTGTGTCAAATGATTCATCAGATTTAGCTCTATCCTCGCCTGAATCTTGGCAATCTTCTACAGGAATTTGTTTAGGGAAAAGAATCGCAGTGCTATAGATTGAACCGGGAGTGGTATTTACCACTTCCTCTTGACATACAGTATCCTCAGCGTCCGTATGATATGAAAACTTCCCTCGGCATCCATTGGGACCCATCATTTGTTCCCTAATAAAAGCCTCTAAAGAGTCTCTTTTGATATCTATAATGTTTGACATTCTTAATTTCCTGATATTGCTTGGTTTAATATTTACAAATTTACTACATCTTGGGCAATTCTGCAAATATGAGATGCCTTAAAGATATTCCGAATGGCAACCTAAATACACATCGCGATTGTTTTGAGGTCTATCTTTTCTTTAATTAGCTCTACTAGTGTTTCCAAATCCTTGATATTGTGAATTTGGAGAGATTCATTGATTGGGCTTTCTTCAAATTCCTCAAACACTTCATCCGAAATTTCACTAAAAAGATAATCCATCATAAAATGGTCTATCATCTGATTCTTTGCTTTCGAGTTTGCCTTTGTAGCACGCTTTATAGCTCTCATTGCGTCAAGATACTTCATAGAAAGGTCCAGGTATTCAATTAGACGTTTCTGTGTCTTTCGCACTAATGGTAGAAGCATTTTACTTTCAGGTGAATACCAAGCACGGAAAGCATATAAACTTATTCTCTCCCGGTCATTTAATGGTTCCATAAGTTCATTATAAACTGCTTCAGCACCCATTGACTCTACTTTTTTTCTTAAAAGAATGTTCCAAATTGTATTGTCTGATTGTTCATCAACTTTTGATAAACGTCCTCTACTCAAGTAGTAGGCACGCAATACCTGAACTATCTCGTTTGCTCTTTGGTTTTTATGTTCCATGAATTCTTCAATTACTTCATCCAAAGCGGAAAGTTTCTGTAATTTAACGTCCTTAAGATTCTCCAGATGCTCTTTTAACTCTGAGAACTTCTCAATCGCAATAACAGAGTCTTTCTCATATATTATGAGCTCTGTATCAAGAACAGATATTTTTTCTCCATCAGAAAAAGTGATAAAATTGGTTTGTGTACTGTTGCTCCTAGTCTGTGTTTCATCAGGTTCCGCATCATAATTCTCCTTAATGCTCACAGGATGCTGCGGTTGGGGAAGGGTAAAAGCATATTGTTTTCTAAACAGACTGTCTGTATATTGACACAGTAATTTATTATATTCATATAAATCCCACTCATGTATACTGTTAAAAGAGAATCCATGAGCAATATCTAATATCCTTTGTCCTTCATTCAAGATGTATGGATCAAAAGAATTAGGATACTTGTGATAGATGCTATTTGTAAAGTGCCCTCTATAAGTGAGATTTACAATACACTTTTCTTTTATAGCGGTTTTACCATTCTTTGGCTTTAACTCGGATACGCAATAAAATTTTAATTTTCTACCAATGCCAAAAACGACTTTCAATCCCTCTTTTTCTTGCTTGGTAACATCATGAGGTAATATAAAAGCGACCCTTGTATCATCTCCAATGAATTTCAAAATGTCAGGAATTATTCTATTATTGGCTATTTCTTGCTGGTATCCTATAGATAAAGCTAACTCATCATCCATTCCATCAATAGCCGACTGAGCTCTTTTTAGATATCGATTACATAATTCTCCATTAAGGCACAGTGATAGGTGATTTCGTTCAAGTATAGGATAATCACAAGTTCCAACAAATTCGCCAATCATACCATTATAGTAAAATTGGTCATCCTCAATGAATACATGTTGTTTAAAAAGAGGTATCTCAAACAAATACAAAGATTCTTCCTCTGTAAATGTAATGAAGTCATCATTATACAATGCTTCTTTTTCTGTAGCAAGACATTCAAATTTTGAGTGCCCAAATTTTATCATTCGCGCCCTAGTTTTATAAAGGCGCTGTGGTTTTGGTGAAAATTCGAAAACAAAGCAGTTTTTGACATTATTCAAACCAGCTCGTTCAATTCCACTTTTTGTTAGAGAATTACACTGCTCAGTGTTACGATATATAACAAATAGATTGGAAATTGACTCACCAAGGAGTTCGTTGTCGTAAGTAATGTCATCGATCTCTTTTTGTCCAATTTCGGTGCATATTGTCAAATTTGAATCATTGTCAAGATTGTTATATCCACCTGTAAGATTACTTAGATATTCATTTTTATTGCCACGTGATGCATTAAGCACTTGGATTGGGGTAAACAATAAATTTTTCCCGGTGTAGGAATACGTTGGTATCTCTGTTCTACATATTTGAGAAACATATTGACGATATTTTATTAGTCTATTATTAAACCGGTTATCATTGGTTGCAAGCATTATTGGAGCTTTCTTCAATGCTTTCAATTTATTTATGTTTTCATCGTTATATGAAAGCGCCAATTTCAAGACGAGATATTCTACAAAAACATACTCCGCCCAATCCGGACAATTGGGTATGTGCACAATTGGGAAATGAATATCTTCATCTTTCCTAGATAAATAAAAATCAATAATCTCATTCAAAAGCAAAAGTAGCCGTCTTGCGTTAGACTTCTGACTGTGAACCATAAGGCTGATAATGGCATCAACCAGCTCTGAGCCTTTATTTACTATGTTTTTGAAATTATCGTTCATTTCTTTAAATAAATGATTTCAACATCAAGAATGGCTCTTGACATTCCAATATATAGTTCATATTTATCGCTCACTTTATCATTGTCTAGGAGAAGAATGATATGCTTATTTTCCAGGCCTTTATATGACAATATGGTTGTTAATGATATATTCTCACTTTGCAATGGTAGGTTTCTCGGTGTCAGTTCTTTTATCCACTCAATGTCAGCTAACCTATCATAGAACGAATCAATCCCGTATCGTAAAGTTGACGAAGATAACAACACATAGTCATCAATGGATTTATTAGATTTGGCTCTTGAGTAAATATTTTTAAGAAGACGAATTCCCTCACGGTAGGTAGCACATCTAATAACCTTAATGCACGAAGGATCTGACAATGAGAAATCATCAATGATGCTGCGAACCTCGTATGATTCAGCATGTAGGATTTTATTAGCACAATGAACCAGACATTTATTGGATGGGACTCTTTTGTTTTCGTTTAATATGTAATGTGCGCCAAAATCAGAGATTTCATTTGCAAATACTTTCAATTGACGATCATCATTTCTATAACCTTGCTCTGTGTCATAAAAGACCAGATATCGACCATTGGATAATCCTCGCGAATCAACTGATGTTAGTGTATTGATTACTTCCTTGATTCCCTTATCAAATATATCTTGTGCCTCATCTACGATGATAAAATCAAAGGGGTAGAAACCTTCTCGTTTCCGGTAGGCTTTTACAACTTCATTAATTTTAGTCCGGACACTATTGGGTGATCCTTGAAAATCCTCAAAATTTATGGTATCCTTCCCCGTAGATAGTTTTGAGATGAAAGAGATATATTGATCTACTTGACAGTTCTTTATGTTTGCGATATCTATGTCGTGTTTAATTTTAGATGCAAGGAGGTTATTCCAACATAGGTAGACTCCTTTTAAGTTTTTATATTTTCGAATGAATGCTTTTGCAATCGTAGTTTTACCCGTTCCAGGGCCTCCCTCCATAATAATTCTTTTGTTTTGTTGAATGGCGCGGAAAACCTCAAGGTTTTGAACCTCAAGCCAATTAACTATAGTAGCATAGTTCTCTTCAGAATAATTCCAGGATGTTGGTCTGTTTTGAGAAAAGGGAAATACTGCAATAGACAATTCTTTGTCAGACATAAAAATGTCTCCCCAGTTCTTCATTTGCCGTTCCTTGTATATAACATCTAATGCAAATTCTGCGAAAGAGCATTTTGAGGATAGTTGTTCTGCCTCAGTCCAAAGTTTATATTTTAAATCAAGAATGGATGCACTATTTGTTGACGGCATGTTGGTATGTGGGAATGCACAGGCTGTAGCCACGAATACACCACTCGGGAGAATGTTATTGTTTATAATAGCGAACTTGTAATCATCTGCTTGGGTAAATGGGGACCTGTTCATATAATGCTCCCCATCCATGATAAAGTAAAATTTGCCATCTTCTATGCCGACCTGACCTCCCTTGACCTCTACTATTAGTATACCATATGCACAAGCCAACAAAAAATCTATCTGGATTTCTGATTGTGAGTTAATGGATAAGGGCAATCTCAAGTCGTGCCAAAAGTGCCATAACAAATTACTTTTTTGGCAATCATTGTATATTCTCCGATACATATCAATTTCACCATGCAGAGGTGTCCCATCATTTTTTACTATGATAGACTCTAACATGTCTAGATCCTTATAATCGTGAGATATAATAGCCATGGCACAACTCCTTATTATTTTGAATTTTTGAGTATTTCGAATTTAAGGGAGAACAAATATAGTAGCTCATCAACATGTTCTGGAAACATCTCAAACAACTCAACAATAGTTCTTAAAGGAAGACACATTTTGACGTTATCGTAATATCCGGCTTTTACATCTTTCATGAAATCATCATAGCCTTTTTGTTTCGGCCGCCCGACAATTTTTTTAGTTGTCTCTTCCCAAAAAGATTGATTACGATATACAAACTCCCAAAATGACATTTTTTTGTAAAATGCTTGCTGATTACACCATCTCGCAATTTGTACATACAAGTTGGGTATTGGAGAACTATGATAATCCTCATGTCTCATGACATATCCAACACATCCGAATTTCATGAGAATTTCGATACGTTTGAAGATTAAGCAAATATCCTCATAAAAACGGTTTATATTGTCTGGTGCCATGCGATACCCACAGAACAAATAGAATTTAGTGCCTTTCTTGGGATTATATTTCCTCCATATTTTCAATGCTTTAATTATTTTCTCTCTGTCATGCCAGTTATCAAAGGCAAATATAAAATCTCCATGATATTTACACTGAGAAAGCATTTTGGCAATTTCCTCCCCGTCAGGACTTTCCGCAATAATCCTTTCATCTAATCCCTGCCTAAACTGGAAAGGACGACCTAGTTTCATCAATTCCTCTAATTGAGGTTTCCATATTTCCTTAGGTGCTGCAAGAAAATTATCATCCCATAAATAGATGTACGGTCTAATCAATTTACCACGATTATCCTTTTCGTTACTGACAAACCATTCTAATTTCGAGTATGCGGTAACCTCATTTTCAAGTTTATTCACACAAAAAGGGCAATGACGGATACAGCCCCTAGTGAGAAAGCCAATAGAGTAATGTTTATAGTCGTTATAATAATTTGGATTTCGCCCTTCTTTAATCTTTTGTTCAATATAATCATCATATAGATTATAATCCGGCATTTGACGACTTAAATCTATACCAAATGGTCTTTCTTCAATACCATATTTATTGGGTAGTGTTCTTAAAAATGAATCCCTTTCTATTTGATACATATCACGTTCGCGAAATTGCTTGAACTCGGGTATCTTTGTTTTGGTTGCATACATACCTGTGCCACCAATCCGAAACTTTCTTTTCTGGTATTTGGTGGCAGTAGTATAAAATTGAGGATCTGGAGAGAATGAGAAAACTTTAGATATATAGATTAATTTATATTTTGAAATATCTATCGTGTTCGTAGTAATCAATTCGACAATAAGATTATTATCTTTGAGGAAACCGGATAGTTTCATTAGCAATAAATTCGGATGTCGGGTGCCTCCGTTTAATAAATCTGCATCAACTAATCCAATTATAGTGTTTTTTTTAGCCACGGCAATAGTTATTTATCTATTAGAAGTTCAGACATTTTGGTGTTAATCAACTCAGAAATATTTTTTAAAGTATATAAGTCTGGTTGGGAGGTGTTGGTGCACCACTTGGAGACTGTGACGGGGTCTTTGCCTAATTGTTCGGCGAGCCATTTGCCGGTGTGGCCGGTTTCGGCTAATACTGCTTTTATTCTGTTTAGTTTCTGTCGTTCAACTTTTGTCTCCATTGATTGATTTATTAAATTTGAACGCAAAGTTACTAAAGATAAATGAGACGGCAAACGTATATGCTGTAAAACATAGTCATTTGCCGTCTCATTTTAGGCGGATTTCAGTTACAGTATCACTTCCGAGTGCCTATCCGATGCGAGCGGAGGAAGGCGTCGAGGTCGGCGCGGCTGACGTAGATTTTGCGACCTATCTGGGAGAAGGGGATGAGGCGTTGGTCGCGGTAGTTTTGCCACGTCTTGGGGGATATGCCGAGGATTTCGCGGACTTCGTCGGATTCAAACCAGTCTTTGCCGGGGCTTCCAATCTGGGTTTTCTCGACTATCTCAATGAGACGGTCGAGTTTCTCATGCAGTGATTGCCACTCCTCCTGCGGAATCATAAGCATGAGCGATGTCGGGGCGGAGTTTAACTGAGATTTACTCAAGGGGGGGTGTCATATACTTTAGAGAGCTTTACGATTGCTTCCTTGCATTCGTCGAAGTGCTGTCTGAGCAGGTTGTTGATGAAGGTTGTAAGATTGGCCTTGCGGTTTCCACATATGAGTTGCAACTGTCTGATCTGCTTCACAAATTCAAGGCAGATTCTTACATTAGAGCATCCGGAGGGTGGACATAGATACGTCAGATCATCAATAAATCTTCGTCTGTATTCTTCCGTTTGTGTCGTTAGGGCCGAATTGCGGAATTTTGATGCAGAACGTCCCTTATGGTTGGATTGTACCGAGGAGAGAGGTTCATGTGTCGTGGAATTTGAATTATCAGTGTTGCTTAAAGGAGCGGAAGGCGGAGCTTCCTTAGCGCGGAAATTCTCCACAAAGGCATCTGCATCAAAGTCGTTGTCATATCTTTTTGCCATAATTCACTATTTCTGGGGTTAACATACATCTTGACTATTCTATTGGACGCTTTCACTACTACACACCTCTGGCTGTCCGAGCTTACAGTTGAAGCCTAGATAATAGGTTCGCGTTTCGTTCTGAACAGCATATTCCTTTAGACATAGGGCGGTCAATCATTCCAAAATTCATCAACTGAATGTGACGGCGTATGTGTTTGGGGTAAATATGCTGATTCAAAAGAATCTGGTATGTAGCAGGAAGCAAATTTCAGCAAGCACAAGTTCTGTGGCCTTTTCTCAAAAGTTCCATTGGCGGAATCTGAGGAGGCTGAAATTCTACGACAAAGATAGCATGACGCCGTCTGTCTGTCCAAATTTTCAGACCCATCGGGATTATGTCGCCTCGCATTGCCTGAAAGTGTCGCGATTTGTGGCTATGAAGCGGCGTGACTGCAAATCCGCATTTATACGTATAAATGTTTGAATGAATAAACAAACAGATATATGCTTTTGCGTTCTTGCAAATGGATATTCCTATATTTTCACATCAGCACTATCAAACTTCCATTTATAGATAAGTCAATCATGATTTATGCCTATAAGGATATATTAAAACACATAAAAGCGAACTGATTCATAGGTATTTATCAAGTCGTATATACATTCTTATTATAGGAAGTATGCTCAAAAGAGTGCATAAACAGACAGCCTTGTCTCTACATAAGAATACAACAAAGTTAACATCAATAGATACGCAAGTCCAAATATCTGAATATATCGGGGGCCTAAATCTGCCGTCAAATGCCGTCTGTTACGCCGAAATTCGTGTATGACACCCCTTGCGCGGTCAAGAAAGTAGGTGCAAATTTCAAACGACTCACTTCCATTGACCGTCGAATTTCACTCCCTGTTCAATCGAATTTTTGCCACATTCAGACGGGAGAAAGCGGAATTTGGCAGTTTCGGAAATTTTTCGTATCTTTAGTATGGCATTCGTGGAAACACCCAAGGCCGGATGTGCTTTCTCATTGAAAATCGGCATCCACATGGATGAGCAAGGTATGTTGCAAGGCACTCGAAATAAAACCGGTGCCTCGCAACCCTTGCTCTCCGAGGGAATGGTTTCCTCCAAAGTCGGGAACCCCTTTCAACGCCTGCGGCATTTCTCAGCGACGAAATCTGCGATACCATCTCTTATTTTTATGGGTAAATACTCAAACAACGGAGGTCGCAGACCCAAGGCCGACCCTTCCGTGAACCGCTACGTCGTGCGGTTCAACGCAGAGGAAAATGCTCGATTCCTCTCAATGTTCGAGCTGTCAAGAGCCATCAACAAGGCTGCCTTCATCAAAAACTTTCTTTTCCAGAAGCCTTTCAAGGTCTTTGTTGTCGATGAAAACACACGGATTTTCATCAATCAGTTGTCCTCGCTGAACGCACTCT
>Ga0073908_1003846_pt1 | contig 14589 bp, 17 predicted proteins | sample MucameincwithD2O_FD_65484 | JGI IMG/M metagenome (GOLD analysis project Ga0073908, IMG submission 65484) | Mouse cecum microbial communities from Vienna, Austria - Mucus amended microcosms incubated with D2O | ecosystem: Host-associated > Mammals > Digestive system > Large intestine > Cecum...
TGCCCCTGGCGGCGATGGACCCCGCTAAAGTGGACACCGGTATGGTCAACGGCGAGCCGCAGTGGGTAACCGGCGCGGCGGTTTATCCGGCACTTCAGAAACCGGCAAACCCCCAGCCCAGCGACCCTATTTACAATGTTGACAGCGAAGACACTTATACGTTTACAGCAGGCACTAATGGTGCACCTGGTAAGGCAGAAAAGAATCAAAATGCACAGGTTACCTCTGATGAAGTGCCAAACCAGGAGGGCAAGGTCGTTAAGCTGAATAGCATTAAGATTGGCGAAAACGGCATCATTCAGGGCGTTAACGAAAACGGCGGCGAGACGGTTACCATCGGCTGTCTGGCAGTTGCCCGCGTGGTCAACCCCGACGGCGTAACCCATGTGGACGGCCCTTATTACCGGGCCATGGAGGGCGCCGGCGATATTACCGTGGGCGCTCCCGGCGGCACTTTGGACGGCAAATTCCTGAATAATAAGACCAGCGGCTCTGTGGATGAAGCCATCGGCGACGCTTCCACCATCCGCTCCAACGGCCTGGAGGCATCCTCTGCCGACGTGGCCACCGAGTTTGCCTCTATGATTACCACCCAGCGCGGCTATCAGGCCAATACCCGCCTGATTACTGTCACCGACTCCATGCTGGAGGAATTGGTGAATATGAAGCGCTAAGGCTGATTTTTACTGAACCGCCATTTTCTGCCGGGCGGCCTCTGGCCGCCCGCAGAAGGGCGTGGAAGCACCTGGCGGGCCGCCGTGGTGGACGGCCCCCAAGAATACATTTTGCGTCGCTGGCCCGGTTTTCACCGGAGAAGGAGGGTACGTTATGATCAAATTGACCAAACGCAATCACGAGAAATTTCTGGTGAACCATCTCCAGATTGAGTGCATCGAAATGATCCCCGAGTCCAAAATCGTGATGATGAACCGCGATTACTTCATTGTGCGGGAGACTCCGGAGGAGATCGTGGCGAAAATCGCAGAGTACACGGCCAAGGTGAAGGACGTGTACCGGGAGATTACCGTAACAGATGCGCGTTGAGCCCCGGGGCCTCGAGCGGAGGGGCCCCCTTTGGGGGCGCGTGTGACAGAAGTTAAAGAGGCGGCTTTGCCTGCTGTCACATGCGCCCGGAAAGAAAGAATGCGAATTTTGAGTGGGTGAGAGCAAAATGAATATTACTTATATTGTTGGCTTCGTCGGCGCGCTTGCCGTTATGATTGTCGGTATGATGTTCGGTTCCGACCCGGCTACGGGCGGCTTTAAGCTTCTGCCCGGCCAGATCATGAACTTCGTGGACCCGGCCAGTATCTTTATCACCATCGGCTGTACCATTTTCATCGTGGTGGCCTGTTTTCCCGGCAGCACGCTGGCCAGCATCCCCAAGCACTTTGCTATCATGCTGAACACCAAGAAGTATAACCCCATGTCCTACATCGACCAGCTGGTAGAGCTGGCCCAGGTGGCCCGTAAAAACGGCCTGCTGGCCCTGGAGGAAATGGGCAACCAGCAGACAGACCCCTTCTTTAAGCAGTGTATTATGCTGATTGTGGACAACAACGACGCTGACCAGGCCCGTGAGATCATGATTAACGACATCGAGCAGTCCTCCGCCCGGCATGAGGACGCGGCCGCCCTGTATGACAAGGGCAGCTCCGTGGCCCCGGCCTTCGGCATGGTGGGTACGCTGGTGGGTCTGATCAACATGCTGAAGAACATGAACCTGTCCGGCGACGGAGCCAGCTCCATCGGCAACGACATGGGTACCGCCCTGATTACCACCCTGTACGGCTGCGTACTGGCCCACATGGTCTTTGGACCCATTGCCGCAAACCTGCGTAAGCGGGATGAGGAAGAAGTGCTGTGTAAAATGATTATCGTGGAGGGCGTCATGTCCATCCAGGCCGGCGCGAACCCCAAGTTCCTGCGGGAAAAGCTGATGACCTTCATCGAGGAAAAGAAGCGCAGCGAGGACGGCGGCGGCGGCAAAAAGTCCAAGAAAAAGGATGAAGGATAAGGAATCATGAATATTAAAAAGAAGAAAGGCGGAGAAGGCGGCGCCAACTGGATGGATACCTACGGCGACATGGTTACCTTGCTGCTGTGCTTCTTCGTGCTGCTGTACTCGATGTCTACCATCGACGAAAAAAAGTGGCAGATGATCGTCATGAGCTTTAACCCCAATGTTACAGCGATTCCGGAACAAAGCATTCCCCAGGGCCCGGAGGGCAGCAACAGCAGCGGCGGCGGCCCCGGCGACGCTCCCACTGAGGACGAGATGGAAGAGATGCTGGAAGAAATGTATCTGGCGCTCCAGGCTTATATCAGCGAAAACGATCTGTCCAGCAGCGTTGCGGTTACCCAGGGAGAGGGCTATGTGTTCCTCACCTTCCGGGACGCGGTGTTCTTCGGCCCGAACAGCTCCGTTTTGCTGGAGGAGGGCAAGGAGGTGCTGCGGGAGGTGGCCCCCCTGTTCCTGAACGCCCAGGAGTACATCCAGGAGATTCGGATTATGGGCCATACCGCCCGTGAAATCGCCACAGAGCCCAACAGACCCGTAATTGACCGCACCCTGTCCGCCGGCCGGGCCGCCCAAGCGGGCGCGTTCCTGACGGATGCGGGGCTGGATGGCGCGAAGATCATCACTGTGGGCTACGGCGAGTGGCGGCCCATCGACACCAACGAGACCGCTGAGGGCAAGGCCCATAACCGCCGGGTGGAGATTATGGTCACCGGCACGTCGCTGGAGGAGAAGCTGCAAAGCGGCCTTCAGGAATATGAGGTCGTGGTGGACCAGGCCCGGGAAGAGATCCGGGAAGGTTGGGGCCTTACCACCGAGTAAATTTTAGGAACGAGAGGGGCTTTACGCAATGCCTGAAGTATTATCACAAAGCCAGATAGATGCTCTTCTCGCCGCAGCGCGCAGTGGAGAAATGGACCTGGATGCGGATTCGTCCAAGGAAAAACAGGAAAAGAAATACCGCAAATACGACTTTTACAGTCCCCGGAAGTTTACCACCGACCGCCTGAAGATGCTCAACAGTATTTTTGAGAGCTACAGCCGGGTCATTAACTCCCGGATCAACGGATTGCTCCACGCCAACTGTGAGATTGAGGTAGAGTCGGTGGAGGAGCAGCGCTACCACGAGTTCTCCAACGCCCTGACGGAGAGCGATGTACTGAGTCTGGCGGATATCAACCTGGCGGAATTGCAGGAGGAAACTCCGATCCTGTTTCATTTGGATACGCCGGTGACGCTGAGTATGCTGGACCGCCTGATGGGCGGCGAAGGAGAGCCGGACCCCCAGCTGCCCTCCAACTACAACATGACCGACCTGGAATTGCAGATGTACGAAAACATTATCCGGGACCTGGTCAGCCCCCTGGGCAGCAGCTGGGAAAATTATATCTCCCTGCAATTTGAATATGTGCGCACAGAGGTGAATCCCACGCTGGTGCAGCTGATCGGCTTTGACGAGACAGTGGTCATTGTGGGCCTCACGGTGAAGTTCCCCAACATCACCGGCCGGCTGAGCGTTTGCCTGCCGGGCAATATGCTGGCCAATATATTTACGGAGATTGCCAAGAGCTCCAGCCGCCGGGTCACCGGTGAGGACAAATCGGAGGAGATCTTCGACAACCTGCGGGAATCCGAGCTGGAGATTGTGGCCGAGCTGGCCCGTACCCACCTGCTGCTCAGTGACATTTACCATTTGAATGTGGGCGATGTGGTGGACATCAAGCGGCCGAAGGATTCGGTTGTATACCTGAACATCGGCGGCCGGCGATGGTTTGACGGCAAAATGGGGGTATATAACAAACAGATGACCGTCAAGGTCGGGGAAACCTACATCAAGGCGTAGAGAAGGAGCAGATATCGGATGGAACAAAATGTTTTAAGCCCAGTGCTGATCGACGCCATCGGCGAGATTATGAATATCAGCCTTGGCTCCTCTGCCACCGCCGTTTCCAATATGCTGGATCACCGGGTGGACATCACCACCCCCACGGTAAGCGTCGTCAATGCGGAGGATTTTGAGCTGGGAGATGTGGACCCGGCGATTGGCGTTGAGATTAAGTATGTCTCCGGCCTGGAGGGCAGTAACGTCATGATGCTCAAACGCAGCGACGTGAAAGCCATGGTGGACATCCTGCTGGGCTCGGAGACGCCGGACGAAGAATTCCAGTTGGACGAGTTAAGCGTCAGCGTGGTGTGTGAGGTTATGAACCAAATGATGGGTTCGGCCTCCACCGCCCTGTCGGACTTCCTGGGACGGATGGTAAATATCTCCACCCCGGAGTCCTTTGAGCTGACCGACCTGGAAGCGTTTAAGCAGGAGCACTTCCCGGCGGCCCATGGCCCCATTGTTGTGGTTCGTTTCCAGTTGAAAATTGAGGGAATCCTGGAAAGTGAATTCATGAACGTAATGTCCGTGGAGCTGGCCAAGGAACTGGTGGCGGGCTTCGGCCTGGAGATTGAGGAGGAGGGGGCGGCCGCTCCGGCCCCGGCCCCCGCCCCGGCTCCGGAGCCCTCCAGCGGCGGGGTAATGAGCCAGGAGGAGATCGAACGGATGCTGGCCGGAGGGGTGCCGGACGCACCGGCGGCCCCAGCCCCGGCACCGGCTCCTGCGGGCGGCGGCGGAGTGATGAGCCAGGAGGAAATCGAGCGGATGCTAGCCGGAGGAGTGCCGGACGCACCGGCGGCTCCCGCCCCCGCGCCGGCAGCGCCAGCCCCGGCGGCTCCCGCCGCCACTGCCGCACCGCCGCAGATGCCTCCTATGCCGCAGATGCCGCCGGCAGGGCAGATGCCCCAGTATCCTTACCCCTATCCGCCCTACCCCTATCCGCCCTATCCCTATCCCCCCCAGCCGGAGCCCAAGCTCATTGATGCCAAACCGGCCAAGATGCAGGAGCTCTCCCCGGAGAGCAAGCTCAACGAAGAGCAGCGCTCCAATTTGGACCTGATTATGTCGGTTCCGCTGGAGGTTTCGGTGGAGATTGGACGGACCCGCCGGAAGGTGCAGGATATTCTGTCCTTCTCGAAGGGCTCGCTGGTGGTGTTGGATAAGCTGGCCGGTGATCAGGTGGACCTGTTTGTTAATGGACAGTGCGTGGCCCGGGGCGACGTGGTGGTCATTGAGGATAATTTTGGCATTCGTATCACAGAGATCCTGCAAAAGCCCGATATTAACGAGCTGACACAATTTTAAATAAATATTTTTAGGTAAAGGATGGATAATCATGGCTAAGATTATGATGGTTGACGATGCCGCTTTTATGCGCAAAGTGATCAAGGACGCCTTGAGCAAGGCTGGTTACACCGATTTGCATGAGGCAGTAGACGGCGCGGATGCGTTTGAGAAGTACAAGGAGCTCAAGCCCGACCTGGTGCTGATGGACATTACCATGCCCAACATGGACGGCCTGGAGGCGCTGAAAGCCATCCGGGGCTTTGACGCCAACGCAAATGTGGTGATGTGCTCCGCGATGGGACAGGAGACCATGGTCATTGACGCCATTCGTTCCGGCGCAAAGGACTTTATTGTAAAGCCCTTCAAGCCCGAGCGCGTGCTTAAGACTGTTACCTCCATCGTGGGAGAGCCCTGACCCATGCGGCCAGAGGACCTGCTTTCTCTGCTTGGAATTCTGGCCGTTATGGCCGGCATTCTGGCGGGCGCGTACTATTTCACCCGCTGGGCCGGCAGAGGACTGGGGACGCTCCCCGGTATGGGAAGCCAGAACCTGCGGGTCCTGGATCGGATCAGCCTGGGCCGGGACCAGTCGATGCTGGTGGTGCGGGCAAACAAACGCTATTTTCTGGTGGGCGCCGCCCCCTCCGGGGTGAGCCTGCTGGCAGAGCTGTCCCCGGAGGAGGGGGCAGCCTGGGAGCACCCAGCCCCAACAGAGGGAGGGGTGCGGCCTGGGCCTGGTGAGGGATTTCAGCAGCTGTTCCAGAAAATTTCGCAGAAAAAGAAGGACTGAAGGGAGGGAACAGCTTGACGGACGCAATCATCAATGTCAATGGAGATCAGGTGCAGAGTCTGGAGATTATTCTCTTTATGGGACTTCTGTCCATCCTGCCCTCCCTGATTATCATGATGACCAGCTTCGGGAAGTTCATTATCTCTCTCTCCTTCCTGCGTACTGCCATGGGCACCCAGCAGACCCCGCCCAACATGATCCTGGTCGGTATGGCCCTGATTTTGACCTTTTTCGTGATGAACCCTACCCTCTCGCGGATCTATGCGGAGGCGTATGTGCCTTATGCAGAGGGGGAACTGGGCATGGAGGAGTTTTTCGATACCGCTCAGGTGCCCCTGAAGGAGTTTATGGCACGCAACAGCGACCCCTCCGCCGTGAGCATCTACTGCTCTCTGGCAGGCGTTACCGCGCCGGAGGATCTGACAGATCTCCAGCAAAGGGTGCAGCTGCCCCTGCGGGTGATTATGCCCGCTTTCGTGACCAGTGAGCTGAAGGAGGCATTTACCATCGGGTTCCTGGTCTATCTGCCCTTCATGCTCATTGATGTGGTGGTGTCCTCCACCTTGATGTCCATGGGTATGATTATGCTGCCTCCGGCAATGATCTCCACCCCCTTCAAGCTGTTGTTCTTTATCCTGCTCAATGGCTGGGAATTGGTGTTTACTACGCTGGTCAAGAGCGTACACTGAAAGGAGCCGAGATGGATACCTCTCTGATTACCGACGTACTGCGGGAGGGAATGTGGGTGGTCATTCAGATCGCCGCACCGATGCTGCTGCTGAGTATGTTTGTGGGCATTGTGCTGGCGGTTTTTCAGGCCGTGACCCAGATCCATGAGCAGACGCTCTCCTTTGTGTTCAAGCTGACTGTTGTGGTAAGTATTCTGCTGCTGAACGGCGGCTGGATGATGGATAAGCTGATTGAGTACGCTGAGAGCCTGTACGCCTTGATTCAGGCGTAGGCAGGGAGACGATACCATGCTGAACTGGGAGGCGTTGACCCTCTTTCTCCTGATTAATATGCGGATGACGGGCTTTGTGGTCCTAAACCCTCTGATTGGACGCCGGGGTACGCCCGGCGTGGTCCAGGCAGGGATAATTATGGTGCTGTCCGTGACGGTGTTCAGTATCTGGAGCGGGGGCGTGGCTATGCCTGCCACCCTGCTGGAGCTGGCGCTGCGGCTGCTGCTGGAATTTGTCCTGGGCTATATACTGGGTCTGGCAGTCAATATTTTCCTCTATATTCCCCTGCTGGCAGGCGGAATGGTAGATGTGCAGATGGGTATGTCCATGGGCAGTACCTATGACCCGGGCAGCCAGAGCTCCATCACGGTTACCGCGCATATCCTCAACGCCCTGATGATTCTGCTGTTTTTCGCCGCGAACGGACACCATACACTGTTCCGGATTCTGCTTACCTCCGGAGAGCTGGTGCCTTTTGGAGCTGTCCGGCTCCCGCCCCACCTGGCCAGTGTGATGGTGGAGCTGTTCGCCGCGTGCAGCGTACTGGGCGTGAAGCTGTGTATGCCTATTTTGATGGCGGAGGTACTGGGCCAGATCGGAATGGGGATTTTAATGAAGGTAATCCCTCAAATCAACGTGTTCGCCATCAACATTGAGTTGAAGGTGATTCTCGGCCTGCTCCTGCTGCTGGTCCTGATGTCTCCCATAAGCGAGTTTCTGCTGGCTGCGGAGAATCAGATGCTGGCGGAGCTGCAAAGGCTGCTGGCCCTGGCCGGCGGCTGACCCTTTCGATAGGGCAAAGGGGGGATTGAGCCAATGCCCGGGGAGTCCAAAACCGAAAAGGCAACACCGAAAAAGCGAAGAGACGAACGAAAAAAAGGCAACGTTCTCATGAGCCGGGACGCCGTTCCGGTAGCGACGCTGTTTGGTGCTGCACTCACCCTTTGGGTGCTGTCCGACTGGATTATCGGGCATTTGAGCGGCTTTTTCTACTACTGTCTGGATCTAATCACTCTGGGTGACTCCAATCTGCTGGAGAATATTCTGCCCCAGATTATTCTGCGGGGACTGCAGGTTGTGGTATACTGTGTGGGGCCGCTGGCGGCGCTGAGTATTCTGCTGGCGGTGTCCATCACCTTTTATCAGACCAAGCTGCTGGTAACCACAGAACCCATCAAGCCCAAGCTGAGTAAGCTCAACCCCCTGCAGGGGATCAAGCGGCTGTTTTCTCTGCGCAGCTTGGTAGAGGCCCTGAAAAATATCTTAAAAATCGGGATTCTGCTCTACATCATTTATCTGTATTTCGTGGGAATGCTGGGCAGTTTTGGGCGGTTTTTGGATATGGAGCTGACCCAGACCTGTCAAATTCTGTTTCAGGACGCCTTTAATCTGGTTATACAGATCGCCCTGGCGTTTTTGGTCCTGGCCTTCTTTGACTACCTCTATCAGTGGTGGGATTTTGAGCGTCAGCTGAAGATGTCCAAGGAAGAGATCAAAGAGGAGTATAAGCAGACGGAAGGCGACCCCAAAATAAAGAGCAAGATTAAAGAGAACCAGAGAAAGATGGCCATGTCCCGGATGATGCAGCAGGTGCCCAAGGCGGACGTGGTGATCCGAAACCCCACCCACTACGCTGTGGCCCTGCGCTATCACCCGGAGGAGGACAACGCCCCGATTGTGCTGGCTAAGGGTATGGACGAATTGGCCCTGCGCATCGTGAAGGTTGCGGAGGAGAGCAGCGTGGCCGTGATGGAGAATGTTCCCCTGGCCCGGGCCCTCTACGCCCAGGCGGAGGTCAACTGGGAAATTCCCCCGGACCTGTACGGCCCGGTGGCGGAAGTGCTGGTCTATATCTTGAAGCTGGATAAAAAGCCGGCTCCGAAGAGTCAACCGCTGTAAGCCAAACTTGAAGGAAAGGATGACACCATGCGGCGTATTTTTCAAAACAGCATAGCGCTTATGGTAGTGGTCATCGTTTTGTTCCTGGTCATTCCCCTGCATGAAACATTCCTTGACATCCTGATCATTACAAACATCTCTATTTCCATCGTGATTCTGCTGATTACGATGACCATCTCCGACGCGCTGGAGTTTTCGATTTTCCCTTCCCTGCTGCTGATTACCACGCTGTTCCGGCTGGGACTGAACGTGTCCACCACCCGGGCCATCCTGGGCTTTGACGGCGGCAGCAGCGCCCCCGGTACGCCGGTCATTCAGACCTTTGGTAATTTGATTACCCAGGGGAATATTGTTCTGGGTATTATCATCTTTATTATCATTGTGCTGATGCAATTCATCGTTATCACCAAGGGTGCGGAGCGCGTGGCCGAGGTGGCGGCCCGGTTCACCCTGGACGCTATGCCCGGCAAGCAGATGGCCATCGACGCGGACCTGTCCTCCGGCCTCATTGACGAGCAGCAGGCCCGGATCCGCCGGGACAAGATCCAGCGGGAGGCCGATTTCTACGGTGCCATGGACGGTGCCACCAAGATCGTCAAGGGCGACGCCACCATGTCCCTGATTATCACAGCCGTCAACCTGATTGGCGGTATCATTATTGGGTCGATCAATGGCGTGGGCGACCTGGGCACGGTGGCCCAGACCTACTCGATCGCTACCATCGGTGACGGCCTGGTGTCCCAGCTGCCTTCGCTGATGATCTCCACCGCCACCGGCATGATCGTCACCCGGTCTGTGTCGGATGGCAGCCTGAACGCCGACGTGGTGGCCCAGTTCGCCAATCAGCCCCGGGCCATCCTCACCTCCGGCATCGTGCTTGTTCTCATGGGCCTGATTCCCGGGACCCCCACCGCTCCCCTGCTGGTGGTAGGTGTGGGTCTGTCGGCGGCCGGCTATCTGATGAGCGGCAGGCTGGAGCGGAAGGAGGCCGAGGAGCTGGTTCAGCAGTCGGAGGAGGAGGCCCAGGCCGAATTGGCCGCGGCTGCCCCGCCCAGCGAGTCTGACTACTACAAAGATGTGAACAACGTCTACGCCCTGCTGACAGTGGAGCCCATTGAGATGGAGTTTGGCTACAGCCTGATTCCTTTGGTGGACGAGAACAGCGGCGGCAAACTCATAAGCCGAATTGTCATTTTCCGCCGGCAGTATGCCCAGGATATGGGCTTCGTAATCCCCTCCATCCGGCTGCATGACTCCTCCGCTCTGGGTACCAACCAATATGTGGTGCGCATCAAGGGAGAAGAGGTGGCCCGGGGCGAGATTTTGGTGGATTACTACCTGGCCCTGGAGCCCACTAACCCCATGGGCGAGATCGACGGCATTGAGACGGTGGAGCCCGCCTATGGCATCCCCTCCCGGTGGATTCTGCCGGAGAATAAGGAGATGGCCGAAATTTACGGCTATACCGTCATTGACCCCCTGTCGGTAATGCAGACCCACTTGTCCGAGGTAATCAAGCGGCATTCCTATGAGCTGCTTACCCGGGCGGAGACCATGCAGTTGGTGGAAAACCTGAAAAAGAGCGCCCCGGAGCTGGTGGAGGAGGTATTCCCCAATGTTCTCAGCTACGCCAGCTTTGAGAAGATATTGCGCAACCTGCTGAAAGAGGGGGTCCCCATCCGGGACTTGGCCACCATTGTAGAGGTGGCCGCCGACGCCAGCGCCGCTACCCGGGACCTGGATATGGTGACCGAGAACGTGCGCACCGCCCTCAGCCGCACCATCACCCGCCGGTTCTGCGAGCACGGACAGCTGCGGGTGGTCACCCTGGACGCGGATGTGGAGAAGCGGATTATCGCCTCTCTCACCAAAAACGAGCAGGGCATCTACCTGGCTATGGGGCCGGACCTGATGCAGCACATCGTAAGCCAGCTGGGGGACCAGATGAAGAAGTTCAGCGACCTGTCCCAGACCCCCATTGTGCTCACAAGCCAGATTATCCGCGTATACCTGAGCCGTATGCTGGCCCAGTTCTATCCCAGCCTGTATGTGCTGTCCTTTAACGAGATCACCAACGATGTGCAGATTCAGGCCATCGGCAACATCACATCCCCCCGGACTGACAGCTCGCCGCGGAAGGTGGTGGCCTCATGAGTGGGGCGAAGGCGCACTACACAGAGGCGGAAATTGAGCAGATTCCTACCCAGGACCTGCTGCTGCTCTACAAGAGCACCGGCCTGGAGGAGTTGAAATGGCCCCTGGTCCTCCGGTATACCGGGCTGGTGAAAAGCATCGCCCTCCAGATCCGGGGGGTGTACAGCAGCTTTGCCCAGGTGGACGATATTATTCAGGAGGGGCTGCTGGCCCTGGTCAGCGCTTTGGAAAAATACGACCCGGACAAGGAGATCAAGTTTGAGACCTATGTGTCCAAACGCATCCGGGGAAGCATTATTGATCTGGCCCGCCGGCAGGACTGGGTCCCCCGGAGTGTGCGGCGGAAGGTAAAGGAGATGGACCAGGCCAGCAGCGAGCTGTTCAATCAGTTGGGCCGCGCCCCCACCGATGAGGAAATGGCCCAGAAGATGGGTATTTCCCAGGAAAAGTACCAGGAGGACCTGTCTCAAACCGCTCTGTGCAATGTGCTGTCTCTGGACAGTCTCTTTGAGGAGTGGGAACAGGGCCCACTGGGGCTCCCGGACGCGGAGGAGGGGGACCGGCCGGAGGAGGCTCTGCTGCGGCAGGAGCTGCTGGAGGCCTTGACCCTGGGGATTCAGTCCCTGCGGGAGAACGAGCAGATGGTCCTCTCGCTGTACTACGAAAAAAATCTGAACATGAAAGAAATCGCTCAGGTGATGGATGTGAGTAAGCCCCGGGTCTCTCAGATTCACACCAAGGCAATTCAACGGCTGCGGGAATATATGCAGCGGTATATGGAGGGAAAACACTGATGTTCAAGGGCTTTTACAATTTGACCTCCGGGATGCTCTCCCAGGGACGGCGGCTGGATGTGGTGGCGAATAACATGACCAATATCAGCACCGCCGGCTACAAGGCAGACCGGTATACCGACAGTACCTTTGATGAGGTGCTTTACTACCGCATCGGCAATAAAAACCGCCTGAGCGATGCGGAGATGGGAAATATCACCCATATTCTGGCTCCCAGCCAGCTCTACACCGACTACACCCAGGGTACCTTTGAGGAGACGGAGCTCTCCCTGGATTTTGCCATTCAGGGGGAGGGCTTCTTCGCCATCCAGGGGGAGGACGGTATTGCCTACACCCGGTCGGGCAGCTTTATTCTGGACGACGAGCGCTACCTCTATCTGACCAACCAGGGCCGGGTACTGGATAACCAAGGAAACCCGATCCAGCTGTATACCGACCACATTACGGCGGACAAGGACGGCAACCTCTATAGCGAGGAGGGCGGAAACTACCTTGGCACCCTAGGGGTGTATACCTTTGCGGACAACGGGGAGCTGGAGCGCAACGACCAGGGCCTGTTTGTAGGCGAAGGCGCCCAGGTTGGGCAGGGCCATCAGATTATGCACAAGTGGGTGGAGCGCTCCAACACGGACATGATCGGCGAGATGGTGCGTATGATGTCCACCCAGCGGGCCCTCCAGAGCGCGGGACAGATGCTGAAGATTTACGATCAGGTCATGAACCACGCCACCAACGATTTGGGCAGAATGTAAGAGGAAGGGGATAGACAGCCATGAATATGTCCTTTTGGAATGGCGCGGTGGGCGCCCAGCAGCAGCTGCTGCGGATGCAGGTTCAGGGCAACAACATTGCCAATGTGAACACCACCGGCTACAAGGCCGAAGTGGCCACCTTCGCGGAGCTGATGTACCGGGATGTGGAGGGCATTGATGGGGAGCGGCTGCCCAAGGGCACCGGCACCTATATGACTAAGGCCACCACCAATTACACCACCCGGGCTATTATGGGCAGCGACCGGGACCTGGACTTCGCCATTGAGGGCAACGGCTTTTTCGGGCTGTACGACCCCGCCAACGGGGAGATCTCTTTCACCCGGGACGGCTCCTTTACCATTACCCAATTCTTTCTGCCCCCGGACGAGAACGCGGAGCCCGGCCCCGACGGAGAGGAGCCCGAGCCCCAGGAGGTCTGGCGGCTGTCCGACGGCGACGGCCGGTTTGTGCTGGACAGCTGGGGCAACTTCATCAACGTGGACCCGCTGGAGGAGGGGGCTTACAACCCGGATAAGCTGAACATCGGGGTATTTGACTTCCAGATCTACGACGGCAAGCTCCACGCCGACGACAGCCGATTTATCCCCATTGACAAAAACGGAGGCGTCCGGGTGGGGACCGGTAAGGTCCGCCAGAATATGCTGGAGATGTCCAACGTAGATCTGGCCACAGAGCTGGTGAAGGTGATTGAGGCCCAGCGCTCCTACCAGTCCGCACTGCGGATTGTCACAACCTCGGATGAGATTGAGCAGACCATCAATAACCTGAGATAATACTAAGAGAGGCGGAGATAATGGATGAACTTGAAAAGTTATGACCAGTTGAGTTCCATGGAAATCGACACCCTGAAGGAGATTGGCAGCATCGGAACGGGAAACGCCGCCACCTCTCTGTCGCAGATTTTGGGAAAAGCAGTTCGAATTACCTTGCCTGAAGTACGGATTATGGAGTATAATGAAGCCATCGAGTGGATCGGCGGACCGGAGACGGTTACCGCCGGGGTGCTGGTGAAGATGGGCGGACAGCTGAACGGCATTATGCTCTCGGTACAGCAGTTGGACTTTGTAAACATGGTGCTGGACAGTATGCTGGGAACCAGTATCACAGACTACAGCGAACTGGACGAAATGGGCCGTTCCGCGCTGATTGAGATCGGCAACATTATGATCTCCACCTTCATCAACGCCCTGAGCGGGCTGGCGGACATCTCTGTGGATTTGACCGTACCTGCCTTTGCCCTGGATATGCAGGGGGCCATTCTGGCGGTTCCCATGGCGGAGTACGGCGGAGCCTCTGACTACATTATGACCATCGGCGGCAATCTGACCTGTGAGGGGCGGGAAATGCCCTGCCGTCTGCTTCTGTCGCCTGATATTCGTTCTCTGAATTTCTTGCTAAGGAAGCTGGGCGTGGAAGATGACGGGTAATAAACTGACAGTTGGAATTGCGGATATGAAGATTGCGCAGCGGGAAGGTGTTCTGATTACCTACGCGCTGGGGTCCTGTATTGGAATTTGTTTCCATGACCCGGTGACAAAGATTGGCGCGCTGCTGCACATTATGCTGCCTCTGAACATGGAGGCGGGACGTAAGAATACGATGAAGTACGCGGACACCGGCATCCGGGAGACGCTGCGGCAGATGGAGTCCAAGGGGGCCTCCCGGGCGCGGATCACGGCGAAAATCGCCGGGGGCGCCAAGATGTTTGAGGTGTCCGGGAGCAACGGCCTGGGCAACATCGGACAGCGGAACATTGAGAGCGTGAAAGCCACCCTCCGGCGGGAGAACATCCGCCTGCTGGCGGAACACACGGGGGGAACCGTGGCCCGGACCCTGCTGTTCGACGTGGTAACCGGCCAGGGCTGTATTCGCTCTTACGGACATGGGGATATAATTTTCTAGTCTGGGCGGGACGAAATTTAGAAAGGTTAGGAGTGTCACCGATGGCAGAGAAGCATAAGAACGAAATTCTTTTGGAATCCGGTACCAATGAGATTGAGATTTTGGAGTTTACCATTAACGACA
>Ga0073908_1003868_pt1 | contig 14492 bp, 12 predicted proteins | sample MucameincwithD2O_FD_65484 | JGI IMG/M metagenome (GOLD analysis project Ga0073908, IMG submission 65484) | Mouse cecum microbial communities from Vienna, Austria - Mucus amended microcosms incubated with D2O | ecosystem: Host-associated > Mammals > Digestive system > Large intestine > Cecum...
TTTGGAAATCATGACAGGACTTCTTGGCTTCCTTTCTCCGCCGCTGCGGCGGTTTCCACAGGGCCGTCGTTGGTATGTACGTTGATGTAGCGCCCCTTGAGCTTGGAGTGGAGGATGGTCTGGCTGGAGTACAGTCCGCCGTAGCCGGAGAGAACATAACTGACGCAGCAGGCCAGGGCGAAGTACAAAAGCCCCTCGCTTCCGAAGAGCTCCACCGACAGCGCGATGGAGGCCAGGGGGCAGTTGGTGGCCCCGCAGAACACGGACACCAGCCCCAGGGCGGCGGCAAAGCCGGCCGGGAGGCCCAGCAGCGGCCCCGCCGCGCAGCCGAAGGCCGCCCCCACAAAGAAGGAGGGCACCACCTCCCCGCCCTTGAACCCCGCGCCCAGGGTGACGGCGGTGAAGAGGATTTTCAGCAGGAAGGCCGCGGGATGAGCCGTCCCCTCCTCCACGGCGGCGGCGATGACCTGCATCCCCGCGCCGTTGTAGTCCGCAGAGCCGCAGAGCCAGGTCAGGATAACCACGGCGCAGCCCCCCGCGAAGGCCCGGAGCCAGGGGGAGGGAATCCGTTTTTGGAGCTGGTGCTCCGTCAGGCGGATAGTTCCGCAGAAGAGGACGGAGAGGAGGCCGCACAGCGCCGCCAGAATCCCCGCCTGGACCAGCGGTCCGGCGGCCAGGGCCGGGGCCTCCACGGTGAAATGGGTGGGCTCCACCCCCAGCAGGCGGGAAATGCCGTAGGCCTCCAGCGCCCCGATGAGGGCGGGGAAAAAGGCGGAGTGATAAAAGGCGTCCACGCTGACCACGGCGATGGAGAACACCGCCGCCGCCAGGGGCGTGCCGAACAGGGCGGTGAAAAAGGCCGCCATGCCCGTGGTGGTGGCGACCCGGAGGTCCCGCTCGTCAAAGCCGAAGAGGCGGCCCGCCCGGTAGCCCAGGGCCCCGCCCATCTGGAGGGCCGCCCCCTCCCGTCCTGCGGAGCCGCCGCAGAGATGGGTCAGCACCGTCCCCAGGAAGATGGCGGGAACCAGCAGAAGGGAGATGGTTCCCCCGGAGTGAACCTCGTTGAAAATGTCATTGGTGCCCTGGCCCTCCGTGCCCAGCAGCTTATAGAGCCCCACGATGGCAAGACCCGCCAGGGGCAGGCTGCAGAGCAGCCAGGGGAACTCCCCCCGGAGCTCCGTGGCGATCTCCACGGCCAGGTGAAACGCCGTTCCAACCAGGCCGCAGGAGACCCCCGCCGCCGTGGCCAGCAGCATCCACTTCCCCAGGGCCCTGGCGTACAGCAGTATCAGGCCCCACCGGGCCCGGAAATCCCGTTTGATACTCTCCAATGTCATGCCATTCCTCCGCAGTTCCCCGCCGGAGCGGGGAGTCTCTATACAGTATACAGGTTTTTCACCGGAATGCAAGAGGGGGATGCGGAAGAAAGGTACACCTTTTTTGAGAAAATTCCGGAAGACGGTTGATTCCGTTTAAAAAATCCTGTATACTATAAACAGGAAAGCGCTCCCGCAGGGGGGCGGAATTTGTGAAAATTTGAATGGAGGAAACCGCTATGAAATACGGCCGCACCTATAACTTCTCCGCCGGCCCCGCCATGATGCCGGAGCCGGTTCTGGAGGAGATCGCCGCCGAGATGATGAACTACCGTGGAAGCGGCATGTGCGTCATGGAGATGAGCCACCGGAGCAAGGTGTTCCAGCAGATTCGGGACGAGGCGGAGGCGGACCTGCGCAAGCTTATGGGCATCCCCGATAACTACAAGGTCCTCTTTATCCAGGGCGGCGGTACCGTCCAGTTTGCCATGGTGGCCATGAACCTGATGAAAAACGGCCTGGGGTGCTATGTGGAGACCGGCGCCTGGTCCAAGAAGGCCATCGCCGAGGCCAAGAAGTACGGCGAGGTGAAGATTGCCGCCTCCTCGGCGGACAAGAACTTCTCCTATATCCCGGACTGCTCGGACCTGGACATTCCGGAGAACGCCGACTACGTCTATATCTGCGAGAACGAGACCATCAACGGCACCACCTTCTTCCGGCTGCCCAACACCAAGGGCAAGGTCCTGGTCAGCGACCAGTCCAGCATGTTCCTCTCCCGGCCCTGCGACGTTTCGAAGTACGGTCTCATCTGGGGCGGCGTGCAGAAGAACGTGGGCCCGGCGGGCATGGCCGTGGTCATCATCCGGGAGGATTTGATCCGGGACGACCTGCCCAAATTCGTCCCCACCTATATGAGCTATAAGACCCACGCGGACAACGACTCCCTTTACAACACCCCCAACTGCTGGGCTATCTACTGCTGCGGCAAGGTCTTCAAGTACCTCTTGGACAACGGCGGCCTGGAGGCGATGCACAAACGCAACGAGGAGAAGGCGAAGATTCTCTACGACTTCCTGGACCAGTCCAAGCTCTTCACCGGAGCCGTGCGGAAGGAGGACCGCTCCCTCATGAACGTGCCCTTCGTCACCCCCACGAAGGAGCAGGACGCCGACGTGGTGGCCGCGTCCAAGGCGGCGGGCTTCGACAACCTCAAGGGCCACAAGAGCGTGGGGGGCCTCCGGGCTTCCATCTACAACGCCATGCCCAAGGAGGGCGTGGAGGCCCTGGTGGAGTTCCTGAAAACATACGAAAAAGAACACGCCTGAGCCGGGCGCCCATCCCCCAATGGGCGCGTACCCTTGCGCTGTCGGTGCCCCTGGGGTGCACCGAGAACGAATGAAAGGGGAATGTATCATGTTAAAACGCGTATTGGTTACCGACGGAATGGACGCCTCCGCCATTGAGAAGCTCCGGGCGGACGGCTGTGAAGTGGTGGAGCAGTTCTATGAGCCCGACGCCCTGGGCCCCGCCCTGCGGGACTTTGACGCGGTCATCATCCGCTCCGCCACCAAGATCAAGGAGCCTCAGATCGACGCCGCCAAGGGCAGCCGCCTGAAGCTCATCGTCCGGGCCGGCGTGGGTGTGGACAACATCGCCGTGAAGTACGCCGAGGCGGCGGGCATCACCGTGAAGAACACCCCCCGGGCCTCCTCCAACGCGGTGGCGGAGCTGGCCATGGCCCTCCTCTTCTCCTGCGCCCGGAACATCTCCATCGCCGGGCATACCATGCGGGAGAACAAGTGGGAGAAGAAGGCCTACTCCAAGGGCTTCGAGCTGGCGGGGAAGACCGCCGGCGTCCTGGGCTACGGCCGCATCGGACAGATGGTGGGGGCCAAGTGCCAGGCCCTGGGGATGAACGTCCTCTCCGCCGTTCATCTTCACCGTCCGGAGGGCTGCGAGTGCGAGACCATGAAATTCGTCTCCATGGACGAGGTGTACGCCGGGGCGGACGTGCTGATTCTCTGCGCCCCCGGCGGGGAGCGGCCCCTGGTGGACCGGGAGAGCCTGGGAAAGATGAAGGACGGCGTGGTGATCGTCAACGTCTCCCGGGGCAGCAACGTGGACGAGGCGGCGCTGCTGGAGGCCCTGGAGTCCGGCAAGGTCCGGGCGGCGGGCCTGGACGTGTGGATGAGCGAGAAGGACCCCAATTGGGCCCTGGCCACACATGCGGCAGTCTCCTGCACGCCTCACATCGGCGCGGGCACCAAGGAGGCACAGAAGCGCATCGGCGCGGAGCTGGTGGACATCATCGAGAACTTCTGACCGAAAAATGAAGAGAACCGGCGGACCGTTCGTACCTGGGTGCGGGCGGCCCGCCGGTTCTTGCGCAAGCAGGGCGGGAATTGTCGTGAAAACACACAATGCAAACGTTTGTATTTCGGCGGAGGCTGGGTTGAAACTGACAAATTATGGTGGTATACTAAGAGTCATTCAACGGGATACCGGCGGAACGCCCCCCAAAAAATCGAATGGAGGCATACCTATGAAAAAGTTCCTGTCCCTGTTTCTCGCGCTGGTTTTGATCTGCGCCATGATTCCCGGCGCTTCCGCCAGCACCATCTATACGGCCGAGGAGATGAAAGTCAAGCACGACTTCCAGACCGAGGGCGTGGAGGATGGCAAGGGCGCCGCCACCTACGTCGAGGTGGAGGGCGGCTACTACATCTCCCCCTGGAAGTACGACGTGGAGAACATCAGCCTCACCGTCACCTACAACGGCGAGGACTACAAGGTCAAGACCAAGGACCTGAAGCTGGAGGGCCTGAAGGACGTGAAGGTCAGCGTCTTCGAGCAGGACGGCAAGGTGGTGACCAGCACGGAGAGCGCCCCCGACGGCGCCAAGAAGATCGCCAAGTTCAAGGTGGACCTGGAGAACTGGACCGTCATCGCCATGCCCAAGACCGAGGGGCTGGAGATGGCCGTGAAGTTCCAGTATAAGGACGCCAAGCCGGACGAGGCGAAGAACGTGGACGCCGTTCCCCTGGACACCGCCGCCCAGGAACAGGCGGAGGCCCCCGCGGGCTCCGTCCAGCTGATTCAGGACTTCAAGGAGTGCAAGGGCGTCACCGACGAGACCAAGGAAATCCGCACCATGCTGAAGCCCGATGAGAACGGCGTGTATTTCGCCTCCCGCTGGAACTACAAGATGGCCACCAAGGCGGGCGACGCCGGTGTGGGCCCCAACATCGACTGCAAGGTGGTCTACAACGGGTCCAACAAAAAGATGAAGGGCGAGGATATCACCCCCGACGCCAACAACTGCGGCACCATGTACTTCTTTGACCAGGACGGCAAGCTGGACGTGGCCGCCCAGGTCCCCCAGGGCGCCACGCTGCTGGCGGAGTGCACCATGAGCCTGGACGGGGCCATCTGGTTTATTCCCAAGAGCGATAAGATCACCACGGAGCTGGAATTTAACTACGACGCCTCCGAGACCTATGACGAGGCGAAGAACGTGGACCAGGTGCAGAATGTGAAACCCGGCGCCAGAACCGAAGCGCCCGCCGCCCCCAAGTTTGCCGACGTGGCCGCGGACTCCCCCTTCGCCGCCGCCATTGACTGGGCCGTGGAAGAGGGCATCACCAAGGGCAAGACCGAGACTGCCTTCGGCCCCGGGGACGTCTGCTCTGTCTCCCACATCCTCACCTTCCTGTGGCGGGCCAACGGAAAGCCCGGCGCCGAAGAGGGCACGGCGGACTCCGCCGCCCTGGGCAAGTGGGCCGTGGAGCAAAAGCTCATCGCCGAGGGCGAGAGCGTCAGCGCTCCCTGCACCCGGGTAATGGCGGTTACCTATCTTTGGAAAGCGGCCGGAGAGCCTGCCGCCGAGACGGAGATTCAGTTCACCGACGTGGACAAGGACGCGGATTACGCGCCCGCCGTGGCCTGGGCCGTGGAGAAGGGCATTACCTCCGGCAAGACCGCCGATACCTTCGCCCCCACGGATACCTGCACCCGGGGCCAGATCGTGACCTTCCTCTATCGCGCCGCCCGTTCGTGAGATACCCTTTCGGCGGTGATTCCCCTTAAAGGGGGAAAGCACCGCCGGACGGAACAGGTCTTCTCTTTCCGCTGCGGACCCCTTCGCCGGGTCCGCAGCTGGATTTCTACAAGAAAGCAGTCCGCGCCCTTTGGCGCGGACTGCTTTTTCGGGGCATACTACCCTCGCCGCGAAGACCGGCGAAAGGAGGACGACCATGATGAAACGTCTCTGGCCCCTGGCGCTGTGGGCGGCCCTGGGGCTGGCGCTGTGGCCCTGCCGCCGGTGGCTGACGGCGGAGGCCATCGCCGCCTGGACGCCGGAGCAGGCCGGGCTGGCCATGGCGGCGCTTCTGGTTCTCTACGCCGTCAAGGGCCTGACGGCGGTTTTCCCCATCACCGCTCTGGAGGCGGCGGCAGGGCTGCTCTTCCCCTTTCCGGCGGCACTGGCGGCCAATGTCTGCGGCGTGGCGGCGGCGCAGGCCGCGCCCTATCTCCTGGGCCGGCGGCAGCGGGAGGGTCTTGCCGCCCTGCGGCGGCGCTGTCCCCGGCTGAGCACGCTGGAGATAGGCCGCAGGCCGGGGCGGCAGGTGTTTCTCCTCCGGCTGGCGGGGCTGCTGCCGGGGGACCTCCTCAGCCTGTACCTGGGCGCGGCGGGAACGCCCTGGGGACCCTATTTCGCCGGGGGACTGTTGGGGAGCTTTCCCCGGATTCTCTCCGCCACGGTACTGGGGGCGGCCCTGTGGGACCTGGGCGGGAGCCGGTTCTGGCTCTCCTGCGTCTTTGGCTGGGCCCTGACCGGGGCGGCGCTGCTGCTTCTGGGCCGGGAGTGGGCCAGGGGCGCTTTTTGACGGGGACGGCGGCCCTACCGCCGCTCCCGCTTCAGCTTCCGGATATCCTCCCCAAAGAAGGGCAGGACCTGATACTCCCCCTCCAGGCGGGAGGCGGTCTGCGCGCCGTACCGGCGGGCAAGCTCCTCCAGCTTCAGGTTGGTGCTGAGGATGGAGGGCTGCCGGTTCAAAAGCCGTCCGTTGACGATGGTGTACAGGGCGCTCTGGACAAAGGGCGTGGTCATCTCCGTGCCCAGGTCGTCCAGAATCAGCAGGTCGCAGTCCAGCACCCGCTCCACGTCGGCGTCAATCTCCTCCCCGGCTTCCCGGCCAAACTTCCGGGCCTCGAAGCGGTCGAAGATGTGGACGGCGGTGTCGTACACCACGGAGAAGCCCTCGCCGCTGACCTCCCGGGCGACGGCGGCGGAGAGGAAGGTCTTTCCCAGCCCCGGGTCCCCGGTGAAGAGGAGACTGCCGCTGCCGGGGCCGAAGGAGGCGGCGTAGCGCCGGCAGGTGCGGTAAATCCAGTCCATATTCTCCCGGGGGGAGATGCCCAGCTCCGGGCTTCCCTCCTGGTCGTACCACTCCAGGGAGAAGGTCTCAAAGCTCTGGCCCCCCAGGTCCAGCATCCGGCTCAGCTCCTTCTGCTGTTCCCGGGCGCAGTAGGAGCGGAAGCAGCGGCACATGCCGCCGCCGCGGTATCCCGTGTCTCCGCAGAGGGGACAGGCGGGCTTCTCCTCCAGGCAGTCCTCCGGCAGCCCCATCTGCCGCAGAAGCAGCCGCCGCTCCTCCTGGAGGCCCAGATTCTGCATTCTCAGCGCCTCCACCGCCGGACCGGGGTCCGCCCCCTGGCGCAGAGCCCCGGAGATCAGGCGGCTCATGGTGGAACGGAGCTCCGCGTCAATCTCCCCCAGGCGGGGCTGGCGGCGGAGCACGCCCTCCCGCCGGCGGCGGAAGTTCTCCTCCCGCCGCCGGCGGTCCTCGTCAAAACGCTGCGCGGCCCGGCGCAGAATCTTTCCCTCGTAGGCCACTGGTCATACTCCTTTCTCCCGCTGTTCGATGTACTTGCGCATCCAGGCGTTGCCCTCGCCCTTCTGGGCCGGGGGAGGCGGCTGGCGGCGGCCGTCCCGCTGCTGGACCTCCTCCAGTGTGTGGAGGCCCGCCTCGTGCCAGCGCCGGAGGATGCCATTGCAGTAAGACCACTTGAACTCGTGGCACTTCAGCACCGTTTTGTCATAGGCCAGGGCCACCGCCTCCGGCGCGAAGCCCCACTCCTGCCACTGGAGGAGGTACTTCTCCTCGCTGGCCGCCGGGGGCCTGTCCCCCAGCTGGAGCGCCCGCATATACAGCGGCAGCGTCCCCTGCCGCTCCGCGTACTTCCGGAGGTACTCGGCGGCGGCGGTCTGGGTGTCGATGCCCCGGCGGGCCCAGGCGTAGCCCTCCCGCTCAATCTGGCGGAGGGTGGGCCGCCGTCCCTCGCCGAAGCGCCGGGCCACCCGCTCCGCGCAGTGGCACACCAGAAGATAGATCACGTCGGCGGGGAGGCCCAGATAATCATACAGTCCCAGCAGCGTCCCGGTGTCCGGCATGGTCAGCCGCTTGCCCAGGCGGCGCTCCACCTCGGCGGTCAGGCGGCGGAACTCCTCGTTCTGCTCCAGCCGCTCCGCCACCTCGGCCCGCTGGTAAACCGGGGGCTCGTCGGCGGGTTCCAGAGGCGTCTCCTGGGGGGCGACGAGGCCCAGGTCCCGGAGGACGGCCTCCGCCGCCTCGATGCGCCCCCGGTCCCACCGCAGTTCCCCCGCCAGAGAGCGGGGAGGCGTGTTCCCATGGTGGCGCAGGAGGGCCAGGTATAAAAGGGCGGCGTCTCCGTCCCCCCGCTCAATGAGCCGCCGGGCGGCCTGGGCGGTGAGGGTGACGCTCTCATCCGCCGTGTGAATCAAGACGCTGGGCATCCGGGTCCCTCCTCTCCGGTCCTTCCTGTTCTGCTTGGAATAGTTTACACGGTTTTCCCTCAAAACGCAAGCCCCGCCGTTTTCGAAGGGCGGGGCTTGCATTTTGTCCTGTGGTATGATATTCTGAGGTGCCTGAAGACGCCGTAAAGAGCGGCCGGCGGAATGGACCCCTCCGAACGGGAGATGGGGCCGCTGCGGATCACACGACATACCAGCGCCTTTGCGGCGGAGGTCATGGTGAAACACAAAAACCGCCACCCTGGCCGGTGACGGTTTCTAAAGCTCTGCTTCAGCCCCTCGCTTACTCGGACTCCCGCTTGCCTGCGGCGCCTTCGTGTGTTCATTATAATACTGTTTCCATGTCCCCGTGTCAACTCCCTGAAACCACACAAAAGGAGAACCCCATGGAGTTAGAAACCATCTACGAGACCCTGGGCGTCAGCCGCCGGGTCTATGAATACGGCGAGGCCGTGCTGGCCGCCCTCCGCCCCCGGTTCGAGGCGGTGGACCGCACGGCGGAGTACAACCAGGCCAAGGTCCTGACCGCCATGCAGAAAAACCGGGTCAACGCCGCCCACTTCGCCGCCACCACCGGCTACGGCTATGACGACGAGGGCCGGGACAATCTGGAGCGGGTCTACGCCGGCGTCTTCCACACGGAGGCCGCCCTGGTCCGGCCCCAGATCACCTGCGGCACCCATGCGCTGGCCGTGGCCCTCTCCGCCAACCTTCTGCCGGGGGACGAGCTGCTCTCCCCCGTGGGGGCTCCCTACGACACGCTGGAGGAGGTCATCGGCATTCGGGAGAGCAAATGCTCTTTGAAGGAATACGGCGTCGCCTACCGACAGGCGGACCTGCTGGCGGACGGCGGTTTTGACTATGACGCCATCCGCTCCCAAATCAGCCCCCGGACCAAGCTCATCACCATCCAGCGCTCCAAGGGCTACGCCACCCGGCCCACCTTCTCCGTCGCTCAGATCGGGGAGCTCATCGCCTTCTGCAAGTCTGTGAAGCCGGACGTGAAGGTCATGGTGGACAACTGTTACGGCGAATTTGTGGAGACCATGGAGCCCTCGGACCTGGGGGCGGACATGGTGGTGGGCAGCCTCATCAAGAACCCCGGCGGGGGCCTGGCCCCCATCGGCGGATACATCTGCGGCGCCAGGGAGTGTGTGGAGCGCTGCGCCTACCGGCTCTCCGCCCCGGGCCTGGGGCAGGAGGTAGGGGCCAACCTGGGGCTGATGCCCGCCTTTTATCAGGGGCTGTTTCTGTCGCCCACGGTGGTGGCCGGGGCGCTGAAAGGGGCCATTTTCGCCGCCAACATCTACGAGCGCCTGGGCTTTGCCTGCGTGCCAAACGCTTCGGAGAACCGGCACGACATCATCCAGGCCGTTACGCTGGGCAGCCGGGAGGCCATGGTGGCCTTCTGCAAGGGCATCCAGGCCGCCGCTCCGGTGGACAGCTATGTCACGCCGGAGCCCTGGGCCATGCCGGGCTATGAGAGCGAGGTCATCATGGCCGCCGGGGCCTTCGTCCAGGGCAGCAGCATCGAGCTCTCGGCGGACGGGCCCATCCGCCCGCCTTACGCGGTGTACTTTCAGGGCGGGCTGACTTGGTATCACGCCAAGCTGGGCATTTTGATGAGCCTGCAAAAGCTGTTGGAGTCGGGGCTTGTCCAGCTGCCGGAGTAACCCGTCCGGCTTCGGCGTCCCGCCTGCGGGCTGTTTTTTTCAGGACACCTAAGAGGAAGGAGCATGGCATCTTGAGACTGCAAAGCGCAATTTTTGATATGGACGGCACGCTGCTGGACTCCATGGGCATGTGGCGCACGCTGGGCAGCGTCCTGGCGAAAAACCACGGCGCGGAGGCCCCGGCGGACCTGGACCGCCAGGTAGCCTCTCTGGGGCTGTGGGAGGGCACCGCCTATTGTAAGGAGGTCTGCGGCCTCCCCGGCACGGTGGACGAGCTGGTATCCGAAGTCTGGGGTCAGATCGAGGATTTTTATCAGAACCACGTGGAGCCCAAGCCCGGTGTGGTGAAGTTCCTCTCTCTTTTGAAAATGGAGGGAGTGTGGATGTACGTGGCCACGGCCACGGACCGCCCCTTGGTGGAGGCGGCGCTCCGTCACGCGGGGATTGACGGCTATTTCCGGGGAATCATCACCAGCCGGGAAGCGGGGCAGACCAAGCGGGAGGGGCCGGAGATCTATGAGCGGGCCATGCGCCGCCTCCGGTCCAACAAGAAGGATACCGTGGTGTTTGAAGACGCTCTCCACGCCGTGCAGACCGCCAAGGCGGCGGGCTTCCGGGTGGCGGCGGTGTACGACCCCTCGGAGCCGGAACAGGAGGAACTGCGGCGCCTGGCGGATTATTATATCACGTCTTACGAAGAGATGTTTGAGACAACGGACTTCTTTTAATCAAGCGGCGCGCCCAGCTCCCGGCTGGCGGCGGATATCTATACCCGTGTCCGCGAGGACGTCATCTCTGGGGCAGCCAGGCTCATGGAGAAGGGCTTTTGATCGTTTTTACAGGCTTCATTAAGACCGCGCAGGGACGCGCGAGGATGAGGCGGAGAAAACAAGACCAAACCCCTTGGTATGACAGGCTTTCACCTGATACCAAGGGGCTTGCCTTTTGGCGGAGAAGGAGGGATTCGAATTGCGCTGGGCAACGTCCCGGGCAGTCCCTCCTAGTCCCAAAAGCCTTTATTTGCAACGGGTTCAGCGTTTGCCGTGTGCCAGCTGCTAACAGCTTTTACCAGCCAATATCAAGCCATTAAGGGAAAAAATAAGGGAAACTCAAGGCCATGCGGACGTACAAAAAACGAAAGAGAACAGGAGGCCAAACCCGGCCCCCTGTCTCTTTTTGAATCTACACGTTCAAACCTCCGCCATAGGGACCAAGCAGTCCCCGCAAATAATGTTGACCTTTTTGGTAGCCCGGACCGACTGACCGCAACAGGGGCACATGACCTTTCTTGTGCTGGAAGTCCTGCCCGTAGCCGGAGGGGTGACGCCCCCTTTTGCTCCCGGTCCTCCCACGCCCCGCATGGAAAAGCCCGCTTTCCGGTTCATCATAATATCGTCCCAGCCCTGGGAGATGATGAACTCGATTAGCGCGTCCGTGGGTTCGGTAATGCTCCACCCGATACGGCTGTCATAGCTGATATGCAGATCCCTTGCCTCGGCGGCGTCACGAAATTTCTTGTTGTGGTAGGCCCCGCCCCGGCTGGTGTCCTGTACGCCGGTTTGCAAATTATAAAGATGGACCATTTCATGAAGAACGGTAGCCGTCACGTTTTCTATGGGTCTGTCGAGGGTTCCCGCTCCGATATTCAATTCATGGCGCTGTCCGCCGTCCGCCCTCTGCCATGCCTTAGCCACGGTGACATGCCCGTAGGCCCTGGGGGTGCTCTGGATGGTAATAACGGGTTCCTCGATAACCCCGCTGAAATAATGCTCATTTAGCGCCCTGAAAATTTTCTCCAGATACCCGGCTGTCCTGCTGGTCTTAATCGTCTGCTTCATAGCTGTATCCTCCCAAAATCAACGTTGTCGGCCTTGCCGAAATCGGCTGCGGCGATTTCGGTTGGCCTCCTTGCGCACAAAGAGCAGACAGGGTCAAGGGTGGAGCGAAGCGGAAAGTAAAAAAAATTTCCGGGCACTTACGCAACCCGGAAAATTTTTTTACGGCCCTTGAAGCTGGCTTCTCTCTGTGCTATCTGCCAGGGGTGTATTTCATTTTGGGGGGGATAAGACTTTATTTGAAAAAAAATAGTGGCCCACACGCTTTGCAGCGTGTGGGCCATACGTTGGAAAATTAGTCGGGATATACGGTGTAAATATCGTAGGTGTAGTCAAGGTTATACTTGATGGGGTCGCGTCGGCCTGCGTCCCATAGCATGACGTTTGTGCCGCCGCCCATGTTTGCATCAGTGGTGCAAACCTGATTGGGACGACCATTAACAGTCTTTCTGTCGCTGACGATGGCAACATGCATTAGACGTCCTTGACTGTCTACTTGGATGAGAAGGTCGCCGATACGGGCTTCGTCATAGCTGACACGCCGGAAGGTAACGTCTTTGCCGAAGATATAGTTGAATACGCGGGCGGCCCATCCGCCGCATCCAATGCTGGTGCTGGTAGTGCCTCCACCATTTGCCCGAGTGTAAGTGTTGGTAATTTTGCTGATGACGTCGGGTCCGTTGTATCTCCCAGCGTCGGTTTTGCTCGGATACTGGGCACGAAGCTCGTTCATGAGTTCCGTCACGTTCTCGACCGTGATGGGCTTGCCGTTGGTCAGAGTACCGGCAGCAGGGGTGCTGGGCGTTTCCGGCGCGGGGGCTTCCGGTGTCTCCGGTGCTGGGACAGCGGGGGTTTCCGGCGCGGGGGCTTCGACAGGAACGGCCTGTGTCATGCGGTAAATGACAGCGGCGGCTTGACCGCGGTTCATGATGCCGCCGCCGTTAAAAGAACCGTCGGAATAACCGCCGATGACGCCGAGGGCATACACGTTGGCTACGGCGTCGCGGTACTGGCCGGGGATGCTGGAATAGTCCGTAATCTTAGAGGCGGCGGCGTTCTTTTCGGCCTCTCCGGCGGCAAAACCCCTGGCGTTCATAATGTTCGTCATGAGCTGGGCCATGTCGTACCGGGAGATACCGAGATTCATACTCGCGGCGAAGTCGGAGGTGTAAATATCATCGGTATCAAAGCTGACGTTGTTCCAGATGAAGTTGTTCGCAAGCGCGAGATAGTTGGGGTAGAACGAACCGAAAGATGTGGTGAAGTCGTTGGTATACCTGGTAATGTCGCTGGGATAGAACGCACGGGAGAGCATGACGCAGAAGTTGGAGCGGGTAACGGTGGCGGAGGGCCGGAACGTGCCGTCGGGGTAGCCGCCGACAATGCCCTTGGACGAACAGTCAGCGACGGCGGGATAGAAGTTGTGGGACGGGGGCACGTCGGAAAAATCCGCCGCCAGGGCAGGGACGGCAAGGCTGGTGCACAGGATCAGGGCCAGGACCAGGGACAATATTCGTTTCATAGTACCTCTCCTTAAATATATAATGTGTTTGGTCCTCAGCGGTCCGGCCCCCGGGGAGCATGATCTGCCGCTCCCTGGGGGATTTGCCTGGGTGCCGCTGAGACAAACAAAAGCGGTGCAGGATATAATAACCCCACACCGCATATCAGACACAAACCCCAAACCCGGCCTTGTAAATTCATGAAAAGTCCGGTATAATGAGGCTGGCGCAGTTATACTGTTGTGTGGGAGGTGTGTGCTCCCGCATAGGGGCGGGGGTGCTGGTAACACCCTTCGCCCTGCCTTTGTTTGTCGTAGTCATATTATAAACCCGCATATCCTGAAATGCAAGGTATATCAAGATATTTTTAGGGCCTCTGTCTATATCGGCAGAGGCCCTTTTTTTGATGTGTACTTTTCAAAGCCGCAGAAAAAGGGAGTTAAAATTTTCTTATATTTTTTGCTTCTTTCTTTCTCTTCTTCTGTCACCAATATATTCCGCCCACTTTTTGTTGTGCAACATACACAAAAATGCATAAAATATACTAGATTTTCCCAATTTTCATTTTCCTCAATAGTTTATCTGTGAAACGCTTATTTTAGGAACAATTTCAATTTGATTCGCGTAGAAAAGTCTTGAATCTGTTGAATCTGCAAACAAAATGTGATATTATGAAATTGTCCGTTGGAATAGTACGTACTACGCGATTGGACAGGTATTGAATGTCAAGGCCGGGGTAGGTACCACCCCCGCCGATAGTTTAAGATTTTTTTGAAAGTGAGGTTATTGTATTATGTATAACAATAACAACAACGGCGCGAACGGCGCGTCCTATTCCCCGCGTGGTCAACGTTTGGAGGGCATCAAGGAGCATATGCACATTGATGCCGCCGCTGCCCTGAATCCCCTCGACCTTACTGTTACCGCCATTAAGCCCTTGCTGAACTACGATACCAAGGTGCAGGAGGGCTATAAGGTTGAGACGACGGTCACGGCCGACCGCGCCACGCATTCGCCTAAAGCAAGTGGCGAAATTGTGAGCAATCTGTACCGCCCCCTGACGCTGAAAATTAAGTCCATGACGCGACCCAACGTCAACATTGGGGATAAGGTCGTTGCGGTCAATCCTGTTATCCGCCTGTGGGGACCGTACATGACGTATGTCTCCATCACATGTGATGATGTCGTTGTTGCTACGACGACCGGAAAGGATAAGGCTTAACAATGCGATATTACAATAGTAAGGCGTCCCGTCTGCGGTACGCCGCCCCCCATACCTTAGTTGGTGTGGGGGGCGCGGCCTCGGCTGTGCTGGGGCTGCTCCTGTT
>Ga0073908_1003879_pt1 | contig 14455 bp, 5 predicted proteins | sample MucameincwithD2O_FD_65484 | JGI IMG/M metagenome (GOLD analysis project Ga0073908, IMG submission 65484) | Mouse cecum microbial communities from Vienna, Austria - Mucus amended microcosms incubated with D2O | ecosystem: Host-associated > Mammals > Digestive system > Large intestine > Cecum...
CCGCCGAACGGACTGCGGTGAAGATTGACGCCCGGACCGTAAATCCCGTTGTAACCGAGGTACAGCATATCTTCGCTCTTGTGCTCGCCCACTCTGCGCGCAATATCGTCGTCGAAGGACGCCGCGAGTATGCCGGCGCAAGGGTACGCGACCCAAGTCCAGCCCGTGCCGTTGCTGCCTTTGATCTTTTCGTCGTTGGGAAGCGAGAAGATCGCTTCCTCGCGTTTAGTTATGCCTACCGGTCCGTTCTCCTGTTTGGAAGAAGGGAGCGCGATCGACGCCGCGCCGTTTATGAGATGGTATGAGTTTGCCACGAGCAACGCCTGTTCCTCGAAACTCATTTGATCGAGCAGTTGATCCCACATCTTTTCCCAATGCTTGGAATATACCAACCCGTCCTCGTAGACGGTGGTGTTGTCCTTTTCGCGTTCGGGATAAAGCGGCGCCTCCATGAACATGTACGCAACCACGTCGCCGTTTTTGACGTCAGGCTTATTCGAGCCGCTGACAAACTTTTTCTCGTCGGGCATATCGTCGCCCGTATCGCCGGGGTCTTTGTCGAAACGCAGATCGAAAATCATATCGTCGTTGACAGAGAGCACGGCATTGCTTTGAGGGAACGACGTCCAATCGTTGCGCGTGAGATATTTGACGGAGTTGGAGCCTCTGTTGACGTACTTGTTTATATCGCCCGAATCGAGCTGATTTTCTACATACTCGCCGGTATGCTCGGACTTGGCGAACGTTCTGTAATCTTCCTCGAGCGAGATCTTTTTGACAAACGCCGCGCCGAGCGAAACGGGCTTGGTGTTTGCCGCGCCGCCGAGCACCTCTTGCGCCGCGGGACTTTTGCTCTTGGCGGAAAGTATGTTATTGAGAGCTACGTGCGAGTCGGTGCCGACCGTCAGATAGTAATCGTCCGATCCCTCGATGATATACGTGCCTTCGCCGTTTGCGTCGTATGTTTTGAATGCGGACAGCGGAACTTCCACTGATACTTCTTCGCGTCCGCCGCCCTTGGCAAGCACGCCCGTTTTAGTATAGCCGCAAAGCTCTATAGCCGATTTTTCGATGCCGTTGGCAACGTCGTAAGCGGTGTACGGTTTTTGCAAGTACACTTGCACCGCCTCGCGCGCATCGTACGCGCCGTTATTGGTGACGGTCACTTTTACTATGAACTTATCGTCGTCGCGCTCAACGGAAAAACCGCTGTACTCGAACTCGGTATACGACGTGCCGTAACCGAACGGGAACGCCACTTCGGAATTGTAATTCCACGCATTGCCCGCGCCCGAGTGCTTTGACCCGACCGACGCCGTTGCGTTGCCTTTGTCCTCTATGCAATCGGCATAACGCGTTTCGTAGTAGCGATAACCCACGTATATACCCTCTTGATACACCATGTATTTGCTCCAAAATCCGATGGTGCCGAGCGAGGTGTTTTTGCTGTATTTTTCATAATCTCTATACTGATAATTGCCGTCGTTTACCGAGGCGGGCGCGGAATTGTTATCGTACGCCCAAGTGTCGGGCAAACGTCCCGACGGCACAAGGTCTTTGCCGTTCATGTCCTTGCCTTTGAGCAGATCGACTACGGCGTTGATACCCGTCGATCCGGGCTGACCTATCCACATGCACGCATCGATCTTATCCATGTACGGCTCGAAGTCCTGCATTTGAAGGGGATTGCCCGTATTCAAGAGCACGACCACTTTTTTGAATCCGCCGTTCGTCACTGCGGCGAGCAGATCTTTCTCCTCTTTGGAAAGCCCCAAATACCCGCCGTTTGCCGACGTGTTCTCGCCCTCGCCCCTGTCGTTTTTGCCGACGAAATCGGTCGCGGAAGTGTAGTTATAATGAAGATCGGAGTACTCGCCGCCGCTGCGCGCCAATATGACGACCGCAACGTCGCCGAACTCGGAATACGATCTTTTCTCGACGTCGGTAAATACGGACTGCGGAACTTCTTTGACATACCATTCGCGCCATTCCTTGCAAATGGTTTTGTCCCACTCGATCATTTGGTATTTTTTATCCTTGCATACGCGCGTATAAAAATCCCAAAGCTTGTCGTTTACCGTAAAACCGCGGCTCTCGAACGCGTCTTTCATGGTGACAGTGACCGATCTGCCTGCGTTATAGTCGTAAGTGCGAACATAGCCCGAGCCGGTGCCGCACTCGGTTATATCCACTGCGGCGTGACCGAAAAGACTGACTTTTTCGTTGCCGACGAGCGGGAGCGCGCCCGAATTGCCTTCTGTCTTGTTCCAAAGCAAGACCGCGCCTGCGGCTTCCGCTTCCTCTATCATGGCGGAGTCCTCTCTGAAGAGGTTTTCGTTGTTGCGCTCGAAGTCGTAACCCGTCTCATAAAAATCGACGGCTTTGTCGTTTTCGTCATACACGGTCTTGGTGTTGCTCGTGCCGAACACCATGTTCAAAGCCGCGCCCGCATACTTGGGCACGAGAACCGACGATATCGTCATAACGACGAAAAGCAATGCGAACACGCCGGCAAGCACGCTCCACAGCACGACCGAAAAAGCGTCGGGCTTGGTTTTCGTTTTGTTTTTGCTCATAATTACCTCAAAAATCGATGATTGAATAGTACGCCTTTTTAGGCGTTGATTCTATGGAGAACAACAGCGGGTATTCTTTGTGCATAGCCGAGTTTTGCGCGTTGTTGGCGTCGGCGACACCCCAAGTGGTGATGCCCGTGACTTTGCCCGTACCGACGCGGTGCGGGCTTGCGTACTTGCGGCATATCTCGAATATACGCCCGAACATTTCCGCTTGCGCCGTTTCCACGTCGAGCGGGAGCTTGTCGAACCGCTGCGGCTCGTCCTTGTTCGCATACACGCGTATATCGAGTTCGGTTATCTGCACATCCACGCCGAGTTCGGTAAACGCGACTATAGAGTTTTCAAACTCGCGCATGAACCCGTCCTTATCGGCGAGATAGTCCGAAAGCTTATAGTGCGCCTGCATGCCTACCCCGTCGATCGGAACATCGTTGTTTCGGAGTCGCTCTACAAGCCGCACGCACGCCTCGCGCTTATTCGGATTGTTCAGCCCGTAATCGTTGTAATAAAGATCGAAGTCCAGCCCGAGCGCGGAACGCGCATCTGCCGCTGCGACGAACGCACGTTCGATAAAATCGAACCCGCAAAGCGCGTACCAATCGACTACGCCTGCGCCCGAAACGTTCGTGCGGTAAAACTCGCCCGATTCGAGCATATCCGAAGTTACGGTATTGCACAGCGCCTCGTTCACTACGTCCCAAGCGTATATGCTCGAGCCGAAGTGCCCGATCGTCTGCGCTACCCGCTCGTCTATGATCTCGAGCGCGCTTTCTCTGTCCGCGGCTTTGCCGCTCACCCATGCGGGCAACGACTTGTACCAAAGCAGACAGTGTCCGCGTACCGCGGTATCGTGAGCATTTGCCCATTCGACGAGCGCATCTCCGTCCGTGTAATCGTACTTGCCTTCGCTCGGCTCGGTCACGCGCCACTTCATGCTGTTTTCGGCTGTTATGCTGTTAAAGTGCGGAAGTATGTTCTCGTACTTATCGAGACTGTACGGCATGACCGCCGCGCCTATACGAAAAACATCTTTGTAAATATCGCGCAGAAGTCCGCTGCTTACGGCTTCGGTCGGCGTGCACCCCGATATGCACGAGGCGCACGCCGCCGCCGAAATTACGGCTATAGCTTTTTTGAACCGTCTCACAAGAGCTTACGCCGCGGTTATGACCACGTCCCAAACAGTGAGCGTCACCGCGCCGTCGGGCACACCTTTGATCTGGATCATAAACGGCTTTGTTGCGTCCACAGTACCCGTATACGTAAGCTCGAGTTCCTCGTCCGCCGCCATGGGTTGACCGCCGTGGCTGTCGTTGGAATTTTTGTATTCGCTGCTGTAAAGCACTCTGCCCGATGCGCTCAATTTGAACTTGAACGTGATCGTGTACTTCGAGCCGACAGCCATATCGGGTTGAAAGCGAAGTTGATAGTTATTGGCATCCGCTTTTACGATGTTATCGAACGCAAACGTTATAACGCCGTTATCGAACTTTGTATTTGCCGTATTGCAAACGACGTCCGCAACTGTGCTTGCGCCGGGGTAATTGCAGTACCATTTGCCGGGGTTTGCGCAAACGTCGGCATTGCTCACGTTTTCAAGATTGTACGCGGCGGGGATCTCGGGCTTTGCCGCTTCTCCGCACGCTATATCCGACATGGAAATATTCACATCTCCGTCGGTCTCGGGATAAAAGCCTATAAGCAATACTCTGTACTCGTCCGCGCCCGCCTTCTTTTCGACTTTGGTATTATAAGTAATATCGACAGCGGTGTTTGCAACTACGTCGTGCCATTCGCCGACGTCGTTTCTGCCAACCCAAAGTCTGCCGTTTACGCTTGCGGTATACTTAAACGATATCTCGTAGTTGGTTCCGTCCGCAAGATTGGGCAAATATCTCAATTGAACGAGATTATCGCTCTTTTGCTCTTTGTCGATGTGTTTCGCACCCGTTACGTTAAAGGTTATCGCATCGTTAGCAAACTTCGCAACTCTTGCGGCAGCTCCCGATTGCGAACCGTGGAACGTGTAATACCATGCGTCTCTGTTAGCCGTTACGGGTCCGTATCCGCCGACCGTCATGTTATACTCGGTCTTTGCCGTCCACTTGGCATACAACGTTTTGTCGCTCGTCGGCGTGTACGATTCGCCCACCGCTGCACCCGTGCATGCGGCGTTATCGAACCACCCGTCAAACTCGAATCCCACGCGGGAAAGTGTCTCGAGCGAAACTGCATTGCCGTCCACTGCTTTTTTGGCGGCTACTGTTTTGCCGTAGTTGTTAGTATTAAAAGTAACGGTGTGCTCTTTGAGCCATTTGGCGTAAAGAGTTACAGTAGCCGAAGGCGTGTAAGTGCCCTCGAGCTTCGTTCCGCCGAAGTTGCTGTCCTCGTACCAACCGTCGAACGCGTAACCCGCGCGCGTGGTAGCGGGAAGCGTAACGGACGAGCCGCCCGTGACCGTCTGCGACGCTACGTCGATGCCGCCGTTGGTCTCGTAGTTTACCGTGAACACCTGTTCAGACGGATCCGCCCATTTAGCGTAAAGCGTCACGTTGCCCGAAGGCGTATAGGGCGCTACGAGCGCAGTGCCCGTGCAATCTTCGTTCTCGTACCAACCGATAAATGTGTAGCCGCCGCTGCGCGTGGGCGTAGGCAGAGTATCGAGCGCGTTGCCCTCTTTGACCGTTTGGCTCGGCACAGCGTCGCCGCCTTTGGAATCGAACGTTACGGTGTAATTTTCGAGTTGCTTTTCGACAAAAGTAGCGTCTTTGACTATCATTGTCGTCGCAACGTTGGTCGAAGGAACTTTGTCGTCGCCCGACCAACCGTCGGGAACGACGGCTATAACGAACGGATTGCCGTCCGTAACGGTAAACGTCTTTTTGTATGTATGTTCGGTGCCGACCGCTACGAGTTCGACGTTGTTCGCCTCGTCCTCGGGCGTAAGCTCCGTACCGAACACAACGGCGGTGCGCGTGCTCGTGGGGCTGTTGAGACCGAACGTTATCTTTCCTGGCGCGTTGAGCGACACTGTGAACGTCGCTTCCGCGCGAGTGCCGGGGAGCAGACGCGGCTGTATACGGATCTGGTGGTACTTGCCTTGCAACGCCTCTTTCATGGCGAGCGTGACCGTACCGTTATCGTATTTCGCCTCGGTGAAATCGGTCGTGTTGTTCTGCGGATCGATCATATAGAACCACTTGCCCATGCCGTCGTAACCGCAGGTATCGCCGGCGGTGCCGCGCACGAGATCGTACGTATCGGGTATGGGCGTGTCGGGAATATCGACTATAACGTCGTTCTCGTCGCCTTCCTCGTATTCTTTGACGACCAAGTTGGTTATCTCGATGGAAACCGTGCCCACGTCTGCAGGCGATACATCGGTAAACTTACTGATGTTTATACCGAACGGGTTTGACGCATCCTTATTGCCCACATATACTATGCTCTTTGCTACGTCGGCTTTGATCTCTTTGCTCGCGGGATTGGATTCCACACCGTATTTGAGAGTGCATGATTTATTGATCTTTACCGTGAACTTGACCGTGTATTTATCGAACAGCGGTTGATAGCGGAAACGGAAATATCTCTTCGGCTCGCCCTCGTACGAAGGATAAATATCGAGCTTTGCGTCGAGCTTGCCGCCGCCGAACGCGGGTTTGCCGTCCGCTGCGAAACGGTAGTTGGTGCTTTCCGCGCCGTCAGCGTGATAGAACCACGTGTCGGGCAACGCGCATACTTCGGCTTTTGTACCCTTGACGAGCAAGTAGTAATCCTCGGGGATACGCGGGTCGGTAACGGTGATCTTGCACGCGGCTTTAGCCGCGCCGCGCTGCGCCGTTATAATAACTTCCGACGTTTGCGCCGTCGCTTTGCCGAACGTTACCACGCCGCCGCTTACGGTAGCGATATTGGTATCGGACGACGTCCAAGTGATCTCGCCGTTATCGGACGAGCTTGCGGTGAGCGTGAGCGTATTCGTCTGCGAAAGATCGACCTCGGCAACAGACTGCGAGATGGTAACGGTTCTGTCGAGAACGGTTATCGCGCAAGTGGCGCTCGTGCCGTCGGCAAGCGTTGCCGTAATGACAGCCGAGCCTTTGGCTACGCCCGTGACCGCGCCTTTTCTGTTGACCGTGGCAACTTTTTTGTTGCTCGATTCCCAAGTGATGTCGGCGTCCTCGGGCGATACGGTGTATTCGAGTTTTACCGTATCGGCTACGTACAGAGTTACCTCGCTCTTATCGAACGAAAACCCCTTTTTATCGTTGCACGCAAACAGCATGCTCACCGCGCCCATAACGAGCGTCAGCGCGCAAAGTATTGCGATCGACGATCTGATCTTGCTTTTTGCTTTCATAAAAAATCCTCCAGATTTTTTGTCAAGGCTCTCGCCTTGTTGATAACTTTTGTTTCCGGCTTTGTTCGCTCAGGTAGAACCGCCGTATGTCTTGACTTGTTCGTCTTGCGATCGTTCTTCTTTTCTGCGTTTGACGATGAGCCAAGCGAACACTCCAATCGGAACGGCAAACGCCGCTTCCGCCGCGACGACTATCCACACCCATGCGCGGCTGCCGCCCGAGCTTCCGCCGCCGCCGAGCGCGCGGTCGTTTGACGGATCGTACGCCGCGCTTACTTGCTGCGTATCGACGAGCGTCCACAGAGTGTCGTGCGCTACCTTTTGCGCGAGCGTTATGAACACCGCATGATTGTTGTACTCCTTGTTGTCGAACAAACTTTGCGAAATGGGATTGTTGAGCCAAATATCGTTGCCTGCCCATATTCCCTTGTATACGGGCATGTAACCGCCCTTGCCCGTATCGACCCAATCGGTCACGAGCGTGCCGTTAAACTCCCACTCACCTCGCAATATATCGGTGCAAAGCGCGCGGCTCGCGCCCGCCCAAACCGCGCCGATGCGGTTCATGCTCGTCATCAACGCGTTGCCGCCGCCGTCCTTAACCGTAATCTCGTACGGCTTGAGATATATCTCGCGGAATGTCTGTTCGCTCATAAACGTAAACAATCCTTCGCGCAGCGTCTCGCTGTCGTTTGCAGCGAAGTGCTTTACGTAGCAATACAATCCGTTGTTTTTCGCGCCGCGCACGGCTTCCGCCGCGAACCTGCCCGAAAGCAATGCGTCCTCGCTGTAGTACTCGCCGTTTCGTCCGCAGTACGGGTTGCGATGAATATTCGCCGCCGGACCGTACCAACCGCGAATACCCGAATCGCTGTCGCGCGCCTCTCTGCCGACGCTCAAGCCCATGCGGTATGCGAGCGTGGTATCGAAAGTCTGCGCAAGCAACGTTTCGCCGGGGTAAGAAATAAATCTGCACGAGGTGTTGCTCATTACGCGTGTGTTCAGCCCGAGCGGACCGTCGAGATCGACAAAGCTGTCTTTGCCTATCGATTCCATTTTTACGGTATTGAAAAAGCCGTTGCGGATATTTTCAAAAAGCTCTGTCTTGGTTATCTGCCCAATGAGCGTCGCCCAAAACTCGTCGTCGTACCCGTCGGCGTCCGCCATGTCCTCAAGTGTAAAGCCCTGATCGTTCGCCGTCAACGGCTCTTCGGTTATATCGGCATAACCCGTCTTTTCGAGCTGCGCGGCCGAGGGGGTCTGCGCCTTGGCGAGCGTTTCCGCATCCTTGTTTATTCCGCGCACGATCTTCGCCTTAGGGAAAGTTCCCGCAAAGTTCGCGCGAGAAAGATAAGTGACGGGCACGATCTCGAGACTTCCGTCAATGGGATAGCCGTCGATAGTATCGTTGCCGGTAAAGCGATTGACTACGGGATTGCCCGTTTTCTCGTCGGTATCGTAATTAACTTTTGCGTCAAGCTTGAATTTTACGGTCGACGCGCCGCCGTCGGTCATAATTGCTGGAACGTGCGAGTTTTTCATAAGCCGCAAAACATACTCGCCTTCGTCAAGCTCGTAACCGGTATGCGAGTTCGTATTGCGGTCGTAGCAGTCGTACGACGCCATGCTCTGCGCGGTAATCTCGAGCTTGACTTGTTTAGTTTCGCTCGGTTCTATAACTTCGGTCTTGGCAAAATCGCCGAGCACTACGTGCGATTTTTCGATCCCGCCCGAAATATACGGCGCGGTGTAATAAAGCTGTACCACTTCTCTGCCCGCCACGTCGCCGACGTTCTTGACGTTCACGAACAACTCTATCTTGTCGTTTCCGCCGAGCGCGAGCGAGTCTGCTATCTCGGTCTGCTCGCCGTTAATGACGAGCTTATCTATCGAATACTCGAATTCGGTGTACGACAGCCCGTACCCGAACGGGTACTGCACCGTTTCGTCGTAATTTATATATCCCTCTTCTGCTGCCGTCTCATAGTAACGGTAGCCGACGTAAATGCCCTCGTGATAGTCTATGTACGCATCGTAATATCCTTTTGTATAGCTGCCGGACGTGGCAAGTCCGGTGTACTTGAGCGCGCCGCCGTATCCGGAGTTGACCGAGCTAGGCGCGCTGTCTATGTCGTATGCGTACGTGTCGGCGGTTCTGCCCGACGGAGAAACGACGTTGCCGTCTCTGTCCTTGCCGCGTAAAATATCTATCACGCCGTTTACGCCGTTCATGCCCGTAAGCCCCGACAACAGCGCAGCATCTATGCGCTCGTCGTCGATAAATCCGAGTTCCATGGTATTGCTCACATTGAGTACCACGATAACTTTTTCGCACGCGCGAGCAGCCGCGTCTATCATCTGTTCTTCTTCGACGGAAAGCTGCAAGTATGTGCGCGAATCGTCGCGTACCGTCGACGAACTGCCGTTCGACTGTATCTGCTTTTCCTGATACAAGCGAAGGTCCGCTGCCTCGCCGCCCGTTCTGCCTATCACAACAAGCGCGACAGACGAGAACGCCTTGGTGGAGTTTATCACGCTGTCGGTGTAGTAGCTCGCGCCCGGCTCGTGCAAAATGAATTTTTTGGTCGAACCGACGGCAACGTCGCCGCGGTACTCGTTCCAATCGCTCTTGCTCCACTGCGTGCCGATAGAACCGGTATAGAAATCCTTATACATGTTGTACAGTTCGGTATTATACTCGATACCCGCTTTTTCGAGCGCGGGAAAAAGCTTGAGCTTTTCAAGTTCTGTATTGGAAAATCCCGAGCCGAACGTGCTCGTCATCCAATCGTAAGCCGCCCAACCGAACACGTTTACTTTAGCCGATTCCGAATCGGAAAGCGGCAGCGCTTTATTGCCCTTTTCTCCGCTGTTTTTGAGCAATACCGTGCCGTCTCTGCCAATCTCCTCGCAAAGCTCGCTGCCCGCGGTCAAGGTATCTTGAGAAAGCTCCGATCCGCCTATGCCGAACAGAAAATTGCTTATGATGCTGTTTTTACCGTCGTCGGTAGCAAAAACGAGCGTTGCGATAAACAACGCAATCATAATCGCGGCGATGACCGACATTATCGGCACATACAGTTTGATCAGCTTTTTACTCGTCCACTTTCCCTTCATAGCCCCTCCGTTCGTTTGCTTGAGACAGTTGACAATGTTCTTTCTTATATGTACACATATAAGAAAGGGAGGGGTACCCCTCCCTTAGCATTTCGCGCGGTCGGGCATACCCTCGTTTTATTCATTATACACCAACCGTCACGGTAAAGTAAATTGCATATCTTGCATTTTTAGCGCCATTATATTGCATTTTTATTTCATTAAAACATAACTGCAACGCAAAATAACGATTTTGCAAAGATTTTCGTATCTAACACGCATTTACATAGCAAAAGAGCAAGCGCGGTTTTTGCGCTTGCTCTCATATAATGATCAAATGCAGATGATTGTTAAAGAATGGCTTTGTATCCCATGCCGCGAACGGTAACTATCTTATCGCGGAACGCTTCGCCGAGGCTCTTGCGCAGCATTTTTACGTGAGTATCCACGGTGCGCTCGTCGCCGTAATAATCGAAGCCCCAGATCTTATCCAAAAGTTCTTGACGCGAAAACGCTTTGCCGTTATAACGCGCGAGCAAGAACAGCAGATCGCACTCCTTGGGCGTGAGCGGAATACGCTTGTCCGAAACGAACACTGCTCTTCCCGCAAAGTCTATTGTAAGCTCGCCGGACACGAGTTTTTCCTCGCCGGCTACGCCTCTGCGCATAATGGCGGCGGCGCGTGCCATCAGTTCTTTTGGACTGAAAGGTTTTGTTACGTAATCGTCCGCACCCATTTCAAAACCGTGGAGTTTGTCGTATTCCTCGCCGCGCGCAGAAAGCATGATGATCGGAGTCTGTTTGGTCTTGCGAATTTCCTTGGTTGCGGAAAATCCGTCGAGCTTGGGAAGCATAGCGTCCATGATAATCATGTCGTAATCGAACTCACGGGCTTTTTTGATTGCGTCCATCCCGTCGCCCGCTTCGTCCGCCTCGTAGCCCTCGAACTCGCAATATTCGCGAATGATTTGACGAATACCCTCTTCGTCATCCACGATCAAAAATTTTGCCATAATGCACCTTTAATAAATAATATCGGGGCAGTAAGTCGTTTGAGATATATGCCCCATATTTAACATTATACACTGCACATATGATAATCGTATGCCGAATTTACGAAATTTCGGTGACATCAGCCGACAAAATATCACAAATATCGACAATGTTTTACAATGTTGCACGTTTTATCCGAGGTAAACAACGGGTTTTCGCGCTATTTTATTTTTATCGCGCCGAGTATCTTTGTGAGCACCGAGATCACAAAGTAGCTTGCAAGCACCACGCTTGACGTATAGCATATCTGCATCAGATCGAGCGTCACTATACCTATCGAGCTTTGCACCAAGTACATGAACACGCCCGTAGCTATCACCGTGCCGACGAGCAGCACCACTCGATAGATATTGAACGGTTCGCACTGCTTTATCAATACCATAATGCCGATGCACGTGACCACGTACACCATCATCGTCTCCACTTGCTCGGGCGACACAACAACGAATCTATTGAGCGTATACACAGCCATTACGCCCATCGCGAGCGCAAGTCCGCCCGGTACTGCGCGCACTATTACGTTAGACAAGAACCTGCCTTTTATTATATTCTTGTTGCCTTGCAACGCGAGGAAGAACGACGGTATCCCTATTACCCAAACCTCGAGCGTGAGCGTATTGTTCGTGCCGAGCGGAGACATTTCCTGAAGTCCCAAAAACACGATCGACAATATCACGAACATTATGGTCTTCATGAGGAACATCGCGCTCGACGCCTGCACGTTGTTCACGACGCGCCGACCTTCCATTACCACGTCCGGCATCGACGAAAAATCGTTGTCGAGCAATACCAAGTGGCTGACGTTTCTCGCAGCCTCCGCGCCGCTCGCTATCGATATGGAGCAGTCCGCCTCGCGCATTGCGAGAATATCGTTCACACCGTCGCCCGTCATCGCGACTGTATGTTTTTTGTTCTTTACCGCGCGCACGAGCAAGCGTTTCTGTTCCGGAGTCACTCTGCCGAACACCGTGTACTTATCCGCCGCTTCGATAACGTCGCGGTCGCTCATGCCCTCGAGCGATATATACATCTCGGCGTTTTCCACGCCGACGCGCTTTGCCACCTCCGAAACAGTTATCGGGTTATCGCCCGAAATGACTTTTACCGCAACGTCGTTTTCCTTAAACCATTTGATCGTTTCGATCGCGTCCTCGCGGATATGATCCTCTATTACTATAAGGCACAGCGGACGGCGCACGGCGGGCAGTTTGTCGCCGACTATGTTCGCGGGAGAGTGCGCAAGCACCATGACTCTGTAGCCGTTGGCGGCGTTGTCGTTTATGAGCCGCTCTATACGCACGCCCATATCCTTGAGCACATACTCGGGCGCGCCGAGCATATACGTGCCCTCGTTTTCAAACGTGACTGCGGAAAGCTTGCGCTGCGACGAGAACGGCAACACGTTTACGGGGTTTAACGCTTTGCTGTAGCCGAACTTGTTTGCGAGCGCGATCGCAGTCTGATTGTTGTCGCCCGTAGCCGTCAGTATCGACCCTATAATATCGGGCAGAGTGAAGTTGCTCTCGAAACCTTTTATCTCGATCACGTTGTTTACCTGCATCGAACCGTCGGTTATTGTGCCCGTCTTGTCGAGGCACAGCACGTCGACGCGCGCGAGCATTTCTATACAGTACAGGTCTTGCACGAGCGTTTGCTTTTTTGCCAAACGCACTACAGATGCGGCGAGCGCGAGCGAGGTCAAAAGCAGTATGCCCGCAGGGATCATTCCTATAACCGTACCCGCCGCTTTGGTGACAATGGCGTTCCAATTAGCCATCGTCGCGATCGCGCCTTCGGGCACTTCGTTGCGGTAGTTGGTCCACACCGTCAATCCGCCTATGACGATTATAAACGGCGTGAGAATTTTTATTATGAGCTTGATCGAGTTCATAAGCTCGCTTTTCGGTTTTTTGTATTTTTTGGCGTACGAAGTGAGCGTCTCGACGTAGTTGTACTTACCCACCTTGTCTACGCGCGCCACTACCGAACCGCTTATGACGAACGAACCGCTGAACAGCACGTCGCCCGCTTTCTTTTTTACAGGCTCGCTCTCGCCCGTGAGCATGGACTCGTTCACCTCGCACTCGCCGCGAACTACCACCGAGTCCGCGCATATCTGCTTGCCCATCTCGAAACAAACGATGTCGTCGAGCACTATGTCGTGCGTGGGTATGACTTTGCGTTCGCCGCCGCGTATCACGACCGCCGTAGGCGCGGAAACTATAGACAGCTTATCTATAGTTATCTTGGAACGTATCTCTTGAATTATGCCGAGCAATATGTTCGCGGTGATAATGACCATAAAAAAGCATTGCGAAAGATTGGCTTCCACAACGAGCAACGCGGCGAACACCGCAAAACACAACACGTTGAAAAACGTGAATATATTGCTTACGAATATATTGAGATAGCTTTTTCCTACGTTTCTTTTGACGTAATTGTCGTAACCCTGTTCTATCCGCTTATCCACAACGTCTTGAGACAAGCCCATATCGCAATCCGGCTCGAACCGCTCTGCGGCGGTAATATCGATCGTTTTCGGGCGGCGGCGTTTTTTCTTGTCCGGTTTCAACTGCTCGCGGCTCAAAATATTATTGTCTATGGTCATGGACTTATGATAATAGCCCGTGATAGGTTCTTCGTCGGGGGCTTGTTCGTCCTCGTCGAAAACAGTCCGATCTATTACGGCAGGGTCGACCGTCGCCCCCGTATAAGGGCGAAAATTATCGTCCGCATCGTCCTTGGTAACGATGCGAGGTTTCTTCTCGGATTTGCGCTCGACGGTCGCTGCGGTCGATTTTACCGCAGCGCTTTTTTTAGACGAGCTTTTCTTTTTTTCGGTCTCTTGCATACGTACCTCAAATAGGCTTATATGTTATACTCACCCATTTTGTTTATACATATTATAATCGAGGTCGAATTGTTTGTCAAGCATTTGCCCGATCAACCGCGCTGCCGCATTTTACGCGCCGAAGTTGCGCACGGCGATTTTCAATCGCGGTATTTGCGCAATGCGGCGTTAAGCGTCGCTCTTAACGCGAGTTCCGCCGCGACCGACACCGCCACCACCGCAAACACGAGCGCGATCAGCCGAGCGGTCTCGAAGTATAGTTTCGCCGTATTCATGAGCATGCCTATGCTCGACGCGGTCTGTATCAAAATCTCCGCGGAAACGACTATCTTTATATTAAAAGACAGCGCGGACGCAAAGCTTTCGGGGAACGCCGCGGCGGCATACGGAAGATACAGCGATCCGAATTTCTGCGCGCGACCTGCGCCGCTTATGGCGCACACTTCCTCAAGCTCGCGCGGCACGGTGGAATTGCGCGCCGCAGTAGCCGAATACAGATACGGCACAATGACCGTA
>Ga0073908_1003885_pt1 | contig 14426 bp, 11 predicted proteins | sample MucameincwithD2O_FD_65484 | JGI IMG/M metagenome (GOLD analysis project Ga0073908, IMG submission 65484) | Mouse cecum microbial communities from Vienna, Austria - Mucus amended microcosms incubated with D2O | ecosystem: Host-associated > Mammals > Digestive system > Large intestine > Cecum...
CTATACAAGCCATTGTCTTTTAACTCATTTTGCAATTGTGCTAGCTGGGCATTATCATAGGTTGTTTCATTCGTTACTAGGTTCTTCGTATTCTTTGCTTGCAAAATAATGCCATCTTCTCCTATGACTGCATTGAGTGTTATTCCGGCAAGGATAATGAGCACGACTATTGTTACTTCTCGTACTGTTATGCAATCATATTCTATCTCAATAGGTAATTTTTTGTCGTTTGAATTTACCTATTTTTCCTTTTTCCACTTTTTTCAAGCGTATACTTGACATTTTAGGGTAAAATATAGTAAAATAATGGTTAATCCATTTCAAATTTACGTTGAATATGAGCGCTTATATAATGTTCCTAGCAGAGAGAAAGGATGACTGCGCTGAAAGTCCTTTTTAGAGAAGTTATATAAGACAACACATAGGAGTAAATTGAAATAGCCAAAAAGAGGAAAATATCTTTCCCTAACAAGATATTTTCAAGCCGGGTGGCACCGCGGAACATGGTTTCGTCCCTGCAATAAGCAGATGGGCGTTTTTTTGTGCCCTTTCTGCATCGTTAGGAGGTATTTTTATGAAAGAGTACAGGACACATTCTTGTAGCCAACTTCGCATTGCTGATGTTGGAAAAACTGTAAAACTAGCGGGTTTTGTTGACACAATCCGCGACCTAGGAGGACTTGTCTTCCTAGACATTCGAGATTTCTATGGCATTACACAAGCCGTTACATCTGGCTTTACTGACGCCGTGGATTTCGCATCCCATATTCCTTTGGAGTCTTCTGTTTCCATTACAGGAACCGTCCGAAAAAGGGATCCCGAAACCTACAACCCAAACTTAGAAACGGGAGAAATTGAGGTTGTTATTTCGGACATTCAAATTTTAGGAAAACGAACCAAACCACTTCCTTTCTCCATTGACTCGGGCAATGAAGTACGTGAAGATTTACGTTTGGAGTATCGTTTTTTAGACTTACGTAGCCAAAAATTAAAGAAAAACTTACAACTTCGTGCTCGTCTTCTTCAATTTTTGCGTTTGCAAATGATCGAGCAAGGCTTTTTAGAGGTTCAAACCCCTATTCTAACCAGTTCTTCTCCAGAAGGTGCACGAGATTATTTAGTACCAAGCCGTATTCATGCTGGTAAATTCTATGCACTCCCACAAGCCCCACAACAATTCAAGCAATTACTGATGGTTTCTGGGATAGATAAATATTTTCAAATTGCCCCTTGTTTTCGTGATGAAGACGCAAGAGCAGACCGTGCTCCTGGCGAGTTTTATCAATTAGATATGGAAATGGCTTATGCAACACAGGAGGACGTATTCGCAGTAATGGAACCTGTTATCTACAACACGTTCCAAAAGTTTTCCGGTAAAAAGGTCGTATCTTATCCATTCCCTCGTATTCCTTACCGTGAGGCAATGTTAAAATATGGCTCAGATAAACCAGACTTACGAAATCCACTTGTTATTACCGATGTAACAGATATTTTTGAGCATGTAGACTTAAAGGCTTTTTCTGGTATGCAAGTTCGTATTATTGCAGTTCACAATGTTGGCGAAGAGTCCCGCAGTTTCTTTGAAGGAATGACAGATTACGCCATCCAAGACTGCAAGGCAAAGGGGCTCGCTTGGCTCCGCATCTTAGAGGACGAGTCCCTACAAGGACCTATCGCCAAATATATTCCAGAAGAAGCACGCAAAGAAATGCTTGCACGTACCAATTCGAAAGCTGGAGATGCCCTCTTCTTTATCGCTGAAATCCCTGGTTTGGTCGATACTTTGGCAGGACAAATTCGCTGTGAACTTGGGAAACGCTTAAATTTAATTGATGAGAATGTCTTTCATTTTTGTTGGATTGTAGACTTTCCAATGTATGAACTAGACGAACGTGGAAAACTCACTTTCTGCCATAACCCATTTTCTATGCCACAAGGCGGCTTAGAGGCTTTAACCACGCAATCTCCATTAGATATTCTAGCCTATCAATATGACATTGTGTGCAATGGAATTGAATTATCTTCTGGTGCTGTTCGCAACCATGATATTTCCATCATGCAAAAGGCTTTCGAAATTGCAGGCTACACCGAAGAGGATATTCAAAAGCGTTTCTCTGCGCTATATCAAGCATTTCAATATGGGGCTCCTCCACACGCTGGAATTGCACCAGGAATTGACCGTATGCTTATGTTGTTGTCTGATGCCGAAAACATTCGTGAAGTGATTGCTTTTCCAATGAACAGCAAAGCACAAGATTTATTGATGCACGCACCTTGTGCTGTTTCTAAAGAACAATTACAAGATGTGCATATCAAATTAGAAGAAAAATAACCAAAAAGAAAAAGACGAGAAACTTTCCGTATTTACGGTATGTCCTTCGTCTTTTTCTTTTTTCCGTTTCTTACGCAAATTTTTTAATCATCCGCCGTACAAATTTAAGCGGTGTTACAAAAATGCGCCCCTCACGGGTGCCAAAAGTTTCACGAATTAGGGGCAAATTGCCGTAATGGTGCAGTGTCTGCACTGCAATCGTAATCCTACTTTCGACTTCTTTTGGCGTCAGTTTTTGCTGGATTGCTAGGTTCTCATAGATGATGTACATCTTAATCCGTCCGCCTTGGACAGACTGTTTCCCTCCTTCTAGCACTGCATTTGCTAACAACTCTTTGTCAAATGCTTGCAATTCCTGAAGGAAGTCTAAGATACCTTGTTTCTCCATGTTTTTTCTACTCCTCCTTTACAAGGTCCATCGCTTATTATACCACAAATCAAAAAGAGAGTCAATTTTTTGGCTCTCTTTTTCCATTTTTTTCTATTTCAATTTACCAATTTCCATAGTAGCTGTCTAATAACATTTGCTTAATTTCTTCCACTAATGGAACTCTTGGATTGGCAGTTGTACATTGGTCTTCAAATGCTCGATCCGCCAGCAAGTCTACTTTTGCTAGGAATTCTTGCTCGTCCACTCCAGCTTCCTGAAAAGATGCTGGAATTTCTAGGTCCTTGTTCAATTTTCGTACTTCTTCTACCAAAGATGCAACTCCCTCTTCGTTGGTAAAGGCTGGGAAGTTCATTCTACGAGATAAATCTGCATATTTTTGGTCTGCAATAAAGTACTCATATTTTGGGAATGACACAAATTTCGTTGGCACTTGTGCATTGTATCGAATTACATATGGTAATAATATCGCATTGATACGACCATGTGGCAAGTGGAATTCTGCTCCAATCTTATGAGCCATCGAGTGGCAAACACCTAAGAAAGCATTGGTAAACGCCATACCTGCAATACAACTTGCATTGTGCATTTTTTCTCTTGCTTCACGATTGCTTCCATCGTTATATGCTGTTCGGATATTCTTAAATACCAATTCTACTGCTTTTTCTGCTAGTCCATCGGTATAATCAGATGCCATATTAGAAACATAGGCTTCAATTGCATGAGTTAGTACATCCATTCCCGTATCTGCTGTAATCTTCTTTGGAAGACTCATGACTAAATCCGGGTCAATGATAGCAACATCTGGCGTTAATTCATAATCTGCTAGTGGATATTTTTTGTTTCTTTGTTTGTCCGTAATAACGGCAAAGGATGTTACTTCTGAACCTGTTCCAGAGGTTGTTGGAACGGCTACCATTTTGGATAATCTTCCTAGTTCTGGGAATTTATACGTACGCTTACGAATATCCATGAATTTTAGTTTTAATCCTTCTACATCCGCTTCTGGATTTTCATAGAATAGCCACATACCTTTTGCTGCATCAATTGGGCTTCCGCCTCCTAGTGCAATAATGACATCCGGCTTGAAGGTACACATCATTTCAACACCTTTTTGAATGGTTTCAAAAGATGGGTCTGGCTCTACATCGGAAAAGATTTCTGAGTGAACTGGTACCTTTCTTTTACGAAGATGATATAGGATTTTATCGACATAACCAAGTTCCACCATGGATGGGTCTGTTACAATAAATGCTCTTGAAATGTTTGGCATTTTCTCGAGGTATCCGATGGAACCTGCTTCAAAATAGATTTTTTCTGGAACCTTAAACCATTGCATATTAACCCTCCTCATGGCTACTCTTTTAATATTGATTAAGTTGACACTGGATACATTGGCTGTTGTTGAATTTCCGCCAAATGTACCACAACCTAATGTAAGAGATGGCATATTGGTATTATAAATATCCCCAATTGCACCATGGGTAGACGGAGAGTTTACGATAATTCTTCCTACTTTTACACGTTCGGAGAATTTGTGAATGGTTTCTTTATCTTCGGAATGGATAACAGCGGAGTGCCCCATTCCTCCAAATTCAATTAGTTTTTCAGCTAGTTCAATTCCTTCGTCTGCAGTGTCTACTACATAATACGCTAGCACTGGACTTAGTTTTTCTTTGGAAAATGGATGCTCAATTCCAACTCCATTTTCTTTCAACACCAATACTTTGGTATGCTCGTCTACATCAATTCCTGCTGTCTTGGCGATATCTCTTGGGCTTTTTCCAACAATAGCAGAGTTTAGGGTTCCACCTTTTTCTGCATTAAACATCGTTTCTCTTAAACGATTGGTCTCTTCTTCGGATAAGAAATAGCACCCTGCTTCTTTCATAAGTTTTTCAAATTCGTCGTGGATTTCTCTTTCGACAATAACTGATTGCTCGGACGCACAAATCATACCATTATCAAAAGATTTTGACATTACCAAGTCATTGACAGATGTTTTTAATTTTGCCGTTTTATCAATCAAGCATGGTACATTTCCTGGTCCTACACCTAGGGCTGGTTTTCCGCAAGAATAAGCGGTTTTTACCATGCCAGTTCCACCCGTTGCTAAAATCAAGTTTACACCTGGGTGGTTCATTAGAAGGCTAGTCGCTGTAATGGATGGTTCTTCAATCCATAAAATACAATCCGTTGGTGCCCCTTCTTTGACTGCGGCTTCTCTTAGGATTTCGGCTGCTCTGACACTACATTTTTGAGCAGATGGGTGAAATCCAAATATAATAACATTTCTCGTTTTTGCTGAGATAATCGACTTAAACATTGTAGTTGAAGTTGGATTAGTAACTGGTGTTACGCCTGCAATAATCCCGATTGGTTCTGCAATTTGCACATATCCTTCTTCTTCATTTTCGTCAATAATGCCAACTGTTTTATCATATTTGATACTATGATAAATATATTCTGTGGCAAACATATTCTTTGTAATTTTGTCTTCGTAAATTCCTCTTCCGTGTTTCTTCGACTGCCATTTTTGCAAGTTCCATATGATGTTCCAAGCCTGCCATGGACATTGCTTTTACAATGCGATCAACGGTTTCTTGGTCGAGTTTTTGGTATTCTTCAGAAGCCTTTTTGGCTCTTTCTACAAGCCCATCAATCATGGCTTGAATTCTCATTTTCTCTTCTTCTGTAACTTCAGCCAATTTTCATTTCCTCCTTAACTTTTGTATCTTTATCCATTATATCCCAACAAAGGGAAAAGTCAAGCGGATTTTTGCGACAGTTTTCTCGCTTTTTCCCTTCCTTTTCCCTTCGTTATTTTACTTCTTGTTCCGTTGGTGCAACACAAAGGTTGGTATGATTTGGTTTATTCTTTACCAATCGATCCCTTGTTGTCACATATTCTCCACTTTGGATTAGTCTTTCTAACTCCTGTTCTTCGATTTGATAATATTTCTCATTTCCTTCTGCATACACAAATCTTGTACATTGCTCTTTGGCTTGGTCTTGAACACTGATGGTCGAAACGAGCCTGTCATCCGAAACGCGTCTTAAAAAGGCTTCCGAAATACTGATTAATTCTTTTCGCGTCAAGCACGCACGAAAACAGAGGTTATACCATTTACTTTTCTCTACAATGTGCATTTGTGCTAAATTTTTGAATTTGGAAGATTGGGCTAATATAAATTCTACTTTTTCAGTTAGTGTCCTGTCTTTTGCTTGCAACTGCTCTTTCATATCTTGCAAGTAGTCTTGTGCATAATCATAGCCACCATTTTCTTCTCGGTAATAGCCAATTTTACGGTCCATGGCTTCTTCTTCTTCCTCGGATACAGTAGCAAAGGTATCAAATGCCATTTTCTCTTTTCCGAAAAAGCGAGTTCTACGATTGGTTTGAATATATTCTAAATCCCTTTGTAAGTCCATCACATATCTCTTGCCATCGCAAAGGACAAGGTTGTTTATGTGAGGATCTTCTGGATCCGGTTGATTCAGAGAAGCATATACCCCAATTTCGGTTAATAATTCTTGAAACATAACCGAAAGGGACACACAAATGATACGACGGTCAGTTCTTAAATCTTCAATCTTTTTGCGAAAAGACCCTCGATAGATTTTCTTTTGCATTTTGGAATTGCCTTTCCAATAGCGTTCATCAAAACTAACCATTTTCCCTAGTTCAATATATAAATAGCGAATTTGTTCCATCATCGACAACCCATCTGGAATACCAGCAATGATTTGGTCTTTTAGTTGTTCCATTTGCTTTTGCATGCAAAAAGCCTTCTTTCCTTTTTCTAAGTTTTCAAACTATTCGAGTATATCACAAAATGGGAAAAAAAGCAAATGCAGGGTCAAAATTACTTCCTTTTGTCTTGCATTCATTTCGCCCTCAATTTGCCACTCTTCTTCGGTGGCAATGTCAATTACTTTTCTCCACAATTCCTCCTTCGGAAATTCTGCCGTATAGTGGTAGGTTCTCAAAAAGGTCTGGATTTCCGGGGATGCTCCCGTATGAGCATAATCCCAATCGGGATACGGATTTACCGTGTAGGATAGTTGCCCTTTCACATCAACTTTGAGTGTCAGTACTTCTTCCTTCCGATAACGGCTTTCGTAGTGAATGGTGCGGAACGTTGGGGCAATCACTCTCCTGAGGATATCTACCGCTGCTTCTTGCAGGGTTTGGTTCTGAAAGCCACCTCTTTTCCAATACGTATTCACATAGTGCCAGTCTGCAGATAGTTCATATCGTAATGACATGTTCTGCCCTCCAACTTCTTGGGACAAGTCCCATTTTGCATTCTGTATTATATCATAGCCTCTTCCGAAAAAGCAAGAACCCCAGCACGCAATTCGCATGCTAGGGTCTGCTTTTGAACCTTATGGCTTAGATCAGATCCAGGGTAAGGATGAGTTCCTTCTCCTTGAGGTCAATTTCCCCTCCGATTTCCCACTCCTCGCCATTGGCCAACGCGGAAACCTGGCTCCAGAACTCGTCCTTGTTCCGCGTTGTGAGGGAGTCTGTGTAGTGCTCCTGCACAAATGGAATTCGGTTCTGGTACTGCTGGGTCTTTTGCGGGTTGGCCGTCCAGACGGGGGTTGGCATAATCCGATACAGTCTCGGGTCACGGAAAGAAATTTCCAGACGGATCTGGTTCGCATCACGGTAGGCCTTGTTAAAGCGAACCTGGTAGAAAAACGGGACGATTTCCTCACGGAAAAAGTCTTCTACCTCTTCGCTCTCGCACTTGGGACATTCAGCCCCTTCGTGCAGTTCCTCCATTTTGCGCCGATCAAGTGCCAATTCGGTCTTCAATGACATATGCTGTCCTCCTAATTTCCTGGGCTAGCCCAGTTTGTACTCTCTATTATACCACAATTTTTACATAAAATCAATTTTTCATAGCAAGAACCCCAGTGTGCAATGCACACCAGGGTCTGCCTTTTTGGACTTTTTGCGTCAGGTGATGTCGAGGATGAAAGTAGCCTTCTTCTTTTCCGGGTTAATCTTTCCCTCGATCTGCCACTCGTCTTTGGCTGCAGTCCGGACCACCTCCTCCCACAGTTGGTCGCGGTTGCAGGCAGCAAAATATTCGCTGTAATACACTTGGACACACGGAACTTTCTCCGGGCGATTCGCCGGTGGAGTTTGTTCCTGTTCCCACATCGGGGTCGGGATGATGGTGTACATCTGATCATTCGCAAAATGCACCGACATTTTCAGCCGGTCCGCTGTCCGAAACGCACTCCGAAAGTGGATCGTCGCAAACAGAGGAGCAAGTTTCATGCGAATGATATCTTCTGCAGCATCTTGCAGAGTCTGGTAGCCTTGGGGCTCTTCATAGCGAGTCGCTACGTAGCGCCGATCTACCGCCAGCTCTTGCCTTAGAGACATAACAAGTCCTCCTATTCTTCTGGGCTAAGCCCAGGTTATATGTAACCATTATATCACAAAATTTACATAAAATCAAATCCGTTCTTTCACCAAGCAGAAACCCCGGTGTACATTGCACACCAGGGTCTGCTTTTTGGAACTTTTAGCAGAGGGGCATCAGGAAATATTCCCCAATTCCTTGGGCAGATCCATTTTCCAAATTCCACTCACTTTTGGCAATCCGCTCCACCTCGCGCCACAACGCCCCTTTATCAAAGGCATTGTTCTGGTAGAAGACTACCTTCTTCTGCTCCCTTTCCGATCCCAGACAGGGACTTACCCGGATGGTGTAACTTCCTTCTTTGCTGAAGTTTACATCCACGAGCAAGCAGTGGAACAGATGGCTGTGGAGCCTCCACTGTTCGTAGAGGTTACTGAAGAGCGGCAGAATTTCTGCCTGGATGATGCCATTAGCCGCTTCCTGCAGGCTATTCGGGCTGGTTGACTCCTGACTTTTCTGAAATCTCCGCCCTGCCAATAGTTCTTCTCTCAGTGACACTTTGCAGTCCTCCTACATCTGAGCTAAGCCCAGTTTATACTCTATATTATACCACATAATTAACATAAAATCAATTTTGCCTTACCAGTATTTGGAATATCGTTTTTTCGACTTTGCTTTTTCCTTTGAAAATCTTATATTTCTTCTTCCCTTTTCCTGCAAGGTGTAGTATAATAGCGCAAGGAAAAGAATTACAAAAGGAAGGATTGATTGAAACAATGGCATACAATTTTAGGAAAATCGAAAAAAAGTGGCAGGAAAAGTGGTACGCAGAAGGTACTTTCAATGCAAAAGCAAACACAGACCAAAAGAAGTGGTATGGGCTAATTGAATTCCCTTATCCATCTGGACAAGGTCTTCATGTTGGACATCCTCGTAGTTATACCGCTTTAGATATTATTGCTCGTAAAAAAAGAATGGATGGTTACAATGTCCTATTTCCAATTGGATTTGACGCATTTGGTCTTCCAGCCGAAAACTATGCAATTAAAAACCATGTGCATCCAAAAATCACAACAGCAAACAATGTGGCGCATTTCACAAGCCAACTAAAAGCATTAGGCTTTTCTTTTGATTGGTCACGCGAAGTCAATACAACTGACCCAAATTACTATAAATGGACACAGTGGATTTTTATCCAATTATATAAGCACGGCTTAGCCTATAAGACGACCATGCCAATCAACTTCTGTACAGGTTGTAAAGTAGGTCTTGCAAACGAAGAAGTTGTCAATGGCGTTTGCGAAAGATGTGGTAGCCCTGTTGTGCAAAAAGAAAAAAGCCAATGGATGCTCAAAATTACCGATTATGCAGAACGCTTAATTCAAGATTTAGACGACGTCGATTACCTAGAAAAAATTAAAACCCAACAACGCAACTGGATTGGAAAAAGCACTGGTGCAGAAATTAACTTTCCGATTGCTGATACAGACCTAACACTTGCTGTCTACACCACAAGACCAGATACCATTTATGGTGCAACCTATATGGTCATTTCTCCAGAACACGCGATTTTAGAAACCCTAAAAGACCGTATCACCAATTCAGAAGAAGTCCAAGCCTACCAACAACAAGCAAGCCTAAAATCTGCTTTTGAACGTTCGGAATTAAACAAAGATAAAACGGGTGTTGAAATTCAAGGAATTAAGGCTATCAATCCTGTAACTGGCGAAAAAATTCCAATTTGGATTTCAGATTACGTATTAGTATCCTATGGTACTGGTGCTATTATGGCAGTACCTGCTCATGATCAAAGGGATTATGACTTTGCTACTAAATTCCATCTTCCAATTAAACAAGTCATTGCTCCTTTCTATATTAGTACCGACCCAGAAGATGCCCCAAGAGAAGATAAACCATGTGTCAAACGTGATACCGTTTTAGTCATTGCAAAACATTGGGCTGAAGATAAATACCTCTGCTTGGATTGGGGAAATTTCAAATGGCATTCTTTTGTTCTTGGCGGAATTGAAAATGGCGAAAGTGCTGAACAAGCAGCCGTTCGAGAATTGAAAGAAGAAACTGGTTTTACAGATGTAAAATCCATCGAAGTTCTTCCTTACCAAATGCACAACTATTTCTATGCAAAACACAAAGGTGAAAATCGTTATGCAAGATATACCACTGTATACATTGAACTTGGTAGTAATGCACAAGTCCCAACTGATGAAAGAGAAACCAAAAACCATCAATACCAATGGGTTGCTGAAAAAGATATTTCAGAATTTATTAACTTGGAAAACAATCACTTTGCTTACTACATGTTAAACCATCCAAACGAAGCCTTTACCGATACCAATACTGGTGTTGTCATTGGTTCTGAAATCATCAATGGACTTTCGGTTGCAGAAGCCAAGAAAAAAATCATTGATTATCTTGCTGAAAAAGGTTATGGCAAAGAAAAAGTAAACTACAAACTTCGTGATTGGGTATTTTCACGTCAACGTTATTGGGGCGAACCAATCCCAATGGTACATTGTGAAAAATGTGGTTGGGTTCCACTAGACGAAAAGGATCTACCTTTGGTATTACCAGATATTGAAGATTACGAACCTGGCGAAAATGGCGAGTCCCCACTTGCCAAACAAACCGAGTGGATTTCCACCACTTGTCCACATTGTCATGGACCTGCACAAAGAGAAACTGATACGATGCCACAATGGGCTGGTTCTTCTTGGTATTTCCTACGTTATATGGACCCACATAATACCGAAGCACTTGCTTCCAAAGAAGCCTTACAATATTGGTCTCCGATTGATTGGTACAATGGTGGTATGGAACATACAACCCTTCACCTACTTTATTCTCGTTTCTGGCATAAGTTCCTTTATGATATTGGTGTTGTTCCAACCAAAGAACCATATCAAAAACGTACCTCTCATGGTATGATACTTGGTTCCAATGGCGAAAAAATGTCCAAATCCAAAGGTAATGTTGTTAATCCAGACGATATTGTGAATGAATTTGGGGCAGATACCTTCCGTGTTTATGAAATGTTTATGGGACCATTTGATCAAACCGCTCCATGGTCTATGGAAAGCATCCGTGGCTGTGGTAAATTCTTAGACCGTGTATGGAATTTGCAAGATTTCTTAGTGGATGGAGATACCTTCTCCCCTACTTTTGAAAAAGCAATGCACAAAGCAATTAAGAAAGTATCCGAAGATATTGAGGAAATGAAATTCAATACTGCTGTTGCAACTTTCATGAGTTTGACTAATGATTTCTATCGTGAAAAGAAGATTAACCGTGCTGAATTCAAAACTTTCTTGCAACTCCTTAACCCATTTGCACCACATATGACGGAGGAACTATTCCAAATCTTAGGCGAAAAAGACACCATTGCCAATACTCCTTGGCCAACTTACGACCCAACTAAGATTATTGACGATGTCGTTGAAGTTCCTGTACAAATTAACGGAAAACGCAAAACGGTGGTACAAGTTCCACTTGACGCCGATGAAGCAGCCGTTCGCCAAATTGTTCACGCAGATGCAACCATTGTCAATAACTTAGGTGGAAAAGAAATTGTAAAAGAAATCTATGTAAAAAATAAAATATACAATCTTGTAATTCGCTAAAAAAGGAAATGAAGCAGCCTCAAAACTGCTTCATTTTCGCATTTGTTCACAAAAAATTCATTTGACTATTTCGCTATTTTGCGGTATGATATATTTTGTATATATATGAAAATATTTCATTTGGAATAGGAGACTAAAAATTTATGCTATGTTCAGTTTGCCAAAAGAAAAGTGCCATTATTTTAATCCAAAAGACGGACAATAATGGAACCCCAAAAGTAGAAGGTTTGTGCTATGATTGTGCCAAAGAAAAAGGAATTAACCCTTTTGATGCGATTAGTATGCAGGCTAACCTTTCTGAACAAGATTTACAAGATATGACTAAACAATTTGAGTCTATGTTCAAAGATATGTCTGAAAATTTGAATGAAGAAGACTTAAAAAGTATTCAAAATATAGCAGAAGAAAACGGAATTGATTTAGACGAAGAAACAGCAACACCTTTAGGTTCTATCCTTTCTGGGCTGTTTAGTGGCCCTAGTGCGAAAACGGATGGATCTTTTGAAGCGCAGCCTTCCAAAAAAGGTGGCAATACTACAACTGCGCAAAAAGAAAAAAAGAAGAAAGAAAATAAAAAGAAATTCTTGGATACCTATGGCACGAATTTAACAGCCAAAGCCAAGTCTGGTGCATTAGACGCAGTGATTGGACGCGACCGTGAAATCCAAAGAATGATTCAAATCTTAAATCGCCGTGGCAAAAATAACCCTTGCTTAATTGGCGAACCTGGTGTTGGTAAAACAGCGATTGCACAAGGCTTAGCTCAACGCATCGCCCAACAAAAAGTACCTGCCAAACTCTTAAATAAAGAAGTCTATCTTTTAGATATGACCGCTATTGTGGCTGGAACCCAGTTCCGTGGGCAGTTCGAGTCTCGTATGAAATCTTTAATTGACGAATGTAAATCCTTTGGCAATATTATTCTTGTCATTGACGAAATCCATAATATTATTGGGGCTGGCGATACCGAACACGCTATGAATGCGGCTAATATTCTAAAGCCTTCCCTATCCAATGGCGAAATTCAACTCATTGGAACAACTACTTTAAAGGAATACCGCAAATACATTGAAAAGGATAGTGCTTTAGAAAGGAGATTTCAACCAGTTCTTGTGGAAGAACCTTCCGTTGAAGATACTGTTGGAATTTTAATCGGCATTAAGAAATATTATGAAGATTTTCACAAAGTAAAAATCTCCAATGATGTTATCCATCAAACGGTTGTCATGTCTGAAAAATATATCCACGACCGCTTCTTACCAGATAAAGCCATCGATATTTTAGACGAGGCTTGTTCTATCATTAACTTGAACAACAAAGAACTTTATCAATTAGAAATTTTGAAAAATGAACTTGCTGAAGTCTTAGAACAAAAAGAAGAAGCCGCTTCTGCCGACTCGACAGAAGACTACAAAAAAGCCGCTGACTTGAAAATGCGTGAATGTACCATCAATGACCAAATTGCAGAATTGAATAAGAAAATTAAATTGAAAAACCTTACTTTACAGGATGTTGCACAAGTCATTGAGAATTGGACGAAAATCCCAGTTAAAAAGATTACAGAAAAAGAAACACAAAAGTTATTAAACTTAGAAGCCAATTTGCATAAGCGTTTAATCGGACAAGAAGATGCTGTTACTGTGGTATCTCGTGCTATTCGTCGTAACCGAGCAGGTTTGCAATCCACAAAACGTCCACCATCTTTTATTTTTGTTGGACCAACTGGTGTTGGTAAAACAGAACTTGCCAAATCACTTGCGTATGAAATGTTTGGCAGTGAGGAAAATATTATCCGAATTGATATGTCTGAATATATGGAGTCCCACTCTACCTCAAAACTTATTGGCTCTCCTCCAGGATATGTAGGCTATGATGACGCTGGACAATTAACAGAAAAGGTAAAGCGTAAACCATATTCCATTTTACTTTTTGATGAAATTGAGAAAGCACATCCAGATGTTTTCAACATCCTATTACAAGTTTTAGACGATGGTCGCTTGACCGATGCACAAGGAAATACCGTAAGCTTTGAAAATACCATTATCATTATGACATCTAATGCAGGCTCTAACTTAACACGTCATATGATTGGCTTTGGAAATGAAACCATCCAAAATCGTGCAAAAGTATTGGAAAATTTGAAACAATATTTCCGTCCAGAATTCTTAAACCGAATTGACGAAATTGTTGTATTCGATAGCCTAACTAAAGAGCAATTACTTCAAATTGTTGATTTAATGCTCAGTCAAACACAAGCCATTTTAGCCAATAAAAATATTCAAATTAGTCTTTCAAAAGAAGCAAAAGAATTTCTTTTGACCAAAGGAACCGACTTATCCTATGGAGCCCGCCCACTTCGCAGAGCCATCCAAAGATATGTCGAAGACGAATTATCTGACCGTATTTTACGTGCTGAATTAAATGATGGTCAAAAAGTAGAAATCACACGAAATGAAGAAACAGATCAACTTGTCTTTCTCATCACGGATTAGATTGGGAGGAACTTATGTTAAAACATGTACCAAATATCTTAACTATTATACGTTTTTTATTGATACCATTTATTGTTGTTGCAATCTTACAACAAAACTATATCTTAGCTTTTATTCTATTAACCGTATCGGCTATTACAGATATCTTAGATGGAACCATTGCTCGCAAGTTTGACTGCATTTCAAACTTTG
>Ga0073908_1003891_pt1 | contig 14406 bp, 20 predicted proteins | sample MucameincwithD2O_FD_65484 | JGI IMG/M metagenome (GOLD analysis project Ga0073908, IMG submission 65484) | Mouse cecum microbial communities from Vienna, Austria - Mucus amended microcosms incubated with D2O | ecosystem: Host-associated > Mammals > Digestive system > Large intestine > Cecum...
TAATGAAATACTAAAAATGATATGAGAGAAGATTTAATTACTATTAAGGTTATAGAATTATCTGTTTTTGTTTATCTTGGATGGAGGTAATTAGTAGAAAGTTTAACGAAGTATATTGTTATTTCAAAAAATAAAGAAAGTGTAAAATCATTAATTAATGTAAATAGATTAGAGGATGCTGTCTAAAAAATAGAGAATACATTATAAGAAAAAAGTTTATAAATAGATTTAATAATAATATTTTCCAAATAAAAATTGAATGAAAAAGCAGTTAACTTATTATTATTTTATTTTAAGAATAAAGCTGATACAACTAATAAGGATTTAAAGATGGGTTAAATTTTGTAAAAGATTTACTTTAAAGCTAAATTTTGTCTTTTCATTTGGTTAAAGATATGATATATTGTATACAATGAGAGGTGCTAATTATGAAAACAATCACAAATTTACAACTACATCACCATCATTGGATTGCCTAGGGTTTTATCAGTTTTTGATACAACCCATTTTGTATTAAATATAGTTTGGGTGTATCTAATGACAATATTACTTTAGCGAGTCATTAGTGTAATGACTCGCTTTTTTATAACTAAAAGGGGGAAAAGAAATGGAAGAATTTAAATATTTAATACCAGAAGAAAGTATTGATGCAATTGTTACAAATGTATCAAAGTTGAGAGAAATTGAAAATAATTTAAGAATGATATTTGCTAAAAACAATTATAATGAGGTATTAATGCCATCATTTGAATATGTAGACTTATATACACAATTAGATTGTGGTTTTGAACAAGAGAAAATGTTTCAATATATTAACCATGAAGGTAAAAATGTTGCGATGCGCTGTGATTTTACAATTCCATTAGCTCGTTTTTATTCAACGAATAACTATGATAATGAAGTAGCTCGTTATTGTTATTTTGGTAAAGTATATCGTAAAGAAATTATGCATAAAGGACGTTCAAGTGAGTTTTTTCAAGGTGGTGTAGAGTTAATTAACAAACCAGGAATTGATGGTGATAAAGAATGTTTAAACATGATCCAGGAGTCTTTACCTCATCTTTGTTTAAAGAATATTTTAGTAGAAATAGGATCGGCTCGTTTCTTCAATCGTTTATGTACTTTAGTTGATGATAAAGCTGAAGAATTAACAGAAATTTTAAAGTTAAGAGATATTAGCGGAATGAAAAAATTTGTTGCTAATAATGATTTTAATGATGAGCTAAATGATTTATTGTTAAAGCTTCCAACAGCTTTTGGGGATATTACTTTATTAGATGCTGCTATTAAAGGAATTAGCGATGAAGTATTACTAAAAGCATTAGAGAGATTAAAAGAACTTTATAATTCATTGGATAATAAAGAAAGTATTATTTTTGATTTAGGAATGGTTCCAGCAATGAAATATTATACTGGATTAATGATTAAAGGATATAGTGATAAAAGTGCTCAGCCAATTATTTCTGGGGGAAGATATGATGATTTATTACCAAGATTTAATAAAAATGTAGGTGCAATCGGATTTTGTTATCATATGAATCATATTTTAAAGGCAATTGATAAACAGGGGGAAGATAATGATGATTAAAATAGCGATTACTAAAGGGAGAATAGAAAAGCAGGTATGTAAATTATTACAAGAAGCTGGATTTGATATGGATCCAATTTTTAATAAAAATCGGGAATTGTTGATTGCTACTAAAGATGGTATTGAGATGATTTTTGGTAAAGCTAATGATGTTGTTACATTTTTAGAACATGGAATCGTTGATATTGGTTTTGTAGGAAAAGATACACTTGATGATGTTGATTTTAAAGATTATTATGAGTTGCTTGATTTAAAGATTGGCAAATGTTGTTTTGCAGTAGCAGCTTATCCTGAATATCGTGATAAAAAGTTTGAGCGTAGAAAGAAGATTGCTAGTAAATATACTAAGGTTGCTAAAAGTTATTTTGCTAAAAAACAAGAAGATGTTGAAATCATAAAGTTAGAAGGGTCAGTGGAACTAGGACCAATTGTTGGAATTAGTGATGCTATTGTTGATATTGTAGAAACAGGTTCTACTTTGAAAGCCAATGGTTTAGAAGTAATTGAAAAAATTAGTGATATTTCAACTCGATTGATTGTTAATAAGGTTAGTTTTAAATTTAAAAAAGATGAAATTATGAATTTAGTTACTAAATTGGAAGCAGTTATGGAGGATAAATAATGTTAAAAATAATTGATTACAAAGGTAATTTAGAAGCAATTGCAACTAAATTAGATAGTCGTAAAGAAAGTGTTAATAAAGAAGTAAATGATGCAGTACTTAAGATTATTGATGATATTAATACTCGTGGTAATGAAGCCTTATTTGAATATTGTCTAAAATTTGATGGTTATAAAATAAATAATGAGAATGATTTAATTGTTAGTGAAGAGGAAAAAGAAGAAGCTTTGAAACTGATTGATGAAGATTATATGCGAATTCTTGAACGAACTAAAGAGCAAATTACTGCTTTTCATAAAAATCAGGTTGATAAATCATGGTCATTATTTAAAGATAATGGAGTGATTATGGGACAGATGGTTCGTCCAATTGAGCGTGTTGCTTTATATGTACCAGGGGGAACTGCTAGCTATCCATCAACTGTATTAATGAATGCTTTACCAGCTAAATTAGCAGGTGTTAAAGATCTAGTTATTATTACACCAGTAAAAGAAGATGGTAAAGTGAATCCTGTTATTATTGCTGCTGCAAAGGTTAGTGGTGTTAATACAATCTATAAGTTTGGAGGAGCACAAGGGGTTGCTGCAATTGCTCATGGTACTCAAACGATTAAAAAAGCTGATAAAATTGTAGGACCTGGGAATATTTTTGTGGCTACAGCTAAAAAGTTAAGTTATGGTTTAGTAGATATTGATATGGTGGCTGGTCCAAGTGAAGTATTAGTAATAGCAGATGAAAATGCTAATCCTAAATATATTGCAGCAGATTTAATATCTCAGGCAGAACATGATAAATTAGCTAGTGCCTTGTTAGTTACAACAAATAAAGATTTAGTAGCTAAAGTAGACATTGAATTAAAGCGTCAAATAGCTTATTTATCAAGAAAAGAAATTATTGAAGAGTCTTTAGCTAATTATGGCGGTGCAATTATTGTTAGTAATTTAGATGAAGCTTTTGATGTTTCAAATTATTTAGCACCAGAGCATTTAGAAATATTAGTAGACAATCCAGTTAATACATTGCCAAAGATAAAAAATGCTGGATCAATTTTCTTAGGAGAATATACCCCTGAACCATTAGGAGATTATATGAGTGGAACTAATCATGTTTTACCAACAGGAGGAACAGCTAAATTCTATTCAGCTTTAGGGGTATATGATTTTGTTAAATATTCATCTTATAGTTATTATCCAAAGAATATTTTAGGAGATTTTAAGGATGATGTAATTAAGTTTGCTAAAAGTGAAGGCTTAGATGGACATGCTAATTCGGTAGCTGTAAGATTTGAGGAGGAATAATTGTGAGAATTGGAAGATTAGAACGAGAAACTAAAGAAACTAAAATTTTGGTTCAATTAATTTTAGATGGTGAAGGTAAAAGTGAGATTGATACAGGGATTGGATTTTTTGATCATATGTTAACATTATTTGCTTTTCATGGTAACTTTGATTTGATCGTTAAATGTGATGGTGATCTTGAAGTTGATACACATCATACAATTGAAGATCTGGGGATTGCTTTAGGAAGCTGTTTAAAAGAAGCATTAGGGGATAAAAGAGGAATTACTCGTTATGGAGCATTTACGATTCCAATGGATGAAGCATTAGTTACAACTGATTTAGATATTAGTGGACGACCATTTCTTGTTTATAATGTAAATCTAACATGTGAAAGAATTGGTACTTTTGAAACTGAAATGGCAGAAGAATTTTTTAGAGCCTTTGCTTTTAATTCATTAATTACACTACATATAAATGAACGATATGGAACAAATAATCATCATATAATTGAGGCTGTATTCAAAAGCTTAGCAAGAGCATTAAAAGAGGCTGTAAAAATTGATGAACTAAACAAAGATAAAATAGTTTCATCAAAAGGGGTATTATAAAATGGTTGTAATTATTGATTATAATATTGGTAATTTAAGCAGTGTTACATCAGCTCTAAAAAGGGTTGGAATTGAAGCAGTAATTACTCGGGATAAAGAACTTATCAGACAAGCAAGGGCAATTGTTTTACCAGGAGTTGGAGCTTTTCCTGTAGCAATGAATAATTTAAAAAAATATGATTTAATTGGTGTTTTAAATGAATGTAAAAATGCTGGAATACCAATTTTAGGAATTTGTTTAGGAATGCAGATATTATTTGAAAAAGGGTATGAAGTTGAAGAAACAGATGGTTTAGGTTTTTTAAATGGTGAAGTAAAATTTATGGATATAGATGAAAAGATACCTCATATGGGTTGGAATCAACTGCATTTTAACCAAATTCATCCTATCTTAAAGAATATTCATGAAAATGATGATGTTTATTTTGTACACTCGTTTATGGCAGAATGTCCTAATGAACAATTAGTAGCTTACAGCGATTATGGTGATACTAAAGTAACTGCTATTGCAGTTAAAGATAATATAATTGGATGTCAATTTCATCCTGAAAAAAGTGGTGCTGTAGGAACTCAAATATTAAAAGCGTTTAAGGAGATGATTGAATGTTAGTAATACCAGCGATTGATTTAAAAGATGGACAAGCAGTTAGATTATTTAAAGGAGATTATAATCAAAAAACAGTTTATAGTGATAAACCAGAAAAATTAGCTCAAGATTTTGAAACAATGGGAGCTAAATTACTACATGTGGTTGATTTAGATGGAGCTAAAGATGGAAAGTGTATTAATCTTGAAACGATAAAAAAAATAAAACAAAATACTTCAATGCAAATAGAGCTAGGTGGAGGAATTAGAAACCTGGAAACTGTAGCATTATATTTAGATGAGGTTGGTATTGATCGTGTGATTTTAGGAACTGCTGCAATCAATGATCCAGAATTTTTAAAAAATGCTTTATGTACATATGGGGCAGAAAGAATTGTTGTAGGTGTAGATGTTAAAGATGGTTATGTTTCAACTTCAGGCTGGTTAGAAACAAGTGCAGTACCATATTTAGAATTTATTAAAGATTTAGAAAAATTAGGAGTTAAATATATTGTTGCTACTGATATTAGTAAAGATGGTACATTACAGGGACCTAATTTTGAAATGTATGAACAGATAACAAAAACATCTAAAATTAATTTTGTAGTATCTGGAGGAATCAAAGATGCTCAAAACATTAAAGATGCTGCTAATAAAGATTATTATGCTTGTATAGTTGGTAAAGCATATTATGAGGGAAAAGTTGATCTCAAGGAGGTTATTGCATGCTTACAAAACGGATAATTCCTTGTTTGGATATTAAAAATGGTAAAGTTGTAAAAGGGATAAATTTTGTAGGATTAAAGGATGTTGGAGATCCTATTGAGTTAGCTAAGCGTTATGATCAACAGTGTGCAGATGAAGTAGTTTTTTTAGATATTACTGCTAGTTATGAAGAAAGAAATATTATTAAAGATTTGATTGAACGTGGTGCTAGTGAGTTAACAATTCCCTTAGCTGTTGGTGGCGGAATTAGAACTATCGATGATTTTAGAATGATTTTAGCAAGTGGTGCTGATAAAGTATCAGTTAACTCAGCTGCTATTGCTAACCCTAATTTGATTAAAGAAGCTGCTGATGAATTTGGTGTTCAATGTGTAGTAGTGGCAGTTGATGCTAAAAAACGTGAAAATGGTGGTTATGATGTTTATGTCAAAGGTGGTCGTGAAAATACTGGAATTGATTTAGTTGAATGGGTAACTAAATGTGAAGCATTAGGAGCAGGAGAAATTTTATTAACTTCAATGGATGCTGATGGAACGAAAGCAGGTTATGATATTGATATGATTAATACTGTATGTAATGTTGTTGATATTCCTGTAATTGCCAGTGGTGGTTGTGGTAGTATTCAAGATATTGTTGATGTTTTTAAACAAACTAATTGTGATGCAGCTTTAGTAGCTTCATTGTTCCACTTTAAAGAAGCTACAGTAGAAGATGTACGTGTTGAACTACGAAAACATGATATTAATGTAAGGAGAGCAATGTAATGAAACCAGATTTTACTAAAATGGAGTTAATTCCTGCTATTATTCAAGATTATAAAACAAATGAAGTCTTGATGTTAGCTTATGTCAATGAAGAAGCTTATCAAAAAATGCTGGAAACAAATCAAACATGTTTTTATTCACGAAGTCGTAATGAATTGTGGCATAAAGGTGAAACTTCAGGGCATTTTCAAAATATTAAAGGAATGTATTTAGATTGTGATTTTGATACTCTATTAATTTATGTTGAACAAATTGGTGTAGCTTGTCATACGGGTGCATATTCTTGTTTTTTCAATGAAATAATGGCTTATGATAATACTAATATTTTTAGAAGTTTATCTAATTTAATTGAAGATCGTAAACAAAATCCAGTTGAAAAATCTTATACTAATTATTTATTAGATCAGGGGGTTGATAAGATTTGTAAAAAAGTTGGTGAAGAAGCTAGTGAAACGATTATTGCAGCTAAAAATGATGATAAAGAAGAATTAATTGGTGAAATTAGTGATTTATTTTATCATGTCTTTGTCTTAATGAATAATCAGGGTATTTTACTTGAAGATATTGAAAATAAATTAAAAGAACGTCATAAAATAACAGGAAATAAAAAAGATTTTCATACTAAAGGGGAATACTAGTTCCCTTTTTCAATAGGAGGAAAAGATTATGAGAAAAATAGATTATCATATGCATACTTGGTTTTCAGGTGATAGTGAAGCTGATCCTAGAGAACATGTCAAACAAGCAATAGCTTTAGGTTTAGATGAAATATGTTTTACTGATCATCGTGATTTTGATTATCCAATAGATTCTTTTGAATTAGATATTGAAAAATATTATCAAATGATCATGATTCTAAAAGAAGAATTTAAAGATCATATAATTATTAAATGGGGTATTGAAATAGGTTTAGATATGAATTATCAAAAAGAAATCAATGAATTAATTAATCGTTATCCTTTTGATTTTGTAATAGGTTCAATTCATGTAATTAATCATACAGAATTTTATTATGGTGATTTTTTTAAAGGACTAGTAAAGGAAGATGCTCATCGTTATTTTTTTGAAGAAACATTAAGATGTGTCAAAAATTTTGATTGTTTTAATGTTCTAGGACATTTAGACTATATTATGCGTTATGGTCCATATGAAAATAAAAAAGTAGAATATAATAAATATCAAGATATTATTGATGAGATTTTTAAAACATTAATAGCTAAAGGAAAGGGAATTGAAATTAATACCTCAGGTTATGCCGTTAATGGTAATTGCGGTTTTCCTAATTATCAGCAGATTAAACGATATTATGATTTAGGTGGGAAAATTATTACAATTGGTACTGATAGTCATACTAGTGATCGAGTAGGACAGTATATTAATGATGCTGTTGAGCATTTAAAAAAAATTGGTTTTAAAGAAGTTTCTACCTTTACTAAAAGAAGTTGTGATTTAAATGAATGATGAAACAGTGTATATTTTTTTAGATATTGATGGTGTTTTAAATAATGATATGGCTAGAAAAAAATATCGAGGAACTGATATGCGGATGTTAAATGATAATAATTTAGCAGAATTAGCTAATTTAGTTAATAAAATTAATAAGCATTATTTAATAGTTCTTATTTCTACATGGAGATATTATATTGATAATATTAATATATTGAAAAAATCATTAAATAAATATGGATTATCATTATCAGATTGTTTAGACATTGATCATACTAAAAGTCGAGGTGAATTAATTATTGAATATTGTCAAAAGAGAAATATTTTATTTAATAATATCTTGATTCTTGATGATACATATATTGGTGAATTATCAACAAGGCTAGTTAAATGTAATTTTAAATTTGGTTTAACTAAACAAGAAACTGAGAATGCACTGAAGCTTTTAAGATAATATATTAGATTTGTGTATAAGGATTATTGGGGAATGAAAAATATAGGATTTGTTATCAATTTTAATTTAGAAAATAAATCTGTTATGTTTTTAAGAGTTATTAATACTGTAATTAAAATAGTTTGACTATATGGACTATTTTAGAGTAATGGTATTTTTTGAGGAAGTTTTGTTGTTTTAAAAAAATATATTTTATAATAATTGTCATATTGTTATTGGGTTTATGATATAATGGGTATTATATATTTGGAGGTAAAGACATGGAATTATATAATAAAGAATTATTAAAAAATTTAAAAAATACTGTAGATGACAGTGGTTATTATATGCCTAAAGCACTATTTAGTGGCAGCAGGTTTGGAAATGTGCGACTAGAAACTAAACTGGCTTATGTAGCTTTATTAGATACATTATTAAAAAAACCTGTATATAATCAAGAAAATTTAGCATTATTAAAGATTGATAATCCTGTTATTGGACAAACATTGGCTATTTTAGCTAATAAAGAAGTTAATCAAGATAAAGTTGTTAGATATATAGATGAATTAATTGAAGCTAATTTAATTGAAATTAATAAAAAAGATATTTATATTTATCATTTAGATTAAAATGTTCAAAATTTTAGCAAAGAAATTTATTAAGAATAATACTGAATTTAATAATCCTAAAGTAAGAGAACAATATGGGACTCTTTGTTCAATTATATCAATTGTATGTAATATTGTTTTAGTTATTTTTAAACTTACAATGGGAGCTATTACACACAGTATTGCTATTCAAGCAGATGGATTAAATAATTTATCTGATGTAGGTAGTAATTTGGCTTCATTATTTGGTTTTAAACTAGCTAATAAACATCCTGATATTGAACATCCTTATGGACATGGACGAATTGAATATGTAGCAGGTTTAATTATAGCATTTTTAATTTTATTAGTTGGTTTTCAAGCATTACGAGATTCGGTTTTTAAAATAATTACTCCTGAGAAAGTTACTTTTACAATTGTTGCAGTAATTATTTTAATTGTTTCCATTTTAATTAAACTATGGATGGCTGTTTTTAATCGATATGCTTCAAAAAAAATCAACTCTGCAACACTATTAGCAGCTAGTCAGGATAGTTTAAATGATGTTTTAGCAACTTTAGCAACTTTAATTTCTTTGATTTTATCACTATATACTGATTTACCAGTGGATGGAATAATGGGAGCAGTTGTTTCAATTATTGTTTTAAAAGCGGGAATTGAAATTTTTAAAGATACTGTAAATCCATTATTAGGAATGGCACCTGATAAAGAATTGATTAAAGAGCTTGAAGAATATATTTTATCATATCCTGAAGCTTTAGGGATTCATGATTTAATGATGCATGATTATGGACCTGGTAGAAAGTTTTTAACATTGCATGTTGAAGTTGATTGTAACGATAATATTATGGCAACACATGATGCAATGGATAGAATCGAAAGAGCAGTTTTGGGTAAGTATCATATTTTAACAACTATTCATATGGATCCAATTGATTCTAGTGATATTTTGACTAATGAATTAAAAGAAATTGTAATAGGTGTTGTTAAAGAAATAAATGATGAATATAGTATACATGATTTTAGAATTGTTTCTGGGCCAACGCATACTAATTTGATTTTTGATGTATTAATTCCTTCTAATGATCAAATAAAACATACTATATTAAAAGAACAAATAAATCAAAGATTAAAGGCTATTGATCCTAGTTATTTTACAGTAATGCAGATTGAACATAGTTTTGTATAAAAAATAAAAAAATCAGAAATTTCACTAAAGTGTAAAATCTGATTTTTTATTTACTATTATATGCATTATAAGGGTTGGGATTTTGAATATATAAATACTTAAATAAAATCTATACCATTAATAAATTCATGTTTTTCTATCTAATATAAAATGTTTAAATATATTCATCATAATTAAAATGGTATAATTGTTATTTAATTTCTATAATCATATCCCTCATAAATATCTATAACTTTATTATTAATCTTTATATACTGACTATCAATCCATTCAACCATACAACTCTCATAATAATCTTCACCAGTTAAACCATTCCCAACTTCAGCGCTTGTAACTTTTTCTAAATAAATATTTTCCAAAATTTTGTTTCTTTGTTTTTATCACCTACAATATATAACCTACCTCTAATAAATGAGATTTTATCTTTTTTACAAATATCTACTGAAACATAATATTGTTTAGTTGGAGAATAAAGTTTATAATAACTAGCATAACATAGTGAAAATCTTTCTGCACCAATGTTATATATATATGACTGTTTAAGAGAAGAATAGTGACTATTAATTTTTAAAATTACAACAAACATTATAAAAATTATTACTATTGTTACTCGTTTATTTATAATTTGCATTTTAATAAATTCCACCTTTTTATTATAAAACTTAGAGAATTATCACTTTTTCTCTTATTATGTTTTTTATTATAGCATATTAAAAAAACAATTATTAATTTCTTTATTTAACGGTCAAATATCAAATTAAACGGTAATTAAAATACTTAAAAATAAATATTACTTGCAATGAAGCTCCTCACCACAAGCAATAGGGGTATCTTTATTAAGTGGTTTTACTTTATATTCAAAGCCAACTGCTTATACTCATCTTGTTTAACTTGATGTTTCACATATTCTTGGATTACATTTTCGTTATTATGTTTTCCAGCAGTTGAAACTTATGCCGATAAAATTGTTGTAATTATCTTGAGGAGGGGATTATATATAAACAGTTTTAAAAATTTTGGAGCTCTTGCAAAAGTTACAGAAGTAAAGATAAAATCTTTTTATGATTATCCTAATAAGGAACTATTGCGTTATGATGGTATTGTAAAAATTATTAATTCTTTGATGGAAAAAGAGGAATGTATATTTTTTTGAAATTTTTAGCTATTGGCTAGATGAATGTACTTCTAAATTCGCTAAAAGTACGATCCAAAGATATAGATGAATTATTTATTAAACGATAATTATTGTGGAACTCTTAATAAGAGCAAAGTATATCCAACCTATTTATGCTTGACTCCAACATCTGATATATTCATTAAAGTTATTTATGAATATCAAAAATTCATGGATGTAGAAGGATGTTTAAATAAAACTTTAATTTGTAGATTACATGATGCCCATTTTTTTGTTTATCTTGAAGAAATTGATATACAAGATTTAAAAAAGTTAAACAATCAGATGTTATCAAATTATTTGTTGTTCATTCATTTTCAAAACAGAAAGTCAAGTGGAATAACTGGTTTAAGAAAGTTTATTATGTAAGTGTCAAACTAAAAGGCTCTATTATTACTGTTAAGATAACAGTTTAATAGAGCTGTAGTTATTTCATCATATAGATTGTTCGTTTTTTTATTAGTATTCTATTTTCTAATACTTATTGATTTGACGCTTACCATTATAAAATGAAAGCAGGATTTATTAGAACTATAAGAATTATATCATTAGGTAATAACTCTAAGCTCTAAAAATTACTTCTTCTTTTTCATACATCATTTTTGCACCAATCATAGAAATTATAACATAGATTACAGACCAACCAATTGTCATATACAAATGAGTGTAATTTAATTGATTAAAAATGATTTCCTTAATTACAATAACTACATTCAAAATTGGAATATTCATCATTGCCATTGAAACAGAACTTGGTTCCATGTACATAGTAATTACTGAAAGTAATACAGGAATTAAAGTAACAGGTGTTAAATACGTATTAGCTTCTTTTAGTGAACGTGCATATGTTGAAACTAATAACATTACTGCAGAGATAAAAATCACATATAATACAGCTAATAAAACAATTAATAGCATACTTTGAATTGATAGATCAATTGATATTGCCATAGTATCATTCATTCCAAATTTAAAGGCTAACAGTAAACCTACAGCAGATAAGATTGATGTGATACTTCCAAATGTAGCGGTAACAATCAGTTTTCCAATTAAGATAGAACTTCTTGATATGCTGGTAGAAAGCAATGGTTCCAAAGTACCACGTTCTTTTTCACCAGCTCCTAAATCAGTAGCAATTGGAACTATTCCAGAACCAGAATATCCAATAATCATCATTGGAATCAGCATTCCTAACATCATTAAAGACATACTATCGGCTTCTTCATCTTTGGCATGCTCATTATAGGTAAAAGGTTGCAATATTTTACTTGAAAGATTATTAGCTTCTAAATATGAAGCTAAATAGCTATTTTGGTAGTTACTAAACATTGTTTGTACGGTGCTTATAGCAGTTAATGCACGTTGAGAGGTAGTATCATAATATAAATCTACTTCTGGAATGGTACTTTTTGCTAATGATTCATTTATATCTTTTGCAATAATATATGCAGTAATTTTACCATCATAAGCTTCATTAATAGGATCTTTACTATTAACAAGTTCATAAATACCAGCTTCTTCAAAAACAGCTTTTATTTCAGGGTTATTTGTTTCTAAAACGATTTTATATTTATTATCTTCACTTGGTGCAGCCATATCTCCAACTGATGAAAAGATAAAAGTAAAAAGTAATGGCATGACAACAATAGGAATAACAAAAGTCATTAATAATGTTTTGCGATCTCTTAAAATATCTTTAAATTCTTTTTTTACAATTGTCATTATATTATTCATTATTGTTACCTCCAATACACTCAATAAATAATTCCTCTAGATTTTCTTTTTTATAATTCTCTTTTAATTGTTCAATTGTACCACTAGTAACAATTTTACCTTTATGAATAATAATAATTCGATCACATAATTTTTCAGTTTCATACATATTGTGACTAGAAAAAACAATAGCTTTATTTTCTCGTTTACATTTTAAGATGAAATCATGAATTAATTTACTTGATAGAACATCTAAACCAGTAGATGGTTCATCAAATAACATAACATCAGGATGATGAATAATACTGCGAGCTAAAGAAACTTTTTGTTTCATTCCACGACTATATTTTCCTACAGGGCGATCAATATAATCAGTCATTTCTAAATCTTGAGCGATTTGATCAACTGCATGCTTAGCTTCATCATCACTCATACCGTTCAATTTAGCAAAATAAGTCATATTTTCACGTCCTGTTAAACGGTCATATAAAGCAACATCACCGCCAAATAAGATCCCAATTTTTTCTCTGATTTTACTTGGATTATCAATGATATTATAACCATCAATAATTGCATTTCCATTAGTTGGTTTCAACATCGTTGCTATCATTCGTAAAGTCGTTGTTTTACCAGCTCCATTTTCACCAAGTAAACCAATTATTTCTCCTGGATTAACTTCAAAAGAAACATTTTCAACGGCATTTACCTTTTTAAATGTCTTGGTTAGATTTTCAACTTTTAACATATTCTTTCCTCCATTAATTATATATGTGATATAAGTATATACATATTTTTTGTAAACTAATATTTTCTATTGTAATAGAAATATAAATAAACTCGTATAATCATAATAATAAAGATACAGGTAATAATTCCCAATAATAAATCAAAGCTGTATAGGGGGGCTATTATAGATGCTAATGCCATACTAGTTATTTCTAAAATAAATACTGAATTGTTACCAATTTTATCATATATGAATAATTTTCTTTCATCATGATGATTGATATATTTATTGACTAACTTAGTTTTATTTTTAGCTAGAAAAAAGTTGGAAATTAAATTAATACATGGAAAAATGAGTAATGAAAACGATAGGCCGGTTTGATAACCGTAAACAAAATCTTTGTAATGTTTATTATTAGAATTAACTGATAAAACATTATTAGATAATAGAATAATTAGTGTTAATGAAACTAATATTAAGCCAATCATATAATAGTTTGTCTTTTTTAGGTCTTCCAGGGCCAAAGTTACTCTTTTATCCATTATTAAGTTCCTCCTCAAAGTCAAAAACTTCTTCTATCATTAAATTAAAATATTTAGCTATTTTATATGCTAAAACTAGTGATGCAGTATATTTGCCTACCTCAATTGAGGTAATTGTCTGTCGGGTTACCCCGACAGACCTTGCTAGTTCTTCTTGAGAAATTTTTCTAGCTTTCCTAAGTTCTGGAATTCTAGTCTTCATTATATCATCCCTTCAATGTAAAGTTGACTTTACATATATAGTATAGTTAACTTTGTATTCATTGTCAAGTTTACTTTGCAAAATATCAGCATTGACGAGTAAATTTCTTATTTTAAGCATTTTTCATGATTTATTAATATGTAATTATTATTTGATAAAATCAACTCTATTTTTAGTGTATAATACCCCTTTTATTTTA
>Ga0073908_1003927_pt1 | contig 14282 bp, 10 predicted proteins | sample MucameincwithD2O_FD_65484 | JGI IMG/M metagenome (GOLD analysis project Ga0073908, IMG submission 65484) | Mouse cecum microbial communities from Vienna, Austria - Mucus amended microcosms incubated with D2O | ecosystem: Host-associated > Mammals > Digestive system > Large intestine > Cecum...
GTTTGTCAAATATTATGATAAATTCGCGAATCGGGTTTTTGTGTGATATAGTCATATTTAAGAATAAAAGGATTTTTATTATGGCATTGATACCTATGGTAATAGAGGAATCACCGCGGGGCGAGCGTTCATTTGACATATACTCGCGTCTGTTGCGTGACCGTATAATAATGCTTCAGGGTGAAATTAACGAGCCCATGGCAAACACTATCATCGCCCAGATGTTATTTTTGGAATCGGAAAATCCGAATGCAGACATTTCGTTATATATCCAGAGCCCCGGCGGCAGTGTATATGCCGGCCTGTCGATATTGGATACGATGCGCTATATAAAGCCAAAGGTTGCGACAATCGGTATGGGTATGGTTGCGTCAATGGCGTCGATATTACTGGCGGCGGGTGCCCGGGGCAAGCGCAGTGTTCTGCCCAACACCCGTGTTATGATACACCAGCCGCATGGCGGTGCCCAGGGCCAGGTAACAGACATTCAAATTGTCGCCCAACAGTACCAGGAGCTAAAAGAGCTGGGGGTAAAGTTGCTGTCTGAATTCACGGGCCAGCCGGAAAGCAAACTGGCCGCGGATATGGAGCGCGATAATTACATGAAGGCCGAAGATGCAAAAGAATACGGTCTGGTTGATAATGTTCTGGTACGCAAGTAATAAATCAGGCGGGGGAAATACGTTATGAGTGATGACAAAACAACATCCGGCGAACAGGCAACCAATAATCAGCAGTTCTGCAGCTTTTGTGGCAAGGCCGTGTATGAGGTTAAAAAGCTGGTCAGTGGCCGCAACGTATGCATTTGCGATGAATGTATAAACCTGTGCAATGATATTATGGCCGAAGATACCGGCGCGGATTCGAAATCGGATACGCCGTCGGCTAAGTTGCCGACACCGTCGCAGATATACGCGTATTTAAATGAATACGTCATCGGCCAGGATGATGCGAAAAAGACCCTGGCGGTGGCGGTATATAATCATTACAAGCGTCATAACGCCGCGGCGAAATCAAGTGTAGAGATTCAAAAGTCGAATGTTTTGCTAATCGGGTCAACGGGTACGGGAAAAACGTTGTTCGCGCAGACATTGGCGCGTGTCTTAGATGTTCCGTTTGCAATCGCCGATGCAACCACATTGACCGAGGCCGGCTATGTCGGTGACGACGTGGAAAGTGTTTTGACGCGCCTGCTTCAGAATGCTAATTTTGATGTTGAACGCGCGGGCCGCGGTATTATCTATATCGACGAAATAGACAAGATTTCCCGCAAGTCCGAGAATCCGTCCCTGACGCGGGACGTATCCGGCGAAGGGGTCCAACAGGCACTGCTAAAGTTAATAGAGGGCACGGTCGCAAATGTTCCGGCCGGCGGCGCGGGGCGCAAGCACCCGGGCGAGGCCACAGTTCAACTGGACACGTCAAAGATTCTGTTTATATGCGGTGGTGCGTTTGACGGCCTGAACAAGATTATTGGCGCGCGCAAGTGCGAACGTGGCGGCATTGGTTTCGGCGCCACCGTTGTATCGAAGAAGGAGCGCGACGAAACAAACTATCTGGATTCGGTTCAGCCCGAAGACCTGGTGAAATTTGGAATCATTCCGGAACTGATTGGGCGTCTGCCGATTATTACAACGCTCCAGGGCCTGGACGAGGATGCACTGGTTCAAATCCTGACCCAGCCGAAAAATGCCGTCGTAAAACAGTTTGCGGCGATGCTGGAACTGGACGGGGTTGCGTTAACGATAACAGACGACGGTCTGCGTGCGATTGCAAAGTTGGCGGTGGCGCGCAAGACGGGTGCACGTGGCCTGCGCAGTATATTGGAAAAGATTTTATTGCCGGTAATGTTTGCGGCGCCGGATAACGAAGACCTGGCGGAGGTTGTAATCGACAAAGACGTTGTCGCGGGTAAAAAAGCGCCGGTTGAAATCCTGCGTGATGCAAAAAAAGCAGCGTAAAAGCCGATAGCTTTTCACCACCTTTAAGCGCCCGTTGGTATTCGGGCGCTTGTTTATTTATTTGATTTAATGTATAATAAGGCATGTACAACCCATGGTTGGAGTCGGCGAATATATTGAATAAGCCGGGATAAGTTCTACTATCATTTCAGCTCCAACCACCTATAACTTTCCATAGTTTTTCTTTTGATTTTTATATGATTTAATGTATAATAATAAATGCAGCGGGAATTCCGTTGCCCAGGATTGCACTCTTGGAGTTGGTTGCCTGCATAGGCGTAAAACCTTTCAACCTTACGGGGTTGGGAGGACGGTTGCTTGCAACCGACACATACCAACTATGTGAGTGCAACCTCCCGCCCCGTCTTCTCATATACTTGGCGGTTGCAATTAAAAATGTATGTGATACAATATTAGTTGTAATGGGCAGCCCCTGTTGCAAAAGTGCGAGCTGAAATCTCGCGTACCAAAACCGCCTATGCAGGCGTAAAATGCTCCACCACATGCGGGTTGGAGTCGGTGAATATATTGAATAAGCCGGGATAACGTTTTGGTATCATTTCAGCTCCAACCACTAGATTTTTTTCCAGTGGTTTTTTGTTTTGTTTAACAAACGGGGGCGCTGGTGCGGTTGTATCAAGAGATTGAGCATATACGTACGGAAATGGGTATTCCGGATTATCAAATGTGTAATATATTTAATATTACCGACGCGGAATATCTGCTGTTCCAGGGGGGCAGGTTTAAATTGCCCACATATTCAATAATCATGTTTATTATTGAGGTTCGGCGCCCCCTAACATCAATAGAGGGGAGGGAGAGAGAATATGATAACACACGAAGACCTGTGGCGTGCCATAGACCGCCTGGCGGCGAATAATGGTTTGTCGACATCCGGTATGGCGAAAAAGGCGGGGTTGCATGAATCTACATTTAACCCGTCAAAACGTATCAGTGCCGCGGGGCGTCCGCGGTGGCCCACGTTCGAGATAATAAACAAGGCGATGGAGGCAACAAATACATCAATGAATGAATTTGCCCGTCTGGTGGATATCGAATCCGCAAGATAGCGAAACAAACACCCCGCCATTCGGCGGGGATTTTTTTATGGGTTTAGTTTTTCGGCTCAAAGTACTTTTTATGCTGTGTCTGCGATACTTTTAGCATTGAATCAAACTTTTGCTGGGCCGCGTCCAATGTGGCCGGCGTGTTCGCCGATGCGCCCGCCATATAATCCGCGCCGTTTAACACAATCAGCCGCGACGGAATCAGGGCCGACCCACATTCGATATAGTATTCGCTGGGGTTGTAATATTTCCCATAACAGCGCCCGTTTACCACCGCCGCATATCCGTTTTCGGCCAGTTGGCTGCACGTTGGCTGGGCCCCGGTGGTGATTTCGCCGGTTGCCACAATCTCGTCCGGGGAATCCAATACGCCGCGGCAATATACGTTTACATATTTTCCATTAACCGATGCCAGTGTGCCGTTCGCCGATGTCTTGCGCGCGCCAAAGCATCCGTCGGCCAATGCGTTTGTGTCAAAATCGGATTTGATGCCCGTACCCTTGGCCAGTTCGGTTTTACCCATGGGGGTTGGCTCATCGCCGCCCGCGACCAGTGCACCCGGGCATACCAGTTTCATTCCGCGACAGTTTGCGTTCGCATCCCACATGCCCGGGTCGTAACCGGCGCCCATGCTGACATAACAATTTGTCGTGCTGATGCGGCAAATCGTTGGCCGCAACCACCATGGCGTTGATGATGTCGCCGCCATTGCCGCATTGGCGGCAACGCCAAAACAAAACACAGATGCAAAAAATAATCTTTTCATGACTTTTTCTCTATCGTTTTATTTTATCAAATTTTTCCCCCGCGTGCAAGCGCCTGTGGATGCATTATTCGCATTCGTACGTGGTCTGGTTGTATTTCTTGGAACCACAGTTGCATGTTTCGGTTAATGGGTTCCACTTTTTGTTTGTTTCCGTCTCGGTCAGGTTTGATGTCTCTTCGCAGGCGGTCTTTTCATTCGCGTATACGCACCGTGCGGTTGTCGCATTCCATATTTTGGACAGTGCGCAGGTACATGTCGACGTTGTAGAACTCCATTCGCCGCCCGTCTGGGTACAGCCTGTCTGCATGTCGGGCGCGGTATCAACCGGCGCCGCACAGTATCCCCACTTTGTGCTGGCACTGGTTTCAATGTAAAATGTTTTATGCATTTCATGTGTGCGCTTGTCGAATATTGCATCCGCGCCGGTTTCGCCGCTGCGCGATGGTGTGGCGGGCTGGGATGCGGTGGTGACATCGTCGCTGTCGTCGCGTTCGGTGTCTATCCAGATGCCGCCCAGGCGTTCGCACTCGCGCGCCAGCTGTTTCGCCATGTCAACACGTATTGAATCCATTACAACGTTTACATCCTGTAATATGTTCGATGGCGGCATTTCATTCGATTTGGATGGGCGAACACATGTCTGCATCGCATAGCTGACCATTTTTTGATACAGCGTGCCGTTATAGTATGTCGCACATCTTGCATCTTCGCTGATGCTGCCGTCGCATACCGCGTTTGCAGTACCGCCCGGGCATGTACAGTTGCCTTTCAGTGCCGCACACGGCCGGCATGAATTTCCGGCCTTTGGCGTGCCGTTGTATTTCGATGATGTGGGGCTGTCGGTCATGTAATAGCCCGGGTTGCATTTGGTGTACTTTTTTAGCAACGGACATGAATAGCCGCCGGTCGATGCCGTGAACACGGGCGCCAGTGGGGAATATGTTTGGACAACAGTGGCGACTTCTTCGCCGCTTTTTTTATTGTCGTCGCTGTTCCATGAATTGTTAACCGGACACATCGCCGCATACTGCTGGGTTCCCGGATTATATGTGCGACACCCAAACGGGTACGAGTGCAGGCTGTCGTTGCTGGGGACGGCGCACATTTCTTTGGCATATGCCAACAATGTCGCCTGGCATTCTTTGGCAATGTTTTGATCGGTAATGGCGCCCATCGCGTTTACCAGTTCGTCCAGACCATTGGCGCCGCCGCCATACAGGTTTGCGCATGCATACAGCTTGTCCTTGCACATTTCTTCGGACAGTTCCATACGCGAACCCAGCAACAGTTGCTCTTTTACATTGCTGAAGTCTTTCAATGACTGGTTCTGGGTGTCATAGCACTGGTTGACAACGTCCAGACATTCGTTCTTTACCTGGCGGATGCGTTCATGCTGGCCCTGATAGATTTCTGTAATTGCCTGGCGCATGAATTCATCCCATACGTCGTCTGCCAAATCCCGGCATGTGTCCAGACCGCGGGCGGCATATGAACGCTTGCGGTTCAGCTCGTTTACTATCATTCGGTTCGCCTGGTTGTTTAAAACGTCGCCCGCCAGCGAAATCGACGATTCCAGTTGGTAAAAATCCGGGGAATATATCGGTTCGCCCGTGTCACGATTTAAATACTTGCCCGATACGTCCAGACAGTGCACGTAATCCTTGCCACAGGCGGTCTCGGATGTTATGTCCTTGCGGACCTGGGCGATACAGTCGTTTATCGTTGTTGAATTATGCGCGTCATAGTTTTCCAGACGCGCCGTCTGCATCGCATTTTCTGTTGTGCGGATGGCCGCATTCGCCGCCGTAAATTTTTTATCCAGCGCCGTCGCCAATGCATTACAGTCGTTCTCTATATACATCCCGTATGCAGATACAACCATGTTCAGCGTCGAACGTGTTGAACACTGGTTCGCCACCAGTTCGGCACACTGGGCATGTACCGCGTTGTACAGCGGTTCGCCCGTCAGGTTTGCAATCTGGGCGCCGGATGCCAAATCGGTTGTTGCCCATATCGCGTTTATGTCGCCTGCAATGTCCAGCGTTCCCTGGGTCGACAGCGCCTTGGACTTTGTATTGGACAAAACCTCGCTTATTCCGGCCAGCTGTTGTGCACTGGCCGATGTGTCTTTGGTGGCCGATGCCTTTGATTCGCCGGCCGTTGCGTTAAGCATCGCGTTAACCTCTGCCGCGGTTTTGGGAATAACCTCTATATTCAGGTTTGTAAAATCCTGTAGCTGGTCTGATGTCTGGACCAGGGTCCGCTCGCGTGATTTTATGTCCGCCAGGCGGGACGAACATACGCATCGCCGGTATGTGTCGTTTTGGTTGGCACAGAACTGGTCCATACAGGTAAAGTATGCATCACGGCATGCATTGTATCCGGTGCCGAATGTATTTGATGTTGTGGCGGCGCGCGCCGGTGTGCGCGCGGCGCGCGATATCGCGCCGACCGGCGTCAGGGCCGTTGCGGCCCGCGCAGTACGTGCAGTGTTCGGTGTGGAAACCGCACTGCGTGTGGCGGTGTTTGACGATTGAACGGTTGTGCGCGCACTGCGTGACGATGTGGTCGCGGTGCGGGCCGTGGCCCCGCGCGACAGTGTCGCATTGCGTGTGGTAACGATTCCTGTGCGCGGTGTTGTTGTGCTTGCCGTGGTGCGTGCGGTAATGTTTTGGCCGGATTGTGATGTGCCTGTCTGGCGCTTTACACTGGTGGCATCACGAACAGCAGCATTGGCAACGCCAATGCCGACGCCAATCAGTCCGGCAAAAAGCAAAAACTTTTTCATTATTACGTTTAATATGATATCAAAAAGCCCGCCGCCGGGCAACGTATATTTGAATATTTGGCAAGATTTTTTTTCAAAAAACTCAGAAAAAAATCCCGCATATGCGGGACGGAATTATTTGTTTGCTGCGGCCTGATCCGGGGCGGGGCGGTTGCGCTCTACAAACGTGATGCGGCCCTTGTCCAAATCATAGGGTGTCATTTCAACACGCACTTTTTCGCCAACGTTGACCCAGATGCGGGCCTTGCGCATTTTGCCACACACGGTGGCCAGAATCTCGTGTCCGTTTTCCAGCTTTACGCGGAACATGGTGTTGGGTAATTTATCCTCAACCGTGCCGCTAAAAACAATTACATCGTCTTTTGCCATTATTTTCCTCTGATTTTCAAGGGGCATAATATTGCCTGGGATAAAAAAAAGCAAGAATATTTTTATATCTGCTTGCACGCGGGGCACGCTTTTGATAAAATTAGATATAATAATGTAGGGTGGGGACCAATGAAGTCTAGATTTCTTATTATGTTGTTGTGTATGGCGCCAATGGCGTTAAGCGCGGCTGAGCGCACGGATGAGGCGCGTGTCGGTGTGCGGCGAATGTCAATGGCCGGGGTTCATGCACCAAATGTTTCAACAAACTTGAAATCTTCGGGGAGTGTCTCGTCCCCAACAATGACGACAAAGCCGGTGGTGTCAGGGACGACCGGAACACCGTCGCCATCTGTACCAAATACGCAGCCCGCGCCCGATACCACCCCCCAGCCGCCGGCTAAATCGGAACCTGTCGCAGGCAGTGACTGTCGTGACGCATACCGTGCCTGCATGGACGAATTTTGTCTGCTGGACGAGTCTGAGGGCTATCGTTGTGCATGCTCTGCCAATATAAACAAGTCAAAATCACTGATTCAGGAAATACAACAAATTCAGGCCGATGCAGACAAGCTGTATACCGAGGGGGTAGAGCGCGAACAACTGGGGGCTAAGGCACGCCTGGTGTTCGGCGAGAGCGAGGCCGCCAAGAAAAGTTCGCGTGCGTCGGGATTAAGCTTTTCAGAATGGCTGAAAAGTGATGGCAGTGGCGATGATGATGGACTGGGGGCCGATGCAGATATTGGCGATGGATTGTATGCCATGGCGGCGGATTTTTGTGCAGACCAGCTGGAATCATGCGGGACCAAGTCAGAGATGGAAGAAATGCTGTATGCGCGCATGATAGTACAGGACTGTAAGGCGTTTGATTTATATCTGGCCGACCAAAAGACAAACGCCACGGCGAACAAGCGCACGGCTGAGGCCGCAGTACGCAAGGCGCGTTTGGAAATGCTGGATACCACGAACAAATATAATCGCGGTGAATGTCTGTTGGCGTATCGTTCTTGTATCGCGGACAAGGGCGGATGTGGCGCTAACTTTGAAAACTGTTTGGATGCAGACCTGCTGGGGCGTCGTGCCAATGCATGTGAAAACGTTCTGGACCAGTGTATGGCGGTGCGGAATTATGTTCTCCAGGACTGGGAGGCAGAATCACAAAGCATATTGGTAGAGGCCGCCAAGTATGCGGATAAAAACGCACGTCTGACATGTTTGGCGCGGATTCAGGCATGTCTTGAGGATGGGTGTTCGACCGGAACAAATCCCGCATGTTTGACAGATGTTAATGTTGCGGCCGGTGTTTGTCCTATTATTGATGAATGCAATGCAATGATTCCCGGGATAAAGACCGCTGTTAACGACAAACTGGGGTATCTGCGTACACAGTTCTGTCAAAATGACGTTGACAAGTGTCTGCGCGACAAATGTGGCGAGAATTTTACCGCGCCAGAATGCATTGGTAAAAAAACGTCCGAGATTACAGCGATGTGTCCACAGTCTATGTTCCCGTCTTGCAAAAATGAAAAGCAGTTTAACATAATATTACAGGCAACATTACTGCAGATGGATTATCAGATGTTGCAGGGATGTTTGAACCACTTTGGCGAAGAACTGGGCAAGGTATGCGGAACAGATATGTCATGTCTGCCGTCAGATGATACGGTTCAGGCGCTGACCACGATTCCAGATACAGAAGAAGGCCTGGCCGCGTTGCGTGTAAAGGTGCGTGATAACTCAAAGCAGGCGGTTGCAGATTTCTTTAAGCAGTTCGAGAAAGACATGACTGTTGCGGCGTGTGCCGACGCAAAAAAGCCGGCCGGCCGGCAAAGCCTGGGGACCAGTGTGTTCAACAGTGCGAAACTGGTTGCGGAAATCGGTGCGGAAAACCGTGCCATGCGCGAACTGGAAAGCAAGATTGCAGAACTATCGCGTAAGCAGGATTTGGAAAAGGCAAGAGAAAACTGTCTGAAAACATATAAGCCGGAAACACCGGATACATCTGAAAAGAACTATAGCTATATCCGCAGTGTTTCGTTTGAGCCAGATTTGCGTAACTGTCACGTTTGCCGCATGCAACAGGTGTGCGAGACGGGCGGCGAATCCAAGGGCGCGGCCGGCCTGAAGGGATTGGCGGGTGGATTGTCCGCAGGGGTCTCGGTGGGTACCAGTGTTATGCCCGGATGGGGTTCGGCCATTGGTGGTGTTGTCGGCGGATTGGGCGGATTCTTTGGCGGGAGAAGTACGGGCGGAGAAAAAGAGTTCTGCCAGGAACTGGAATCCTGCGAAGATATAAATATGTAACAGGGGGCGGTGTGCGGATATAACCCACGCCAAGGAGAGAGAAAATGCTAAAAAATATATCTGCTATCTTTTTTGGGCTGACATTAGTTTTCGCGGGGGGCGCCGGTAATGCATATGCGGCGGTCAAAAAGACCGCGGCAAAACAGTCGGCTATTCAAAAGGGAACCAGTGTTCGCACCCGGGTTGAGGCAACGGGTTTGTATGACCAAGAATGTTATGATGCATATTACGGATGTATGGACCAGTTCTGTATTCCTGATAATGCCAATGGCGGCAGCTGCACCTGCAGTGATGATAGCGCGGCATATGAAAAAGAATTCGACGAGATTCAAAAAATACTGGAAGAGGCCGCCCGCATTTCCACCGTAGAGGTTGAAAAGGTAAAAGCTGGTGCCCAGGCCGACATCATATTTACGGGCACACGCGAATATGATGAGCAGGGTAATTTAAAAGAAGTGGATGAATTGGTAAAAGGTTCGACCAAGGAACAAAAGCGCGCAGAGCTGTTGGCGATGTTTGAAAACACGCTTTATGACGACGACGATGACGAGATGGATTCATTGGTTGATATTGCCAACAAAAAGGGTAATGACCTGCATGCCGCCGCCGAGGAAATATGCCGTCAGCAGATTCCGGATTCCTGTGAAAAAGATTTGCCGTTCCTGCGCCAGGTATATGCCCGCCAGATTGTGTCCGACTGTACTGCATTTAAAAACAGTTTGGCGTCAAAGCGCCAGGCGGCCGAGATAGAGTTGGCCAATGCAGAGGGGGCGGTACGAAACGCACTAAAAGAAAGTTTTGATGCGGCAAACAAATACGATTTGGGTACATGCATGGTTGAATTTAAAAAGTGCATGCAGACCGATGATGCCTGTGGCAAGGATTGGAATAACTGCGTATTTACAATCGCATCTGAAAACATGCAGAATAACAAGGCAAAAAGCACCGCCGGCACCACGGTTAAAACAATAAACACATATGATATCACCGAATCCACAATGGAGATTCTTAGCTCTAAACGCATTATATGTGAAAAAGTTTTGGAACAGTGTGTTGCGGTTCGTGACATGGTTTGGCCCGCATTTTTGCGAGAGGCCGCACCCACAATCCGCGTAGCAGAGCAGGGGGCCGAGTCAAAGTTCCGTCAGTCTTGTTTAACCAATATATCCAACTGTATACAAAAAGCATGTAAGGACGATATCGTTGGCAAGGGTGTCGATACCATGGATGCCTGTTTGTCGCGTCCGGATATGGCACGCAGTTTCTGTAAGGTAGAGATTGACCCCTGTGAACGTATGGAGCCGCTGATTTGGGGATATGTTGTAGATAAGTTAGCCGCCATGCGTGTTGACGCATGTACCCAAGAGGTCAAGGATTGCTTTACCGATGAAACGAGATGCGGTCCGGATTTTTCAAACTGTATCGGTATGGATTACGACTATATCCACGATATTTGTCCGATTGACAAACTGGTTGTCTGCAAGGCCAACAATCCTGGATTTTCAATGGATGATTTGGATGATATGCTGATGGGGCTGTATTTGAATATTGACAACCAAGCATTGACCCAGTGCCAGGATTTGGTTGATAAAAAGATGGCAGAGATTTGCGGCAGTACCACAGACTGTAACAAGTTTGCCGCAGATGAAGTGCTGGGGACAGGCAGTCTGCGCTCCCAAAAAGACGGGACAACATATCGTGTTACGGGTATGATTTCATTTGGCAGTATAAAGATGGGTGACGCCACCGGTCGTACGATTGACAATGGTGAAGGCGGCAAGATAACGCTGGGGCCTGGTGAAATCGGGGTTGGCGAGTATCTGGCCCAGGTGCGCCAGCGGAACGCATCTGTTGCAAATGCAGATGGAATCATGTCGTCAATCGAAGAAGAACTGAATAATGTTGCGGGTACTATTAATCGTACTATTGAAATGATAGAACAGGATCCCCAGATTCAGTTCTGTATAAATGGCCGCAATCTGGAGCAGATTACTGGGAAAAGCGATTCTACAACCGGGCGTTTCCCGAACCTGTTGAACCAGGTAAAGATGCAGATTGCAATTGCGGCCCTGCGTCAGGCCCAGGATAACTATAATAAAAAGCTGACAGAGGAAATTACAAAGGCAACAAAAGACGCATCGGCGGACCTGGCACAATATATGTGTCAGAAAATCGCAGAAAATAATGGCGCATTGGTGGGCTCGGCCACGGTTGATACGCCACTGGCGCCGCCGTATGCAATCAGCTATGATGTGGGGGCGGGCCTCAGTACAGAGGACTTGACCAAGGGTGGTACCGGACACAGCACTGTTCAGGCTGGGAACGGCAACGGCAGTAACGTTACAAAAGATGTTACATCGATATTCAGCCGTGATACCCGTACGTGTCATGTTTGTACAACTGTTACCACGCAAAGCTGTACGGTAAAGGGCGGTAACTGGTTCCGTAAAAAGAACACCAGTTGCGATGTGAAAAGCAACGGTCCTAACTGTGAAGATATACAAATGTAACAATACTCCCGGCCAATCGGCCGGGATTGTAAGGTAAGAAAAAAGGAAGAATGGTACAATGACACCGGAAAATGTAACACCGATAATAAATTTAAACCTGCATGATGTCATGGAACAGCTGATACAAGGCGCGGTGCGTTTTGGATTTCGACTGGCGACGGCACTGGCGATACTGTCCGTGGGCCTGTGGCTGTCTGCGCGCCTGACGCGCATTGTAAAGCGCGGGATGGAGCGGCGTAAACTGGAACAGTCGCTGCAGTCTTTTCTGGCATCTTTTGTAAGCATTATTTCAAAGGTGTTTGTATTTGTAATCGTTTTAACAACGGTCGGCGTCCAGATGACGGCAATAACCGCGGCCCTGGGTGCGGCGGCATTGGCGGTTGGTATGGCGCTGTCGGGAACAATGCAGAATGTTGCCGGCGGTCTGGTTATCTTATTTTTTAAACCGTTTAAGGTTGGGGATACGATTACCACGGCTAGCGGTAAAACAGGTGTTGTAAAAAGAATTATGATTTTTACAACCGAACTGCGCACATTTGACAACCAGACTATATTTTTACCAAACGCCACATTGTCCAACGGCGAGATTACCAATCTGTCGCATGGCGGGGTTCGCCGTACTGATTTGATTATTGGCATTTCATATGGCGATAATGTTGACACCGCCCGTCGCGTTATTATGGATATTTTGACGAAAGAGCCGCGTATTAAAAACAATCCCGCGCCAGAGGTGTTTGTATCAAATCTGGCCGATAGTGCGGTTGAATTAACGGTTCGCTTTTGGACAACATGGCCTGATTTGGCGCCCACCGGTGCGGCCATTCGTGAAGAGATTTATAAAAATCTGCCGAAAAAGAAGGTAAATTTCCCGTTCCCACAATTGGATGTGCATTTGATAAAGTAAGTACGGGCGCGCCAATGGCGCGCTGTTTTTTTCCTAGACATTTTAACGTGCCGGCATGGTATAATAGTGGTGCATGGAACATAGAAACAAGGGAGAATGATATGAAAAAGGTTGCAACGTTTGTGATTGGTGCGGTGGCATTTGCCGGTGCGGCAAATGCGGGTTTTCAGCCTGTGGCAGAGGTTGTCGCGGTAAAAGGCGGCTTTGTTGGCAATGAAAATATCGTTACAGTAATGCAGGTAAAGGAAATGCGTGACGACACAGATGTCATATTAAAGGGTAAAATAGTAGGCCAGCTAAAAGGGGACAAATACACTTTTGAGGATTCCACCGGCAGCATTACGGTTGAAATAGATGACGATGACTGGCGCGGCCAGACAGTTACGCCGGCTGATACTGTAAAGATTTACGGCGAAGTAGACCGTGGAATGACGAAAACAGAAATCGACGTAGATACGATACAGAAATTGTAAAAAAACAAATCGCCCATCCGGGCGATGTTTTATATGGAATAAATAATATTATAAAAAAATCCCACCGTTGGGTGGGATACATTATTTATATAACTCATAGAACCCTGGTTTTGTATCTGAATCAATATAACCATCGGGACATTCGTTGGTACTTATTGTTATTAACACGCGACGACAATTTTCCCATTTGGATTTTCCTGATACAGATGGGTCACATATGTTATTTGTGTTATCACTGCTGTCAATTGTATCTTTTTCTTTAACAGGGCCGGTCCCCTTGTATTTTACTGATTTAAAAGCTTTGTCTGCTAGTTGCTTAGAAACAGCGTAGGCACGTGCTGTGGACAAATCGTCATTGTTTTTTTTGCTGTTACGTGGGAAGTTGGACGGGTCTGTTTGACCCATTATGCATATATTGTACAGACTATAGCTGTCTTGCGCAATTTCGTTGATTTGCTCAGAGAGTTCGTTCCAAAAATCTGTATTACCATTTTTGAATGTTGCTTTACTGAGATTAAAGAACTTATCCGATTTTATTACTATTGGTTTCAGTTGAGTTTTTTTTGGTGTTTCAGTGCATTTGCTATTATTTAGTGTATGTGTTTCAGGGTTACAGTAAACACAGTTGCCGTTTGCATCTTTATAATTATTACCGTCGCATACGCAGCTGTTAGCTACTTTACGTGTGTTGCCAGTGCATTTGCAGTTTTCTGTGTCTACAAAATCGCCGGTTAAACTACATGGTGTTAATTCTGACGGACATTTTCCGTTGCTGTCTGGTTGTTTACCATTTATACATATGCATTCTGTTTTGGTATCGTTTACTTTCATATCATTGCTACATGGAATACAACCGACTAATTTATCATTTTCCGAGTGTTCTGTGTTGAAATATGCATTGTCTCCACATTCACAATCTGGATAGTTGCCGCTCAAAGGGGTATTATTATATATATAATCAGAGCAGCTCCGCTGAGTGTCCGGCACACTGTCAATTTTTGCTTGAATAGTACGAACAGCTTGTGTTTTTTTATCATAATCAGCGATAATCTTGTCAGCTTTATTTTTATTCTTATCTCCGCTGTTGATGGCCAGGTTACCAACAACTCCTGCAACTACACCCGCACCAGCAACGATTGCACC
>Ga0073908_1003939_pt1 | contig 14236 bp, 8 predicted proteins | sample MucameincwithD2O_FD_65484 | JGI IMG/M metagenome (GOLD analysis project Ga0073908, IMG submission 65484) | Mouse cecum microbial communities from Vienna, Austria - Mucus amended microcosms incubated with D2O | ecosystem: Host-associated > Mammals > Digestive system > Large intestine > Cecum...
GACCATCTCAGAGTATTTGACAATCAAAAACAAAGAAAACTCGCAGCTTAAGTGTATTTCACTAAAGTTGCGAGTTTTGATTTATATTGAGGGCGTTTTTGAGCTTTTGACACACCCTCTACACAAATAATCCTTTTTGTATAATCAGAAGGACAGATATTATAGAATTCCTTAAACTTTTTCCCAATATATTGTCCATCACGATAATCTAGCATACCAGCTATTTCTAAGTTAATAATTGCTTTTTTAAATCTGTCTTCTGAAAGTTTATTTGAATGTACCTAAATCAATAGAAATTACATAAACTAATTTCCATTCAGATTTGTTATTCAATGAAAAACAATTATTATGAAGAAGAATTTATCTGTTATTCAAGTTGTCATTGGCTGTCTGTTTGTGTTCCTGTCTCCTTCTCTTGCAGAAGCTTGTACAGGTATTACATTAAAAAGCAAAAATGACACCACTATCGTTGCAAGAACGATTGAATGGGGTGGAAGTGACATGAACAGCCAATATGTCATTGTTCCAAGAGGACATACCGAACAATCATTCACTCCGGATGGAATTGACGGAATGTTGTATGCCGCACAATACGGATATGTAGGACTGGCTGTCGAACAAAAAGAATTCATAGCCGAAGGTCTGAATGAAGCCGGACTTTCAGCAGGATTGTTTTATTTTCCTCATTATGGCGAATATGAGAAATACAATCCGGCAAAGAAAGCAAAAAGTATTTCTGATTTACAGCTCATTTCCTGGCTTTTGGGAAAATGTAAAACTGTGGATGAAGTGAAAAAAGCAGTTCAAGAAGTACACGTGATTAATTTTATCCCACAAGCATCTACTGTTCACTGGCGTTTTACTGACACTTCCGGTCGACAGGTGGTTTTGGAAATAGTTCAGGGCATCCCCCATTTTTATGAGAATAAGTTGGGAGTGCTGACAAATTCTCCCGGTTTTGAATGGCATCTGACGAATCTCAATAATTATGTCAACCTATACCCCGGATCAGCTCCGGCCAAACATTTGGGTAATATAGAATTAAGTGCTTTCGGCTCCGGAAGCGGCTTTCTAGGTATTCCTGGCGACATAACTCCACCCTCCCGTTTTGTACGTGCCGCTTTTTATCAGACAACGGCTCCCCAACAAGATACTGCTTTAAAGACCGTTCTTCAATGTTTCCAAATACTAAACAATTTTGATATACCGGTAGGAATAGAGTTTCCGGCAGGAAAAATTCCGGCAAATATTCCAAGCGCTACCCAATGGACTTCAGCTACGGACATAGCCAATCGAATCATTTATTTCCGTACTATGTACAATAGCGCTATACGCAGTATCGATTTACATTCGATTAATTTCTCTACTGTACGTTATCAAGCTATACCGATGGATATTGTCAGACAACAACCTGTTGAAAATATAAGAATAAAATAGCATCCATACCTTTATAAACACATTTCCGAAGCAAGATGTTTCACGGAATATGGGTACAAAAAACTTCTCCAATCGTCCTTTTATAAAAGTATAAAAGCAATTGGACAGAAATGAATAAAAAGAGATTAATCGGATATCTGTTTGTTATGGTGTCTGTAAGTTGTATTCATGCACAGGAAAAGAAAGTAACCACGCAGGAATATAAATTATGGTACGACCGTCCCGCACAGGTATGGACCGAAGCTTTACCCCTAGGGAACGGTCGCTTGGGAGCTATGGTATATGGAACACCGGGCACGGAACAAATACAACTAAACGAAGAAACCATTTGGGCAGGACGTCCCAACAATAACGCCAATCCGAATGCACTGGAGTATATCCCGAAAGTGCGTGAACTGGTGTTTGCCGGAAAATATCTGGAAGCGCAGACTCTTGCAACAGAAAAAGTAATGGCAAAGACCAATTCGGGTATGCCATATCAAAGCTTCGGCGACCTGCGAATCGCTTTTCCCGGACATACCCGTTATTCCAATTATTACCGGGAATTAAGTTTGGACTCGGCACGTGCCATCGTTCGTTATGAAGTAGACGGAGTGCAGTATCAGCGTGAAACGATCACTTCATTTACCGACCAGGTAGTAATGGTCAGGCTGACGGCCAACCGTCCCGGACAAATTACTTTCAACGCACAACTTACTTCGCCGCATCAAGATGTAATGATTGCTTCCGAAGAGGGAAATTGTGTGACACTTTCCGGAGTATCTTCCTGGCATGAGGGGATCAAAGGGAAAGTAGAGTTCCAAGGGAGACTGACAGCAAAAAATAAAGGGGGAAAGATAGCATGTGCCGACGGTGTCCTTTCCGTTGAAGGAGCTGATGAAGCTACGGTCTATGTATCCATTGCCACTAACTTCAACAATTATCTCGACATCACTGCAAATCAGATAGCACGTGCCAAAGATTACTTGTCTAAATCAATGGCACGCCCATTTGCGGAAGCCAAAAAAAATCATATTGATTTCTACCGCAAATACCTGACCAGAGTAACTTTAGATTTAGGAGAAGATCAATACAAAGATGTGACGACCGACAAACGGGTAGAGGATTTCAAAGAAACGAATGATGCTCATTTGGTTGCCACTTATTTCCAGTTCGGACGCTACTTGCTGATCTGTTCTTCCCAACCGGGCGGGCAACCTGCCAATCTGCAAGGTATCTGGAACGACAAACTATTCCCTTCATGGGATAGCAAATACACCTGCAATATCAATTTGGAGATGAATTACTGGCCCTCGGAAGTAACAAACCTGAGCGAACTGAATGAACCTCTTTTCCGGCTGATAAAGGAAGTGAGCGAAACAGGAAAGGAAACAGCTAAAATCATGTATGGAGCCGACGGCTGGGTATTGCATCATAATACGGACATTTGGCGTGTCACAGGTGCAATCGACAAAGCACCTTCAGGTATGTGGCCGAGCGGCGGAGCATGGCTTTGCCGCCATCTTTGGGAACGTTATCTATACACAGGAGATGTCAATTTCCTGCGTTCCGTTTATCCGATACTGAAAGAGGCCGGGCGTTTCTTTGATGAAATCATGGTGAAAGAGCCTATACACAACTGGTTGGTAGTCTGCCCCAGTAACTCACCAGAGAATGTACATTCCGGCAGTAATAGCAAAGCAACGACAGCTGCCGGATGCACAATGGACAATCAATTGATTTTCGACCTTTGGACTGCCATTGTTTCGGCATCCAACATATTGGATACTGATAAAGAATTTGCCACTCACCTGTCACAACGCATCAAGGAAATGGCTCCCATGCAAGTGGGACATTGGGGACAGTTACAAGAATGGATGTTCGACTGGGACAATCCGGATGATGTACACCGTCATGTTTCTCATCTTTACGGATTATTCCCCAGCAACCAGATTTCCCCTTATCGTACTCCCGAATTATTCGATGCCGCACGCACTTCGCTCATTCATCGCGGAGATCCTTCGACCGGTTGGAGCATGGGATGGAAAGTATGTCTTTGGGCACGTCTGCTTGACGGTGACCATGCCTATAAACTAATTACAGACCAGTTAACCCTTGTACGCAACGAAAAGAAAAAAGGTGGCACCTACCCTAACCTGTTCGATGCGCACCCTCCTTTCCAAATTGACGGTAACTTCGGCTGTGCCGCGGGTATCGCCGAGATGCTGATGCAAAGCTACGATGGTTTTATTTACCTGCTTCCTGCGCTTCCCACCCTTTGGAAAGAAGGTTCTGTCAAAGGTATTATTGCCCGTGGTGGTTTTGAACTAGACTTGAGTTGGAAAAACGGGAAAGTAAGCCGCTTGGTCATAAAATCCCATAAAGGCGGCAACTGTCGCCTGCGCTCACTCAATCCATTGACAGGCAAAGGACTGAAACGCGCCAAAGGGGCAAATCCAAATCCTCTATACGCTGTTCCTGCCATTCCCGAACCATTAATCAACGAAAAAGCCAACCTGAATAAAGTGGTTGTTGCAGATACCTATTTATATGATCTGCCCACCAAAGCAGGACAGGAATATATACTGACCGGAAAATAATAACTCAACCGATATGAACAGAAACTTATTAAAACTGATTGTCGCTTGCGGAGCTGCTTGTTTTATCGCATGCACGCCCCCTCAGAAAGCAGAGACGGAAAAGTGGAGTGAACGTATGGCACGCTCCGAAATGAAGCGTTTTCCCGAACCTTGGATGATTGAAAAAGCCAAGAAACCACGCTGGGGATATACCCACGGTCTTGTGGTTAAGTCCATGCTCGAAGAATGGAAACATACGGGCGACAGCACTTACTATGATTATGCAAAAATCTATGCTGACAGTCTGATTGACGCTGATGGACATATCAGAACCATGAAATATCTTTCATTCAATATTGATAATGTCAATGGTGGCAAGATTCTTTTTGACCTTTACGCACAGACTGGAGACGAACGTTACAAGATTGCCATGGATACCTTATGCAAACAAATGGCGGAACAACCCCGCACAAGCGAAGGCGGATTCTGGCACAAACTGAAATATCCACACCAAATGTGGCTGGACGGAATCTTTATGGCTTCCCCATACTTAGCTCAATACGGTGCTACTTTTCATGAATCGGGCTTATTTGACGAAGCCGTGAAGCAGATTCTTCTTATAAACCGCAAGACTTATGATCACGCAACCGGACTTTATTATCACGGTTGGGACGAGAGCCGCGACCAGAAATGGGCAAATCCCGAAACAGGCTGCTCTCCTAACTTCTGGAGCCGCAGTATCGGATGGTATGGAGCCGCCATTGTTGATGTGCTCGATTATCTTCCACAGGACATTGCCGGACGCGACAGTGTGATGCAGATTCTTCAGGGACTAGCCAAGACACTGGTAAAATATCAAGATTCTCAATCGGGCACCTGGCATCAAGTGACCGACCAGGGAGCACGCGAAGGGAATTATCTGGAATCTTCGGCAACGGCTTTATTTATTTATACACTTGCCAAAGCTATCAATAAAGGATATATCGGCAAAGAATATATTGAGTCCACACAAAAAGCCTTCGAGGGTATAGTCAAGACATTTACCCGTTTGGAAGAAGACGGCAGCTACACAATCACCAACTGCTGCGCAGTTGCCGGATTGGGTGGAGACTCTAAAAGATACCGTGACGGCTCATTCGAATATTATATCAGTGAACCCGTTATCGAGAACGATCCGAAATCGGTAGGCTCATTCATCCTGGCTGCTATTGAGTATGAGAAAATGATTGATAAACAATAAACTAAAAACAATAAAATACAATGAGAAAATTCAAAATCTTTCCTCTTTTGTTGCTGCTATTGACACTAGCTACTACGACCACAGCGCAGAAGAAAACACAAAAGACGTATATCCCTTGGAACAATGGCAAACTCGTCGTTTCTGAAGAGGGACGCTACTTGAAACACGAAAACGGCACTCCTTTTTTCTGGCTCGGAGAAACAGGATGGCTGCTCCCCGAACGATTGAACCGTGACGAAGCCGAATATTATCTGGAACAATGCAAACGTCGCGGATACAATGTGATTCAAGTTCAGACAATGAACAATGTTCCATCCATGAATATCTACGGACAATATTCCATGATAGACGGATATAACTTCAAGAACATCAACCAGAAAGGTGTATATGGTTATTGGGATCACATGGATTATATCATTCGTACAGCGGCCAAAAAGGGACAATACATCGGTATGGTTTGTATATGGGGAAGCCCTGTGAACCGTGGCGAAATGACTGTAGAACAAGCGAAAGCCTATGGTAAGTTCCTGGCGGAACGTTATAAAGATGAGCCGAACATTATCTGGTTTATCGGCGGGGATATTCGTGGTGACGTGAAAACAGCCGAATGGGAAGCATTAGCTACCTCTATCAAGGCAATCGACAAAAATCACCTGATGACTTTCCATCCGCGCGGCAGAACAACATCGGCAACCTGGTTCAACAACGCTCCATGGCTGGATTTCAATATGTTCCAAAGCGGACACCGCCGTTATGGACAACGTTTCGGTGACGGCGATTATCCTATCGAAGAAAATACGGAAGAAGACAACTGGCGTTTTGTTGAACGTAGCATGGCTATGAAGCCGATGAAACCTGTGATTGACGGAGAACCTATTTACGAAGAAATTCCTCACGGTCTGCATGACGAAAATGAATTGTTATGGAAAGATTATGATGTACGCCGCTATGCTTATTGGTCGGTATTTGCAGGTTCTTTCGGACATACTTACGGTCATAATTCCATCATGCAATTTATCAAACCGGGTGTAGGCGGTGCTTATGGTGCAAAGAAACCCTGGTACGATGCTTTGAATGATCCGGGATTTAACCAAATGAAATATCTGAAAAACCTGATGCTGACTTTCCCATTCTTCGAGCGCGTACCGGATCAGTCCATTATCGCAGGTCAGAATGGAGAACGTTATGACCGCGCCATCGCTACACGCGGTAATGATTATCTGATGGTATATAATTATACCGGACGTCCGATGGAAGTTGATTTCAGTAAAATCAGCGGTACAAAGAAGAATGCGTGGTGGTACACAACAAAAGACGGCAAGCTGGAATATATCGGTGAATTTGATAACGGTGTCCACAAATTCCAGCATGATAGCGGTTATTGCAGCGGAAACGATCATGTGCTGATTGTTGTAGACAGCAGTAAAAATTATCTGAATAAGGATTGGACGGAAATCAATGATCATGAATAAAAGAATATTTATATCATCTATATTTTCTCTTCTGCTCTTTGCAGGTTCGCTACATGCAGCCATAAGCATAGCCGACTTGCGGACAGAGCAGTTGAAGAATCCATTAGGTATTGACACGCGCCACCCCCGACTAGGTTGGCGCATCGAATCCAATGAACAGAATGTGATACAAACAGCGTATCACATTCTTGTTGCATCTTCTCCCGAGCTATTGGCACAGGGAAAAGGTGATTGTTGGGATTCGGGAAAAGTAGAAACGGACGCATCCCAATGGATCACTTACCTGGGAAAATCATTAAAGTGCAATGTTCCCTACTACTGGAAAGTGAAAGTATATACCAACAAAGGTGAAGCAGACTGGAGCACTCCGGCTTTTTGGACCATGGGATTACTCAACGAAGCAGATTGGCAAGGTCAGTGGATTGGATTGGACCGTGCCGCTCCGGATGATAGTGAAACCCAATGGAGCCGTTTGGCAGCCCGTTACCTTCGCAAAGAATTTGCTTTAAGCAAAGAAGTGAAACGTGCAACGATACACATTGCCGGAATGGGGCTTTATGAATTGTTTATCAATGGACAGCGTATCGGCAATCAGGTATTGGCGCCCGCTCCTACCGACTACCGGAAAACAATTCTGTATAATACCTACGACGTCACTTCGCAACTTCAAAAAGAGAACGCTATCGGAGTTACTTTGGGTAACGGCCGCTTCTATACCATGCGTCAGAATTACAAACCGTACAAGATACCGACATTCGGTTATCCCAAGCTTCGGCTAAACCTGATTTTGGAATATACGGACGGCAGCAAAGAAACAATTTCCACTAATACTTCGTGGAAACTGACTACCGAAGGTCCCATCCGCAGCAACAATGAATATGATGGTGAAGAATATGACGCCCGCAAGGAACTGAGAAACTGGACGCAAAACGGATACGATGACAAGAACTGGATGCCTGCCCAGCGCGTCAGTATCCCTTCGGGAACATTGCGTGCCCAAATGATGCCGGGGATGAAAGTCATGGATACCTTGAAACCCGCTTCTATCAAAAAGATCGGTGATAAATACATTCTGGATTTTGGTCAGAATATGGCAGGTTGGGTACGTTTCCGCATTAAGGGACAGGCGGGTGACAGCATCCGTCTCCGCTTCGCGGAAACTTTGCAAGCTAATGGTGAACTATTTACCAAGAATTTGCGTGATGCCCGTTCCACAGACGTATATATTACAAGCGGACACGAAACAAAAGATGCCACTTGGGCACCCCGTTTTATTTATCATGGCTTCCGCTATGTAGAAGTTGGCGGTTATCCGAACGCGAAAGCTGAGGATTTTGTAGCCGAAGTAGTGGAAGATGAAATGGAACATACAGGTTCTTTCAATTGTTCCGACGAGACTTTGAACAAGATTGTCCGTAATGCGTTTTGGGGTATCCGGAGCAATTATAAAGGCATGCCGATAGATTGCCCCCAACGCAATGAGCGCCAGCCTTGGCTAGGTGACCGCACCATGGGATGCTGGGGAGAAAGTATGCTGTTCAATAATCATGCCATGTACACCAAATGGGCGCGTGACATCTGCGAAGCACAACGTGAGGATGGCTGTATCCCCGACGTAGCCCCTGCCTATTGGAACTATTACTCGGATAATGTGACCTGGCCTGCTGCACTGCCTATGGCTTGCGATATGCTTTTCACCAATTTCGGAGACAAACGCCCGATAGAAGAGAATTATCCGGCTATCAAGAAATGGGTGTCTCATATCCGTGAATACTACATGACAGAGGATTACATTATCGCCAAAGACAAATATGGTGACTGGTGTGTTCCGCCCGAATCATTAGAACTCATCCATAGCAAAGACCCTTCCCGCAAAACGGACGGATCACTCATTGCCACCGCTTATTATCTGAAAGTGCTACAACTGATGCATCGCTTCGCTACCCTGCAAGGGTTAAAGGCTGATGCGAAAGAATGGGAAGAGTTGGAACACCGCATGAAGGATGCCTTCAACGCCCGTTTCCTGCATATCAAAGAGGGAACGTCTCCCATGCCGGGACACACGTTGTATCCGGACAGCATCTATTACGGCAACAATACAGTCACCGCCAATATCCTGCCACTTGCTTTCGGACTGGTTCCGAAAAATTACATCGAAGAGGTAGCCAAGAATGCCGTAGCCTCCATCATCACCACCAACAAAGGCCACATCAGCTCTGGAGTGATAGGTGTACAATGGCTGCTGCGCGAACTGAGCCGTCGCAGTCATGCCGATGTAGCTTACCTGCTTGCCACCAACAAGACCTATCCTTCGTGGGGATACATGATTGAGAAAGGTGCTACCACCATCTGGGAGTTATGGAACGGTGACACGGCAAATCCCGAAATGAACAGTGGCAACCACGTGATGCTTTTAGGCGACTTATTGCCATGGTGCTTTAATAATCTGGCAGGTATCCGTGCCGACCGTTGGAAATCCGGTTATAAGCATATTGTTTTCCAGCCGGCTTTTGAAATTCAGGAGTTAAGTAATGTAGACGCATCCTATATGAGCATTTACGGAAAGATAACCAGCCGATGGAGCAAAACACCCACATATCTAGAGTGGGACATCGAGCTTCCCGCCAATACAACAGGCGAAGTACACCTGCCGGATGGACGAAAAGAAAAAATAGGTTCGGGAAAGTATCATTTCAGTGTAGATATACCTACTAAAAATACCGCTATCTTAAGCGACGAGTTTCTATACCAAAAGGCACCCTTTCCCGAATGCCATGGAGCTACTATTGTTGAGATGAAAAACGGCGACCTTGTAGCCTCTTTCTTTGGCGGGACAAAAGAACGTAATCCCGACTGTTGTATCTGGGTATGCCGCAAGCCGAAAGGCGCAAAAAAGTGGACTATTCCCCAACTTGCCGCCGACGGGGTATTTTCACTCAAAGATCCACAAGCTATTTTAGCAGGAATTGATTCTACCTGTACACCTGTAAAAGACGCAAAAGGAAAACTTATCGCCCGCCGGAAAGCTTGTTGGAATCCGGTACTTTTTCAAGTCCCTGGTGGTGATTTGATTCTGTTCTACAAGATAGGTCTGAAAGTAAGTGACTGGACAGGATGGCTGGTTCGTTCGCGTGACAGTGGAAAGACATGGAGTAAACGCGAACCTCTCCCGAAAGGTTTCTTGGGCCCTATCAAGAATAAACCGGAATATGTCAATGGCCGTATTATCTGTCCCTCCAGTACGGAGGGCAGTAAGGGCTGGCGCGTCCACTTCGAGATTTCCGATGACAAAGGAAAGACCTGGAAAATGGTAGATCCATTGGATGCCGAATTATCCGTACCTACCCAAAACCGTAAAAAGGGAGGAATGAACGTAGATGACCAAGAAGGTGGAGAAGCCATCAAAGGAGAAGGCGCAAAACCTATTTATGCTATACAACCCAGTATTCTGAAGCATAAGGACGGAAGACTGCAAGTGCTTTGCCGTACACGTAATGCACAAATTGCGACTGCTTGGAGTAATGACAATGGCGATACGTGGAGTAAAGTAACACTGTTGGACGTCCCGAACAACAATTCCGGTACAGACGCGGTGACGATGAAAGACGGCAGACATGTACTTATCTATAACAACTTCTCTACATTGCCTGGAACTCCGAAAGGCCCCCGTACTCCGCTCGGCATAGCCATATCAGAAGATGGAATCAAGTGGATGCCTGTTCTTACATTAGAAGATAGCCCGATCAGCCAATATTCTTACCCTAGCATTATTCAAGGAAAAGACGGCAAACTGCATGCCATTTACACCTGGCGTCGCCAACGAATCAAATATGCGGAAATAGATCCGGCAAAGTTTTAAATATCGAACGATAGACTGAATGAAATCGACCGCCCGTTCTAACAGAAACGGGCGGTCGATTCTTTGCATATATCCTTTTTATATTTTACATTTGCCAATAAAAAAAGAACAATGGCAGATAATTATATAGAGAGACAGCAGGAACAATATGAAGCCAGAAAAGCAGCTTGGAAACAAGCTCAAAAGTATGGTAAGAAGAAACCGGCAACAATCCGCCCGGCCCAATCAGCCTCACACTTCCCAATGGCTTCAAAGTCAGATGACTCAAAAAGAAGAGTATTTATAACAGGAGGAGGGGAAGGAATAGGCAAAGCAATAGTAGAAGCATTTTGCCGGACTGGTAGTCAAGTCGCTTTCTGTGATATAAACGAAACATCGGGACAGGAGACAGCTAAATCAACAGGAGCCATATTCCATAAAGTAGATGTTAGTGATAAAAATGCACTTGAAAGTTGCATGCAAAGCATTCTTACCGAATGGAACGATATTGATATTATTATCAATAACGTCGGCATCAGCAAATTTTCTTCTATCACAGAAACAAGTGTAGAGGATTTCGACAAAATCCTGTCTATTAACCTGCGCCCTGTATTCATCACTTCCCGACTGCTTGCCATCCATCGCAAAGGGCAACCCTCTCCTAACCCATACGGTCGAATCATAAATATCTGCTCTACGCGTTACCTGATGAGTGAACCGGGAAGTGAAGGTTATGCAGCTTCGAAAGGTGGCATTTATTCTTTGACTCATGCATTGGCTTTGTCTTTATCCGAATGGAATATCACAGTTAACTCGATTGCTCCGGGATGGATACAAACGCATGATTATGACCAACTCCGCCTGGAAGACCATTCACAGCATCCTTCACGCCGGGTAGGTAAACCGGAAGATATTGCCCGCATGTGTCTGTTCCTCTGTGAAGGAAACAATGATTTCATCAATGGAGAAAACATCACTATAGACGGGGGCATGACGAAAAAGATGATTTATATAGAGTAAATAAAGTTACTGAAGACATAAATTATAGCAGCGTTTTTTGAGGGCTAAAGCATAGCTTTAGATACGATAAAGCTATGCTTTGTCAGTTGCAAAGCATAGCTCTATTATATTCTTCTTAATTATCCCGGATATACTCCGATATATATGACGGCTAAAGGCGTACCCTCATTTTATTTCTTCTTTCCCTGAGCCTTCTTTTCCTCGTTTCGTTTATTCACATAATCTTTGAACATCTGACGCCAATTGCGACCATGTTCATTGAAATACTGTTCGCATTTGGTTTTATAGATTTCAAAGACAGCAGAAATCTGCTTCATGTTCTTATAGTCAATAGCCTGTTCACGCGCCAGTTTCAATTGTTCCAGGACAAACGCAGTTTCTTCTTCTGTCATATTGGGTACAATAGCCTGATAGCCTTTCAATGTAAATGCCACCTTGCCAACTGTATATTTATCAAGTATCTGCTCTATCTGTTCTTCTGTCAGCACTCTGCGCAAACCTTTCATCAGTCTTTCATGCACTTCTTTCGGCATGGCGGAATCGGCTATCATTTCGCGATCGAGCTTACTTAATGGTCTACCTGTCAATGGATTGATACCGGCAGGAATCGTTGTATAAGGATGGTCATTATGCCAGTCGCGCACTTGACGCAAATGATTATAAATAGTTGTTACGGCAAATCCGGCTTTCTTTTCATCTTTCAGATTTAACGAAGCAACCCAATCTATTGCTTTCTTCTCAAGAGAAGTATCTGATTTTAGTTGGGCAAACGCCTTCTTGTCAAAGTAAACAGCTACTTTATCAAATGAACAGATAGCATTTTCAGGAAGCAGTTCGCCTTTTTCTCCGAAACTGTACATCGCAGATTCCGGCTCAATTGTAACTTTGCTTTCATCCAGCATCTTTTTATCCAAATTGAATACGTCCGCGAAGAAGTCATAAACTGCATTCCGCTTATTAGGACCAAAGTCGTGCTTTTCTTTCGGAAGATGCACATTGGTTACTTTATCCGTTGCATTGTAGAAGCCGTATATCCGTTGCAAATATGGATATTCCAAAGCAGGTACGCTTGCCGTCCAGTCACCGCCATCCGAAACAATTAATTGCGGACGGGGGGCAAAAGCAGCCGCCAACTCCGCATTGCAAGTCCCACCTGCCGAAAGTTGGATAGGCATCCCGCTTTCACAAGGACATCCGCCATCGAAATGAGAAGCCAGACTTACAACCGGTGCGGAAGCCGTAAAACGGTCATCCAGCACACCTAACAAAACAGTATGCGTGCCGCCGCCCGAACCACCATTCGCCCCGATACGGCTAGTGTCAATATCCTTGCGGGAAGCAAGCATAGATTCAAGAATCAACAAACCATTCATAGCCTGAATAGTATGCGCCGCACTGCTACGATGTGCCGCACTTCCTACTTGCAGGATAGATTCGCCCCATCCGAACAAATCATAATCGACACAAATAGCCCCCATACGGGCAAGTGTTCCCATACGTTGCTGTTGGTCTTTACGATAGCGACCGCCACCGAAATGTCCGTTCGGACAGATAATCAATGCATGTTTTCCTTTTGATTGGGGTGTATAGATCGAACCGCAGACATATAAACCGGGCAACGTTTCAAGCGCAAAATTCTGTACGGTGTATCCGTCAAACTTACGTATCTTTGAAAGGATAGGCTTTGATTTCACACATTGAGCCAGTAAAGCATCCATCCCCAAACGTTGGCGGACTTCCTTTTTCAGGGAGTCGGCACGAAGCTGGAAAACTTGTTTGTCCGCATATAGCGTATTAAGATAAGCCAGCATCTTTTCCCCGTCCGCATCTGTACGACGTGGATACTCATAGGCTTTCAGTTTATACATATTTCCTTTCTGTTTGACAAACTTATAATCAAAAGGAGCCAATACATTTGTCAGCGACTCTTCCACCGAATAAGGGCGGATACGGAAATCAGCATAAGGCAATACTTTGCCTACCGTATCAATATCATACTTCAAGCGGATTCCAAAACGGTTTTGAATATCCGTCAACACTTCATTCAAGGGACGGGCAAATTCCGTCTCGTATGTTTGTGTTTGCGCTTCTACCGAAAGGGGCGCGGCAAGAAGCATCGTGAAAAGGATTCGTTTCATATTCTAATTGATTTGATTCTGTTTTAATCCAGTTTGATTTTTTCGCCATTGACGGTTACATCATCCATCGTGATGCGTTCGCAATTTTCAAAGATACATTTCTGTTTTCCGCCCTGAATATGTATGTCACGCAATACAATATCAGAGATAGGAGCTTCTTCTAGTCCTACGATTTTGATAGGAGTCTTTACGTCTGTAACAGTCATCCCGCTGATATGTACATTGCGGAATACCGGAGTACGTTCGCTCTTTGGTTCTGCCGGCATTTTGCTGTATTTCAAATTCAATACGACAGCTTCCTGCTTGATATTACTCATCACAATATTGCTGACACGGATATCTTCAACGACTCCACCTCTTCCACGGGTTGACTTGATACGTATGCCACGGTCTGTTCCGTCGAACACACAGTTGGAAATAGTAACTTTACGTACACTTCCGCTCATCTCGCTGCCTATCACAACGCCGCCATGCCCGGAAAGCATTGTACAGTTCGTTATGGTAATATTCTCACAAGGCACCCCCAGACGGCG
>Ga0073908_1003949_pt1 | contig 14214 bp, 9 predicted proteins | sample MucameincwithD2O_FD_65484 | JGI IMG/M metagenome (GOLD analysis project Ga0073908, IMG submission 65484) | Mouse cecum microbial communities from Vienna, Austria - Mucus amended microcosms incubated with D2O | ecosystem: Host-associated > Mammals > Digestive system > Large intestine > Cecum...
GCGATCTCGCAGTCGAGGATGATCTGGCGCAGTTCGGCCAGGTCGTTGGCGTTGAGCGCCTCGGCGAAGCGGGCGTGGATCTCGTTGCGGCGGGCGAGCGTCTCGGCGACGCGGGGCGACGTCTCACGGTACTTGGCCTCGTCGAACTGCTCGCCGAAGCGCTTGCGGGCCTTCTCGACCTCCTTCTCGATCTTCTCGTCCTGCTTGGCGATCCACTCCTCGACGAGCACGTCGGCGCGGTAGCGCTTCTTCGAGTCCTTGTTGTCGATCAGCGGGTCGTTGAAGGCGCCCACGTGGCCCGAAGCCTCCCACGTTTTGGGGTGCATGAAGATCGCGGCGTCGATGCCCACGATGTTCTCGTGGAGCTTGACCATCGAGTCCCACCAGTAGCGCTTGATGTTGTTCTTGAGCTCCACGCCGTTCTGGCCGTAGTCGTAGACGGCGCCCAGGCCGTCGTAGATCTCGCTCGAGGGGAATACGAAGCCGTACTCCTTGCAATGGGCCACGAGCTTCTTGAAAAGTTCTTCCTGCGTCATCGTCGTATTTTGTTTTATCGTTTCGTTATCGTCGGATTGCAAGGTACAAATGTACAAAATAATTCAGAGATTCGGAAAGCGGCGCGCCCCTACTCCAGCAGCCCCGCGCGACGGAACGAGAAGTCGCCCTCGCGCGCGAGGATCAGGTGGTCGAGCAGCCGGATGTCGAACAGCGCCGCGGCGCGGGCTACCCGCTCGGTGAGCGCACGGTCCTGGGGGCTCGCCTCGGCGGCGCCCGACGGGTGGTTGTGGACCAGGATGAGCTGCGTGGCGAGCAGCTCGAGCGCCCGCTTGACGACGAGCCGGTGGTCGACCACCGTGCCCTGCACGCCGCCCTGGCTCACCCGCTGCCGCTCGATGATGCGGTTCGACGAGGTGAGGTACAGGGCCCAGCACTCCTCGTAGGCCAGGTGCTCGATGCGGGGGCGGAAGAGCCGTACCACGTCGTCGCTCGTCGCGACCACGTCGGCCTCCTCGGCCCGGGCCAGCGCCAGGCGGCGCCCCAGCTCGGTGCAGGCGGCCAGCAGGCGGGCACGCTGCAACCCCAGACCGCCGATCATGCGCAGCCGCGCCTCGGGCTGCGAGGCCAGGCGCGCGAGCGACCCCGACTGCGATGCGAGCAGCGCGTCGGCCAGAGCGCGGTCGCCCACGAGCAGCGCCAGCAGCTCGGCATCGGTCAGCGCCGCGGCGCCGCGGGCCGCCAGCTTCTCGGCGATCTGTTTCACGCGATCAGTGCTTTTCGGAGTGGGAATCGGCCCCCGCGGCCGCCGGACGCGACGAGGCGGGCTCGGGTGCGGGTGTGCACTCGGGTGCGGGTGTGCGCTCGGGCTCGGATGCCGCCTCTGCGGTCTCTGTCGCCTCTGCGGCGCGCGGCGCAGCCGGCTCGGGTTGCGGCTCTTCAGACTGTGGCTCCTCTGACTGCGGCTCCTCTGACTGCATGTCGATCTGCGATGCCGGCTCGGCAGTTTGCTCGGGTCGCGACTCGATCGTTTCAGTGGTCTCGATGGCCTCGGCCGCCGGCACCGTATCCTCCTCGATGGCAGACGTAACTGCCCCGGCGACTTCGGCAGCAACGGCTGTGGCCGGCTCCTCGGCCGGCTCGGCAGCCTCTGCGGAAACGGCAATATCCTCGGCATCGGGCGCGACCGCCGCAGATGCAACGGGCACGACCGCCTCGGCGACAGATCCACCCTCTTCAGCGGCAGGAGCACCCTCCCCCGCCGATGCACCCCGGCGCCGGCGTCGGCGCGACTTCGGCGCACTCCCCGCGTTCGGCGCCTCCTCCGGCTGCACGGCAGCCTTCGGCGCATTCGCCGACCGAGAATCCGCCTCGGAGTCCACAGCATCCGTCCCGGACTTGGCATCGCTCCCGGCCCCGGATTCGGCACCCTTTTGGGAATCCGCTCCGGCCTTGGAACCCGCCCGGGACTTGCCCCGGGCCGCAGCCCGGTCCGTCGCGGCCTCAGCCGTTGCGACCGCGCCCGTCGCAGTCCCTCCCGTCGCGGACCCGCCCCGGGCCGTGCGCCCTGCGGCGCCCTGCTCCAGGCGGTCGAACTTGTCGAGCAGCGTGGCGCACCGCTCGTCCGTGAGGCTCTCGGCCACCGACAGCGCCGCGCGCTGCTCGGCCTCCTTCTTCGACTCGCCCGAGCCGTGGCCCACCTCCATGTCGTCGATCAGCACCGTAGCGTAGAACAACGGCCGGTTGGAGGCCGCGCCGCGCTCCTGCCCGGTGCGGAAAAGCACCTTGTGGCGGTGCTTCTGGCACCACTCGATCAGGCGGCTCTTGAAGTCGGTCTCCTCCTCGGTGAGCGTGTCGATATTCAGATAGCGGAAATATATCTTATTGATGAGCAGACGGTTGACGAAATCATAACCCTGATCGAGGTAGATCGCCCCCATCATCGCCTCGAAGGCGTCGCCGTAGATGTGCTTCTGCACCACCGCCACGCCGCCGCTCGAGATCACCTGCCGGTCGAGCCCCAGCTCCACGGCCAGCGCGTTGAGCGACTGGCGCGAGACGATCTTCGAACGCAGCTGCGTGAGGAAGCCCTCGTCGCGGTCGGGGAACTCGATGTAGAGATAGTCCGACGTGACGGCCTCGATCACGGCGTCGCCCAGAAACTCGAGCCGCTCGTTGTTGATCGACCGTCCGTCGTCCAAAACCAAAGAAGCTGACTTGTGAATCAAAGCCAGCTTGTAGAGTTCGATGTTGTGCGGAATGAATCCGAACAGATCATCGATCATTCTGAAATACGTCCGGTCCGCACCGAAACGGCGCCGAACCGGACGCAATATGAAATCCAACACGGCGTCAGAACTTACGGAAGATCACCGTCGCGTTGTGACCGCCGAAGCCGAACGTGTTGCTCAGCGCGCACTTCACGTCGCGCTTCTGCGCGGTGTTGAGCGTGAGGTTGAGCTTCTGGTCGATCTCGGGGTCGAGGTTTTCGCAGTTGATGGTCGGGGGCACCACGCCATGCGTGATGGCGAAGACACAGGCCAGGGCCTCGACGGCTCCGGCAGCACCCAGCAGGTGGCCCGTCATCGATTTGGTCGAGGAGATGTTCGTGTCGTAGACATGGTCGCCCAACACGGCGGCCACGGCCTTGAGCTCCGGCAGGTCGCCCGCGGGGGTCGAGGTGCCGTGCACATTGACATAGTCGATCTCTTCGGGTGCGAGGTGCGCATCCTTGAGCGCATCGCGCATCGCCTTGATGGCACCCTTGCCCTCGGGGTGGGGCGCCGTGAAGTGGTAGGCATCGGCCGAAGCCGCACCGCCCACGATCTCGCAGTAGATCTTCGCACCGCGCGCCTTGGCGTGCTCGAGCTCCTCGAGGATGAGCGCACCGGCGCCCTCGCCGATCACGAAGCCGTCGCGGTCCTTGTCGAAGGGGCGCGAAGCGTGCTGGGGATCGTCGTTGCGCGTCGAGAGCGCCTGCATCGAGTTGAAGCCGCCCACGGCGGGCTCGTTGACCGCAGCCTCCGAACCGCCGGCGACGATGACGTCCGCCTTGCCGTAGCGCACGGCGTCGAAGGCGGCGATCAGGCCGTGGTTGGACGAGGCGCAGGCCGAAACCGTACAGTAGTTCGGGCCCATGAAGCCGTACTTCATGGAGATGAACCCTGCGGCGATGTCGGCGATCATGCGGGGGATGAAGAAGGGGCTGAACCGAGGGGTCATACCCCCCTCGGCGTAGCCCAGACATTCATCGAAGAACGACTTGAGTCCTCCGATACCCGCGCTCCAGATCACGCCGACCTGCTCCTTGTCGAGCGCCTCCATGTCGAAGGCGGCATCTTCGACGGCCTGCGAGGCCGCGATGAGGGCATACTGCGTGAACGGGTCGTATTTGCGGATCTCCTTGCGATCGAAATACTGGCTCGGGTCGTAATTTTTTATCTCACAAGCGAACTTCGTCTTAAATTTTTCGGCATCGAAACGAGTAATGGGGGCGGCACCGCTGACTCCCTTCTCCAAATTCGAAAAATACTCCTCGATATTATTGCCGAGCGGGTTGATCGTACCGATGCCCGTCACTACTACTCTTCTTTCTGTCATAAATTCGAGACTTTGAAGCCGTGCTTATTGCCTGTGGATAAAATTATTTCTTGTGCTCCTCGATGTAGCTGATAGCGTCGCCTACGGTAGCGATCTTCTCGGCGTCCTCGTCGGGGATCGTGATGTCGAAAGCCTTCTCGAACTCCATGATGAGCTCAACGGTGTCGAGCGAGTCTGCGCCCAGGTGGTTGGTGAAGCTGGCCTCGGCTACGACCTCCGACTCCTTAACACCCAGCTTGTCGACGATGATCTCGACGACCTTGGATTGAACATCTGCCATAATCTTAAAGTTTTAGTTAAACAATTATTTGAATGTGTTCAAGATCTATTTTCGGAACAAATCGCCACAAAAGTAACACTTTTTTTATTACTTTTGGCATAAGAAACCGATTTTTTACTCACAATTTTTTCGCCATTTAGCACATTTTGCAAAACAACAACCTATAAATCACCGCTTTATGAAACTGCTGCTGATCTCTAATTCGACCAACGCCGGCGAACAATACCTGGCCTACCCGCTCGACGCCATCGACCGCTTCCTGGGGGCCGTGCGCGACGTGGCGTTCGTGCCCTACGCCGCCGTCACCTTCTCCTACGACGCCTACGAAAGCAAGGTGCAGCAGCGCCTGGGCGAGCGCGGCATCCGCGTCCGCTCGGTGCACCGCGAGGCCGATCCGGCCGAGGCGATCCGCCGCGCCGACGCCGTGTGCGTGGGCGGCGGCAACACCTTCGCCCTGGTGCGTAAGATGCAGGAGCAGGGGCTCGTGGAGGCCATCCGCGAGAAGATCGAGGCGGGCACCCCCTACCTGGGCTGGTCGGCCGGCAGCAACGTGGCCTGCCCCACCATCTGCACCACCAACGACATGCCCATCCTCGAGCCCCGCTCGTTCGGGGCCATCGGCGCCGTGCCCTTCCAGATCAACCCCCACTACCTCGACGCCAACCCCGAGGGCCACGCGGGCGAGACGCGCGAGCAGCGCATCCTCGAATATATCGAGGCCAACCCCGACCGCTGGGTGGTCGGCCTGCGCGAGGGGTGCATGCTCCGCTACGAAGAGGGGCGCCTCGAGCTCGCGGGCAAGCGTCCGGCGCGCATCTTCCGCAAGGGCGAACCCGTGCGCGAGGTGGAGCCGGGCGGCGACATGCAGTTCCTCATGCAATATAAATAGGTGCGGGCCGACACCCTCGCCCATGTCATGACGACGGCCCTGACGGGACAGGCGGGCGAACGCGCCGCCGCCTCGTGGCTCCGCGAGCGGGGCTACGAGCTCTGCGCGCTCAACTGGCGCTCGGGCCGCTACGAGCTCGACATCGTGGCGCGCCGCGGGGAGGTGCTCCACTTCGTGGAGGTGAAGACGCGCCGCGCCGGGAGCCTCGCTCCGCCCGAGGCGGCCGCCACGCCGGCCAAGTTCCGCGCCCTCCTGCGGGCCGCGCAGCGCTACCTCGCGCGGGAGGGGTGGCAGGGCGAGGTGCAGTTCGACCTGGCGGCCGTGGAGCTGCACCCCGACGGGCGGATGGAGGTGCGCTTCATCGAGCGGGCCATGGAGTGCCACTGGTAGGCGGCCGGCAAGCGGCGCGGAGCCGGCGGCGGACGCACCGGGACTCCGGCAAACGGGCGGCAGTCGGGCTCTCGCAACGGGCCTCCGGCAAACGAGCACGGAGGGCTGCCGGCGGGCGCTCCCGACCGAAACATATTCCCCGAAAGCAAGGGTCGGCAGCCTCGCCGGCCCTTTGTTTTTGCCGACGCACCGCCCCGAAACCTCCGACACCCCGCCGCACCTTCCCGCCCCTCGGCCGATCACCCGACGCCCGCCCAACGCCCGCCCGACGCCGACGCCGATGCCGCTCCACCGCTCGCCCGTCCGCTCGTCAACGCGGCAAACAGCCATCCTCCCGCCTCTCTCGCCCGCCGGTCGCCCGCGCCACCCGGCAGCCGCGCCTGCTCCCCACTCGCCGTCCGCCTGCCAGCCCGTGCCCCGTCCGATCCCGCCGACACAGCCGCCGCCCGCGCCACCCGGCAGACACTCCGCTCGTCGGTCTCGTCATCGGCCCATCCGCTCCGCGCTCCGCAGCTGCCCTGCCGCCGCCCCGCCTACCCCGTCCCCGATTGGGCGAAAGGGCGTCGGAAGCTCCCCCGATATTCCTACTTTTTTGGATTTTCGCCGAATTATGCTATCTTTGTGGCCTGAAAATGAACGGGCTGAACGCGAGCCGGGGTTTTCCGACCGCGCAACGGACGCCGGAGGCCCCAAACGTTAATCGCACCAACCCGCATCATCATGTGGCTCTACAATATCGGCATGGACCTCTACGGCTGGATCATCCGCCTCGCGGCATCGCGCCACACAAAGGCCCGGCAGTGGATCGACGGCCGCAGGGAGCTCTTCCGCCGCATGGCCGAGCGCATCGACCCCGAGGCGCGCATCGTCTGGGTGCATGTCGCCTCGCTGGGCGAGTTCGAGCAGGGGCGCCCCATCATCGAACGCATCCGCAAGCAGTACCCCGACCGCAAGATCCTCGTCACCTTCTTCTCACCCTCGGGCTATAAGATCCGCAAGGAGTACAAGGGTGCCGACTACATCTTCTACCTGCCCCTCGACACGCCGCGCAACGCCCGCCGCTTCCTCGACATCGCACGTCCCGAGGTGGCGATCTTTGTCAAGTACGAGTTCTGGCTCAACCTGCTCGCCGAGTTGCGCCGCCGCAAGGTGCGCACCTACATCGTCTCGGCCATCTTCCGCCGCAACTCGGTCTTCTTCCGCTGCTACGGCGGCATGTGGCGCCAGGCGCTGGAGGCCTTCGACGTCCTCTTCGTGCAGAACGAGGAGTCGAAACGGCTGCTCGCCGAGCTGGGCTTCGACAACGCGATCGTCGCGGGCGACACGCGCTTCGACCGCGTGGCCGAGATCGCGCGCGCGGCCCGGCAGATCGACGTCGTGGAGCGCTTCCGCGGCGACTCGCGCCTCTTCGTCGCCGGGTCGACGTGGGGGCCCGACGAAGAGCTGCTCGTGCGCCTGATGAACGACAACCCCGACGTGAAGTTCGTCGTGGCGCCCCACGAGATGAACCCGGAGCGCATAGCCCGGCTCATCGAGCGCACGCACGGCGGCGCGGTGCGCTACACCGAGTGCACGCCCCGTACGACCTACGGCGCGAAGCAGTTGCTCGTGCTCGACACCGTGGGGCTCCTCTCGTCGGTCTACGGCTATGCCACGTGGAGCTACATCGGCGGCGGTTTCGGCGTGGGCATCCACAACACGCTGGAGGCCGCGACGTTCGGCCTGCCCGTCGCCTTCGGCCCCAACTACCATAAGTTCAAGGAGGCGCGCGACCTGGTGACGCTCGGCGCCGCCCGCCCGGTGGAGGACTACGACCAGCTGCGCAGATGGTTCGCCCCGCTGCGCGACAACGAGGAGTTCCTCCAGAAGACGAGCCGCATCGCCAAAGACTACACCACGCGCCACCAGGGCGCGACCGACATCATCGTGCGCACCGTCTTCCATTAGGCGCGGCAGTCCGCCGAATATCGAAGGGAGCGTGTCGAAACATGGATTTCGATACGCTCCATTCAAAGCATCCGGCGTATAACGATCGGCCCCTCCCCCTGCATATCCTGCCGACAGCCCGCATAAGCTCCGGCTGCACCCGGCTGCGCAACCCGGATCGGCCGACACGAACGATCGCAAAGCCTCCAACCGCCGAGACGACACACCGGCGCCCCCGCTTCGCCCCGCCTCACCTCGCCCCGCCGCCTCCAGACCATTTTTCAGCCCCGAATGCCGCACGGCAGGATTCCGATGACCACCGGCCACTTCCCGACCCGCACAAGCGATTGCAGGGCCACACAACGGCCGAAACACGGACCAGCCACGGCGCAGACGATCCGACGCCGGCACCTCGGCTCCACCCCAGCTCCCGGCGCCGGCTGCCCGACCTCGGTCCGCCCCCCCCCACCGCCGGATCATCCGCCGACCGAGGTATCCCGCCGCATTCCGCCTCAAGACATCGTCCGCCGAGCGATACGCCAGCCACAGCACGATCCGACCCCCGCAGCCGCACCCAGCAGGCCCGGCCACACGAGCCAGCCCCCCCCTGAAACCGCCGCCCGCGCGCCCCGTCAGATAAAGACACAAAAAAAAGAACGGATCATAAGATCCGTTCTTTGCAAGTGGTACCACCAGGAATCGAACCGGGGACACAAGGATTTTCAGTCCTTTGCTCTACCAACTGAGCTATGGCACCAGCCTGACGATAATCCCTTTCGGTTTTAACGTGGTGCAAAGATAAGCATAATTTTCGAATCTGCAAGCGCCGGGCGCGTTTTTATCGAAAATTTCTTCAAAAAACCGCCCCGCACCACGAAAAAGGGCCGGCACCCGCAGGTGCCGACCCCGTAGATCGTTCGCGCGCGCTTCAGGCCAGCGCCCGCCGAACGGAACGATTTACTGCTTCACGGTGAACGTTTCGTAGCCGTAGCCGAACTCGCCCTCGCTCACGTAGTAAACGACATTGAAGTGGAACACGCCGTCCTCGTAGTAGCTCTCGCCCATCGAAGCATTGCCGATGTAGTGGGCCAGATCGTCGACCGCTACGGGACCGTAGGAGGCGTGGGTGTAGCCGATGGGCTGGTTGTCGACCAGGATCTTGTTGGTCGTCTGGTTCCAGGTGAAACGGAAGTCCACGTCGTTGCCCCAATGCTCGATCTTCCAGCGGTCGGGATAGATGTCGCTCTGAAGCAGCGAGAGGCCCGGATCGTCGCCCGTGAAGAACTGCGTGTAGACGTAGTCGCCGGTGTGGCGAACGGTCCACGTCTCGGGGATGCCGGCGGTGAAGGTGTAGACCGACATGCCGTAGGGCGTGGTCACCGACTCATCGGCGATCGACAGCGTGATCGACTGGTAGTTATCGGGGCCAATGGCCGCAGCGTCGTAGGAGATGCTCACCGCCGTGGTGGCCTCGCCCGCGGCGAAGGTCACGGAGGCGGGAGCCGAATAGTTCCCCTCGCCGCCCTGCAGCTCGAGCGCCACGGTCAGCGCCTCGTCGCTCTTGCGGCGCGTGATGGTCACGTCGAACGACGACTCGGCACCTGCCAGGTCGATCTCGGTCGGGTTGGTGTTGGGGAAGTAGACCTGCGCGTTGTCGGGTAGCTGGGCGGGCGTGTACTCCAGATCGTCCGAGCAGCTTGCGGAGCCGACGAGCAGCGCGGCACCGAGGAAGTATGCGAGAATTTTACGCGTTTTCATACACTAAAGGTTTTCTTGATTCACGATCGGACTACTCGTCGATCCACTCGGTACCGCGGAGCGTCTGCGGGTTGGGGTTCTGCGCGGCAGCCAGCGCCGAGTTCGAGTTGAGCTCGAGCGTCGGGATGGGCAGCGTGGTCCAGCAGGCCGTGCCGTTGGGGCTGTTGTAGCGCGAACCGTCGAAGTGGTTCGTGCCCTTGTAGCCGCGGATCTGGGGCTTGTTCAGACGCTTGTTGTAGAACATGATGTGGCCCTCGCCCCAGAGCTCGATCTGAGCCTGGTGGTAGACCTCGTCCTGCAGCTGCGCCGAGGTGGTGGCGCGGCTCACGAAGGAGGGGTCGCGGTGCGTCTTGACGAACGAGACGAGCAGCTGCTGGCCGCGCGCCACGTCCTGCATACCGGCGGCCTCGGCCTCGATCAGGTACATCTCCTCGACGCGCATGATCGGGAAGTCGGCGGCCGAGCCCACCTTGTAATTCTTGCCGTCGCCGCCCGCCGGACGGAACTTCAGCGGCGCATAGTCGGGCAGCGAATTGATAGCGGCCTGCGACAGCGCGGCCGACTGGTAGTTGTACTTGCTGCGGTCGGGATCGAGCCACGAGTGCTTGCGCCAGTCGGTGTCGGGAATCGAGGCGAAGAGGTTGACGTCGATCTGCTTCACCGACTTGTAGCCGCCGGCCGATACGTAGCCGTAGGTGGCCTCGGGCGACATGAACGAGATGAAGTTGCAGATACCCAACGTCACGACGCGGTCGTCGCTCGTGATGATGATACCCCACATCCAGGCCGGGTTGTCGATGCTGTTGAAGCCCGTGGTGGGATTCATCCACTCGGCCTCGGTCATCGGGCGGCAGCCGCTCAGGTCGATGGCCTTGCGGGCGGCCTTCTCGGCCTCGGCCCACTTGCCGTCGTAGAGGTAGGCGCGGGCCAGCATGCCGTATGCCACGCTCTGGTCGACCAGGTTCTTGGCCTCGCGCTGGTAGCCGTCGAGCAGGTCGATGGCCTTGAGCAGGTTATCCTCGATGATGAACTTGTACATCTCGGCGTGGGGCACGCGCGGGTTGTTCTGCGCCTCGAGCTCGGTGGTCGTCTCGGTGACGATGGGCACGGTCAGCCCCTCGAAAGCACCCGTCTCGGTACCCTTGTACTCGAACACGCGCGCCATGTAGAGGTAGGCCATCGCGCGGTATACCAGCGCCTGACCGGCGTAGGTCTTCTGGATCTCGGTGGGGTTCTCCAGGTCGATGGAGGCCAGCACGGCATTCGCCAGGTTGTTGAGCGAGTAGAAGTACTTCCACACGAAGTTGGGAGCATTGCCGTCGGCCGACACCGTCGACACGGCGCGCCAGCGCAGAAACTCGGCGTCGTAGCCGAAGTCGGGACCGCATGCCACGTCGGCCGTCAGGGCGTCGAGGCCCATGCAGATGCCGGGATAGCCGAAGTCGCCGTGCGACTCGAGCGCACCGTTGAACTGGGTGAGCCAGGCGTTCGTCGAGTTCACCGCAACCTCCATACCTGCCGACGAGGAGACGATCTGATCGGTCGTCACGACGTCGGTCGGAAACTCCTCCTTGATGCAGGAGGTCATCAGACCCGCTGCGGCACCCAGGAGGATGGTATATTTCAGTATGTTGTTCATAATCTGTTTCGTTTATTTATTCGTTCGACATCAGAAGCGGAGCGTAATACCACCCGAGATCACGCGCAGCGGCGAGTAGAGCGTATCGCTGATCGAGCCGGAGAATGCCTGGCGCGGATCGAAGCCCTTGCGCTTGGACCAGTAGTAGACGTTCTCGCACGACACGTAGATGCGCAGCGATTCGAGCGAGAGCTTCTTCACCCAGTTCTGCGAGAAGGTGTAACCGAGGTTGATGTTCTGCAGGTTGAGGAACGAAGCCTTGGTCAGGAAGCGATCCGAGTAACCGGCCGTGTAGAGGTCCTTGTAGTAGTAGCGGGGATATGCCTGCGTCTGGTTGTCGGGCGTCCACGACTTCAGCACGTCGCGGTGGATGTTGCCGCCACCGCCCGTCGAGGGCGACGACATGGTGCGGTAGTAGCCGTAGTCGAAGGCGTAGCCGCCGATGCCGTAGGTGAAGTTCACCGCCAGGTCGAAGCCGTGCACGTTGAGCGTCGTGCCGAAGCCGCCGAACAGATCGGGGATCGACGACTTGCCGGTCTCGAGCTTCGAGGCCTTCGTCAGGTCGGTCGTGGTGGTCAGACCCTGCGAGTGGTCGTTGTCGTCGTTCCACATCCAGTAGGTGGCCTCACCCTGCTCGTTGGTGCCGGCATACGAACGCAGATACCACGAGTAGAGCGACTTGCCCTCGGTCATCCAGTAGTCGCCGCTCACGTAGCCGCCGTCGATCATCTTCTCGGGCGGGAGACGGTCGATCTTGTTCTTGTAGTGGGTCATGTTGAGGCGTACCGACCAGTTGACGTTGCGCGTGGCGATGAGCTGGCCGTTCAGGTCGAGCTCGAATCCCGAGTTGTGCATGTCGCCGATGTTGTCGTAGTAGGAGGTGTAACCCAGCGAGGGGGCTACCGGACGCGAGAAGAGCATGTCGGTGGTCTTGCGGTAGAAGTAGTCGACGCTACCGGTCAGACGGCCGCGCCACAGACCGAAGTCGAAGCCGACGTTGATGTTGGAGTTGGTCTCCCAGGTGATGTTCTTGTTACCCTTCGACGAGAAGACCGTCGCCAGCGCGCCGCCGGCGCTCTTGAGCGTGTAGGTGTCGACGTAGCGGAAGTTACCGATGCCGTCGTTGCCCTGCGAACCGTAGGAGACCTTCAGCTTCAGCATGTCGAGCCAGTCGCCCGTGCCGGCCATGAACTCCTCGCGGCTGATCATCCACGCGGCGCCCACCGACCAGAAGTTACCCCAGCGGTTGTCGGGGTGGAAGCGCGACGAGGCGTCGCGACGGTACGAGCCGTTGACGAAGTACTTGTTGTCATAGTTGTACTGCACGCGGCCGAAGTAGCCCTCGGTGTTGTAACCGTTCTTGTAGGAGTTGGCGGCGCCGTTGACGATCGCGCCGGCCAGCTCGAGCAGGTCGGGCGAGAACATGTTGCTGCGCGAAGCGTAGAGCACGGCGCTGTTGCGCTTGTAGTTCTCGTGGCCGAGCATCACGTCGATGCTGTGCAGGCCCGCCTGCTTGTTGTAGGACAGGATCTGCTGCATGTTGAAGGCGAAGAAGCGGTCGTGCTCCTTGTTGATGATACCGTTCTGATCGGCATAGCCGCCATAGTAGGGGTTGGTCAGCGAGGTGAAGCGCGTCTCGTCGACCGTCACGCCGGCGTTGAAGGTGAAGGTGAAGTCCTTGAGGAACGATACCTCGGCGAATGCGTTGCCGGTGAAGGAGTTGCCCTCGGCCGACTGGTTCACGTCGAGCTGATTCTGCGCGATGGCGTTCGAGCCCGTCATGATGGGACGCGTCAGGCCGTCGATGTCGCCGTCGGCGCCGTTGCCCGAACCCCAGTCGTAGCGGGTGTTGCCGTAGCGGTCCTTGAGGATGTTGCCCTGTGCGTCGCGCACGTAGAGCGGGTAGATGGGAGCGACCTGCGTGACGACGCCGATAACGCTGGCCACGGAGGTCGACGAACCCGACGCCTCCTCGTAGATGCTCTCGTTCTGGTAGTTGGTGAACGAAGCGTTGGCGCCCACCTTCAGCCACTTCTTGGCCTGGTAGTCCGCCTTCAGACGGGCCGAGTAGCGCTGCATCTCCGACTTGTCGATGATACCGTTGTCCTTCAGGTAGCCGAACGAAGCGAAGAAGTTGGTGCGCTCGTTGGCTGCCGACACGTTGACGTTGTACTCCTGGCGCACGGACGACGAGTAGGCTGCGTCCTTCCAGTCGTCGGGGGTCAGGTAGTACTGCTGGCCGTCGGGAGCGGTGTAGATGTTGCCCAGCTTGGCGTTGGGGTTGATCTTACCGTTGGTTCCGATGAAGAACTCGCCGTCGGGCACGTTGTAGACCTGGTACTTCAGGTCGCTGATAAGCTGATTGTTGGCATACTGGTGCGCACGGGCGGGATCGTAGTTGAGCGTGCCCATGCCGTAGTTGTAGATGGCGCCGTAGATCGTCTCGTAGTACATGGCCGGATCGTCGATGTACTCGTAGTCCTGCATGGCGCGCGTGTTGACGCCGACCTTGGCGTCGACGGTGATGATCGCCTTGCCGATGCGGCCCTTCTTCGTGGTGACCATGATCACGCCGTTGGCGCCGCGCGAACCGTAGAGAGCGGTCGACGAAGCGTCCTTGAGGACGGTCATCGACTCGATATCCGAGGGGTTCAGCAGGGCAAGATCGCCGTCGTAGGGGATGCCGTCGACCACCCAGAGGGGCGATACGCTCGACGAGATCGAACCGATACCGCGCACGAGCACCTGCGGCGCGCTGCCGGGCTGGCCCGACGTATTGGCGATCTGCACGCCCGGAGCGGCACCTGCCAGAGCCTGAGCCACGTTCGAGGTCTGCGTCTTGGCGATATCGTCGGCCTTCACCACGGCTACCGAGCCGGTGAACGCCTCCTTGGTCGTCTTACCGAAGGCGATCACGACCACGTTGTCGATCGCCTGCGAGTCCTCCTCGAGCACCACGTCGATGCGCGTGCGGCCGTTGACGGCCACCTGCACGGTCTTGTAACCCACGAACGACACGGTGAGCGAACCGTTAGCGGGCGCGGCGACCGAGAAGGTACCCTCGGCCGAGGTGGTCATACCCGTCGACGTGCCGTCGACAAGAACGGTCGCGCCGATGATCGGCTGCCCGTCCACGCCGGTAACACTACCCGATACCTGCCGGTTCTGAGACATGGCCGCGGCCACGACGCCCAAAACGGCAACGAACGATAGTACAATCTTTCTTACCATAAGCGT
>Ga0073908_1003968_pt1 | contig 14147 bp, 11 predicted proteins | sample MucameincwithD2O_FD_65484 | JGI IMG/M metagenome (GOLD analysis project Ga0073908, IMG submission 65484) | Mouse cecum microbial communities from Vienna, Austria - Mucus amended microcosms incubated with D2O | ecosystem: Host-associated > Mammals > Digestive system > Large intestine > Cecum...
CTTGGCGATGTCGGCCATGGCCTCGGCCGTCCAGGTGGACGAGCCGGTGCCCACCTGGGGCCACGGCCGGATAGTCAGGGCCAGCTCGGGGCAGAACACCACGCAGCGCTGGCAGTTCACGCAGGCGCGGGAGTTGATGACGATGCGATCGGGGTCTTTCCGCAGGCGGTGCACGCCGTTGGCGCAGGAGCGCACGCACTGGGCGCAGCCGGTGCAGGCCGCCTCGTCGCGCACGACCCGGTAGCGGGGGAGCACGCAGTTGGTCGTAGCATCCATGGCGCTCACACCTCCCTTCTCTTGCGGGGCAGCACGCCCACTTCGTGTTCCAGCGGCCAGTCGCGCACCGCCCGGTTCTCCGCGGCCTCGCCGGCCTTGGCGGCCGCCACATCGTCGCGCTGCACCACGAAGGGCACGCCGCCCTCGATGGAGCGCACGTTCTCCGCGTCGGGGCACACCACCTGGATGGCCGCCTGCTCGCTGGCCAGATACACCATCGGCCCCTTCTCGGCCACCATGAGCGCCCGCAGCTTCAAGCGGTCGTTCAAGGCCAGCAGCCCCTCGTCCGATCCGATGATGATGGAGAAGGGCCCGTTCACGAGCGCCGATGAGTACACAGTGCGCAGCGCTGTTTCGAATGCGGCCTGATCGGGCGGCATGCGGTCGATGTCCTCCCACGACGGGGCCGCCATGATGCGGGCCGCCATTTCCTGGGAGAAGCCGTGACGGCGCGCCAGCAGGTCGAACAGATAGGTGATAACCTCGGTGTCGGTTTGCAGCTCGCAGTCGTAGCCGAATTGCTCCACGTAGCGGCGGTTGGCATCGTAGCTGGAAATTTCGCCGTTGTGCACCACCGACCAATTCAGTAACGTGAAGGGATGGGCGCCGCCCCACCAGCCCGGGGTGTTGGTGGGAAAGCGGCCATGGGCCGTCCAGGCCCACGCATCGTAGTCTTGGATGCGGTAGAACTCCCCGATGTCCTCCGGGTAGCCCACGCCCTTGAAGGCCCCCATGTTCTTGCCGGAAGAGGCCACGAAGGCGCCGTCGATTTTACCGTTGATGTGGAAAACGTGCTGCATGGTGTATTCCGCCTCGTCAAGGCCGGAATTGGCCAAGCGCATGGGGTGGGGCGCCACAAAGTAACGCCAGATGTCCGGCGGGTTCTTAATGGCCGCCACCGCTTCGGTGGGAATGCGCTCCTGCTTCTCGCTCATGAAGTAGCGGTCCAGATAGGCCTCGGTTTGCGCGCGCGCCTCGCGGCTTTCGTACATAATGTGGAACGCGTACAGCTCGCGGTATTCGGGATAAATGCCGTAAGCGGCGAAGCCGCCGCCGAGGCCGTTGGAGCGGTCGTGCATGAGGGCGATGGATTTCAGGATGTCACTGCCATCGTGGCGATTTCCGCTGCGATCCATGATGGCGGCGATAGCGCACCCGGACGGTATGCGCACCTGCCCTTCCCGCAGCCCTTTCATTTCGAACATGGGATGCCTCCCCTCGCTTCGCCTTTTCCGCCAGGGCCTGCGCCCCGAACCTTCCTCATCCTACGGAGCCATTGTTTCGGGCACGTAAAAGGCAGGTAAAAGAAGGTGAGACAGGGGGACAACCCTAATGACTCATTTTTTTATGAGTCATTAGGGTTGTCCCCCTGTCTCATCCTGTCTCAAAGAAGGAAGGCCGGACAAGCCGGCCTTCCTTGGCAGAAGCTGTGGGGCGAAGCGACTACTTGCCTTCAGCGCGAGATGCCTGGTAGGCCTCGATGAGCTTCTTGGTCACGTCGTGGGGCGCCTCTTCGTAGCCTTCCACCTCGATGGTGTAGCTGCCGGAGCCGCGGGTGAGAGAACGGAGGTCCTTGGTGTAGGTGATCACCTCGGCGTAGGGCACGCGGATGCGGATGATGGTTTCGCCGGCATCGTTGGAGTCGGTGCCCACGATGCGGCCGCGGCGGGTGGAGATGTCGCCCATGATGGTGCCGGCGTACTCTTCCCCCACGGTCACGTCCATGGAAGCCATGGGCTCCAAGATCACCGGGTTCGCCTTTTCGCACGCAGCGCGGAAACCGATGCGGGCGGCCGTCTTGAAGGCCATTTCGTTGGAGTCAACGGGATGGTAGGATCCGTCGAACACGGCACACTTGATGTCCACCATGGGGTACCCCGCCAAAAAGCCCTCGCGCATGGCCTCCTGCACGCCTTTGTCCACGGCGGGGATGAGGCCGCCGGGAATGGCGCCACCCTTGATTTCGTCCACGAACTCGTAGCCGCCGCCGGGCAGGGGCTCAAGGCGCAGCCAGCAGTCGCCGAACTGGCCGGCGCCGCCGGTTTGCTTCTTGTGGCGCCCTTGGGCCTCGGCGGACTTGCGAATGGTCTCGCGGTAGGGCACCCGCACCGGCACCAGCCGCGCCTCCACGCCCGACTGCTCCTTCAGGCGGTTCATCAGCATGTCCACCTGGGTGTCGCCCATGGCGGTGAGGATGGTCTGGTGGGTGTCCTCGTTGCGGGAGATGCGGATAGTGGGGTCGGCCTCGGCGCTGCGGGCCAGGAAGGTGCCCAGCTTGTCCTCGTCCTTCTTGTTCACCGCCTCCACGGCCACCGGGTACAGGGGCTCGGGCAGCTCAAGCGGCTCCACGGCAATCTCGCCGGTTTGGGACAGGGTGTCGCCGGCCTTCGCTTCCGCCAGCTTCGGCACCACGATGATGTCGCCGGCCTTGGCGCTCTTCACGTCCATGGGCTCTTTGCCCATCATCACGTACAGACGGCCCAGCCGTTCTTTCTTGCCGGTGCGGGCGTTGATAAGCTCCATGCCCGGCTCCAGCACGCCGGCCAGCACCTTCAGGAAGCTGAGGCGCCCCACGAAGGGGTCGGTGACCGATTTGAACACGAAAGCGGCGGGGCGCTTCGTCTCATCGATGGCGATGGTTTCGCCGCCGGCCATCTGGTAGCGGCCGTGGGAGCGGGGGTGCGGGAAGTACGTGGCGATGTCCTCCATGAGGTTCTGCACGCCCTGCATGATGATGGTGGAGCCCACGAACACCGGGATGAAAATCTCCTGGGCGATGGCCTTGTCCAAAAGGCCCTCCAGCTCCTCTTGGGTGATGGGCTCGCCTTCCAGGTACTTCATCATCAGCTCGTCGTCTGCCTCGGCCACCAAATCGCACAGCTTCTCGCGGGCCGCCTCGGCCACCTCGCGGTAGGGCTCGGGGATGTCCACCACCACTTCGGAACCCACGTTCTTGTCGTAGTAATGGGCCTTCATGCGGATGACATCGATGACGCCCTCGAAGTTCTCCGCCACTCCCATAGGGATGGTGACCGGCGCCAGGCGCGAACCGAAGCGGGCGTGCAGCAGCGCCATGGAAGTGTCCCAGTTGGCGTTCTCGCGGTCGATGTGGTTGATGTACACGGCGCGGGACAGGCGCATCTTCTCGGCTTCGCGCCACAGCTTGGTGGTCATGACCTGCGGGCCGGCAACGGCGTCCACCACAAACATGGCCATTTCGGCCGATTGCATGGTGGTGAGAGTGTCGCCGATGAAGTCGGGATGGCCGGAAGTGTCCAGCACGTTGATTTTGTAATCGCGGTAAGGGATGGGGGCGATGGAAGTGCCGATGGTGAACTTGCGCTTGATTTCCTCGGGGTCGTAGTCCATGTAGGACTTGCCGTCATGAGTGGTGCCCATGCGCGGTGTTTTGCCGGAAACGAACAGCATGGCCTCGGCCAGGGATGTTTTCCCGGCGCCGTCTTGGCCCACCAGCACGATGTTCCTCACGTGTTCGGTAGCAGGAGCTGCCATAATGACCACCAACTTTCCTGTTTGCGGCCGGCCGCCTTCTCCTTCGTCGTCCGGCCCGTCGGACGCGCGCGCCCGACCCCTCGGATACGACTCCGCTCAAAGCGAAGCATGTGAGTAAAGTTTACCGTATGGCGAAGGATTCCCCCTGCTCGCCGCCAAAGAAAAAGCCCCGTAATTATTTCGTTAAGAAAGAGCCTTGCGCGCCCGGTGCGCCCGGTGCGGGGTGGCAAAAACGATGACGCCCCTCCCCCTCCGAAACAGCGCCTGCCGGCAACGGGGCCCGCGGGCGATGAAAGGCCATTGTGAAACTGCACTTTTTCGGCTGGGGCACTTTGGCGAATCGCCCAACAGCGCCGAAGACCGGCGGCCGTACCCTGTGCCCATCGCAACAGACAACGCGCCAACCGAAAAGGAGACCATCATGTTCAAGAACATCGCCTTCAACGATTCCGCCGACGCCGCCTACTGCGAAAAGCTGGCTCAGCGCTTCGCCAACATGGGCATCGCCCAAAAGGCCTCGCAAAATGCCATTGCCACGCTGGTTGAAAAGAGCGCCGCACCCGACTTCATCCCCTGCGCCGCCACCCCTTCGATGTTCCCCGCCGCGAAGGCAGCCCCCGTCCCCGCCGCCTCCTTCGCCGAAGAGCTCGCCTTCCAGGCATGAGTCACAAAGCGTACGTCCCCCCGTCACCATCCCCCGTCACCCCCAATGAGACATTAGGGTTGTCCCTTTGTCTCCCAAAAGTGTACGCCCCGCCACTCCTGACCAAGCAGGTAGCGGGAAGGTTCCCAGGTGCCTGGAATTGACGTGAAGGGCGGCTGAGCGTACTTAAGGTACGCGAAGGAAAGCCCTGAACGGCAAGGCCGGGTGCATGGGGGCCTTCCCGCGGACAATACAAAACGAGGGCCGTATAGGCCCTCGTGAAGTTTGTGGTGGAGCATAGGGGGATCGAACCCCTGACCTCATGGCTGCCAGCCATGCGCTCTCCCAGCTGAGCTAATGCCCCGTAAAACGTGCAAGGGATATATTACCAAACCTCAGAGATTGGTCAACACCCTTTTTTCTAGGCGGCGCAAGTTTTTTCAATCTGGTCGATGATGGAGTCCAGCGCACCTTCCACGTCGTAATCCTCCACGGAACCCTTGTCCACCAAACGGGCAAAGGAGGGGTCCAGCGGCAGGGTGGCCACCGAGGGGATCTCGTAGCGCTTGGCCACTTCCTCGCCCTGGGGCTCGCCGTAGATGAAGTGCTTCTTGCCGCAATCGTCGCACTTGAAATAAGCCATGTTCTCCACCAGGCCAATCACCGGCACCTCCATGGAGCGAGCCAGGTTCACGGCCTTGCCCACGATCATGGCCACCAGTTCTTGCGGGGCGGAAACGGTGACGATGCCGTCCACCGGCAGCGACTGGAACACGGTGAGGAACACGTCGGAAGTTCCCGGAGGCATGTCCACGAACATGTAATCGATATCGCCCCAGTTCACTTCCTGCCAGAACTGCTTGATGGCGTTGGACACCACCGGGCCGCGCCAGGCCACGAACTCGTCCTCGCGGCGCAGCATGAGGTTCACGGACATGATCTCGATGCCGGAAGCGGTGACGGCCGGGTTGATGCCGTCGGCATCGGCGGTGAGGCGGGTGTCCACGCCGAAGGACTTCGGAATGGAGGGGCCGGTGATGTCGGCGTCCAGGATGGCCACCTTGAAGCCGCGCTTCTGCATCTCGCTGGCCAGCAGGCTGGTTACCAGCGATTTGCCCACGCCGCCCTTGCCGGACACGACGCCGATGACGTTCTTGATGTTGGAGCGCTTGTTGGGCTCCAGCGAGCTGGGGCCGCTGGCCTCGGTGCGGTCGCCGCAGCCGGAAACGCCGCAGCTGGAGCACTCATGAGAGCATTCTTCTGCCATTTCTCCCTCTTTCTCATTTGCGGTGTCGGCAAACAGACGGCCGACCCATCCTCTTTGAACAGCGGACATGATAGCACAGGGCGCAAAAAAGGACGGAGCCCGTCGGCCCCGTCCTTGATTTATTCACGAGCGGAAATACAACGCGCGAGCGGCTATTCCTTGATCGACGCGTAGAAGGTGGCACCGTCGAAAAGATCGGAAATGGATTTGCCCTGCACAAACGGGAGCTCCAAGAACTCGCTGATGGTGGGCACCAGCGCGCTGCAATCGACGTAATGGCCCTTGTCGTTTTTCACGGTGGTGTCCTGAACGCGCCAGTAGCGGTCGTTCACATCGGTCAGGTAGTAGGTGGCGTCATCGACGTCCATGTACATGGAATGGTTGGCGTGCAGGTACATGGGCAGGTCTTCGTAGGACACTTCCAATGCCTCTTCAGCTTTCACTCCCATAGGAGCCCCTTTCATTCGGGTTTTTCCGATGGAACAATCATACATGGAAGGCCGCAGAATTCCTGCGGCATTGCGGCGCAATTCGATAATCTTTTCCGAAGCGAAACCAAGGGGCGCCGGCGAAGGGACGAGGCGCGGGCGGCGGGCCTGCGAAACGGCGCGGGGGAAACCACCCGAAAACCCGCCCGTCAGAGCAGTTGCTTGGCCACCTTTACGCTGGCGGCAGCGTCTTCCACGTAGAAGTCGGCGCCGATTTGGGCGGCGTAGTCGGCGGTTAGCACCGCTCCCCCCACCATGACGGACACGCCGGGCGCCTCTTGCCGCAGAAGCGCGATGGTGCGCTCCATGGCCCCCACAGTGGTGGTCATGAGGGCCGACAGCCCCACCAGCCGCGCACCGGTTTCCCGCACCGCGTCGAGCACCGCCTGCGGCGCCACATCGCGCCCCAAATCGCGCACGGCGAAACCGTAGTTTTCCAGCAGCATGCGCACGATGTTCTTGCCGATGTCGTGGATGTCCCCCTCCACCGTGGCGATAACGATGGGGGTGCTGGCAGCGGCCGGCACGTCGGCACTCTGGCCGTTGGCAGCGCTCAGCACGTCGAAGGCCGCCTTCGCCGCTTCGGCGGCGGCCATGAGCTGCGGCAAAAAGTAGGTGCCCGCATCGTAGCGGCGCCCCACCTCATCGAGCGCCGGGCTGAGCACGTCGCCCGCGATGGCCACCGGTTCCTGCTGCGCCAGAAGCGCCGTGGCGGCTGCAGCGGCCCCATCGGGCCTGCCGGTGAGCACTGCCTGGTACAGAACGGAGGCCTCTTCTGCGGAAAACCGGGGGCTGTCGTCCGTTAAGCGCTCGGCGGCGCCGATGGCCGCGCTGCCAACGGCCGCAACGGGAGCCGCCTCTTCGGTGCCGACATAAGCCTCCAAGTACGCGAGGCATTTGCCGTCCTGGCTGTTGATAACCTTGAACGCCCGCAGCGCGTCTTGGTAGCGGGGCTCCAGCGGATTCAGAATGGGCATGTCGAGGCCCGAGGCGAGCGCCGCAGTGAGGAAGGCGGCGTTGAGCACCGGCCGCCGCGGCAGACCGAAGCTGACATTGGACACCCCCAACACGGTGCGCACCCCCAGCTGCTGCTTGCACAGGCGCAGCGCCTCAAGTATCTGGGGAATTTCGTCCTGGTTGGTGGCGGCGGCCATCACCAGGCAGTCGATTGCCACGTCTTCCCGCGGAATGCCGGCCGCTTCGGCCGCCTCCACGATGCGCCGGGCAATGGCGAAGCGCTCCTGGGCGGTGGGGGGAATGCCCCCTTCGTCCAGCGTGAGGCCCAGCACGGTGGCGCCATAGCGGGCCGCCACCGGCAGCACCGCCGCCAGGCTTTCCGCCTTGCCGGTAACCGAGTTGATGAGCGGCCGGCCCGCATAGGTGCGGCATGCCGCCTCAAGGGCTTCGGGACTCGAAGAGTCCAGCTGCAACGGCGCCGTCACCGTGGCCTGCAGCCGCTGGGCCACCGCCCGCAGCACCGCCGGCTCGTCCAGCCCCGGCACTCCCACGTTCACATCCAAAATGTCGGCGCCGGCACCCACCTGGGCCACCGCTTCCGCCACCGCCACATCGAAATCCCCCGCCAGAAGCGCCGCTTTCAGGCGCTTCTTGCCCGTGGGGTTGATGCGCTCCCCTATCACCGCGATGTTGGGGCTGTCGGGGCGCAGCTCGGCCATGGCCTGGGCACTGGTCACTAGAAACGAAGGACGGTAGGCGGGCGCGGCAAAGGGCGCCTCCGCCAGCAACTGCCGCAAGAGGGCGATATGGGCGGGAGTGGTGCCGCAGCAGCCCCCCACCACCGCAGCCCCGGCGGCCAGGATGCCCTCCATGGCGGCAGAAAACTCATCGGGCCCCACGTCGAACACCGTTTCCCCGCGCTCGTTCACCCGCGGCAGGCCGGCGTTGGGCTGCACCATCAGCGGACACCGGGCGTAAGGGGCCATCTGGCGCAGCAGCTCCGCCAGCTCGGCCGGGCCAAGCGAGCAGTTCAGCCCCACAGCGCTGGCCCCCATGGCGCTTAAGGTGGCGGCAGCGATGGCGGGCGTGGTGCCCATGAAGGTGCGGCCGTCTTCGCCGAAGGTCATGCTGCACAGCACCGGCAGCGCCGTGTTCTCCAAACAGGCCAGCAGCGCCGCCTTGGCTTCCAGCAGGTCGGAGAAGGTTTCCACCACTATAAGCTGGCAACCGGCCGCCTCGGCGGCGCGCGCCTGTTCGGCGAAGATGTCATAGGCCTCGTCGAAGCCCAGAGGCCCCAGCGGCTGCAGCAGCGCGCCGGTGGGGCCGATGTCGCCCGCCACCAGCGGCGCGCCGGCCTCTCGCGCGATGGCTGCAGCCGCGGCGTACACCTCCGCTACCGTTGCCCCCGAGCCTTCCAACTTCAGGCGGTTGGCGTTGAAGGTGTTGGTGGTGATGCAATCGGCGCCGGCCTCCACGTAGCGCCGCTGCAACTGGCGAACGGCTTGCGGATGGGTGAGGTTCAGCAGGTCGGGCACCTCATGGATGGCGGCAAGCCCCGCCTCCTGGATAAGAGTGCCCATGCCGCCGTCCATCAGCAGGCGCGCCCGCCCTTCCAGGGCATCGCGCAGCAAGGGAGATTCCACGGTCATCGTGCGGGGAGCAGCCATGGGCTACCGCCTTTCCGTATCGCGCGCCTTCGGCCCGGCTAGGGGCGCAAGCCCCACCACCGCCGTGACGCTTTTCATCGGGGTCATGAGAAGGGAGGGGCCCACATGGATGCCCAGCAGCTTGTCGCCGCCGGAAAGCCGCAGCATGTCCGGCTGCAGCTGCAGGGGCAAATCGCCGTAACCGGCGCTGAAGCGCTTGGTGGGGCGGAAACCGGCCACCCGGGCCCGGCGCTCTATCTCGGCCGAGGCAGCACGGGCCGCCTCTTCGGCCATCGAGGAGGCGCAGCCGTCGGCCAAAAGCCCCTCCAAGGGGGACAGCGCCTGGGCGCGGGCCAGCTGCCGTTCGCTCTCCATGCCGAGGGTGACCGCCAGCACCACCGCATGGGTGCAGCCTTCCAGGAAGCGGGCGATGTCGGCACCGGGCAGCGCCACCCCCGTGCCCGCCAACTCTACCGGCCGGCCCGGGCCGCCCCATAGCAGCGGGTAGGCCCGGCCCACGCCGCGGGGCCGAGCAGCGGAAGCGCACTGGTCGGCCGCCTCCTGCAGCCGCTGCCCCAAATGCTCCGGCAGTCCTTCGCGCCGCTGCCCCAGATAGCGCAGCGCCCGCGGCAGGTCCACCGCGCACGGCAGCAGCTGGGGCCCGAACTGCACCGCAGCGGCGTCCCCCATCAGCGCAAACCTTCCGCCGCCAGCGCCTCGGCCGCGGCAAGGGCAATATCGGGCTGGTTCATGGCGTACACGTGCAGGCCGTCCACGCCCGCCTGCGCCAGCCCCACCAGCTGCTGGCAGGCGTAGCGGATGCCCGCCTGCCGCAGCTCTTCCGGGCTGTCCTCGTGCTTCGCCAGAAGCTTGATGATGGGAGCCGGCAGGCTGCTGCCGCACAGAAACACCATGCGCTGCAGCTGGCTCTTCGCCAAAAAGGGCATGATGCCGCAGGTGATGGGCGCCGTAACCCCCGCCTCCTTCGCCTGGCGGCAAAAGCGCAGCAGCACGTCGTTGTCGAAGCACAGCTGGGTGACGAAGAAATCGGCGCCGGCCTCTTGCTTCTCCTTCAGGTGCCAGAGGTTGTCGGCCGCGCTGAAGCAGCTGATGTGCCCCTCCGGATAGGCGGCCGCCCCCACCGTGAAGCCTTCCTGCTTCAGCAGCGGGATGATGTCCTTCGCGTAGAGGAAATCCCCCGGCTCTTGCCCTTCGGCCATGTCACCGCGCAGGGCCAACACCGTGGTAATGCCGGCTTCCCGCATACGGCGCACCTGCTGATCCAGGGACGCGCGCGTAGCGCCTACGCAGGTGAGATGGGCGATGCCGGGAATGGCGAATTCGTTTTGGAGAAGCGCGGCGATATCCACCGTTTGGGCCGAGTTGCCGCTGCCGCCGGCCGAGCAGGTTACCGACACGAAGCTGGGGCGCGCTTGAGCCAGTCCCGCGGCCACCGTGCGGGCGGCATCAAGCGTGAGCTGCCCCTTCGGCGGGAACATCTCGACGGAAAACGGCAGGGCGAAAGCGGGGAACAGGGACGAAAGGGAACTCACTGGGATACCTCACAACGAACGGGAACGAAAGGGCAATTATACGCCCGCCCCTGCAGCGCGGGCCAGGCGGGCCGGGGAACGCGCGAACGATGTCCGCACAAAGGCACCCTGCCCGCTAGCCGTGGCGGGCAGAACGGCGAAACACCCGGGCCCGCAAGAAACTGCCCTCCGGCACCGGCTGCGGGCAATCCAATCGGTACAGGTTACAGGAGCGGTTGGCCACCGGCGCCGGCAGCCAATCGTCCGCGGCCGCCCGGTCAAGGGCCTCCGGCACTGTTGCCGGCGCCCCCTCGTCGTGCACGTCGGGACCGAAGGCGGGCAGCCAGCACAGGTTCCGCACCTCCACGGGCGCGGCGGCCCCGCCGGGCACCAGCGCTTCCAGCGCCTGCCCTTCCTCGAAGCGGTTGCGGGCCAGGGCGTACAGCTTGCCATCGCCGCAGGCCACCACGTCCGCCACGTGCATCGTTTGCTGTTCGTAGCCGTCGTAGTCCACCGCTTGGCGCGCTTCGCCGAAGTAAAAGCCCGTACCGTAGGGGCGGTGGGACACGTCCAAAAGCTCCGGCGCCACCTGCTGCCACGGCTCGCCGTCCAGCACGCGGCGATAGGCCCCCACCACGCTGGCCACGTAGAACGCCTTTTTGTTGCGCCCCTCTATCTTTATGGAATTCACCCCCGCCCGGGCCAGCTCGGCCAGATGGGGCAGCATGTTCAGGTCCTCGGCGTTCATGAGGAAACTGCCGGTTTTGTCTTGCTCTAAGGGGAAGAACACCCCTGGGCGCTTCTCCTCTTCCAGCAGGTACTCCCCCGCCGTCTCGGACGCGCCGGGCGCGCCGGCCCCCACTTTGTAATTCCAGCGGCAGGGCTGGGTGCAATGGCCCTTGTTGCCGGAGCGGCCCGTGAGGTACGAGCTGATGAGACAGCGACCGGAAACCGCCATGCACATGGCCCCGTGCACGAAGGCCTCGATCTCCAAATCATCGGGAATCTGACGCCGCATCTGGGCAATGTCCGCCAGCGACATCTCGCGGGCGCATACCACGCGCGCAGCCCCCAGCGAATGCCACACCTTCGCCGCCTCGGCGTTGGCCACCGAGGCCTGGGTGGAAACATGGCGCTCCACCCGCGGCGCCACCTGGCCCGCAATGGCGAAAGCCCCCAGATCGCCGATGATGAAAGCGTCAACCCCCGCCGCATCCAGCGCCCGGAAGAAGTCCGGCAGCTGGGCGATGTCGCTATCGTGCATGAGGATGTTGCAGGTAACGTGCACCTTCACCCCATGGGAATGGGCGAAGGCCACCGCTTCGGGAATCTGGGCCAGTGGGAAATTGGCGGCACGAGCCCGCATGCCGAAACGATCGGCCGCCAGGTACACGGCGTCGGCGCCGAACAGCACCGCCGCCCGCAGCTGCTCCATGCCCCCTGCGGGGGCCAAAAGTTCCATAGTGCCCAAAATTCCGCCCTTCCGAAAAACTGAAGGGCCATTATAGCGGCAAGCACCGCCGTCGGCCGTCCACGCGCAGCGGCCCGGCCGCCCCGCGGGCGCCGTCACTCGTCTTCGGAGAAAGGCCCGCTCTATGGAGCCCCCGGGCCTCTGCCGAAAACGAGCATCCCCCTTCTCGTTGCCGGCTTCCACCCGCCCCTTCCCGAAACGGGTCAACAGATTACAATGGGCACGTTGACCGATGGGTCAACGCACCGGGGAGCGAACCGAGAGCTTCCCACACAAGCCACCCCCGCCCTGAAGGAGATGCCCGTGCGCCCGCTCAAGCCCACGAACCGCCACGGCGATTTCGACGCCCTTCCGCCCGAGCGCCAAGAGGCCATCATACGCGCCGCGGTGGAGGGCTTCGGCCGCCACAGCTACAAGGAAGCCTCCACGGAGGAGATTGCCCAGCGGGCGGGCATGTCGAAGGGGCTTTTGTTCTTCTACTTCCGCAACAAGAGAGCCCTTTACCTGCGCACCTTGGACTACCTTATGGACAAGGTGGTGAATTGGGTGGTGGACGACGAGTTCTACGCCATCGATGACCTCTTCGAGCTGATGCTGTACTCCGGCGTGCAGAAAATGGACAGCCTGAAAAAGTGGCCCTGGGCAATGGAGTTCTCCATCCGGGCCTTCTACGCCGACCACTCCGACCTGCGCGATGCCCTGACGGGGTGGACGAAAACGCAGGTGGACACCATGTTCGATCGCTTCTTCCAGAACGTCGATTTCAGCCGCTTCCGCGAAGAGGTGGACCCCCGCGAGGTGCTGGACATGCTGATCATGCTGGGGGACGGCTACCTACACCAGCGGCTGTCCGACCGCGAGCCCATAAACCTGGAAGACTTCATGGCCGCCTACCGCAAATGGTGCGGCATCCTGCGCGCCTGGGCCTACAAGCCGGAGTACTTGTAGGCCTTTCGATCAGGGAAAAGGGAGAGCAGCCCAAGTCGCTCATGTGTCAAGGGGACGAAAGTGAATGTCCCCTTGACACCCTACCCGCGAACGGCCGTAGGGAGGGGCGGGGGTAGCCCAACAAAGCGAGTTCCGCACGACGAAAACGCGCCAGTGGCGCGTTTTCCAAGGCAGGGCTGTCTGAGCGACTTGGGTTACCCCCGCCCCTCCCCTCCAGAAACCTTACAGGCTGAAGTCGCGGCGGCAGAAGGCAGTGGCACCGGCGGCGAAGAGAGCAATGGAGGCCCCCAGCAGGCCGACGGAGCCGGCAGCGGCGTCCGCTTCCCCCGCCGCCAAACCGTAGGCATCGTAGAGGGAAAACGGCGAAAGGTTCGCCACCCATTCCAACCCTTCCCCCACCGTGCCGGCAAGGCCCATCAGCAAAAAGAGGATGCACGCCCCGGCGCCGGCCCACAGCGCCACCGACGGCCTTTGGAAGGCGAAGCCGGAAGCGAAGCACAGCGATGCGGCGAACAGCCCCAAGGCGGCAAGGCCGAGGTTCGCCTGCGCCAGCGCCGCCTGGTCCAATTCCCCAGGAAAGAGCGCCTCGCAAAATGCCGCTTCCGAGGCCCACAGCAGGAGTACCGTAAGCAGTACCACTGCCACCTGCGCTGCAATCAGCGTGGCGGCAAGGCGCGGGCGGGAGCAGGGCGAGGCCAAAAGCCACGCCAGCGAGCCGTCTTTGACCGGCGCAACCGCCAACCGCTGGGCCATGTAGGCGGCCAGCAGCACGAACAGGCCGGTGAACATGAACCCGTAGAGGTAATTCAGCAGGAAATCGCACAGGGTGGCGGAGGGGTTCGCCATGCCGAAAGCGGCGAACAGCTCCGGCATGGCCTCTTGCATGAGTTGCAGGCTTTCGTTCACTTCCGGGTCGTAGAGGTAGACCACCATGCCAATGTAAACGGCCATCACTGCCGCAATGGCCGCAACGGCAACCGCCAAGCTGCGCAGGCTGCGCCGAAAGAGGGGCAAGCTCATGACCGCACCTCCTCCCCTTCAAAGGAGCGCGCACCCACAGCGCTGCGCTCCCTCCCATCGCCCCAATGGCGCTGCAGTGCCTGGGGCCCATAGAGCTGGCCCATCACGCCATCTAAGGTAAGCTCACCGGCAGATGCGGTGCAGACCAGCCGCCCCTGCCGGATGAAAACGGCCCGGTCGCAGGTGCCCTCCACTTCCCCCAGCAAATGGGAGGAGAGCATGATGGTGGCGCCGCGATGCTTCTCCGCCTGCACCAGCTCCACAAAGCGCCTTTGCATCAGCAGGTCCAGCCCACTAGTGGGCTCGTCCAACAGCAGCAGCCGGGGCTTCGTCATGAACGCGGCCACAATGCCCACTTTCTGGCGCGTGCCCTTCGACATGGACCG
>Ga0073908_1003974_pt1 | contig 14140 bp, 6 predicted proteins | sample MucameincwithD2O_FD_65484 | JGI IMG/M metagenome (GOLD analysis project Ga0073908, IMG submission 65484) | Mouse cecum microbial communities from Vienna, Austria - Mucus amended microcosms incubated with D2O | ecosystem: Host-associated > Mammals > Digestive system > Large intestine > Cecum...
GCGGACGCCAAATGGCGGGAGGAGCGGCAGGCGGACAAGGAAACCGCCGCTGCCCTCCGGGACGCCAGCGTCATACAGATCACCAAGGACCCCGAAAAATTTGCCTGTTACCTGGAGCTCCAGGGGGACAACCCCTCCTACAGTTCCGGGAACATCGCCCTGGCCATGGCCCAGCTCCCGGAGGCCACCGTGGTCCATACCCGCGACCACTGGAAGGACCTGGGCCGCTTTGTGTTGGACCCGGAGCTGAAGAACGGCGCCAGCATTTTCACCCGGTCCGCCACGGGCCGGGGGTACAACCTCACCAGCGTCTACGATATCGCCCAGACCCAGGGCCGGGAGCTGCGAACGCCTCAGCTGAAGGACGATACGGAGGCCATGGAAGCGGCCCTGGCCGCCCTGCTGAACTTCTCACCCGTCCAGGTGGTGGCCGCTGAAAACCTGCCCTCCGGGGCCTATTATGACCCCCGGCAGATGACGCTGGCTATTGACACTGCCTGCCCGGACAGCCAGGCGTTCGCGGCCATCGCCACCGAGATTGCCCAGGCCCGGTTCCATGACCGGGGCCGCAATCCCGCCTACAGCCGGGAGGGCTGTGAACTGAGCGCCCAGAGCGTTTCGTACATCCTTTGCCGCCGCTTCGGTATCCAGCGGGAACTGCCGGACCTGACGGGAATGGCGAAACGCTGCCAGGGCTGGGAGATTGAGGACCGGATAGCCTTCCTGAAAGAGATTCAAGGCATGAGCCGTCAGATTGGCGGTTCCATTGAGAAAACCATCGCTCCGCCCCAGCGGAAGGCTCCGGCTCGGAGCGGGGACGAGAGATAGTCCCACTATTTTGAGATAGGAGAACAACATGAAAAGAACGATTCCTTTGCTCCTGGCTGCATTCCTGCTTTCCACGCTTCTGTCCGTTCCCGTCCAGGCTGCCGAGGCGGCTGACGCCACCAAGCCGGTCAGAGACAGCGCCTACTATCCCATTTCCGTGGAGGAGTACACGGCTGGCGACTTCGATGAGCTGCGCATCCAGAAGGTGTACCAGCTGTCCCTGGACGATGACCCCGGCCTCATCCCCACGGAGGATTTTGAGCGGAACGGGCGGCTGTATTACCTGCTGGATATGACCCGGAAGGATGAGGTGGGCGTGGACACCAAGCCCCATGTCCAGACGGTCACACGCCCCAGCGATACTAATAACATGGAGAAAATTCTCCAGACCCTGGATGCCGAGATCGAAGCCACCACCGAGGACGGCTACACGGGAACCCTGCACCTGGACCACACCACGGTCAAGGTCACAACCGACGGCTACGCCACCAAGACCGGAACCGTGTCCGCTACCCGGACCTATCCGAATTTGTCGGATGCGGACCTCTCCCTGGTGCCCAAGACCATCTCCGATGGCGGGCGGAGCCTGACCCTGGCGGATGTGCAGTGGGGCAATTCCACCCAGGAGGAGGGTGACGGTGTGGTCACCCGCTACACCGCCACGGCCCGGTACATCGGCAGCACCTCCAGTAAGTACGCCACCGGGTACACGGTGACGGCGGACTACTCCGGAGAGGTTTCCAAAACCGGCTGTAATGTGGTTACCTATACCGCCGTGTTCGGCAGCACCGACGCTCCCAAGGACTCCGGCGTTCAGGAGGGTGAACCCGTCGACGTCTCCGGCATCGGGCGTCCGCTTATGATCGGCGGCGCGGTTCTGGTGCTGGTCCTGGGCGGCGCGTTTGCATACAAAAAAATTCGAAGGAGATGAAGAAACTTTGAAATTGAGAACCTTCCTGCTGGCCTGCATGATCTGCGCCCTGTGTGCCGTCCAGGCCAGCGCCCTCGAGTACAGCTATGACGGGGCGGACGATTTCCTGTTCGCCCGGCCTACCAGCGATGACACGATCTACGAAGAGGAAAACCCCAACGTGGACCGGAGCAAGAACGTGGCCCTGGTGGCCCCCGGCTTCGGCAGCCCCACCAGCTATCTCCCCGGCTCCGGTGAGTACCTGACCCCGAACCTTGTTCCCGGTGCCCTGAGCGGCGGGCTGGTGAATCAGGTGGGCGGCGCGAATTACTCCGTGTCGGAGGACGGGATATCCAGCGGCATGGGCGGGTTTCTGCCCAGCACGTCGATCTTAGACACCGGCTCTTCCGGTTCCTCCACTCCCCCGGAGCATTTCACCGTTACCACCCGGCCCAATGACACGGCTTCCGTAGGATTCACCAGCGTCACCGAGGACAGCTATTACAGCAACGGAAGCCTCGGGACACTTAAAATCCCTGCCATTGGCCTGAGTGTCAAGATCGTCCAGGGCACGGACAGCGCCGCGCTGAAGAAAGGCGTGGGCCACTTCGAGGAGACGTCCATCTGGAATGGCAACGTCGGATTGGCCGCCCACAACAGAGGGACCAATTCGTACTTTGGCAAAATTCATACCCTGGAGGCCGGAGATGAAATTACCCTCTCCACCAAGGAGGGCACCCGGACCTATGAGGTAACCTCCGTCGCCAAGGTGACGGAAACGGATCGGAGCAGCTTGGAGAACACCTCCGAGAACTGCCTGACGCTGTACACCTGCGTCCGGGATGAACGGGACCTCCGGTGGTGTGTGAGAGCGGTTGAACTGACGGATTAAACCGAGCTGAACTGTCTGCCGATTTCATTCGACAATCCTCCGAATCTGTGGTAGTGTTGCGGTTGCAAACTCCCAATAAAATCACAGGAACGGAGGAAAGAGCTATGAAAGGCAAAAGAAGGACGCTTCAAATGTTGACGTGCGGGCTTCTGTCTGCGGCACTGCTGGCAGGCCCGGCCCAGGCGGCGGACCCGGAGATCCGGGTGGGCAGCTACAAGGGCAATACCCTGGAGGCAGGCGAAAGAAGCTGCCTCATCATCGGACCTGCCGGTTCGGAGTACCGCGCCGTGTCCAGCAACCCCGAAGCTGTTGCTCTCGAACGGGTTCTGACCTATTGGGTGGCCGTCGCCAAGGCGGAGGGCACGGCTGAGATCACCGTCACCAATGCGGACGGAACCGCCGGCAGCCTGACGTTGACGGTGGGCGTGATGGAACCCTCCCCTGTCCCCAGCGAAACCCTGGACCTGTCCGCCAACATGGATATCCGCCTGGAGATGGTCCGACTCATCAACGAGGTGCGCCGGGAGCATGGATTGGCAGAACTGCCCACGGACGAGTCTCTCATGAACGCCGCTCAGGACGTCTCCAGCCAGTGCGTCACGGAGCACCGGCCCTATGACCACATGGCCCTCATCCGCTGCGGCTGGCCTCACGGCGGGCTCTACAACCTCACCATGTTCGGCGCCTATGACTGCCCGGACATCGCCCGGCAGGCCATCGATTATTGGATCGAGTCTCCTGGGCACTATAAAACCATGCTGCTGGAGGAGGCGTCCCATGTCGGCACCGGCGTCACCTTCAAAAACGGAAAAGCCTACTGCTACATGGTCGTAGGTGATCCTACCAGCCATAATCCCTACGAATAAGGAACGATCTCACATCACACGGAGGCCCATTAGCAAATCGCTAATGGGCCTTTTTTCTTTCAAAAATCAGTTTGGAAAGGAACCCTTTATGAACGAAAAACATCATTCCCTGCGAACGCGCCTGACGGCCCTGCTGCTGACGCTGGTCTGCGTGCTGGGCCTGTTCCCCACCACGGCCTTTGCCGCAAGCGACACCATCACGCTGAAGGAGTTCGGCCACTCCGGCGTGGCGTATCAGTCCGCGGCCCTGGGGCGCTGCACTCTCCATGAAATGACCTTCGCAAACGGAAACCAGATTACCACCGGCTTCTGCGGCACCAAGGGTGGAGACATGGGAACGTCTCTCCAGGGCCAGACCTGGGGGAACAAGCGGTCAATCTCCGACCCCACCGTGGAAACTATGATGGCCTATTACTACGCCCATTCCACCGGCGTCTTCACCGACGAGGCGGAGGCCCTGGGCGTGGCGGACGTCTGGGGCCCCGGGTATCGGTGGTATATGAACGCCTGGGTGCAGGCTTGCATCTGGCGGTATCAGCAGGGCAGCATGAGCGATCCTGTCGTGGCCTGCGCCGAGGAGCTCATGGCCGTGTACAACACCCTGGAGGGCACCCACTACACCAGCATCGACCAGAAGCAGGGCGAGAGCTCCTTCCGGGACCGGACCCAGTTCATCCTGGACCTGGGTAGCCAGGGCGTTTGGGGCAAGTGCGCTGTGTATGAATACACCTTCACCGGCGCCGGCAGCTCCGCCCACCCCGCCGGGTCTGTGCAGAAGATCATCCTGGGCGACCTGACGGTAGAGCACATTGAGCAGGAGGAATACGTCCTCATCGTCAAGAAGGTGGACGCCACCAATCCCTCCAAGGGTCTCCCCGGAGCCGGATTCCACATTGAATCCACCAACGGCTCCTATTCCAAGGACGTGGTCACGGGCCAGAACGGCACTTACCGGATCAGCGGCCTCAGCGCCGGGACCTATGCCGTAACAGAGACCTCCGCCCCGGAGGGCTATGAAATCGACAGCGCCGCCCCGCAGTATGTCACTCTGCCCAGCAATGGGAATAATACCATGACCGTCACCTTCCGGGACTCCACCACCATTACCGGGGAGGGCAGCATCCGCAAGGTAGACGCGGATAATCCCACTAAGGGCCTCGCCGGAGCAGTTATTAAAATCGTAGGCGTGGATAACAGCTTTGTGGGGACCTACACAACCGCCGAGGGCGGCTGGCTGACGGATGTGCCCTGGGATTCCATGCCCATTGGCAGTTATGTCGCGGAGGAAATGACTCCCCCGGAGGGCTACACCAAGAGCCCTGACCAGAACAAGGTGAAGCAGAGCTTCCATTGGGATGGAAAATCCGATGTTTCCCTCGTTTTCGAAAACGACAGCAAGGTAAAAATTCAGCTTATCAAGCTGGACGATTCCAACAATCCTCTCCCCGGCGCGGTGTTCAATATCCTGAAGGACGGGCAGATTATCGGCACCGAGGCCACCAGGGAAGATGGCAGTATCACGGTGACGGACGTGACCGAAGGAATGTACGCTTTCGTCGAGGTCTCCGCGCCGTCGCCTTTTGCCAAGCTGGACGAGCCAGTCCTCGCTCATGTCGATCAAGTGGACGTCAATGGCGGAGGAACCATCACCGTCACTGCGGCAGATAAAAAACTGCCCAACCTGACGATTCTGAAACGGGACGCCCAGACCGGCGACGTCATCCCGGACACCCATTTTGAGATCAAGGGTATTCACTACGGGTATCACCAGGATGTGGAGACCGGACCGGACGGCAAAGCGGTCCTCACAGGCATTCCCGTGGATTCTTACGAGGTCACGGAAAAGAGCGTCCCGGACCCCTGGGTTGTCAGCGACGAGCCCACCCAGACGATCTGGCTGGGGGCTGGCGACGATCAGCAGCTCATCTTCGACAACCTGAAACAGCCTCTGCTCAAAATCTCGAAGGTGGAGAAGGGCGCCGGCGAAAAAATCCCCGGCACCGTTTTTCTGCTGGAGGCCATTGACGGCGACTACCGTCAGAACCTGACCACCGAGGCCAGCGGCTCCGTGGAGCTGCGGGTGGCCCCCGGCAGCTACCGCATCACCGAGCAGTCCGTCCCTGAGCCGTATGTGATTGGCGAGGAGCGGACCAAGACGATCTCCCTCAACGGCGACGAGAAGGAAGTCATTTTTGAAAACCTGAAGAAGCCGGAGCTGACCCTTTATAAGATCGACGCGGACAGTCAGGAGCCGATCCCCGATACCGTCTTCCGGGTAGAGGCCATCAACGGCGATTTTCAGGACGATTGGAAGACCGGGCCGGACGGCATGGTAACGAAGCGGGTGGAGCCCGGCACCTACCGGGTCACGGAGATTTCCGTCCCCGCGCCTTACTTCCTCCCGGACAAGGACGCCGACCGGGTGCAAACGGTTTCCCTGAACGCCGGAGATGTGAAGAAGCTGACGTTCAAGAACCGCAAGGCCCCCGAGCTGACCATCTTCAAGGAAGACAGCGTGGCAGGCGCTCCCATTGAGGGGGCGAAATTCCATGTGACCTACACCAGCAATGGCGAAGCTGCCGAAGCCCCCGCCACCATTGATTTCGGCTACATTTTCACGGACACCCGAGGCGAGATCAAGCTCCATGAGCAGGGGAAAAAGCTCTACCCCGGCGAGTACACCATCACCGAGGTGGCTCCCGCTCCCGGCTTCCAGATGAAGGAACCCACCACGCAGAAGGTCATTATTCACGGAAACGAGAGCAAAACCGTCACTTTCCAGAACGAACCCTTAAACGGGATCGTCGTTGAGAAGTATGACTCTGTTACCGGCGAGGCCCTGCCTGGCTGCACCTTCCAGCTCCGCTTCCTGGGCGGCACCTCCGGCACGAGCGGCACGGTCATCGGGCAGAAGGTCACCGGGAAAAACGGCACCTGCATCTGGACGGGCCTCACTGCGGGCACCTATATCGTGGAGGAGATCGACCCCGCTGATGGGTATTCCATCATCAATTCCTCTGAAACGGTCTACATTTCGGACGACGGCGTGCAGAATGTCATTACTGTGACCTTTGATAATTCGCCGGACGGAAATCTCCTCATCAGGAAGGTCTGCTCCGTCAACCCCAGCATCACCCTCCAGGACGCCGAGTTCAAGGTCACCTACGCGGACGGAACTTTGATTGGTGATTCCAATGGGATTTACCGGACCGACGCCCACGGAGAAATCCGCATTGAGGGCTTGAAGCCCGGCAAGAGCGTGATCGTGACGGAAACCAAGGCCCCGGACGGATTCATCATTGATACGCAGTCGCAAACGGTTCAGATTAAGGAGGGACGGACGGTTTCCCTGACATTCAAGAACCAGCCTCGCGGAAAACTCATCATCCAGAAGCGGGACTCCATCAGCGGCCAGCCCCTCCCCGGCGCTCAGTTCCGTGTGACAACTGCCGCTGGCTGTGAGGTTGGCCTGGACGGCGTGATTGGTACCGCTACGCTCACGCAGAACGGCATTTTTACCACAGATTCCAACGGTGAGATTCGGATTTCCAATCTTGCTCCCGGCGCGTATGTGCTGACGGAAGTCAAGGCCCCGGCAGGCTATGTCATGGACGAACCCAGCAAAAACGTGGTAATTGGCCCCAACGGAGACACCCAAACGGTCATCGTGACCAATACTCCGAAGGGCGGGCTCATTGTCGAAAAGTATGACAAGATCACCAAGGAACCCTTGGCCGGAGCACGGTTCAAAATTACCAATGCTAATGGAGAGCTGCTCCCCGATAATGAGGGACTCACCTCCAGCAATGGCCTTTATACCACAGACCAGAATGGGCAGATCGTAATCTCCAAAATTCAGCCCGGCACCTATGTCGTGGCGGAGGACAAGGCCCCTGATTTTTACGAGAAGGACCCCACGCCCCAGACGGTAGTGATCAACGCCGCGGACACGCAGACTCTTCGTTTTTACGACGATCCCCTCTGCACCCTCACGATTTTGAAAAGGGACGCGGTGACGCACAAGCCCCTCGCGGGAGGACAGTTCCAGGTTCAGTACAGCGACGGGCATGTGGTTGGCCCCAATAATGGACTCTACACCACAGGGACTGACGGAACCGTGACGGTTTCCGGCCTGAAGCCCAACGCCACAGTCGTGGTCTCTGAGCAGAAAGCACCGAAGGGTTACATTCTGGATTCCACGCCGAAGAATATCGTGGTGCGCTCCGGCGTCGCCAACGGCCTGATTTTTGACAATCAGCCTGGAACCACCCTCATCATCCAGAAGTTCATCGAGGGCACCGAAAACGAGCCTCTGAGCGGCGTTGCGTTCAAGGTCACCGACGGCTCCGGAGCGGCGGTCGGCCCTGATGATGGGACCTATTACACGGATAAGGCCGGCGAGATCGTGCTGAGCGGCATTGAACCCGGCACTACTGTGAAGGCCCGTGAGATCAAAACTGTGGACGGTTTTGTTTTGGATAATACTCTTATCTCACATAGTTCCTCATAAGTCCTCTAAACTTCCCAATAGACACCATTTGTTCAAACTTTCCTCATGTAAATCCTTATATCACCTCATAACTCCTCTGTGTAATGGTGTAAACTATGGTGTAGAATCCAGAGGAAGTCTGTAGCCCTCCGTGTGTAGGATATGGTGTACGGCTGTGGTGTAGAGAGTGGTGTAAACTCAACTAATCTTAATCTTGCCTTCAAGGTTGGCCATACTGACCTGCTTCTGCTCCTGCGTGACCTCGTTGTACACGTCCATCGTAATACTGATGTTAGCGTGCCCCATGATTTCCTGGATGACCTTCAAGTTCGTTTCATGCTCACACAACCGAGTGCAGAACGTATGCCGGAGATTATGGACGGAGAAGTGTGGCAGCAACACAGGCTCACGATGTTGCCTCTTAGCCAATTCAGTTTCTTGCTCGTTGTAGTCCCTCACGATGCGAACCAAAGCCTTGTTGATGTCGGTGGCCTTGCGGATATTCCCTCGTGCTCCCATGAAGATGAAGCCTTTATATCCGTCAATCTCAGTCTGGCAAAACCCGGTCTTCATCTGTTCAAGCCGCTCGTGCAACAGAGCTTTCTTGACCTCGCTGAACATAGGAATCACACGCTTACCTGCCTCAGTCTTAGGAGTGGAGATGTAGAACTTTCGATGTTTGCCATCGTCCGTCTTGCAATAGACCAGATTGTGGTTAATGGAGATGGCATTCTCCGTGAAGTCACAGTCCTCCCACCGCAGACCAGTAATCTCTCCTACTCGACATCCAGTGCCCAGAAAGACGGTAAAGAGCGGTAGGTAGTGGTTATACTTGGGAGACTCCCTCACATAGTCTACGAACGCCTCCTGCTGCTCTACAGTCAATGCGTGCCGCTTGGGCTTACTCCAGTCATACTTCTTCTTCAACTCGCTCAGGACGCCGTGAGAGGGGTTGATTCGGATGTAGCCGTCGCGCACCGCCAAAGTGAATACAGGGTGAAGCACCGTGTTGATGCACTCAATCGAGTTTGGACTGATTTTCTTTTCTGTCAGCAAGGAAAGATAGAACTTCTTCACATCGCTGTACTTGATATTGCCAATGTTCTCCAGCCCGAGGCTGTTGCTGACGTACTGATTGTACATATAGAAGTATCCAGACCGAGTGGAGGGCTTCAACTCCGGCCTCATCCCCATATAGTCGGCAAAGAAATCGTTTAGGGTCTTCTTTTTGGCAATGAACGTATGAATACCATCGTCAGCATCCCTGTTCAGACGCTTCTCAATCTCCCGCAAGGGCTCGCAAGCCTTTTTCCGTGGCGGAACCTTGTCTGTCTCCACAAGCCGCCAACTGTAAACGGTACGTCTCACACCCCCTGCATCGTTGTAGCGGTACATATACATTCCATCCGCCCGCTGGGTTTCGCCGTTTCGCAGTACACGGCCACGGCTGTCTTTTCGTTTTTCGCTCATGTAAAGTTCCTTTCTATGCCAAAGAAGGAACTCGATGTGGTTTTTGCATTATACCACATTGGGAGTTCCTTCTCAACTCAATGTTATAAAACACTAATTCTGTCGATGTAGTTTTCAAACTTCTTCCGTTTGATTTGAGCTCGTGTATTGTTCCACAGGATGTAGTCCGCATCCCGATTATCGTTAATCATCTTGCGAATTTTGTTCTCTCCAATCCGAAAGTAAGCAGCCGCTTCCTCAATAGAAAGCGTATACTTCTCCCAGAACGGAATTTCATACTTCTCCATTAACATCCTCCTCCATCAAAAATGGCGAGGGAGGGAGACTGCAAGAATCTCCCTCCACACGCTTATCGCTTGATATTCAGCTTGTCGAAAATCTCGTTAGCAAACTGACGAGTTACCTCTTTGTGCTTCTCCACGGTTTCCTCGTTCGTGCCGGTGATGTAGGTGTCGCCATTGAACTCAATGCGAATCTCCTGATTAGAGATATTAGACGGCACACTACCCAATATATCGGCAAACCCACTCATGGCACCACCAGAAATGCTATTGGCACCAGTCGAGCTAAACAGAGCGGCGAACTTATCTGACCGCTCTGCCATCTTACTCGCAAAATCAATCAGCCGATACAGACCCTCTTCACGCTTCTTGTCTAACACAGCCTCGCCCTTTTCGAGTACGGCCATGATTTCATTCTGCTTGAGGGTGGGGTTATCGCCAGCAATGCCGCCCTTGTGGTAGATGTACTTGCGGTACTTATCGTAGAGCAGTTCACTGGAGCCATCCATGTACCAAGTGCCGTTGTCACGGTGGGTCTTAACGCCATACTGAGCCAGCATCGTACCGAGCTGTAAGTTGCGGTTGTCAAGCCATTTCTTGCGCTCCTGGGTGGCCGTGTGATGCTCTTGGCTGTTGGCGTACATCTCCTTGATAATGGCGTGAATAGAGTCCTCGCTGGAGCTGGAGCTGTGATTGCCGGTGGTGCCGACGACCCTATTGTTGGTGGTTCCGCCTGTGCCAGAAGTGCCGCCGCTGGTGGAAGCTGCGATATCAGTGTCGATGTTGTTGAGTGCGGCGACGTAGCTGCCATACCGTTGTGCAGCAGCCAAACAATTTTCCCATGCCGTAGTGATTTCAGAGTTAAGCACAGAACCATATTCCGTGTTCCATGCAATCAGCTCGTCATACAGCGTGTTCCAATGTTCCTCAATATAGGCAATGGCCATGTCATACAGCTTCTGATAGCTGCTGATGGTCTCCTCCAAAGCCTTAATCTCGGCATCTTTCTCGTTCTCATATGCCGTCTGCATATCGTCAAGCGCTTCCTTCTGCGCATCAACTGCGTAGTCAGACTGGTCGTCGGCCAACTCCTTCTGAAGTTCGGCCAGTTCTTCCTCCAGCTTGATTTTCTGCGCCTGTGCATCCCGGCTATCGTCCAAGGAAAGTGCGTTGATTTTCTCCTGGAGCTTGGCAATCTGCTTCACCTTGTCCGCAACCTTATCCTCGTACTCGGCCTCCTTTTTGGCGGCGTCGAGAGCCTCTTTACGAAGGTCGATGATATCGGCATAGGCGTCTTTTAGCTCCTCAAGTGCGTCAATCTGCTGCTGAATACGATGTTTCAGCATATCCATAACATACTTGAGAATGTCATCCAGACCGGCCTTCATATTCTCCAGTTCTTTCTTGAGGTTCTCACTATACTCCCCGGATACCTTACCGATACCGGCTACCGTGGTATTTGCCAAATCTTCAATGGCCTGGATGTTATGGAGTGCCGCCGCATACTGGCTGTCGTTCAGGTCGCCCATGCTGTGCATAAGCTCCAGTTCGGCATAGGCAAGGCCGAATGTGGCGTCTGTAGCTTTGGTGGTTGCGAACAGCAGGGTGTCAAGGTTCTCGATAGCCCCCTCCTGAAGAGCAAGTCGGATGCGCTCCACATAGGTCAGGGCCTGCTCTGCGGCCAGTTGCCGAACCTTGGCCTCAATGACCCGGTTGATGCTCTCTTCGTTGATGACCAGCAAACCGTTTTCATCCCGGAGGTACTGCATATACTGCGGGCCGAGCTCGATAACTTTCTGATACGCATCGACAGAGATGAACCCGTCTTCCGCAAACTCATCGGCGGCGGCCTTCAGCACATCAAAGACATTCTGAATCTCATCGACAGCATCGCTCGCCGTGGTAACCAGGTCTTTCAGATAGTCAATGACATTCTGTTTTGCCTTCTGAATCTCGGCGTTGAAATCCCGCAGAGAGTCCGCTCCCTCCTGGTTGGCGGCGTTCAGGTCGTCCAGCGTATTGATGAGGTCTTCGGTACTCTCACGCAGCTCGTTGGTCTGCTCCTGCGTGTCGCCCTCAAGCTCGTTGAGGTGCTCCATGTTGCGCACCATGAACTCATTGGTCTCAGAATTGTAGTCAATCTCAAACCCAAGTGCCTCCAGCTCCTTGATGCCGTTGCGGATAGTATCGCTTCTCAGGGAGTTCAGCACTTCAAGGGCGTCGATTTCATCGCGGTACACATTGATGAGCTGCTGGGTCAAAGCAATCTTTTCTCGTTCAGACCCGGCATTTTCAATACCGGATTGCAAGGAATTCAGCCGAATCTGAATTGCCTCCAGCCGCTTTAGCGCTTCGTAGTAAGCATCAATATCGGCAAGATACTCCTCAAGCTCATCCTTGTCTTCATCGCTCGTCTTCCCATTCCTTGAGGACGAACCGCTTCCACCATAGAGAGATTTCAGGTCGAGACCCTTCATCTTCTCCAGGTTACTAATGATAGTCTGGTTGGCGGTTATCTGGTCTGTGAGCGTTTGGACTCTCTTTTCGATATTGTCCTTGTATTCGGCAGACCAGTCGTCAACTGACTTCCCATCAATGGTGTAGTCTCCCTCAATCTGTGTTTCAATCGTGACATTGCCCACAGACACTTGCCCAAGGCTTTGGATACCGTCGGTCAGTCCAACGAAGCTGGTATCGCCCGCAAGTGCCTTACCAATATTGGTTCCGATATTAGACAACAGCGTTTTCAGAGAGCTTCCCGCCCAGCCCTTGAGCTTGGTAAGATACTGCGGGAAGGTTTTCAGCGCCCCGGTCAGACCATCGGAGTGACCCTCGATAATCATGTCTCCAAGCGCCCCCCAGATTGGTTTAGAGGAATCGACCTCATCGCCCTGCTGCTCCAGCATCTTCCCAAGCATTTCCTCGTTGACATCCAACACACCATCGCTGTATGTCACGAAGTTCTGCCCCTCAAGGTCGTGCAGTTCATTCAGAAGCCGTTGGTATGCCGCCTCGGAGTCCAGCTTACCATTGGCCTGAAGGTCTGCAATCTCCACAACCTTGTTCTTCTTCTCGTTCTCCAGCTCGATTTGCTTTTGGATAAGCTCATTAGTTGCGGTAAGTTCCGCAATTTTCGTGTCAATGAGCGCATCATATTCGGCCTCGTAGGAGCCGAGAACAGAGTTGAGAAGCTCTTGCTGATTGGAGATAGATGTATCTGTGAAAAGGTCAGACGCTTTCAGGAGGTCTGGGTACTTCATGGCGAGCTTCGCCAGTTCCGCAACAGTCAGGGCTGTACCGGACTGCAGTGTGTTCATGGCGCTTGCGACATCGGACACGCCGCTTTCAATGTCGCTCAGCCCATCGACTACGGAGGAAAAGTCCCAAACGTTAATCGTCTTGGACCAGTCAACATTGAGGTACTCCAGTTTCTCCTGAAGTTCCTCAAAGGTCATGCTGTTTTTACTCGCAGAAATATTGTAATAAATCTGCAAGACCTCGCTGACAGAGAGATTGCTGACCTCGTCATCGAATTCGTCCTGCAACAAATTCTTTGCGTGCTGAACAGCCCTCTCAATATCATTGTTCAGAGCCGTGGAGTCTTCGTCAATACCGAGAGATGTGCGGATATAGAGCTGTAAATCCTCATCCTCTACATTATCAATCGCATCAAGAAGTTCCTTAACCTTGCGCTGGTACTCCTCAACAGACAACTCGCTACCGTCAACATCCAAACCAAGTTGGAGAGAAAATCCAGTATCAACGAGCTCCTGGATTTCCGGTGTAAATTTTTCGACAAACTCGTTGATTTCAACCTTGATTCGGTTGATTGCGTCTTCGTCGATAACCTTGCCGCCAAACCATCCCGCCTTTGTAATGTCGTCCACCCCAAAGGAGTTGACAAAGTCGGAAATGATTTCTCTCGCATTGGAGCTGAGGTCTGCGTACTGCTGGTTGCTCTCGGCCACAAGTTTCAGTTGGTCGGCAACATCTTTGTTGGCCTGGGCAAGCTCGCTCTGGACATCGGAGTATTCGCTGGCAGCGCTTTTGACCTCCTCGACCGCATTTACAAAGGCATCGCTGGATTCAAAACCGGCGGCTTCAAAGTCAATGCTGGGAAGAATCAGGCTGCGGCTGCTTCCGATATCTTCGGCAATTTGGTCGATATAGTCGTCAAAGAACCAGCCCGACTGCCAATATCCATGCTCGTTGAAATACTTCTCCAGCTCCTTATCGACGTTCTTAACGCCGAGCGCCTCCATGATTTGCCGCGCCAGGAACTCACCGCTCTCCATTTCTTTCGGAATATCCTTGCGCTCATTCACATTAAACAGTCTGTAAATGGCGTTCGTCAGGGAACTCTCTGTTTTGAGGGCGTCGCCAAACTCCAAGTCAGAGTAGGTC